>Ga0315282_10005167_pt1 | contig 22348 bp, 37 predicted proteins | sample YL17G07_20_MG_FD_203693 | JGI IMG/M metagenome (GOLD analysis project Ga0315282, IMG submission 203693) | Sediment microbial communities from Yellowstone Lake, YNP, Wyoming, USA - YL17G07_20 | ecosystem: Environmental > Aquatic > Freshwater > Lake > Sediment | place: USA: Wyoming | collected... | reverse complement strand
TTGTGAAAATATCTGAAAGTTTTGTATCTGATAATATAAACCCGTCCTTTAATTCCCTTGAAGTATCAAAAGTTTCAGAATCAGATAATTCGATAGCATCGTTTAAATTCTTGATGAATTCAACACCAATATCTAAAGGTATGTTTCCCATTTTATGCCGCCTGTAGCTCTATGCCCGTCCGAGGATTAGAATTTATGTGTGAACAATTTGCAAATAACCATATTTTTCTATAAATTCCATCACTTACTGAACTATAAATCGTCTGCCATGAGGTGCCAAGAGTTAAATTTTGAGATAAATCTGACTGATTAGACGCAAATAAAGTCCATCCAGTCGCAGCAGTTTGGTTTATTCTTATTTGTAAATCCGCAGAACCGGTCCCATTGTTTGTTGCGTTTATTGAATTAAGCAAAGAACTTTGCCCTTGTGGGATTGAGACTGAATTCTCGAAGTCTGGAGAGCAATTTAAGAACCTTAAAAAACCTAAAGGCAATACCACTAAATAATCTATTGAAGGAACTTTATTCTCACCTATGCTGTAATTAGACCAGCCAGTTACACTAAAAGATACATTCCCGGCGTTTAGAGAAGTGAAATTTTGACAACTAGAACAAGCAACTCCATCTCTTAAAATAGTTGGGCTTGAAAAATTAGTTGGGAGATTATAGAGTGAAATATTCGCTGATTGATTTAATCCTGTCTGGGATGAGTTTACATAAGCCCTATTGCTTTCTATCATAATATCGTCGCTTAAATTAGCCCCACTTCCGCTTATTGAATTCGAGAACTTAATTTCACCATAATTTGTATTTTTAAAGTAAAGTAATGAACTTAAAATATTATAACTAGAAAAATAAGAATCAATGAAGTAATTTCCATCTGCTCCTACGTCAAGACTATAAATTGAATTATTATTTGCTGTAACAGAAGTTAAATTATTATATTGTGTTGGGATAGTAAATCCAATCCAATTATTATTTGCGGTGATATTAACAAAATTATTATTGCTTCCTGAGCCGAGATATATGCCATAATTATTGTTATTTGCTACTATATTGGTTATTTGATTATTAATTGGGCTTGATTCTCCGGCAATATACAATCCATAGCCATTGTTATTTAAAATGACATTGTTTATAGTATCATTAAAACCAGCCCCATAAAGATAAATCCCATCATTGAAATTATAAATATTTAGATTTTTAATAGTAATATTCTTTGCTTGAGTTACAAAAGCAGCATAAACGCCGTGACCATTCGTATCTCCAGTAATATTGAACCCAGCCCCGTCCAAGACAATATTATCTCCTGTTAAAGTAAAGCAGGTTCCGCTAGAAATTAAACTCTGAGTCATTGTATAAGTTGTATCTCCAGCCAAATCACCACAACCTAAATATATTGAAACATTTCTAGTTTCAGTCGAGTTAGAATTTCCAAGAGTATCATAAACGGTTGCATTGAAATAATAAATTCCATCTGCTAACACAGTTATATTTACATAATTCGGGCTTGTTGTAGTTATTGTAGAGTTCACTAAACTTCTAGTTGAATTATAAAGATTTATTGTAATGTTGGCAATATTTGGATTTGAATTAGTAGTCACATTTATTAAAATGTTTTTTCTTGAAAAAGAACTGCCAGAACTATCCGTTGGATTTGTGAAATTGATTGTTAAATTTACATATTCTCCGATTGAATAATTAGTCCAACTTGTTACGTTGAATTTGACAGTTCCAGCATTTAGAGAAGTGAAATTAAAACAATCAAGACAATACAGTCCATTCTTTAATATTTTAGGATTAGTATAACTTGTAGACAGCCCATATAAAGTAATATTCGCTGATTGATTTAATCCTGTCTGGGCTGAATTAACATAAACACTATTATTCCCAATTTGAATATCTGCGCTCAAATTCGTCCCAGTCCCACTTATTATATTTAAAAACCTAATCTCTCCATAATTTGTGTCTTTGAAATAAATCAAACTTCCACCACCAAAAAAAGAATAATTAGCTAAATGAGTGTCAATCAAGTAAGTTCCATCGGCTTGCCCGGGAGAATAAATGTCCCAATAATTGGGATTTGTATTTGTTACAGTCACATTTGTAAAATTGTTATCTGAACTTACGGACACAGTGAAAGCCGCTTCTCCAGAATTATTTATTTTTAGATTAGTAATTACATTATTGTTAGAATATGAAGAAAGAGCTAAAGGTAAACTATTTGAATTTTCCATGCTGTTTGTTATTTGATTATTGTTTGAACTTAAAAGGATTATTCCATAGCCATTGTTATTTACTGTAAGATTATTTAATAATGAATTGTTTGTGCCAAGGAAGTCTATCCCTTCACTAAAACTGTAAATTCCTAGATTTTTAACAGTTAGATTTGTTCTGTTCGTAGCAGTAACCCCAAAACCAGTCGTATCTCCAGTAATATTGAACCCAGCCCCGTCCAAGACAATATTATCTCCTGTTAAAGTAAAGCAGGTTCCTTTTATTGTAAGGCTGTTATTTAATGTATATGTCTGGCCAGCAATCGAAAGATTCGCGCAAGCCATTAATGGTCTCTCTCCGATTGAGTATGTGCTCCAACCAGTTACATTAAAGCTAACATTACCTGCATTAAGAGAAGTAAAGTTAGTGCAGATACTAGAATTACAAGCAACTCCATCTTTTAATATTATGGGATTCAGGTAACTCGTCGATAATCCATAAAGAGTTACATTCGCTGATTGATTTAATCCTGTCTGGGCTGAATTAACATATACACTATTGTTCCCAATTTGAATATCTGCGCTCAAGTTCGTTCCTGTTCCGTTTATTACATTTAAGAAGTCTATTTCTCCATAATTGCTGTCTTTAAAGTAAATCAAACTTCCCGAACTTCTAATTGAATAGTTGGCTAAATGCGTATCAATTAAATAAGTTCCATTGTTTCCAGCATCATTAAATTTAATATCATAATATGCGCCATTTGTATTTATTACAGTCACATTTGTAAAGCTGTTGTTTAAGCTAACTGACTGCAAATAAATGGCGTTTTGCCCGGAATTATTTATTGCTAAATTAGTGATTACATTGTTTGAAGCTACGTTAAAGGTGATTCCCCTTTGTTTGTTTGAATTTGATGTGCTATTAATGATGTTATTTGAACTTGATTCAATGAGAATTCCATGTATGCCGTTTGAGTTTGTTGTGCCGTTAATAACACTGTTTGAACCTGCGTCAAGGACGATTCCATGTTGAGTATTTGAGTTTGCTACGCAGCTTGTCAGGATGTTATTTGAACCTGAAGAAATATAGATTCCATATACATTTGAATCTGTTGTGATTCCTGTTAAAGTGTTGTTGTTTGAGCTTGAACGAATGTAAATTCCATAGTTTGTGTTATTGCTTGCAGTTATTCCAGCTAAGTTATTATTTAAGCTCGAGTAAAGGTCAATTCCATACAATTTGTTATTCTTCGCAGTAAGATTGTTTAACAACGAATTATTTGTATTAGTAAAATATACTCCCTTGCTGAAATTATAAATCCCTAAATTTTGAACAGTTAAATTTGTCCTCGTTCCAGTATTATTTACCCCATATCCAGTTGTATTTCCAGTTATATTAAATCCATTTCCATCCAAAATAACATCATCCGCAGTAATAGTAAAGCAAGTCACATTAGATTGTAAATTTTCGGTTAAGGTATATGTTCCTGCAGAAGAAATTACTTGACAATTAATAGGGTCAAATAGTCTTATTGAATAAGTCTCGTCATTAGAAGATATTCTATATTTAAGGTCAAGTTTTCCAACTCCTTTTGAGTTTGTTATCTTAGAATAATAATTTATATTTTCCCAGAATATTTTCATATTATATCCAAATGATTGCGGAGGTTGAATATTTGAGACAGTAGGACCAGAATAAACAAGTTCATTTGCTGTATATTGATAAATTAGTCCTTTTGCATTTTTTATTGTAATCTTATGAGAAATTGGAAAATTTTCTTTTGTTTCCTTTCCAGAAAAAGTATAGGTATCGAGTATTGTCGCACCATTGGAATAGGGCACGTTTCGAACTATAGTAAACAAATCAGAATCATTAAACGAAGAGATTGTTATTTTTGAACTCAAAGGAGTTGCTATCTTTTTTGTTCCATTATAGAGAGAATTATATTCTATTCCAGTTACTTGCCAAGCATCATTAAGGAAAGTATAAAATGTAGATTTGGTCTTTTCTACCTTAATTTGAACATCAGAACCGCTTAAAGTAATTAAGATAGATGTAACTGCTATCAAGACTATCAAAGCTCCGATTGTTATGGTTTTTGTTGTCATCAGTTTATCAAATCCATAATCAATTCTTTCTTCTTTTCTGTTATCTCAAAATGAGATGGGTGGACTTCTTGTGCGCCGAAGGATACAGTCGCGAAGACCTTTCCATCGGCTTTTTTTAAGGATTTTATTCTATTTATTGTAGATTCAAATTCCTTATCTGGAATATGTTCTAAAACATCGAAGCATAAAATTATGTCATATTTGTTCTTGAATTGCTCGTTTATCGGCAATGGAACTATTTTGACCTTTAGTTTGTGCTTCTTGAACCTATAAGAGATAAAGTCAAGCTCCTTTTTATTCTTTTCTACTATGGTTACTTGATACCCTTCCTGCGCAAGCATGTAAGCCATCTGCCCGCCACCAGCCCCGTAATCAATAATTTCAGTAGCTTTACTTGGATTAAGGTTTTTTATGTCTTCAAGGAGTTTTTTATCGAAACTTCTTCTTCCTTCTAGATGCCAAAAGAAGTGGTCGTAGATTTCATAATTATTGTTTCTGTAATAATTATCTATCGCCTTAGCATCAGATGGGTCTGGGACCATTTTCTTAAATTCATTATTTCTTAACTCTTGTTTATTCGTAAACCTATTTCTTATCTCACTTATATCAACCTTTTCAAAATCAGCCAAGTCTTCAAATAATTCCTCTCTGGTTTCCATGTCTAATGCTAATTGCTCTTTATAAATATTAAAATGAGTAGCCCCGACTGGAATGCCTTCATGCTCAAGAAGAAGTCCTGTGTTTAATTTAATAGAATACCCTGCTTCTCTACACGTATCGCAGAAATATAAATCTTCAGCGACTTGATACCAACCTACCATTTCATTATCCTTTTTCCACTCGAATTTAAAGTAAGGATAAGTTAATTTCTTAAAAACATCAGCTTTAATCAAACAAAGCCCCATTCCAACTCCGGCAACATCAATCACTTTGTTATATTTGAAATCTTCCAAGAAAAAGTGTTTGCCGTCTTTTATAACTCTTGCGACCGGAAGATAAGGTTTCCCTTTAGCAAAGTATAAACCGCTTGCTATGTCTGTGTTCATATCAATCAATTTATCAATCGCACCACTAGGCATAATTATGTCAGAATCAACGAATAGAATGTAATCACACCCGTCTTTTAGTGCTTCCTCAACCAACTCATTTCTCGCTCGGTCTATCACCGTAGCGACTTTCATGTAGATTTTTACTGAGTAATTTCTTCCATTATAAAACAACTCATGCAATCTATTCAAAAAATTAATAAAAAAGTTTGGGGCTACCGCTCCATACATAGGTAAACAAATTCCAAGTTTCCTGCTCTTGCTTTCTATATTGCTATTTTCCATTTTGCTTTATTTTTACTAATCTGTCTTTATGGTCTTGAGACGGTAACTTTCCAAGTGATTTGCAACGTATCTCCACTAGCTACATTAATAGCTGAGAAAGTTTGTCTGCAAAGCATGGTTCCGGCAGCAGCGGCATTGAATACAGCAGATTCAGTCACAGCTTTCGTATCAGTAACTGTGAATTGATGAACGAATTGTGCAGTATTATATGCTATTCCACTTTCTGTTACTAGTGTTCCAGTTGAGGCAGCCCTATCCAATCCAGCTCCTGTAATTTCTGTGGACAATGCTGTATCTGTATAAGTTGCAGAAGCGACTCCTAACCCAACAGCTATATAATCAAAAGCAGTGTGTGCCCCAGCAGTATCTGAGCAAAATAGTCCAGCTACTTCTTGAAAAGCAGCATCAGTTACAGTATTTGGCGTTTCGACAGATTCGATTAAACTTCCATCTTTTCCAAAATGGTCAATTTTAATCCAACCCTTCATACCTACTTGTTCTTTTTTTTCTTTCATTTGTTTTACCTCCTTTATAGTTTTTATTGTGATAAATTTTGTCTTATATTGCCTTGTTGGTCCTTTAAGACTATGCTTAGTGTATCTCCTAATCCTGCTTTTTCCTTTGTCCCTTGATTTTCTTTTTCCATTTCTTTTTCCATTTCTTTTTTATCATATATATGAATTAATTGATGAAATAATCTTAGAAGATTCAGCAATTTTTGCGGGTCTTCTAAAATGGCATTTACATCTTTGTCATTCATTTTTTATGTTGTTTCTTTTTTAATTCATCGATTTTAACAACTTTACCAGAAGCAGTTCTAGAAACTTCATAATCCTGCTTTATATTTCCTTTCTTATCTTTTGCGATTATTTGAAGTCCCGACATATTATATATAAATGTAGAAAGTATTTAAAGTTTGTGTTCTTAAAATTAATGCTTATGAACAATAACTGCGCAAGTTCCAGAGCCAGCAAAGGCAAATCCTTTTACTTTATGCTCGGGAATTCCATTAACATCCAACGCATCTACAACCTGTTGATAAGTCCCATAAAACACTTCAAGTTTAGACCGAGTTGATAATTCAGCATTTTGAAGTTTTCTCGGAAGAGCATCTCTAGAAATTATTGATTCAGATAAACTTTTAGTCTTTGCAGTCATTTTATTTCCTATGAACTAATGCAACGCAATTCCCGGCAGAAACGAAAGCAAAGCCCTTAACCTTATGTTCAGGAACTCCCTCTGCATCCATAGCGTCAATCACTTCGGCATATGTTCCGGCGTATGTAATCCATTTTGCATTTGTGCTTACAGTTTTAGAAACTACCATGAAAGAGATAGGTAGGACTATTATTTAAATATTGCTATTTAGCATTAAAGAATTCTTCTACAGCTTTGCTAATATTTTTATTTGTTCCCCAGAATCCGGGAATATCTGCCTCGATAATTCCTTTCAAGAAACTATAATCTCCTTCTTCTAATTCCAAAATTCCAGTTTTATCGGCTTCATCAAATGCCTTAGAAATACGAGTAAAAATTCTAAACTTATCCAATCCTCTTGGCATTTGCGCCGGGTCTTTATTACCCATTAAATTTGAAAAAATATCAAGAAGGCTTTCTTCAACTTCTTTTCCTTCAGGAAGTTTGACTTTCCACTTCTCGATTTTAATTCTCTTCATAAATAAGAATTATCTCTCTAACTATTTAAATCTTATCATTTATATATATGTATATCTGCAAAATAAAGAAAAAATAAAAATAAAATTTGTCAGTTTAATTGTGTGTTACATTCGCGCACATTATATAATAAGGCGTGTTGCCAATTAAAAATCTTATTGTATGTGTTGATATTGCAATCGAATTTGCTGCCAAAAGGGATGTTGCATCATTATCTGCGCCTATGGTCTGGTCTCCAAACCAGAATAGATTATTCATACTTGTTGCGCCCAATGCCGCTCCGCCCGCTGTTCCATAATCTCTCAAAAATATGTAAGCTGGGTGTGAGCAATTAGCCATCGCCGTATTAGTCAGGGTTGAATTCAAAGCCAATACACACATATCAGAAGGACTATAAGTCCCTGCAACTGATAATTCAAATTCTGCTGCGTTCAAATAACCATTGACATTCTTTGTTGTTCCTTCTACTGTTTTTACATAAAGTCCACAAGCCCAAGAACCTGCTGTTCCAGCCGTTGTTAAGACTATATTTTGAGCAACAAGATATAGACCAGATGTTAATGAACCACTAAAAGCAAAATCAGAAAGATGCTTTTCACCAGAAACTGATGTTCCGCCTCCTACAAGTATACTTTTGCAATGAACTGCTCCGCTATGCCATCCAAATCTTCTATTTATCATTTTTTTTATTTACCTCCTTTCATTTGTTAGTGTGAATCTTAATCTCAACCCATTTAAGGGGAGTCTCGCTTTTGGCGAACATCAAGATTTCCGAAGAAATCTTTTCCAATCAAAAAAAATAAAAAAAATAAAATATTGACGCTTTACGCGTCTGCTACATCTATGAAGCAAATCGCATCAGCAAATACTACAGAAGCGGCATACGCCGATTCCATAACAACATCTTGAGAAACTTGTGGAACATTGTCCCAGAATTTCAAAGATGGCTGTCTTCCCCAACAGAATGCAGCAGCCTTTTGTGCTTTCATCATGATACATCGTGTCATGTTTACGTTCACATTAGCAGTTGCAGCATCAGGTCCTTCAAAGCCACTAGCTATTTGTTCAACATTATTAGTGCTTATGATTTTGATACCGATGTATTCACCGATTTCTCCATTCATAATAACTTTGTTGCTTCCATATTCAGCAGCATTGACGAATTGCGAATCCTTCAAGAAAGCTAACTCTTGAGCAGGTCCAACGAACAGAACGAATGGCCCGTCTGGTGAACTTATCCAAGGGTTTCCTAAGACAGTCCCAGTAACAGCACCAGTTGCTCCACCGGCAGCGCCAGTGTTTGCAGCTCTGTATTCTTTGTATCTAGACATAAGTGCTTTTCTTCCATCAGCAACTAAATCAGTCGTCATTACATCTCCAGCAGCCAAAGTAGCATCACTTGTAGCACTTCCTCCGTAAAGAGAAGATGCGGCGGCAACGGTTGAGCTAGAGCCCAGTGCGTTTCCGATTGTTACAGCGACATATATATCCACTTTGTCTCCTATAGAATAAATGAGTTCCTCTTGAGCAGCTCTGATTAGATCTACCGCATTAACTTGTATCGCATAATTAGAGATTGTTATTCTTGACGCTTGCATAGCAGGCGAAATAGTGACTCCTTCTAGATTATCCAAAACAGTTGCAGTAACAGCAGTTCCATCAGCAGGCGTAGAAGTTGTGTAAGACACTCCACTTGCTACACCTCCGAGATACATCTTTCTCATAGGTATTACTATTTCTTTCTGTCCCTTTTGTAATTCCGTTATATAACAGAAATTAAGGAAGAAAAATCTTTGTTTAGCAGCATCCATGATTTTAGCAAGCCAAATAGCGGGTTCTGTCCCATATGAACCAGTAATTTGAGTTCCTCTAATATCTGTATCTTGGGTTCTTCCCGTAGATAGTTCTTTTATTGTTTGCATTTCCATATTAACTTATCCTGTGTTGAAGAAAATTAAGCATTCCTACATTAGATTCATGAGCCGAAGCATTATCAAAAGCTACTGACAAAGTTTTTCTGTCAGGTGTCTTAACTTTTGCTTGTAGTTCTTTTATCTCTGAGTCCATCTTTGCGATAGTCTTTGTAGAATCAAGTTCTTTCAAAGAGGCAATTCTGGCATCAATAGAAGCAAGAAGGTCAGAAGCAGATAATTCTTTAGGGGAACTTTCTACTTTAGATTTTTCGTAAGCAAGAGTTACTTCCTTTGCAGAAGCACTATTATGTTCACTAAGATACGCTTTTACGAAATTAGTATAAGATACCAATTCCTCAGCGCTCATTTCTTTAATCTTATTTAAAATAGCATCTTTAGACATTTCCTTTTCCTTGTCTTTATCCTTGTCCTTGTCAGCTTTCGCTTTCTTGTCTTCAGATTTAGGCTCAGCTTTAGGTTCTTTTACCAGTTCAGCAGTTTCGATTTTCGTCTCAACTGGAGTGGTTTCTAAGGCTACTTTAACGCTTTCATTTTCCATTTCAGGTTTTTTATAACCCCCTTTCACTTGTTCATCTGAGTTTTCCTTTCTAGATGGTGAGTCACTATCTGACTTTTCGGTCAGAACGACTTCACTAATCCAAGCTTGGATTTGTTCAGAAGATAAATTAGTGAATTCAGGCATTTCTTGATTATTTTCTTTAAACTTATTTGCAGTAGCATAAGCAACTGACTTTATTTTTTCCTCACTCCATTCTGGATGAGACTTTTTAAGACTGTCTTTAATATGAGATACCTGTCTTTCAAACTTTGCGCCCAATTCTTCTTTACATAAATTATGGTCTTTAACAATTTGGTCTATTTGTTCATCAGAAAAACTTGGATGTTCTTTTTTCTCTTTAACGAACTCGCTGTCTTCCCTTCTTTGTTTATGCTTAACACTTTCCAATTCGACTACTTCCTTGACTTCATTCTCCATGGTAACAACTTTGACATCGGAATCTTGAACCATATTGACTTTATCAAGATTTATCATAGCTGGTTTGCATGCGGGGTCGGTTACAATGCTAAAACTTTCAAAATGAAAATCTTCCATTTTACTCATTTGTTTATTTTCCCTTCCAGCAAGAGTGGCACTAATTCCAAATTTGGCTTTTGCCTGTGCAAGAAATGCACCAATCATTGGGTTCCAGATTTCTAAATCTCCAACAAGAGAAGAATTTTCCATTCTCTGGTTTTTGATGTATCCTACCCAATTACCCACTCCTCTTTCTTTAGTATCTTGATGGTCTAAATAGAGTGAGGTAAATTTTCTATCATTCCAATCAGTGTTATTAAACGCTTTTTGTATTTCTAGTTCAGTATAATCAACATCATTCCAGCGCCCGGGAGATAAAATCAAAATATTTTTAAGTATAACTGGTTTTAGAATAGGTTGAGATAGTTCCATGTTATATATAAATGTATAAACTATTTAAAGTTTTGTATTTATATACTTCTGTAGAACTAAAATCAGCCTGCATTAGAGCCGATTGGATTTTCGGGATTCTTTGGAGCTTTCCTTTCAGGAGTTTTCTTTTTGTCGAATTTATTGGCACCAGATACTTGATAAGGTTCATCAGCTACACCTTTATCTTCTTTATCCCCATCCTTTTTAATATCATCTTGATAACCAGCTTTTCTTTTTTGAGCAATAGTCAAATTCAACTTTTCAGATTCCAAAGCAAATGTTTCTACAACTTGCGGATTGAGAGCTCCGACTTTTACATAATTCTGAAGGCGAAGTGCTTTATCATCAATGCTTTCAGCGCCAATATCTCCCCAGATTAAATCTGGAACTTCTTCAAATTTTTGATATGCACAAATTCGTTTAAAAATATGCTGCTTGAATTGTGCGCATACTCTACCTACTATATCCTTTAGACTGAATTCCATGAACTTTTGTAGCGTTCCAAGTGTGGCCCTGTTAGTTGCTTCACCAGAACCAGTCGCAAATGCCATAGGTAATCCAAGACTCGCGCTTGCGCTTTCCCTCAGCCACTTCATTGTATTATCAACTACCTCACTTTGTTTAACTTCGATTGGTTCTAATTTATGCCAGTAAGGCAACGCAAAGTATCTATTATGCTGCATTTCAGAAAGTTTCTCAGAAGCAGATTTAACCATGTTTGGAGTAGGGAAATGATTTTCATTACCTACATAATCCACGATTGGATAAGTTCCCCTTGCATAAATTGAATTAGCCTGTGCTTCTTCAATATTCTGTTTTCTTACAATAGACTGATAAGCAGGTTCGATTAATCCGAGTCCATCAAATCTGTTTCCGTATGTGTAAAGTTTGAAGTAAGCGATTCTTTCTGGGAGAATGAAAATCTGTCTGTTTATTAAAACAATTCCAGAACCCTCTGGGACTGGGTCACCTTTGTCAGTTATATCAAGTCCGTAGGGAAGATTTTGGCAATAACCTATTGGTTTTCCATACTTATCAACCACAATTCTTCTCATTGAATCTCTTGCATAATCTATCAACTTTGGGTCAAGACTTACTAAATCAAGAATTTCAGATTTGAATGTGTTAAGAACAGTTTCATCATAATGCCTTCCATAAATCATAAGATTTTGATAAGTTACTTCAAGAAGTTCATTCCAAGTAATATCTCCGCCAGCTTTTCCAATATTGTCTAAAAAATTATTAAACCAATCTTCAATTTTTTTATTTTTACAAGAAATTTTATATCCGGCAGCCATAATTGTCTGAACATTTTTATTTATTGAGTTAAAAATTATAGGGTCAAAAATATAACAGAGTTCCAAGTCCCAAGCACTAATCCTCTTTACTTCCATTGGATAAGGGGCTTGAACAGTTGTAGGAACAGCTTTTTCTGTATTTTCTTTTCTAGCTAAAGTCATAATATCCTCATTATAACCAGTTCCTAAAATATCTGAAAAGAGTGTCATGTGTAAATTTTAGCTTTTAATTTTCTATAGAAAACTACAAACTCCTCCATTATAAAATAATAAACAACTCCAAACGCAGGAAACCCATACCAAGTAAAAGGCACTTTCAACGTAATCAAAAGAGCATAGTTAATCAAAAGCCCATATCCTAACACTATTAAAATTAATTCCTTTATCTTGTTTATCTTCTCTTTATATATTTCAAAGAACTTCGTAAGTTTCATGTTTTAGTAAGGTAATGCGTTTATTTAAAGTTTTCTTTCAGTTACTTGGAATGATGGTATCCTCATAATCCTGACTTATTTTAATTTTTGATACTGCAAGAGCTAACCCCATAACTGAGTCATCATGCGCACCTGTGGAAACATACTGCGTAGTCCCTGTGATTTTAGAGTGCTGCTCTTTAAATGAAAGCAGTTCTACTTCTAACTTATCTGCAAATTCTAACGCCTGCATATCATCTTTATTTTTTGGAATGAGTATTTTTTTATTATCTAGCAAAACCTTTAAGTTATTCAAAAGGGCGTTCCTTGAAATAGCTTGAAAAGAATATCCTTGAACCGGTAATCCCGTATTTCTCAATTCTTCAATAATAGCCGCGCCGATACTTGATTGGTCTGCAATGATTAAAACTGGCTTGTAAAGTTGAAACAAATGAGAGATTCTAGCTACTTTCTCCTGAACGGAATAGCCTCTATGAGTTTCTGCAAACTTAATTATTGCCCTGTCTCCTATTCTTTCAACGATTACGTAGCAATCGAAATCAGCGGTATTCCCAGTCGCAATAGCAAAGTCGCAACCCATATAAATTTCGGCATCAACACCGAATATCTCAGAAGTATAACCCGTTTCATAGTTCATGCAAGCTGCGATTGAATTAGCAGAATAAATCGAGTTAGAACCTTCAGCTCGCGTATTACACATAAAATTCTTCTGAAAAAACTGTTCTCCTTGTTCTTCCCTAATCAGATTCAATCGTTCAAGTGAAAATCTTTCGGGCCAGAGTGCCTCTCCATTTGATAAAATAGCTGTATATTTTTTAAAGATATAATCTAATTTTCTCTCAGAAATTATAGCCATTAAGTCGGTCCCGGACTCTGGAGTTGAAATAAGGCAAATCTTTCCATGATGAGGGTTGAGTCTTGGAATAATATAGTCAAAATAAATATCTACGTTTTGATAAGAAGCCGCTTCATCCATAATTATATAATCGACTCTTTCTCCTTTAATTGTAATAGTGTAAGGGCGACAAAATATAGCACTCCCGGAACTCATCTTAATATGGTTTGCACTCCAAGTTTCACGATAATTCTGGGGCTTTAGTTCGACTAGTAAAGCGTTATTTTCAATCGTGGATTTAATCAAAGAGAGAACTCTCCTTGCTTGATTCATAGAGTTAGAGACTACCATTATTTGCATATTTCTTTTAGTAAATGCCAGCCAAATCGGATATGCAACACCTAAAATAGTAGTCTTAGCAAACCCAGACGGTGCTAAAATGGCTACTCTTGGATTAGCTTCAACTAATTCAAACCATTCTTCCATATAAGGTTTTACTCCGCCATCCTTAAACAAGTCCTTCATAACCCTTTCGCAGAAAAATTTAAAGTCTGTTCGGCATCTAATCAGAAAACCAGTTAGATTCTCTTCATACTCTTTGCCAAGAATTTCATTTAATTCTATCATTTACAACCTCTTGTTTTGTCGGCTTTTTCCATTTCCATAAGAAGAAACATCTGGTCTACAATTCTTTTTCTGTCAGAACAGAGAGAGTCATAACTACTTCCATACTTTTTCTGAGCAAATTCTTCTTTCCATTTTTTTCTACTTTCATCTTTCATTGGGATATTTTTCTTTCATTCGAGCATTTATTCTATCAAGACGGTCTAACTGATTTTCAATATTTTCTTTATCAATCAATTTTATTTCCCAATTACAACCCTTAGAATTTTTAATTAACTTAATACTCTCTTTTGCTTCCACTCTAATTTCTTCGTCTTGCGGATTAAAGTCATCCATGATATTCCTCCGAATCGTGGATGCCTGATTTGAACAGGACTTTAGCCTTATGAGGGCTATGTGCTGGCCAGATTACACCACACCACGAATTAAATTCTTTCATAGTTTATTGTCCCCCTCTTTTCTCCTTTACTTGCTATAAACACAGGTATTTTTAAATTCTGCTTAATCCATTCTACTTTCTCTTTTTCTATCTTGCTTAATGTTCCATTGCACTTACATTCGATAAGTAGAACACCAAAAGTGCTACCATATTCAACACCCAAATATCTAATACAGACAAAATCTGGAAAGCCACCAGAATTCATCATGAGACTTTTAGTAAAGGGATTAAACTTTGGTTTTACTCGAACCAATTTCCCTACTGGAACCTCTCCACCTAAAGGTAACAATCTCAAACATTCTTTCATGTCATCTGTAAATTCAACATTTTTATCCCATCTAACTACTATCCAACCGTCTTTTTCCAAATCTTCTCTTACCTTTAATTCAAATCGTTTTCCAGCAGCGCGGGAGTGCTTTCCCATAATATGTTTCTCTTCTATCTTGGCTCCGCAGACATTTTTAGGTTTGGTTTTATAGTCTATGTGGCAATTTTTACAGGAATATCTAAATCCAGTCTTAGCATAGTCCAATCTAATCAAATTATGTTTTTTGAATTTCATTAAAACACTCTCCTTATTGTTCCTTTTAGTTCGTCTATTTCATAACATTCTACATCTTCTTCTAAAAATACTAACTTGGCAGTCAGTTCAGAAAAAGTAGTATTCCAATGTTTAGAACGAAAAATTAGTCTCATGTTTTATATCCTATCCCAAATAAAAAGGGGGCTTCTCCCCACATCTGCCCCTTTGGCGCGGGATTATTAGAAACTAAAAATCTTCTTGAAGATACCCCAATAAAGTCAAATACCTGCCCCAAAAATTCTTTAAATGTTTCTTCTGTGTAGCAAGTCAAGTGAAACTTCTCTTCGCTTGGAGGGAGTATATTATCTGGAACTGTAAAGATAGCTTTTCCACCTTTTTTCAAAATTCTATAAACCTCCTTTATTGTTTCCAATCTGGCATCATCTTCTAAATGCTCAAGCACTTCCGTAGCAATTACTACATCATAATTTTCTCTTTCAAGCATTATCAAATCAACTGGAATGGTTTTTTCTTTTGCGGTTATGCCAAATGAATTCACTGTGTCTACTGCTATCTTTGAAAAGTCAAATCCCTCAATTTCGAAGTCTGGATGGTCTTCTTTTATCTGTCTCAGAAGAAACCCCAACCCGCAGCCAAGTTCAAGAATTTTTCCTTTTTTAATGCCCATTAAAAGGCTTCTTGATATAAACTTAAATTTATCTGGGTAATTCAGCGCAGTTTTGACTGGATGAATAGTAAAATATTTATCCCAATTTATTTTAGTATTTATGTTCATGCGCCAGTGCAGTTTGAGCAAACCCCAAACAATTCCCCCTTTTCAGCAGATAATTTATAGGCTTGTCTTTCTTTACTTTCCCAGATTTGTTTAAGCGTCTTGTTTTTTATATTTCCAAAATTAACTCTCAAAGAAGTCATACAGCAAAGAGTTACGGTCCCGTCAAAAAGAACGGCTAATTCTCTCATTGCCCTATTGCAATAATGTTTCGGATTAAAGGTATCAAACAAACTTCCTGCGTAATTTGCGTAAAGAATGACTTGGTGGTTCTTTGGATATAATTTACGAAATGCCGATTCTTCCTCTAAAGTGGCCCCTTTCCGCACGAAGGTCACTTTTTCTATCGCTTTCATCTCAATACCCTTATCAATCATTTCTTTAACTCTGTCGAAATCATCTAAACCCATTCTCCTTCTTCCTTCTGCATTAGCAGAGTTTAGAGAGATACTCAAACAAACATTCAACTCTTTCAAAGTTTTCAAGGCATCGATAGTCAAAAGACTTCCATTTGAGAACATTACGATTTTTACTTTTGGAAATGCTTTTCTTATTCTTTTGATTCTCTTAATCAAATCCTTGCAAAGAAATGGCTCTCCAATATTATTCAAGACAATAACTTCCAAATCAAACTTCTTGGCATCTTTTAGAACTTTATTAAAAATCTTATCAGACATAACTCCAAACTTCTTGAATCTCTTATTTATGCAAAATTCACACTTCGCGTTGCATTTATTAGTCAGTTCAATAGCAAGTGTTTTCATCTTAATCCCTTCCCATAAAAGAACTTTTCAAGCCTATGAGAAATGTGATAAATCAGCCATAAAACAAAAGCGATTAATTCAAGATAGAAAGATTGCTTTGTAAAATATCTATAAATTAAAACTCCTAAAAGAAACAATCCGAGTATCTTTGCAGTAGTGTGTTCTAGCTTGCCAAATCTTGATGCAGTTTTTATTCTAAAATTTTGAAACATTATGTGAACTCCTTTAGTTTAACAACGGCTGCGCAAACTATGACTTTAGCGCTCTCTGGATGATTCTTTGCCTCAATAACTGCCATGCGCAAAAATGCTTTTCTATAAACTGGGTCTTTGAATAACTCTCTTATTTCTGCTTTTCCCAAGTCTGTAAGTTCATACTTTAGGTCGTCTATTTCATTATCATAGGTTTCCTTTAGATAACCCTTTCCAGCTAATTCACCCTTTATGTGAAGTTCTTGCAATTCATTCATAATATCCTCCAAAATTGCCACCAAGGTAAACTGCGGAAGGGGCATTCTTTAGTCTTAACTTCTATTCTATCAACAGTAAATGTCCCACTTATTTTGGGTTTTCTTTTTAAATCTTTAAGTCCGTCTATTTGTTGAGAACCCATTTCCATTTCTTTCAAATGAAAAATAGTTTTATATTTCGGATAACAAGGATTTGCTCCTTCCAAAACAAGATAGCAGACTGATTTATTATTTATTTTCATTTTGGCTCCTGTCCGACTGGATAATGTTTATAGCCGCATTTATTGCAAGATATAGTCTCTCCGTTTTGATGAAATAATTTCTTGCTTCGGGTCCCGCATTTCGGGCACTGTTTAGTCATTCTCATTCAACCACCATCCTTTTCATTTTATTAGTTCTGAGAAATTCTGCTCGCCCATATAAATCCTCCTCAGTTACATCAAATAAATGTTTAACAATATTTTCTATTGCTTCATACACAGCATTTGCGGTTTCTATATTTTTATAATCTGCTAATTTCTGGGCGGTTCCAACTTGTTTAGTCGCTCGTAACCATTTAATCGCCATTTCTTTCAAATCAGAAAGTTCTACCCAGTCACCATCTTTAGTTGGATGCATCATAACTGGTTCTCTGATTAATTTATACTTGTTTAAATCCTTGAGAGTTTTAAGAGTTTGACAGGGCATGGTCTTAACCGTTGAACTACCCTGTTCAGACCGCTCGCTACCCACCTCGGTTAGACTTGAACTATCGCTCAAGCCGTTACGAGCCAAAGCCTCGTCCGTCTGAATCATATTTTTCTCTTCTATAGTAAGGAGATTACTTTTTGACTTGCAGTAGCATTCTGCGCAGACATTCAACTCTCTGCCAAGCTTTACACCATTGATTTCAAAGATTTTTAAGTGTCCAGTCGCATGTCCATTGCATCCAATGATTTCACACTTAGGGAGCTGGGTATCCACAGCCAACGAAGCACTTCTCTCAAGTTGTAGCTTTGTATCGTCTTGGGCATTTGTTCCGCACTGTTTCGTGTCCCCAGAGGAAAGATTAGAGAGTGTCTTATCCTCCTTTTCGCTCACTTTATCAACATTATCAAGAGGGCTTTTCGACCTCGGAGGGAACTTAGAAGCGCCCTCTTTTGTTTGTTTCGCTTGTTTTTGTTGATTAGCCATGAGTTGAATTGAAAATTATAGATTTAATTATCTGGACAGTCTTTCCATCAGGCAATTTACATGAAACAATATTCTCATTCCAACTGGTTTCAACCGGAACGCACTTTATATAAATTCCATTTAGATACATATAACTTTCATCTCTTTCGTGATAACTATACTTAAAGAAGCTCCAAATGCTTACACTTAAAAGTAGGGTAAGGATTATAAGAAAGATTGTAAGTATTTTTTTATCCATGTTTTTCCCCCAATCCATCAAGTAATTTTCTGTCTGACTGGATTTTTTCCAATTCTTTCTCGGTCTGCTTTAGGGCTTTCTCGGCTTTTTTCATGCTTGGTTCGCTGATTTCGTAGGGCTCATCAATCGGCATTAAAAGGACTCTAAAGGTTTTCCCAATTAGTCTCTTTGGCAGATAAATTGCCGCACTTGTGTTTGAAAATTTTGTAACTTTCTTTTTGAACTCAAGGCCATCATTAAGCAAGCTATCGTGAAATCTAATAAACTCCTTGAACGAATTAAGAAGCTTTACCTGGACCTCTCTATTGCTCAAAACTATACCCATTTCTTTACTTGTTACTTCTTTCATTTCACCCTCTTATTTATTCTTAGAGTATTCCAGTAAGGAGATTTGCACTTTGGGCATGCAAAAGGAGGACTAATTGGCTTATTAGCCCGGGGCATCCATTGATGAGAACATCTTTCGCACTTGTATCCCTTCCGGATAATCTTTATTTCTATTAGCATAATAAAACATACATTAGTAACTATTTAAACATTTCCTTTATATATATGTATATTTTATTTGTAGAAATGCAAATATATATAACAAAGATTTAAATAATCGCGCTACTTCTAATCTTATGACAAAAATTGAAAGGCCTCTTGATATGCTAAACCAATCTAAATCAAAAGATGTTCTAATCCAGCTAAAAACCGAGAAGCAGATAGTCGGCACTCTAATTGCTTTTGACATCAATATCAATTTAGTTCTTGAAAACGCCAAAGAGCTTGAATCAGGTGAAGCAAAGAAAGGTCTTGGTCTCACTTTCATCCGTGGGGATAATGTAGTCTATATCTCTCCTGTAAAGTAACCCGGTTTGTCCAAATGATTGTCTCCTAATTTTTTTAGGTTCATTTGCCCCTTATTTTATATAAACATTCTTCTGATGACTATTATCCATTCTCGTTTTCCTTCCGTGAAACACTTGGATTATTCAGCTATATAACTACTATATAAACCTATGTGTTATGTAGTATATAGATGATTTGTATAAATATAGATATATATAAATAGATAGATTTATAAAGGATATGTTCGTATAGGATGTATGAGAGTTCAGATTATAGATACAAGAAACAATAAGGTTTTAGATACGAGAGAGTTACAAGCCGAGCTATATACTCCCGCTATGTATGAAGAGCTTAATAAGATAAGCCAAGAGTTCAAGCAAATACCGAGCCGTTGCTTACAAGTCAAACCGATAGAGGTGAGTAAATGAGAGCAAGGAAACAGCTTAATCTAACAGAACGAAAGGCACGACTAACCGAGCTGATAACAGACGCTAAAACAAAATGCTTCTCCCCTGCATTACTCAAGGACTACCAAGCCCAGCTAATAAGAGTTACTGAGCAGTTAGAAGTAGAGAAGGCAGACGCTAAGGCAAGGAAGGAAGCAGACAAGGAAGCCAATAAGAACGCCCAGACAAGCGGAACGCCATCAAGTAATGATAAGGCACAAGTTCCACAGGAAACACAATGAGAAAGGTATATAAAGACATTCGTAGTCAAATGAATATGAGCAATGGATATAAGTATATTTGGGACGCCAAAAGGCAGAAGTATAGGAAAGCTCATATAGTTATTATGGAGAGGCATATCAAGAGAGCATTAACTCTCAATGAATTAGTGCATCACATAGATGGCAATAAGCTAAATAACTGCATAGAAAATCTAAAGCTAATGAACCGTGCCGAGCACGTTTCCCTACATCATGCAGGAAAGAAGCACAATAGAAAAATAGGATATGTGCCCCATAATAGGTTATCTAATGAGATTATAGCCCAAATAAGGCAGTTAAGAGGGTTATCTTATAGTGAGATAGCCAGAAGATTAGGAATAAGTGGAATGACAGCCAAACGATATTTAGAGGTGGAAAATGGTTAATTCCCTTGTAGAAATGCAAGAAATAAAAGGAGAGGAAAACGGGGAGAAAAACCCCGCCTTCCCTCAATCTGTTTTTATTGTTCAAACGATAAAAGAACGGCTATCCAATTCAATCAAGCCCTCAATAGAGGAAACAGAACGCTTTATTTTATACCTAAACAACCGCTTCTCTCTTGGCTTACAAGACAACCTAATCGTAAATATACAAGATACGAGCCCGAACGCTAAGGGTTTTTTTATGCCGTCTGAACATATCAAGCACTACGAGAATACGAAACAACCGCTTAATTACATCTGCATAAGTTCGCTTTATTTGAAAAATAAACCTTATGAAACAATCGCGCATGAATTAGCCCATTTTTTCAATCATCTAAACGGGCACCCCGCTAAAAATAACTATCATCACAAGAATTTTAAAAAGACAGCTGAAATGTTACTCCTAAAGGTAGAAAAAGGGAAGCATGGCTATAATGTAACGTCTGAAACGCCCGAGTTTTTAGTTATGCTTACCGACTTCAAACCAAATAAAGACGCTTTTCATATCTTACAGAACGCTAATGATAAGAAAAAGCAAAAGAGTCGTAATTTGCTTTATTCTTGTTCTTGTGGGGTAAAGGTAAGAACTGCTAAGAATGAAGATAAGCCATTTCTTGCGACTTGTGGGTATTGCGGTGGCTCTTTTGCACTAAAGGAAGGGGGGAACGCTGAAGATGATTAATATTGCTAAAAGGTTTGAGCTTATGCTGAAAGATGTAAGCAACGCTAAAAGGTTTGAGCTTACGAATAACCCCTTTACAGCACTATATCATTTATACATAAATAGAAATCTCACAAATAAAGAGAAATTGGAGAGAAAAGACGCTATCAGGTTTATTCTTATCTTCTTGGCTCTCTTGGTATTAATAAAGGGAAGTGCTTTATGATTGGCTCTATTTTGTCAGAAGTTGTAAAGACTTGTAGAATTTTAGATTTATTTATGCTTCTTAATATGGGTAGTGGAAAGATGGAAATAAAAAGGATTTTGTTCAAAAATAAACTACAATTAAACATAAACTAAAATGGAAATAAAACACGAAATCACAAGGAACGAATTAATAGCAATCCAAGAAGCCCTAAAGAAGCAAGGGAGAAATACCGAGATAGTAAGTATATCAGACTTTCAAGGGTGGCGATTAGCTCTTTTTGAGGGTTGCTTTGAGTTGAATATAAGTGAGGTGGCAAAGTGATAAATTTAGCCGTGCAAGAAGTCCGCAGTTTAGAGGAAGTTGTTAATTTTTTAGATAACCGCATTATTGCTTATTCTGTTGAAATCGGAAAAGTCAGGGCAGATTATACCGAGCAGGGAAAGAAGTCACGCCACAATGTCTATAAAGAGGTAAAAAAATGATAAACATAAATTCAAATAAAGGGATTATAACGATTGACACAAGACTTAAACAGATTAGAATAGTAAAAGGAAAGAGTATTAAGTTTATTGATTTAACCGATAGCGAGATTTTTTATTTAACTTATTGGTATGATAAACCTTTTAAGGACTTCTGCCCGATTTTAAAAGAAGTTTTAGGAGAGCATAATTTTATAGTTAAGAAATTAGAAGAAATGAAAGGGGGTTTAAAAGAATAATGGAAACAAAAAACGAAGAACTTAAAACTATTAAAGAAGATTGTTTAAAGTGGGTTGAACTCGCTGGGCGAAATATTTTAGTAGTTTTAAAAGGTGTATCTCGTTCGGGTATGTTGCGGAATATGGATTTTTATGCTATTGTCCCCTTGACAGAAAAAGAGCAAAAAGAGGAAAAGCATAAAGGAATAAAGCCAAAAGTAAGAAAGGTATATTTGAATAATTTTATATCTCAATTACTTGATTATAAAAGAGATGAAAGAAAAGGAACTTTAAAAGTTAATGGTTGCGGTATGGATATGGCTTTTGAGGTTGTTTATAATTTGGGAAGGGTTTTATATCCAAAAGGCGACGGGCATACTATAACACATAGAAACGGCAATAAGTCTCCCGAAACAGACGGGGGTTATTTATTGTCTTATGATGTGCTTTAACCCGAATTGATAAACCTTAACTTTAATTTATTATGAATTTTTTAGATACGTCACCCTATAACAAAAA
>Ga0315282_10005166_pt1 | contig 22348 bp, 19 predicted proteins | sample YL17G07_20_MG_FD_203693 | JGI IMG/M metagenome (GOLD analysis project Ga0315282, IMG submission 203693) | Sediment microbial communities from Yellowstone Lake, YNP, Wyoming, USA - YL17G07_20 | ecosystem: Environmental > Aquatic > Freshwater > Lake > Sediment | place: USA: Wyoming | collected... | reverse complement strand
GTAGGGCTGCGCGACTGAATGGGCGCGACCGCTCCAGAGGTCGCCAGACTCCGCGCGGTCAGGAGACCGCGCGCCCCATTCTTGGCCCCATACCAACTTTTCGTGAACATACCCCCTCCTCGGCTCCGCTTGACAACCGCCGAAATCACGGTATAATCGTGCTATACGCCTATCGAGGTAGAACGTTTATCAAGGTGTAGGACAATGCCAATCTCCAGCAAAGGTGAATATGCCGCGCGTGCCATGCTTCATCTGGCGCTCGCTTCAAACCCGGAAACACCCATCAAGACGGCTGAGATCGCCGAGAAGCAGCACATCCCGCGAAAGTATCTCGAACAGATCCTGCTGATCTTCAAGCGCCACGGCTACGTGCAGAGCAAGCCAAGCATCAAGGGCGGTTACTACCTGGCCAAGCCGGCGAGCGACATCACTATGGCCGAGGTTATCCGTGCGGTTGACGGCCCGCTCGCGCCCGTGCGCTGTGTCAGCCAGACCGCCTATGTCCCCTGCCCCTCCGCCATCGAGGCGACGTGCGCCCTACGCACGGTCTGGCAGGAGGCGCGCGACGCCATGGTCGGGGTGCTCGACCGCATCACGCTCAAAGACGTCGCCGACCGGGCGCGCGCGATGGCCGGAGACTCCGTCCCGATGTACCACATCTGAACTGCCGCCGCGCGCCGTCGCGGCCTGTCATCACTTCGTCGCCACAGGGAGGAAATGCATGCAGTCGACAACTCGTATCGTTGGCATGGGCAGGACTCTGGTCGGTCCTCTGGTCGTGACGGTCTTGGCTCTCGGCATCGCCACGCCCAGCTTCGCTGCGCGCCGGGAGCTCAGCGGGAGGATTCGCGTCTCGGGCGCCTGGGCGCTGTATCCCATGATGCAAGTTTGGGCTGAACGGTTTCAGAAGATCAACCCGAAGGTGCGCATCGACGTCTCCGCAGGGGGAGCCGGCAAGGGCGCGGCCGACGCGCTCGGCGGCGTGGTGGACATCGGCATGGTTTCGCGCGACATCCATCCCGACGAGGTCGCCAAAGGCGGGTTCTGGGTGTCGGTGGTCAAGGACGCGGTGATTCCCGTCGCCAATGCCAGGAACCCGGTTGCCAAGGCTCTCGCGGCGCGCGGCGTCAGGCGCGAAACCTTCGCTGCGCTCTGGATCCAGGGCAAGCCGCTCACATGGGGCGAGGTCGCCGGCAACCCCAGGGTCAAGGACAAGGTGCAGGTGTACACGCGCGCCGACGCCTGCGGCGCCGCCGACACCTGGGCCAAGTACCTGGGCAAGAGCCAGGAGGATCTGCAGGGCATTGGCGTCCCCAACGATCCCGGGCTCGCCGACGCGGTGAAGCGCGACCGCCTCGGCATCGGCTACAACAACCTCAACTACGCTTACGACGCCAAGACCGGCAAACCGGTCGCAGGCCTGATGCCGATACCGATTGACATCAACGGCGACGGCAAGGTGGACAAGGCGGAGAGCTTCTACGCCACCAAGGCATCGGTGATCAAGGCCATCGCCACCGGCGCATATCCATCGCCGCCGGCGCGCGATCTCAACCTGCTGACCAAGGGCAGGCCCACCGGCGTCACCCGCGAGTTCATCCTGTGGATTCTCAAGGATGGGCAGAAGCATGTTGACGCCGCGGGGTACATCCAGCTCCCGAAGGGCAAGCTGTCGCAAGGCCTCAAGAAACTCAAGTAGATGGCGACGCGATTCGAAACGGGGCGCGGGGACCAGGTCGCGCCCTCGCTCCCCGCGAGCGAGAAGGGCGCGGCCTTCCGCCGCCTCAAGGACCGCGCCGCGGCAGCGGTGATGGCGGTGCCGTCGGTCCTCGTCATCGGCCTCGTCCTCGCCATCACGCTGGCACTGGTGGTCAAGGCGCTGCCGATCCTGAGCACGAAGTCGCTCGCCCATCTGCTGCTGTCATCGTCCTGGCATCCGCTGCGGGGGGAGTTCGGGTTCTACGCATTCATCATCGGCACGCTGTCGGTCACGGGGTTGGCGATGGCAATCAGCGTCCCGATCTCGATCTTGACCGCGATCTTCTTTGCCGAGTACGCCGGCCGCCGCCTCCGCGCCGTCGCCAAACCGCTGGTGGACCTGCTGGCGGGCATTCCGTCGGTCGTCTACGGGCTCTTCGGCGTGCTCGCGATCGTGCCCGTCGTCGGCGCGCTCGGCGCACGATTCAGCGACAACCCGACCGGCTACAGCGTGCTCGCCGGCGGGATCGTGCTCTCGATTATGGTCTTCCCCATCATCATCTCGGTCGCCGAGGAGGTCATGCGGTCGGTGCCGCGCGAGGCGCGCGAGGCATCCCTTGCCCTCGGCGCGACGAAGTGGCAGACGGTGCGCCACGTCGTGGTGCCGAGCGCCCTGACAGGGCTGGTGGCGGCAGTGGTGCTCGGTTTTGCGCGCGCCTTCGGCGAGACGATGGCGGTGCTCATGGTCGTCGGCAACGTGGTCAAGGTGCCACACTCCATCTTCGACGCGGCCTATCCGCTGCCGGCATTGATCGCGAACAACTACGGCGAGATGATGAGCATCCGGCTCTACGACGGCGCCATCATGCTCGCCGCTTTACTGCTGCTCGTGGTGGTGCTGGTGTTCAACGTCGCCGCCGCGATCGTGCTGCAACGCGTGGCGCGGAGAGTGGCGTGATGGACAAGCGCAAGCTCGAGGAAGCGCTGTTCAAGGTGCTGATGGTGCTCTCGACCCTCATCGTCATGGGGAGCCTGACCGTGGTCATGGTCATCGTCCTCATGCGCGGGCTGCCGGCGCTCAATCTGGCGATGCTGACGCAGCTCCCGCGGGACCTCGATCGCCAGGGCGGGGTGCTCAATGCAATCGTCGGATCGCTGCTCATCGGCCTCGGCGCGACCGCCGCGGCCATGATCCTGAGCGTGCCCATCGTCTTCTACCTGCAGAAGGACTACGCGGGCCGCTCGCGGCTCGCAAGCGTGGTGCGCCTCGCGCTGGATATTCTGTGGGGCATTCCCTCTATCGTGTACGGGGCGTTCGGCCTCATCATCATGCTCTATCTCGGCATGCACGGGTCGCTCCTCGGCGGCATCATCGCCATCTCGCTGGTCGAGCTGCCGATCATGGTGCGCGCGATGGACGAGGTGATGCGGCTGGTGCCCAAGGGGCTGAAGGATGCATCGTACGCGCTGGGCGCGACGCGCCTGGAGACGACGACCAGGGTCATCTGGCGCCAGGTGCTGCCGGGCATCGTCACCGGAATCCTGCTGGCATTCGGGCGCGGCATCGGCGACGCCGCGGGGGTGCTGCTGACCACGGGATACACCGACAAGCTGCCGACGTCACTCATGGATCCGGTCGGGTCGCTGCCGCTCGCGATCTTCAACCTGCTGCTGTCACCGTTCCCGGAAGTGCAGCAACGGGCGTACGCGTCGGGGGCGATTCTGCTCGCGATGGTGCTGCTAGTCAGCATCATCGCGCGCGTGCTGGCGCGGCGCTTCGAAAGGCATGTAGTGCGGTGACACGCAGTGTCATCTGGCGCCGCAAGCGGCGCTCCGGAGATGCGGCGAAGCCGCACAAGCTGAGCCGACAGGCGCGAACCAGCATATGTGGCACAACTTGTCCTAAGCCTGCCGAAGGAGCCGCCCCCGGCTGTGACGGGCCAGGCGAGACGCCTGGCCTACCGTTGGGGTTAGCGTGATATGTCTCACATCAGCATCCGTAATCTGAGCGTGGCATACGACGGGCATCAAGCCCTCGACAACGTCACCGTTGACATCCCCGACGGACAGATCACGGCCATCATCGGCCCCTCGGGGTGCGGCAAGACCACGCTGCTCAAGAGCTGCAATCGCCTGATTGACCTGACCGACGGGGTCAAGGTCGAGGGCGAGGTGCTCATTGACGGCGTCAACATCTTCGACCCCACGGTGGATGTGACGCAGCTCAGGAAGAAGATGGGATTGCTCTTCCAGCGGCCCTACCCGCTGCCGATGTCGATCTACGACAACGTCGCGTACGGGCCGCGCATCCACGGGCTGCGGGACCGCAAGCAGTTGGATGAGATCGTCCAGCGCTGCCTCAAAGTGTCGAGCCTATGGCAGGAAGTGAAAGGCAGGCTGCGCGCGCCGGCGACCGGCCTTTCGGTCGGCCAGCAGCAGCGGCTGTGCCTCGCGCGCGCGCTGGCGGTCGAGCCGGAAGTGCTGCTCGGCGACGAGCCGACGTCTGCGCTCGACCCGATGGCGGCGCAGCAGGTCGAGCGCCGCCTGCTGGAGCTCAAGGGCGACTACACCGTCGTCATCGTGACCCACATCCTGCGCCAGGCCAAGCGCCTGGCCGATTACGTCGTCTTCCTCTACATGGGCGAACTGGTGGAGCACGGCCCGGCGGCCGAGGTCTTCACGACCCCCCGCGACAAGCGCACCCAGGCCTACCTCGGGGGGGAGGTGAGCTGAGGCTGGCACGGGGTCGGCGGGGTCGCGCCCGGGATCTCCCGTCCTCATCTTGGCCGCGCTGGGAACAGCTGCTCGTGAAAACGCGGCGGCAGGTCACCCTCGCGCATCACGCGATCGACTCGCCGCTCCAACTGTGCGCCGACGATGCTCACGGGGACGAACATCAGCATATAGAAGAGCAGAAACGCCGCCACCACCCGCGGCAGCACCGTCCGGATCGACGTTATCCAGCGCGCGCGGAACGGGGCTTCCCGCACCGCGGCCCGTCGCGAGCGCCACCCCTCGACCACCCCGGTGCCCGCCAGAAGCAGGAATACGAACAGCACGACCATTGACGCGGCAACGGTCCTCGGGCTGAGCAGTTGCGTATGACCGCGAACTTCACCCAGCAGCAGCACCGCCATCGGCAGGCCGAGCGCGGTGATAACGATTGGTACAACAACGAGTATGACACGTACTGCGATCAAGGCCGGCGTGGTCGCTTGATCAAGCCCACGCCACAGGCGCCTCGGCGCCCTGATCAGCGTGACTACACCGGTCGCCGCGACTGATACCAGCAGCGCGAGCATGACCCAGACCTGCGCGACCCAGAAGAGTTGCAGGCGGTCCCGAGTTTCCCACACCTCCCACTCCGGCTGCTGGGAATAAACAGATCGTTGGCTGAGCGCGAGCTGACTCCGGGCGTTCTCAACCAGTGCCTGCGTGGCCAGCCACCGCTCGCCATGTTGACTGAGGTAATCGTACAAGTTGTACAGCAGCAGCAGGTCGCCGACCTCTTCCTGCACAGATCCTCCCAGATGCGGCGCTCCGCGCCTGCGCGGCACACGCACGCTTGCCGCCAGCGCCCCCATGATTTGTGGTGGGATGTAGGCCGGTGATTGAAGTCCGAGCCATGACTTGGCGCTGCGCATGATGGGATCCACCATGGCGTATGCTGCCCGGTACCATCGCACGGCCAGCGCATGGTCGCCCGCCTGGCGCGCCTTGTATGCCAACCCGCCGGCTGTGTCGGCCACCTGATACGTGACGCCGACGGCGAAGTACGGAACCGATGAGTTGGCCGACAGACTCGACAGGGCACGAGTTCCGCCGGCCAGGAGCGAGGCTTCCACGCAGATCTTCTCGGCTTCGCGTCGATGGTCGTTCCAGTCGCGCAACCGCGCCGCCCGCTCAAGCGTCGCGAGCGCCTGGTCGTCTCGTCTCTGCGCCAGGTAGGCAGCGGCGATGAGCTGCGGGTAGAGCGCGTTATTCGGCTCTGCCTTCCATGCCTCGGATGCATACCGTATGGTCTTAGCGGCCATCACCAGGTTGGGCGGCCACATTCGCGCTGGCGCGGATGCCTCGCCAATGAACATCTCCGGGCGCTGGAGGTGCGTTGCCACCGCCGCGGTTATCGCGAGGCGACAGAGCAGCGCCTGGCGGAGATTGGCCGGCGCCACTTCGATCACTTTTTCGAGTTTCGCAACTGATTCGCCCAGGTCGCGGACTTCGAGACCCTCCCGCGCAACCCATTGCCAGCTTCGGCGAACCTCGCGCGACGGCACCGGCTGAGTTGGGCCATTGGGTTCATATTCATAGAGCCCAAACGGCCGGTTCTCCGCGATCAAGCCAAGCGCTCGTGTCTGCTGCGATACAGTGCGCCGCAGCTCGCGCGACGCCGCCAGGATTATCACCGCAGCGCAGATCAAAACGCCGAACGCAATTGCGAACCGCCTGGTCACGTGCATTTCAATGCTCCCCCAAATGTTGCAGGTCGCGCATCCGCTCGGCCTCAAACGGCGGCGGCCCCGGCGGATGGCGCCGAGGCGGGCGGCTCGGCGGCCGCAGTTCTTCATAGATGCTGCCGGCAGCGCTTGCGACTTCGCCCGAGGTCCGCGGCGGCGCCGGCGCCGACACCACCGCCACGTGCAGCGCCGCCCAGACGATCAACGGAGACAAGGCCGCAGCCGCGACTATGCCCACGGCTACCTGTCGCGCCGGGGTGCAGATCAGCCGGTCGAGGGCGTCGGCAAGACGCGTCAGCGGCCCCGCCATCACCCGCGCCATCACCGCTTCATTGAACCCAGGCGCGGCCTCGATTCGCGGGTACGCCGTGAGCCGCCGCCGCGCCGCGCGCACCTGCGCCATCCACTCCCGGCAAGCGGCACAGCGGTCGAGATGCGCCTGCGCCGCTTCTCGTTCATCGCCCGCCAGCTCATCATCGAAAAGCGCGGAGACCAGCTCCCGCATCGCTTGGCATCGCTTGTCGTTCATTCGTCCTCGCTCAACAGTTGCCTCAGTCGCTCCCGCGCCGCAGCAAGGCGCGACCGCACCGTGCCCACGGGTATCCCCAGAATTCGCGCGATGTCCTCATACGATGCGCCGTGCATCTCGCGCAAGACCAGTGCGGCGCGCAGCGGCGGCGTCAGCGCCTGTACCGCGGCGCGTACGGCGAGGGCTTGCGTGACTGCATCACGCTCGGCGGGTTCAGGACTTGCAGACGCTTCGAGTGAACCGAAAGCCGCGGGCCGCTCCCGGCGCCGCGTCGCGCGGTTCACGCACTCGTTGACCGCGATCTGTCGCAGCCAGGTGCCGAACTGCGCCTCGCCGCGAAACTGCCTCAGATGCGTGAACGCGCGCACGAACACCTCCTGGGCCGCGTCCTGCGCTTCGTCGGCGGAGCCCAGCATCTGGTACGCCAGGTTCAGCACCCAACCGCGGTGGCGTTCGAGCAGCGCGTCGAAGGCGTGCCGATCCCCGTGGCGACATCGCGCCACGAGATCACCGTCGGGATCGGCGGTGCGGTCGACGCTGCGCCTCGCTGCCAGGCTCACGGCCACTGCTATGGAGTTTCGTGTAATCAGCGGAGGACCCGGCCAGCACACGAAACTCTTCCGGACGAGGTTCGTGTCAGCCTCGACAGCGGCGGTTAGCGTATTCCCCTGATATACGAACCTCGGTAAGGTCACCCTGATCGCGCATCTCCGTAGAGTATTGACACTGCGCGACGCGGAAAAGTTCGGCGGCGCAAGATAATCCCGTGCTGAGGCACGGGCTCGAATGGCGGCGGGGCTTGAAAATGCCCCCTCCGTGCGCGGCTGCGAGCCGGCCCGACGGGAGCTTCGCCGTCGGGAAGGGGAATCATGCAAGGGCGAGCGACGGAATCGGAGGGTGAGCGGCGCGGGATCGTGGGGCGGTTCGGGCCGATCGTCACGCTGACACCAGGGCCTCGATCGCATCCTCCAGCAACCCCGATAGGGGATTCTTCGCTTGATCGCGCTCTGCGCGATTCCGGAACGGCGCCTGCGGCGCCGCAGTGCTCAGAATGACAGCGTCGGCGACGAGCCATTCTCAAGGTGGGACGAGACTGGTTACAGCCAAACGAACAGTGTTGCGGCTAGACGCCTTCGCCCAGCTTTGGCAGCAGCGCGGTGAAGGTGGATCCCTTGCCTTCCTCGGAGGCGATGTCGAGGCGGCCGTGGTGGGCGGCGAGGATGCGCTTGACCACGGACAGCCCGAGGCCGGTGCCAATGACCTCCCGCGTCTCCGGGGTCTTGACACGGAAGAACTCGCGCCCGAGGTCGGCGATGGCATGTGCCGGTATGCCCACACCGGTGTCGCTCACTGCAACGCGAATGTGCTCGCCGACCGTATCGAGCTTCACGCTGACCGAGCCGCCCGGCCGATTGTACTTGATCGCATTGCTCAGCAGGTTGGTGAACAACTCCTGCAGTTCCTCGCGGTTCGCCATGACCGTGAACTGCGCCAGGTTCGGGGCGCACTCGATGGCGACCTGGTGCTTGTCGGCCTCCGCCGCGAAGAGCTGCACGGTGTCCGACAGCACGTCTGTCACCGACACCGGCTCGAGGGTCCGTGAAACATGCACCTGGTCGAGGCGAGACACGGTGAGCAGATCGTCCACCAGCGACAGCAGCCCGTCGGTGCGCGCCCGCGCCCGCTCGAGCATTTTGCGCTCCTTCTCGGGATCACTGCTCGCGAAGCCCTCGAGGATGACGTCGAGATACCCGCGCATCGCCGACAGCGGCGCGCGCAGCTCGTGCGACACCATGTTGACGAACGACGCCTTGACGCGCTCGACCTCCTTGAGCGCGGTGACGTCGCGCAGGACGGCAATGACACCGAGGCCTTCCCCTTTCTCGTCAACCACCGGCGCGGCGATGACGCGCACCGCGGTCTCATCGTGAGCAGGGCCGATCGAGAACTCGCGCTGCGTCCGCGTCGACGCCTGCGTCTGCAGCGTCGCTTCGATCACCGCCACGAGTTCGGGCACGTTGAGGCACTCCGAGGCGAGGGCGCCCACCGGCAGCTCGTCCTGGCGCAGGATGCGCAGCGCGGCGGGGTTGAAGAGGACGACCTGGCGGTCGCGGTTGATGACGAGCAGCCCGTCGGCCATACAGTCGATAATGGTGCGCAACCGCGACTGCTCGCCGGCGAGCGCGAGCAGATCGCGCTCGCGCTGCTCGCGCAGCCTGCGCGCCTCGACCAGCAGGCGGCGGTGCGCCAGCGCGCGCATGGTGACGGCTGTCAGTTCATCGGGCGTGAAGGGTTTCGCGAGGTAGTCGTAGGCGCCGCGCTTAGTCGCCTCCACCGCGGTATCGAGGCTGGCGTACGCGGTGATGATGACCGCGACGGCATCGGGATCGAGCCCGCGCAGAGCCTCCAGCAGCTCCATGCCCGACAGGCCCGGCATGCGCAGGTCCACCAGCATCAGATCATACTGCCCCGCGCGGAATAACTCAAGCCCGGCCTCGCCATCGGGTGCGGTGTCCACTTCGAAGCCTTCGCCGGTCAGGACGCGGCGGCAGCCCTCGCGGATACCGGCCTCATCATCGATAACCAGGATGCGGGTAGCGCTCACGGAGCGTCACCTTCCTTGCGCGGCGTTTCGAGCAGGCGCGCGGCGAGCTGGACCAGCTCTCGGGGAGCGATCGGCTTCTCGATCCACGCGTCGGCGCCGATCCAGTCGTAATCCTGGCGCGCGATCGGGGCGAAGTCAAAACCCGTAGCCTTGCGCACGGCGGTGAGGATGACGACGGGCGTATCCTGTGTGATCGGGTCGCGGCGGAGCTGGTGCGCGAGGCGGACGCCGGAATCAGTCTCCTCCATCATGAGGTCGAGGAGAATCAGATCCGGCCCCTCGGCGACCGCCATCTCAAAGCCGCGCCCGGCGTCCTCGGCCGTGACGACGCGGTACCCGGAGGCCTCCAGCGCCGCGCCGGCGACGGCGATGAAGTCCAGGTCGTCGTCAACGATGAGGATGGTTTGTGGTGTGCTCACGGATAACCCCGGCCAAGATCTTCTGCCACGTGCACTACCGTGAATCATTCACACTGCGCAGCGCGTCGTCGGGATGGCTGCTGCACTGGCCACATGTGATGCGCCCGTGGCGCATCTCCGGAGCGCGTGCCCCGACGGATCGGGGCTCCGGAGACGCGGCTGCGGCGCGATAGGATATCGCGCCTCCGGAAGTGCGGCGCAGCCGCACTCACGCGTCCCAAGTCGGCGCCCAGGCGCGCGGATTATTCATGCCGGTGCGCGGCTGCGCCGCGCTACCCAACTCAGCATGAATAATCCGGGCTACGGGTCTGGAAGCCGGGCGGGCTATCCCAGCACCGCTTCGTCCGCCGCGGAGGCCTGCTCGATCTCCTCGCGCCAGCGATTGAGAGTGATAGTGAAGGTGCTGCCCTTGCCGACCTCGCTGTCCACCCGGACATCGCCGCTGTGCATCTTGACCACGCCGTACACGATAGGCAGGCCGAGGCCGGTGCCCTTGCCCGCCAGCTTGGTCGTGAAGAACGGCGTGAAGAGGCGTTGGAGGTTCTCCTCCGAGATGCCGATCCCCTCGTCGCGGAACGCGATGTCAACGCGGTCCCCATCGTGCGGCCGCGCGGCGATGGTCAAGTTGCCGCCATCGGGCATGGCCTCGGCGGCGTTGATGGCAAGGTTGACGAATGCCTGGGTGAGCTGATCGGCGTCACCGTCCACCTTGGGCAGGTCGGGCGCGACATCGAGGCGGACGGTAACACGGCCGAAGACACTGTGTTTCTCGACGATGGCGATGACGCCTTCGAGGATGGCGCCGATGTCAACGGCGTCGGCGCGCCGGCTGCGCTTTCGCGCGAAGTCGAGCAGGCCGCGCACGATCTTGCGGCAGCGGTCGGACTCAGCGGCGATCATCTCGACATCGCCGCGGCGCGGGTCGCCTTCCCGCAGCTCGCGCAGCAGCGTGTGGGCGTAGATGAGCACCGTGCCCAGCGGATTGTTGAGCTCGTGCGCGACCGCGGCCGCGAGTTGGCCCATCGAAGCCAGACGCTCGCTTTGGATGAGCAGGCTCTGCGCCTTCTGGATCTCGGCCTTCGAGTCGGCCAATTGCTCGACCGTGGTCTGAAGCTCGTCGATCAGGAACGGCAAGCACATCTGCGCCTCGGCCAGCCCCTGATAGACGGCGACCGCCTTCTCGCGGCAGTTGTTGTAGCCGCACGCGCCGCAGTTCAGTTCGTCCTCCGGCTTGTCCTTGCCCATCTGCGCCATGATGGATCTTAGCTCTTCCTCCGAGGGCGCGGGCAACGGCATCGAGCGGTCGCGAAACTGGCGGCTCAGATCCAGGCCCTCGCGCGCCTCCATCAGCTCGCTGTAGTAGGTCGCAGCCTCGCTGGCGGCGGCGCGCTCCTGGCGGACGTGGCGCACCACCAACTCCTTGCGCGTCACGATGCTGAGGTCATTGCCCATCACCGGGCCGCCGATGCACCCGTTGCAGAACAACAAGTCGAGGAACCGCGCGTTGAGCTTGCCGCTGGCAGTCTGGCGCAGGACGTCCAGGGCGCGGTCAACGCCCTCGGAGATGATGACGTCGTTCTCGAGGATGTCGCTCTCCATGTGCGCGGTCTTGAGCAGGCCGCCGGAGACCGGGAAGATGCCGCCGAAGCGGGCGCGCGGGCCGTCGAAGTCGGTCGCCGCCAACTCGCCAAGCGCGATACCCTTCAGCGCGAAAGCCTGCTGAAGCTCTTGATACGTCAGCACCACGTCGATGACGCCGTCGGCGTTATCGTCGCGCACTTCCGCCTTCTTGGCGGTGCAGGGGCCGATGAAAACGACGGCGGCCTCGGGGCAGTACTTGCTGCGGATGAAGCGCCCCAGGGCGATCATGGGCGAGACGATCGGCGCGAGATTCGGAATCAGCTCCGGCAGGTACTTCTCGACATAAGCTACCAGAGCTGGGCAGGGCGTCGTGATGATGGGCGTGACCGTCTTGGTGCTCATCAACTCGCGATGCGCCAGCGCCGCCAGCTCCGCGCCGAACGCCACCTCCATGACCTGCGCGAACCCGACCTGGCGCAGGCCGGAGATGACCTGGCCCGGCGCGACCTCGTGGAAGGCCGCGGGGAACGACGGGGCGAGGCAGGCGATGGTCGGCCGCTCCTCCGCCAGAATGCGCGCAAGGTCCGGAAGGCCGGTCTGAACTGCCTTCGCATGCTGCGCGCAGACGCGAATGCAGTTGCCGCAACTCAGGCAGCGCTCCTCAATCACCCGCGCCTGGCCGGCCTCGACCTTGATCGCCTTGGCCGGGCAACTGCGCACGCACGTATAGCACCGTTTGCACTTCTCCGGCACTGTCTGGACGATGCTTGTCATAGTGCTCATGCTCTCTCGCTCCGTCCGACCGGGCTAACCGAGCTCCTCATGGATCGCTGACGCCGCGCGCCGGCCGGCGCCCATCGCCTCGATCACGGTGGCGGAGCCGGTGACGATATCGCCGCCGGCATACACCCGCGGCAGGCTGGTCAACCCGGTTTCGGCGTCGACCACGATGTAGCCTCGCTTGTTGACCGCCAGGCCCGGCGTCGTCTGCTGGATGAGCGGGTTGGCGGCGGTGCCGATGGCGATGATCACCGTATCGGCGTTGACGATGAACTCCGATCCGACGCACGGAATCGGCCGGCAGCGGCCCGACTCGTCGGGTTCGCCCAGCTCCATGCGCTGGCACTCGATGCCGCCGACCCAGAATTCGCCGTCCGTCGCGATCCGCGTCGGGCAGGTCAGCATCTCGAAGATAATGCCCTCGTCCTCGGCGTGCTGCACTTCCTCGGCCCGCGCCGGCATCTCGTTGCGCGAGCGGCGATAGGCGATCCTCACTTCTTTCGCCCCCATGCGCAGCGCGACGCGCGCCGAGTCCATCGCGACATTGCCGCCACCGACGACGACCACGTTCTCGCCTACCCACAGCGGTGTGTCCACCTCGCCAACCTTGTATGCTTGCATCAGGTTGGCGCGCGTCAGGAACTCGTTGGCGGAGTACACGCCATTGAGATTCTCGCCTTCGATACCCATGAAGTGCGGCGTGCCGGCGCCGGTGCCGATGAACGCCGCGGCGTAACCCGACTCCATAAGCTGGGGCAACGTGAACAGTCGGCCGATGACGGCATCGGGCCGGACCTCGGCGCCCAGGCTGCGCACGTAGTCGATCTCCGCCTGGAGCACGTCTTTGGGCAGACGGAAGTTCGGGATGCCGTAGCGCAGCACCCCGCCGCCGCTGTGCAGCGCCTCGAAGATGGTCACGCGATACCCGCGGCGCGCCAGGTCGCCGGCGACCGTCAGCCCCGCCGGGCCCGAGCCCACGACCGCGATGCGGGGGCCGTCGGGGGAGGCCTGCGCCGCCTGCTGCTGGCGCAGCGCGTAGTCGCCAACGAAGCGCTCCACGCGCCCCACCGCCACCGGTTCGGACTTCTTGCCGAGGACGCAGACGCCCTCACACTGACTCTCCTGCGGGCAGACGCGCCCGCAGATCGCGGGCAGGCTGTTTTTCTCGCGCAGCAGCGCCGCGGCCCCGGCGAAATCACCGTCGCGCACGAGCGCAAGAAAGCCGGGGATGTCGACGTTGACCGGGCACCCCTCGATGCACTTCGGCTTCTTGCACTGCAAGCAGCGCGACGCCTCGGCGATCGCCAACTCCTCGGTGAAGCCCAGCGCGACCTCGTCGAAGTTGCAGGCGCGCGCCTTCGCGTCCTGCTCCGGCATGTGTTGGCGCGGCGGCCGCTTAGGCTTGGCGGAGTCGGCAGGCATGCTCATAACCCTCCTTTGCGCGCCGCTCGAAATCGGTGAATCGCTTCTGGCGCTGCGACAGCTCTTTGAAATTGACCTCGTGCGCGTCGAAGACCGGGCCGTCAACGCAGGCGAACTTGGTCTCGCCCCCCACCGTGACCCGGCACCCCCCGCACATCCCGGTGCCGTCAACCATGATCGGGTTGAGGCTGACCAGCGTCTTGACGCCGTAGGGCCGCGTCGTTTCCGCCACCGCCGCCATCATCGGGATCGGACCCACCGCCACCACCAGGTCAACCTTGATCGAAGGGTCGTCGAGCAGCGCCTTCAGCTCGTCGGACACGAACCCTTTGCGCCCTTGCGACCCGTCGTCGGTGGTGATGCGAACCTCGTCGCTCACCGCGGCCATCTCGTTGACCAGCACCAGCAACTCCTCGGTGCGCGCGCCGATGATGCTGATGATGCGATTGCCGGCCTGCTTGAGCGCGCGCGCCTTGGGGTTGAGCGCAGGCACCCCGACCCCGCCGCCGACGCAGACCACGGTCCCGACTTTGCCGACCTCGATGTGGCGGCCGAGCGGGCCCGCGACATCGAGGAGTGCGTCGCCGGCGCGCAGCTTACTCAACTGCTGCGTCGTCTTCCCGACCGCGAGGAAGATAATGCTGACCGTGCCCGCCTGCGCGTCGCTGTCCGCGATGGTGAGCGGGATTCGCTCGCCGCCCTCGGCCACGCGCAGCATCAGGAACTGCCCCGGCCGGGCCGCGCGGGCCAGGTCCGGCGCCTCGATGTCGAGCCGCGTCAGATCCGGCCCCAACACTGCTGCTGAACGGATCGGAAACATGTCTACCTATGACCTCCAGCGATCGCCAACATAGACGCCGCGATCGCGATGTGCGCGGGACAGGGCGCGGCGCACTCGGCCGCGACCTCCACCCTCTCCTTCATCCCGCCTGAGGCGGGTAAACCTCTCCCAAAGAGGGAGAGGGAATCCGCTCTTATCGCGGGGCCGCCAGCGGCAGCCCGGTGGGCAGCCACGCGTCTTCCTCGTGCCCGTACGCAAGCAGCGCCAACGGGAACGGCTTGAGCGCGCGCTCGATGACGCCGTGAATCCGCGCCAGCAGCACGCCGTAGTTGACGATCGGCGTCCCCGCGCGCTGGGCGCGGTTAATGCGCGAGAGCATCTCCTGGCGATTGATCATGCAGCCGCCGCAGTGAACGATCAGGCGGTACGGTGACAGATCCGCCGGATAGTCTTGCCCCGCCACCCACGTGAAATCCAGCTCCCCGCCGACGTGCTGGCGCAGCCAGCGCGGGATCTGCACCTGCCCGATGGCGTCCGCAACCGGATGGTGGGTGCAGGCCTCCGCGATGAGCACCTTGTCCCCCGGCCGCAGGTCATCCACCGCCCGCGCCCCCCGCGCCAGCGCCTCGAGGTCGCCCTTGTAGCGGCCAAAGAGAATCGAGAAGCTGGTGAACGGCACCTCTGCCGGCGTATCCGCCGAGGCCTTGAGCAGCGCCTGCGAATCGGTGACCACGAGCGCGGGCCGGCGGTTCAGCGTGCTCAGGCAGTGGCGCAGTTCGCGTTCCTTGACCACGATCGAGTACGCATCATTATCTATGATATCGCGAATTGTCATCACCTGCGGCAGAATCAGCCGACCTTTGGGCGCCGCCTTGTCCACCGGCACCACCAGCACCACCGCATCCCCGGGGCGGATCAGGTCGCCGAGAATCGTCGGCATGATCCATCCGCTCGGCGCATGCTTCACCAGAACCGACTTGACGATATCTATCCCTTCGCCGGTCTTCGCCGAGCAGCGCGCCAGCGGCACGCCCCGGCGCACCGCCCACGCTACCAGTGCGCCGTCGTCGAGCCCGAGGTCGCGCTTGTTCACGACCGCGATGAGCGGGACGTTGGCGCCGGTGATACGGTCCGCCAAATCGTCTTCATAGCGATCGACGCCGGCCTGCGGGTCAAGCACCAGAAGTGCGAGATCGGTCCTCTCGAGCACGCGCAGCGTGTGGCGCACGCGCGCCTCGCCCAGCACGCTCGTATCGTCGATCCCGGCCGTGTCGATGATGACCACCGGCCCCAGGGGCTGAATCTCCATCGCCTTGCGCACCGGGTCGGTGGTCGTCCCGGGCACCTCGGAGACGATGGCGGCCTCCTGGTTCGTGAGCGCGTTGATGAGGCTCGACTTGCCCGCGTTGCGGCGGCCGAAGATGCCGATGTGCAGGCGGCTGCCGAGCGGCGTCTCGTTCAGCGTCTGACTCACTTCAGATCCGGTCCCTGCGGGCGCGCCTGGGGCGTGCGCCCGCGCTCCTTGAGCTGCCTGGCGCCGGGAATGCCCGGCTTGGTCATCTCCTGCGGCGACAGCACGATCTCCAACTCCTGCTCGGTGAAGAGGCCGCGCTCCAGCAGCACCTCCTTTACCGATCGCCCCGTCTGCGCCGCCTCCCGGGCGACGCTGGATGCCGTCTCGTAGCCAACATACGGCGCGACCGCCGTGACCAGCCCAAAGCTCTGCTCGACCTGCGCGCGGCAGCGCTCGGGGCGCGCCTCGATGCCGCGAATGCAGCGCTCCATCAGCATCTGCACCCCATTGTGCAGCAGGTCGAGCTGCTGGAACAGGTTGTGCGCGATGAGCGGAAGGAAGGCATTGAGGTCGAGCTGCCCGGCGTGAGCCGCCAGCGTTATCGCCATGTCGTTCGCCATGACCTGGTAGGCGACCTGGGTGACCGCCTCCGGGATGACGGGGTTCACTTTCCCGGGCATGATCGACGAGCCCGCCTGCTGCTCCGGCAGCGCGATCTCGCCGATCCCGGCACGCGGGCCCGATGACAGCAGCCGCAGATCGCCCGCGATCTTCGCGAGCGTCGCCGCGGCGGTCTTGAGCAGGCCCGAGACCTCGACGAAGACGTCGACGTTCTGCGTGACGTCCATCATGTTCTCGGACCGCGCGAGGCCGAGGCCGGTGAGGTCGCGCAGGATGTCAACCACCATCAGCACGTACCTGACGTCGGCGCACAGGCCGGTGCCAACGGCGGTGCCGCCGAGGTTGACCTGGCGCAACTTCTCCTCCGCCACGTGCAGCCGCCACCAATCGCGCTGCACCGCCTGCGCGTACGCCGAGAACTCCTGCCCCAGGGTGACGGGCACGGCGTCCTGCATCTCGGTGCGTCCCACCTTAAGCACGCCGGCGAACTCCGCCTCTTTGTCCTGGAGCGCGCCTTGGAGCAAGCCCATGTCCTCGATCACCGAGTGCAGCAGCCGGATGGCAGCGACTTTCACCGCCGTCGGGTACGCGTCATTGGTCGATTGCGACAGGTTGACGTGGTCGTTCGGGTGCACCACGGCATAGTCGCCTTTGCGTCCGCCGAGGATTTCGATCGCACGGTTCGCCAGCACCTCGTTCATGTTCATGTTGGTCGAGGTGCCGGCACCGCCCTGGAACGGGTCGAGCGGGAACTGGTCATCGAATCGACCGGCGACGACCTCGTCGCATGCCTGGCTGATTGCGCAGGCGATATTCTCAGGCAACTGGCCGGTGCGCTGGTTGGCGAGCGCGGCCGCTTTCTTGACCAGGGCGAGCGAGCGGATCAACTCAGGATGAACGCGCAGGCCCGAGAGCGCGAAGTTCGCCATCGCGCGCACGGTATGGATGCCATAATACGCCTCAGCCGGCACCTCGAGGGCGCCCAGCAGGTCGTGTTCCGTTCTCGTTTCGCTCTGGGTCATGGTGACGGTGGCCGGGGGCGTCACGCGTGCACGCTCTCCGGGCCCGTAGGTGCGTCGCGATTGAGTCGCCGGCTGTCTCCGCGATCATCGGCGACGCGCCGGCCCAACGAAACGACCATCTCGTCGACGCAGGTGCGGCACTCAGCGACGTCGTCGCCTATACATATCTTACCCGGATAGAGCTCATAGCGCTGGCGGTAGCGGGTCGGCGTCACGTTCGGCATGATGACGTCCGCGCCCACCTGCAGCGCCATTTGCCGCCCCTCGGGATGGAGCGCCCCAAGCGCGCTAGTGGCCGGAATCAACGCCTCCGGGCACAGCAAGCGCATGCAGGCGACAAACCGCAGCGACAGCGCCAGTGTTCCTCGGGGCGCTCCCCCGAGTGGGGTGGAGGGGTGGGGGATGAATGGCCCAACGCCTATCATGTCCAGTTCCAACCCCTGGAGGAAGAGCAGGTCATCGGCGAGCATGTCGAGGGTCTGTCCGGGCAGCCCAATCATGACCCCCGAGCCAACCTGGTATCCCAGGCTGCGCAGCGAGTGCAGGCAGAGCAGGCGCCTATGCCAACTGGAATCAGGGTGCAGCTTGCGATACAACTGGGGGATCGAGGTCTCGATCCGCAGCAGGTACCGGTCGGCCCCGGCCTCGCGCAGGAGGCGGTAATCATCCACCGGCCGCTCCCCGATGGACAGGGTCACAGCCACATCGCTTTCCGCCTTAACGTCGCGCACCACTCCGGCAAGCGCCTCCGCGGGGTATGCCGCATCCTCGCCCGACTGGAGCACCAGGGTGCGAAAACCGAGATCCGCCGCGCGGCGTGCGGTCTCCAGGATCTCCGCCGGGCTCATGCGATAGCGCGAGAGATCGCGGCGCCCGCGGCGCAGCCCGCAGTAGAAGCAATTCCTGCGGCAGTAATTGCTGAACTCGATCAGCCCCCGCAGGTGCACCTCATCGCCGACCGCCGCGGCGCGCACGCGATCGGCCGCCGCGTACAAGGCAGCGGTGTGCCCGTCGTCCGCCCCCAGCAGCGCCGCGAGTTCCTCGCGCGATGCGGTCGCGGTAGCCTCCAGGCGTTCCACAACTGTGCCAATCGATTCGGTCATAGGTACAGATCGCGCTCCCCGCCGCGGATCGCGGCCAGGCGCTTCTCCACGGCAGGGCGAAGCTCCGGCTCAACCTCGGTCATCAACGTGTCCACCAGCTTTCGGCCCACGGCGCGCGTATCGGGGCTCGCGTAATCCAGCAGGTACTCCTCGAAAGTCAGCAGCGCGTTCGGGGTGCAGAAGCGCTGGATGTCGCCCGGCTTCGCCATCGCCATGAACCGCTCGCCGGTGCGACCGAGGCGGTAACATGCGGTGCAGAAGCTGGGCAGATACCCGTTCTCACACAGATCGCGGACCACGAGGTCGACCGGCCGGCAGTCGCCGACATAGAACTGCTCGGCGCTCTCGACGTGCGCGCGCCCATCCGCATAGGCGCCGGGGTAGACGCGCGATGCCGCGGACAACTGCGACACGCCGAGCCCGAACAGCTCCCGCCGCAACTCCGCAGTCTCGCGCGTGCTCATGATGATGCCGGTGTAGGGCACCGCGAGGCGCAGAATCGCTACGATCAGGCGCACGTCGTCGTCCGTCACCGGCGCGGGCGGGTTCTCCGCGGCGGGCGCGTTCTGGGCCGGCTCGATGCGCGGGAACGAAATGGTATGCGGACCGATGCCGTAGCGCTGGTCGAGGTACTGGGCGTGAGCGAGCAGCGCCAGCACCTCGAAGCGGTGGTCATAGAGGCCGAACAAGACGCCCATGCCGACGTCGTCCACTCCACCCGCGAACGCGCGGTCGAAGACGCTGATGCGCCAATCGTAATCGGCCTTCGGCCCCGAGGGGTGGAGGTAGCGATACTGCTCCGGATGGTACGTCTCCTGGAAGCACTGGTAGGTGCCGAGGCCCGCTTCCTTCAGGGCGCGAAAGCCCTCGACCGCAAGCGGCGCCATGTTGGCGTTGACGCGGCGGATTTCGCCGCGCCCGGAGCGCGTGGCGTACGTCCTCTGGATTGCGTCCACGGCGTACTTGACGCCGGAGGCGCTGCTCTCGCCCAGCACCAACAGCACCCGCTTGTGGCCCATATCCTCGAGGATGCGAATCTCCTGGGCAATCTCGTCCATGGTCAAGGTGCGCCGCTGTAGATCACGGTTGTCGCGGCGGAATGCGCAGTACAGGCAGTTGTTGTTGCACTCGTTGCTGGCATACAGCGGCGCAAAGAGCACCATGCGCCGGCCGTAGATGCCCTCCTTCACGTGGCGCGCCGTTGCGAGCACCTGCTCGCGCGTCTCCGGATCATCCGCGACCAGCAGTGCCCCCACCTGCGCCAGGTCGAGGCCGACCAGCGACCGCGCCTGTGCCAGGATATCGGCCAGTTGATGGCGGTCGGGCGGCCGCGCCTCACGCAGCAGGGCGTCAACCGCCCCCGCGTCGAGCTGCGGGCCGCCGCTCCGCGCCGTGCAGATTGCTGACATCGTCTCCATCGCTTTCCGCCGCCTTTGGTCTAACCTGGATCATTCATACTACGCTTGAAGAGCGTGCATCCTGCGTGCGGTGCGTGCGCGCATGAATAATGCGCGCTAACTCACGCCGGACCCGAGCCGCAAGGGGCCGGGGCTGCACCCCGGCCCTGCGGCGATAGGTGCTACTCCTCGTCCTGCCAGCGCTCCCGCTTCGTGTAATGCGTATGGAGCAACTCGTGGGATTTGTGTCCCAGCGGCTCGCCCAGGAACTCGGCGTACAATTGCTGCACCGCCGGGTTTTCGTGCGACTTGCGAATCGCCAGGCCGCGATCGGCCCGGTAGATGGCCTCCGCGCGCTTGCGGCGTATCTCCGGGTCGGTCGGCACCGGCGCGCCACCGCCGCCCAGGCACCCGCCGGGGCAACACATGACCTCGATGAAGTGGTACTTCGACTTGCCGGCCTGGATCTGGTCGAGCAGCTTGCGCGCATTGCCCAGACCATGGGCCACCGCGACGCGCAGCTCAATCCCATCGAGGTTCATCTTGGCGTCCTTGATGCCGGCCATGCCGCGCACCTTCTTGAAGTCCACGCTCACGAGCGTCTTCTTCGTCACCACCTCGTAGGCGGTGCGCAGCGCCGCCTCCATCACCCCGCCCGTGGCGCCGAAGATGACGGCGGCGCCGGTCGAAACCCCGAGCGGGTCGTCGTACTCGCCCTTGGGCAGCTTGGGGAGGTCGATCCCGGCCTCGTGCATCATCCGGCCCAGCTCGCGCGTGGTGATCGCGTAGTCCACGTCCCGGAAGCCGCTCGAATCCATCTCGGGCCGGCTCGCCTCGAACTTCTTCGCGGTGCAGGGCATGACCGAGACCACGACCATGCTCGCCGGGTCGATGCCCGCCTTCTGCGCGTAGTAGGTCTTGGCGACGGCGCCGAACATCTGCTGCGGCGACTTGCAGGTCGAGACGTGATCGAGCAGCTCGGGATAGAAGAACTCGATGAACCGAATCCAGCCCGGGCTGCACGAGGTGATCTGCGGCAACACGCCGCCGGTGGTGAGGCGGTGAATCAGCTCGTGGCCCTCCTCCATGATGGTGAGGTCGGCGGTGAAGTCGGTGTCGAACACCCGGTCGAACCCCAGCCGCCGCAGCCCCGTCACCATCTCGTCGGTCACCAGGCTCCCGGCAGGCAGGCCGAACTCCTCGCCGATGGTTGCGCGCACCGCGGGCGCGGTCTGCACCACGACGAACTTGCTCGGATCGCGCAGCGCCTTCCACACCTCCTCGGTATAGTCGCGCTCGGTCAGGGCGCCGGTGGGGCAGCGGTCGATGCACTGGCCGCAGTAGACACAGACCGCATCCGAGAGCTCCATGCCGAACGCGGGCGCGATGTGGCTCTTCCACCCGCGCTCGAGCACGTTGATGGCGCCGACGCCCTGGATGTCCTCGCAGACGCGGATGCAGCGGCGGCACAGGACGCACTTCTCGGGGTCGCGCGTGATGACCTGGCTCGACTCATCGGCCTTGAAGGCGTTGCGCTCGCCGGCGTAGCGGCGGTCGCGGATGCCCATCTCGTGGGCCAGGTTCTGGAGCTCGCAGCTCCGGTTGCGGACACAGGCAAGGCAGTCGTCGGGGTGGTTCGAGAGCAGCAGCTGGACCGTCGTCCGCCGCGACTCGCGCGCCGCGTGGCTGTCGGTGTTGACGACCATGCCATCGGCGGCGGGATAGACACACGCGGGCTGGAGCGCGGCCTGACCCTTGACCTCGACGACGCAGATGCGGCACAGGCCCTCCGGCGTCAAGTCGGGGTGATAGCACAGGGTCGGGATGTAGATCCCGGCCTTACGGGCGGCGTCGAGGACGGTGCCGCCGCGGCGGATCCGCACCTCCTGTCCGTTGATTGTGAGAGTGATCGTCTCCACCGCAGTTGTTGTTGATTTCATGCCTTGGCTCCTCCGGCATCGCCCGTGAACAGTACCAGTTCTTTCACGACCTTACCGCCGATGATATGTTCGGCCACGATTCGGCGCGCGGCCTCCGCCGTCACATCGCCGTAGGTGACCGACGGCTCACCGGGCCGCACGACGTCGAGCGTCGGCTCGCGATCGCACAGGCCCTTGCAGCCGCTCTGGGTGATAGTGACGTCCTGCAGCTTGCGCTTGTCGATTTCGTCCATCAGCGCGGCCACGACCTCGCGCGCACCCGCCGCAATGCCACAGGTGCCCATGGCGACGCACAGCCGCGCGCCGCCGGCGCTCTCGCGCGCCGCCAGCGAAGCCCTGACCTCTTCCCTCATCTTCTCGAGATCCTTCACACTCTTGAGCATGTCACTGTCTCCTTGACCGTGCGGAGTCTCGGGCTTGATTGCTCGAGACTCGCCTCAGGATCTGGTATCGCTTAGCCTCAATGCTGTTCGTTTAGGTGGGGGGAACTGTCATCCTGAGCAGCGCGAAGGATCTTGCCCTCGGGAACGTCCGGCCCCAAGATTCTTCGCCAAGGCTCAGAATGACATCCTTCGGCCCTAAACGAACAGCATTGCGCTTAGAAAACCAGCCGGAAACCCCGTGGTTTCATGCACTTGTGGTCGCTGGGAGTGGCCGCGACGATGCAGCGCACCGATCGGCGATGGAGCGCCCAATCCT
>Ga0315282_10005165_pt1 | contig 22351 bp, 19 predicted proteins | sample YL17G07_20_MG_FD_203693 | JGI IMG/M metagenome (GOLD analysis project Ga0315282, IMG submission 203693) | Sediment microbial communities from Yellowstone Lake, YNP, Wyoming, USA - YL17G07_20 | ecosystem: Environmental > Aquatic > Freshwater > Lake > Sediment | place: USA: Wyoming | collected... | reverse complement strand
GGATATCAGGAAATACCGAAACTGCTGATGACCCTGCAACGGAAATCAATTGATGTAAAGGAGAAGGCAGCTTAGGATATGTTTAACGGGTGCTTTTTACTTCAACTAAAGAAAGGGACAACGTCGTTAGGGTGTTTGCTGATTGGTTATTGGTGTTTGATTATTGGTTATTGGTGATTTAAACTGAAAAGCACCTGGCAAAAATTCGTCATAAGGCGTAATATATGGTAGCCTTAATTCCATACTTAATAGTTTCTCTGTTTGGGCTCATTGTAGGTTCCTTCCTCAACGTCTGCATATACAGAATACCCAGGGGATTATCAATCATCATACCTTCATCGAGATGTCCATCCTGCAATACCCCAATCAAACCATGGGATAACATTCCAATAGTAAGTTATATATTACTAGGTGGTAAGTGCCGGTTCTGTAAAGCAAAGATATCCTTTCGGTATCCTCTTGTTGAGCTGCTGAATGCAATAATGTATGCTTTGATTTTATGGAGATTCGATTTTGGCTGGCATACCGTGATATATTTTGTCTTTTCTTCATCCCTCATTGTTATTACCTTCATAGATTTAGATTTTCAGATCATACCGGACAAGATCACGCTCTCAGGTATACCCATAGGATTTTTAGTAGGCTCTTTTCTCCTCCCAGACCCTTTTGCAAGGTCCTCATTACTGGGAATGAAAGAGTCTCTTATAGGAATGGTTACTGGATTTGGGCTCTTTTATCTCGTAGCTCTCATAGGTTCAGCTATTTTCAAAAAAGAGGCCTTGGGCGGAGGAGATGTTAAGATGATGGCCATGGTAGGCGCTTTGATGGGCTGGAAGACGGTACTTTTGACAACTTTTCTCGGAAGCCTTACAGGGTCCATCGTTGGGGTACTGCTTATGGTTTTAAAGGGTAAAGACAGAAAAGCACAACTCCCTTTTGGTCCGTTCCTTGCGCTCGGAACAATCATTACCCTCTTTTACGGCCAGGAAATCCTCTCCTGGTATCTGGGGGGTAGATAAATGAACTATCCCTCAACAGAGCTGCGAAGTATCGACTCTGTCATTCCGACTCCTGTCCTGACTGTCATTCCAGCTTGTCTGGTCACCTCAGGCGACTCGCCGAGGCGAGAATCCTTCTTTAAGGAAAGAGCCTGGACAAGCCAGGATGACAGAGAATTAGAAGGACTCCCGACCGATCGCCGACAAAGCAGGGACAAGAGCGGGAGTGACAGAGGAAGAAGCAGCGGAAGACATTATTATTTAGGAGTCAATAAATGAGGCCTGAAATACTATTTCTATTTTCTCTCATGTTCTTCCTTGGGATCATAGTGATTTTTTATATCCTCAAAGCACTTATGAGATTTTATGGTGATAAGAAAAAAACAACAGTAAAGGGTGCATCACAAGTCAGTTTTGTTGTGAACACATTTCATGAACTCGTATCAAAGCTTAAAGAAAAGGAAAGGGAGCTTGAAGTTCTCCGTCAGAAAGCTGAAGACAGGGCAGTAATCATTGAAGGATATAATGAAAACATACTACAGAGCGTCCCGAGTGGAGTGATGAGTTTTGACGAGGAACTCAGGATTACAAAGGTTAATTTTTCTGCTGAAAAGATCCTTGAAGTTAAAAGAGAAACGGTTCTCGGGAGATATCATACAGAGGTATTGAACAAGCCAATAACAGATCTTCTCGATGATAAGAAAATTATAGAAAGGGGAGAGATAAGTTACACAACACCATCGGGGAAAAGAATCTGGTTAGGGCTTACCCTCTCTCCTTTAAAGGACAAAGAAGGCAGGACGATAGGCCAGATACTTGTTTTTACAGACCTTACGCACCTCAAGGCACTGGAGTCCCAGATGGAATTAAGGTCCAGACTTTCGAGCCTCGGTGAAATATCGGCAGGGATCGCACATGAGTTGAGAAATCCCATGGCAGTAATTGCAGGTTATACAAAACTTCTCTCAAAAAGGGTTGATCACTCTTTAAACCCCACTGTGGATGCTATCACGAAGGAGATCAATGTTATGAACAGAATCATCTCTGATTTCCTTTCCTTTGCAAAACCTGCAAAACTCACCATATCAGACGTTGACCTGAAGAAGATTATAGAAAATTGCGTTATTACCCTTGCTGGTGGAAGAAACAACATCAAGACCCACCTTGATATTGAAGGCATGCCCATCATAAAAGGTGATGAGGTCCTTTTGAGGCAAGCCTTTATAAACCTTATCCAGAATGCTGTTGAAGCAATGCCAGCAGGAGGAGACCTCATGATAAAGTCTTCAATAAGTGATTTTCTCGAAGTTTCCCTATCTGATACCGGTCCTGGTATCTCAAAAGAAATGGTAGACAAGGTCTTTCTTCCTTTTTTCACAACGAAAGATAGAGGCACAGGCCTCGGCCTTTCAATCGTTCAGAAGATTATCGTCTCCCATGGAGGAACCATATTTGTTGATGGAAGTGATAAGGGGTCCACATTCAGGATAAGGTTCCCCTTGAAATAAATAATAACCAAATTACAAAAAATCTCGCATGAAAGGTAGGAATGGAATATGGCAAAGATAACGATCAATGATCTTCTCAGAAAAAAGATGGAACAGAAAAAGATCACCATGCTCACTGCCTATGATTATCCTTTTGCCAGAATAATTGACGAGGCTGGTATTGACGCAATTATTGTTGGCGATTCTTTGGGCATGGTAGTTCAGGGGCTTGAAAATACCCTTCCTGTTACCATGGATGAGATGATTTATCATACAAAGATTGTTTCGAGAGGGGTCAAGAATGCGATGGTTATAGGGGATCTGCCTTTTATGTCCTACCAGGCAAGTATCGAAGAGGCAGTCAGAAATGCAGGTAGATTTTTAAAAGAGGCAGGTGCTTCTGGCGTAAAGATTGAAGGTGGTGCTGAAGTAGCAGAGCATATCAGGGCAATGACAAGGTCAGACATACCTGTTATGGCGCATATCGGACTCACACCTCAGTCAATCCACAGGATGGGTGGATACAAAATCCAGGGTAGGACGGAGGAGTCTGCTAAGATATTAATTGAAGAGGCACATACCGTTGAAGATGCGGGTGCTTTTTCGCTCTTACTTGAGGCAATACCTATGGGTCTTGCAAAGAGAATAACTGAAGAGGTTTCAATCCCGACTATAGGTATAGGTGCTGGCCCCTATTGTGATGGACAGGTGCTTGTCCTCCATGATCTCATAGGGCTGTTCGAGAGATTTCTGCCAAAGTTTGCTAAGAGATATGTAAGTTTGAAAGACGAGGCCCTGAAGGCAATTACGATTTTTAAAGAAGAAGTTGAAAGGGGTATATTTCCATCAGAAAAACACAGCTTTAAATAAAAATTCTTCATGGAAATACATGAAAAATCCCCCTTTAGCAAAGGGGGAAAGAGGGGGATTTTAAAAAGAAATGAGAGGTTTTTATGACCCATAAAATCTCCCCTACCCCTCTTTGCCAAAGAGGGGAATAAGAGAAGAGCTTATTGCAAGGTGTAGCCGCAGCTGTAAAATCCTATAAATGAGCTACCTACTTAATCTTCTTAATAAGGTTGTTGATAACATCAGTCAGGGTGACGATACCCACGAGTTTCCCTTTATCCACAACAGGAACCTGCTTTACCCTCCGGAGGATCATCGTTGAACCAGCTTTCACGATAGGCATGTTGCTATTTACTGTAATAGGAGGCGCTCCCATGATATCCTTGACTTGCATTTCGAAAAGCTTTTGTGCGCGTTCCTCGACATACTCGAGATCTGACACATATCGTTCTTCCTCAATAATATCTGGATAGCGTGGCAGAATCGCCCTGAAAATATCCGCTTTTGTAATTACTCCGACAACCTTATCTTTTTCCACAACAACGAGACCATTAGCCTGACACTTGTTAAGGACTTCTACGCATCCCTTCAAGGTATTGTCCGGCTCGATCGTACACACTTTTGTAGTCATGATATTAGCTACTTTCATGTTTTCCTCCTCTTCATTTAAAACAAGACTATTTTATCACCTCTTTAAGAAAGATTCGAGTTTTTTCAGCCATGCAAGCATCTGCAAATCCGTGAGAACAGGATATAGTATTTGTCCCTAAAATAACTTTTCAAATCCCCCCATTCCCCCCTTTTCCGCCTGAGTGCGGAAAAGGGGGGAATGGGGGATTACTAGTTTTCATGCACCTTTATGCTGATAAATCGACAAAAGATTTGCTGCTTCCGCATAGTTTTCTCCCCTTTCAATACATTCGATTAAGATGATAAACTAAGCTTTATCAATAATAAAGGGGGATAAAAATGCTTCCATTTTTTGTGATGGCTAAAACCATATCTGATGCCTGGTTCCAGCTTATTTACAATCTCTTTGATCATGCCTATGCGCAGACAATACAGAAAGGCTCATTTGAGAATGAACAGTACCGGCTGCAGTTCCCGGGCATCGCAGTGTACATCGAACATCCTTATTACGACATGATACCAACCATGCCGCCTAACTCAAACATACCTGCCCCCACCACAAAAGAATATATCGAGGATTACTTTGTAAACTATCTCATGAATCCAGAACTGGCTGAGAATGAGACCTACCGGTATGCAAGCAGGATTCATAACAGAATGCCAAAGGGCGGTACACAACTTGAACGCGTTATGGACATGCTCAGGGAGACCCCTCTTACGAACCAAGCTGTCATCGAAATAGCAACACCTGACGACCTCGATACATGCTATGGCAACGATGGAAAGCTTGACCCACCCTGTCTGAGATTGCTGGACTTTAAGGTCATACCTGTAGATAATGAATCGGTACTCACAGTAAGCTCTTACTTCAGGTCATGGGATCTGTGGGCAGGGTTACCCACAAACCTCGGCGGTATAGAACTTTTAAAACAGTTCGTTGCCGGGGAAACATCTCTCAAGAACGGACCTATGTATGCGTATAGTGCTGGTGCTCATATTTACGGCTATCAGGAAGAAATCGCGAGGTTGAGAACACTGAGGTTAACAAAAAGCTGAAAGAGATGATCAGGTCTTCTTCACGGGAAATCTTATCGTAAACATAGTTCCCTTTCCAGGCTCACTCTCTACAGAAATGGTTCCTCTGTGTTGTTGAATGATCTTGAGTGTGAAAGTAAGGCCGAGCCCTGGTCCGTATATCTTTGAGGTATAAAAGGGGTGAAAGATGCTTTTCAGTTTATCCTTTGGTATCCCCTTCCCGGTATCAGATACCTCTATCACCACGCGTCCATCACTTATCGAAGTGGTAATCTTTAATATCTTAGGACTCTCTTGCATTGCCTCTATAGAATTTTTTATGAGATTGGAAATGGCTACTTTCATCTGCTCTTTATCACCAGAGATAAGGGGCGGATTATCCATTAACTCTGTTTTTACTACGATACCTTTCTCTGCCAATTCCTCTTCATATAATTCGAGGGTCTCGATAATAACATCATTGATGTCTGTATTCTCTAAATAACAAATAGCCACTGTTTTGAGCTCAATAAGCTGTTTGACCATATCTTCCAATTTCAGCACATCATCCATTATCATCTCCATATATTTCTTGTTTGGATCATCTTCAGGTAGTTTGTCATAAACCCTTTTTGCAAAGCCTCCGATAGAAGCAAGGGGATTCCTAATCTCATGTGCCACCTCATCCATCATCTTTTCCATGGCCTCTGACTTTTCCTCTTCAACCAATTTTTCGCGTGCTTCTTTGATCGTGAGTAATGACTTGACCCGTGCAGAAAGTTCTTTATAATCGAACGGTTTTGGCAAGTAATCATCAGCACCAATTTCGAGCCCCTTTACCTTATTCTCAATCTCTCCTTTCGCAGTAAGCATGAGGACAGGAACATATTTTGTGTTTTCATCTGCTTTAAGCCTTCGGCAGACCTCATAACCATCTAATTTTGGCATCATGACATCGAGAACGATTAAATCAGGATGGTATTGTTCGACTTTTTGAAGAGCTTCTTCACCATCGTTGGCCTCTGCAGTGTCATATCCTTCAGAGTGGAACCTCTTTCTGAGAAGTTCAACCGTGTCAACAGCATCATCAACAATCAGTATCTTACTCTTTTTCTCCACCATAGATGCTTTCCCATTTGCCTCTGATATAAGACTTTACCTGATCAGGCAACTCACGGATGTTAATGGGCTTTGAGATGTATCCTTCGCAACCAGCTTCGAGTGCCTTTGCCCTATCTCCTTTCATAGCATGAGCAGTTAAAGCCACGATAGGGGTGCCTTTAAATTCCTCCCTGGACTTCAGCCTCCTTGTAACCTCATATCCATCAAGCTTAGGTATTGAGATATCCAGCAGAATAAGGTCTGGCCTTTCTCCCACAGCCTTTTCTATTGCCTCTTCACCATCAGTAGCCTCAACAATCTCGTAGCCCTTGTTCTTTAATACCTTGACTACCAGTTCCCGGCTGTCCTGATTATCATCAACAATAAGTATCTTCTTTGGCAAATCTTTTTCTCTTTCTTCCATATTTCCTTTTATTATGCCATTTATACGTTAGTATAATAACACTCTAACAATGCTTCAAACTCTAAATCCTAAGCAAATTCAAAATCCAAATGTCAAAAACATTTGAACTTTGAGCTTTGACACTTGAACCTATTATTAAGATTTTCATAATTGAATAGACATTAATCAAAAAATCTCCCCGTGCCCCTCTTTGCCAAAGAGGGGTAATACCTCCCTTTGGCAAAGGGAGGCTTAGTCGTGAGCTCAGCCGAACGGTTAGGAGGGATTTTTCATTCATTGTATGTATTATTATGAGAATATTATTAAGATATGATATTGTTTAGAATTTAGGACTTCGTATTTAGAAATTATTTTCATCTGCCCTTAATATTCCTTCGTCTTTTTAGCAATACTGAGTGCTCTTACTGACTCAGCAGGTTTCTCAAGTGTCTCTTTCTTCATAGGAAGGGTAAAACAGAATCTGCTGCCCTTCCCATAGGTGCTCGTTACCCAGATCATACCCTTATGCAATGAAACCAAACCTTTGACAATACTGAGACCAAGACCTGTGCCTTCATACTGACGCACTGTAGAGGGGTCTACCTGGACGAACTTATCAAAGATCCTGCTGAGATCCCCTTCCTTTATCCCTATCCCTGTGTCCTCTATACAGATCTCCACAAAGAGAGGTGGCTCTCCAGGTTTTATAACCCGTTCAGAAGGTTGAGCACTGATCGTAATCCCTCCCTCATGGGTAAACTTAATCGCATTGGCTAAAAGATTTATTAAAATCTGTTTAATCCTCTCCTCATCTCCATAAATAAAAGGTAAGCCCCCATCAATATTAACAGTATTAACAGTAAGAGTAAGCCCCTTCTGTTTTATTAAAGGCTCAAAGGTTGGGATAACAGAATCAATGAGCCATTTCAAGTCGAGCTCCCGTAGCTCTAATGCAAACTCCCCTGATTCTATTTTTGATATATCGAGGACATCATTGATCAATTGCAGAAGATGTTTGGCATTGGTAGCAACCTTTTTGAGGCTCTTTTCCTGTTCTTCATTGATAGGGCCGTCAACCCTGTCTAATAATAATTCTGTGTAGCCGATGACAGTATTCATAGGAGTCCGAAGTTCATGGGACACGTTGGCCAGGAAAGCAGATTTCAACTTGTCCAGCTCCTTCAGTTCAACTTTATCTTTCTCTAATTGTTCTATAAACTGCGTCCTTTCTGCAACAAGGTTTTCCAACGCTCTTTTCTCATTCGAAATCTCCAGATATGATTTGTATATCCAGATAAAGAAAATACTGATTGACCCCACGAAAAAACAGGCAAAGGTATTAAAACTCCCGCCAATCGGCTCTAGAAACTTCCAGATATCCTGGTTTCCTGTAGGTATGAGGATATGTTTCAGGATATGGCCGAAGGACCTGGAAAGGGAAAACATGACCCAGGAGGAAGAAAGCCATACCATATAATTCCACAATACATTCTCTCTTTCCTTTCGATAGAGCTGAATACTGGTGACAAAGCTCATTATTGACAGCACGATAAAGGCAATGCTGCCTGTCATATCGTTAATTAAAATCGGCAACAGAGGTAACACAGCGGTTACAGGAACAGAGGACCTTTCCCCTTTCCCGCTTGTTTTCAAAAGTTCTCTCAGTCCAACATAAAAAAGGAGCATTGCGATATTCAACAAGAGAAAATCGAGCCTTCCTATGTAATAAAGATATACCGGACCTTCAATGACGATATCCCTTGTAAAATACTCCCATCCCTCTGTGCTCCCTATTGTCCGAGGTAGCTTCATGAATTCTGCAGTACGTCCGACAAACACATCCACATCCCAAACGATAAAGAATATTACGGAAAGAAAAAGGTATCTCCAGCCTCTTTCTTTATGCAAGCGGTTATAGAGGATGGCCCATAAAACACAGATAAAGGCAATAAAGAGAAAAATTCGTGACAGTTGGTGAGTGTAAATTGCTGGATATTCGTGGGGCACATATCCCCAAGCATTCGAAGTAAAGAAAAGGAAGGAAACGAAAAATATAAGGACTTTCATTGCCCTTCACTGACTTTGCTGATTGTTTCCTTGATCTCCTTCAGGAGGTCTTCTTTGGTGAGTACCCCTTTGTTTAAAATCCCCTGTATCATGCCGTTCAGTTCATCGATCTCTTTTTCTGTCAGATCCTTATGGGTAAGGAGGATAAGAGGAATATCCCTGACTCCTTCTGCTGTCTTGAGGTATTCAACAACATCGAAACCACTCATCTCTGGCATTGTCAGATTCAATACGATAAGGTCTGGTCTGAAATCATGTATAGATTTGATAGCATCCTCACTGTTATAAGCTGTTGTAACCTGATACCCTGCCTCTTTCATGACATTACCTATCAATCTTACCGTATCTGGCTCATTATCAACGATTAATATTCTTTTTACCTTCCTTGTCTTTTCCAGGTTTCTGAGTTTTCTGAGTAAAACCTCTTTTTCGACTGGTTTTAACATATACTCTGTTGCACCCAGACTGAAGCCTAACTTCCTATCTTCAACGATAGAGAGTATAATTACAGGGATATCCTGGGTTTCAGGAGTATCTTTTAACTCCCGAAGTACTTGCCATCCATCCTTTTTTGGCATTAAGATATCTAAGGTAATGGCCAGAGGCTTGATCTCCTTTGCCTTCTCCACCGCTTTTTCACTACTGAGAAGGCCAACGACATTGTAATCCTCTCCTAAATATTTCCTCATGATATCAACAGCCTCTGGATTATCATCTATAGCCAATACCGTCTTTTTCGGGACTTCCTTTCCTTTGAGCGAGTCAGCTTCTACAGGCTTATATTTTTCTTCTGCCTCAAGTATAAGGCCTTTTATGACCTCACAGCCTTTACAGAAATCCACCTTCTCTGGATAAGCAGCTATCTTCATGCCTGTGCAATGGGTTCCAAGGATTAACCAGCACCTGCTTTCTTTACTTCCATATGCAGGACAGTTGGGTTGTCCACAACGCACATATTCCCAGCATCGTATTGGTTTTCCAGCATATTCAGGCTCTTTCAGAAAGGTCTCAGCAGGCATTCCAAAATACTCAGCCAGAGCTTCAGCCATTCTCGGCTCTACAACCGGCCCAGCAGGCTTCTCCATTATCTCTTTCTTCAAAGGAAGGGTAAAACAGAATCTGCTGCCCTCTCCATATTTACTCGTTACCCAGATCATACCCTTATGTAATGACACCAACCCCCTGGTAATACTGAGGCCGAGGCCAGTACCTTCGTACTGACGCATCATAGTAAGGTCCACCTGGACGAACTTATCAAAGATCCTTCCAACATCCTCTTCCTTTATCCCTATCCCAGTATCCTCCACACAGATCTCCGCAAATATCGGTGCTTCTCCATGCCCCACTCCCCGCTCAGAAAGTTTTGCGCTTATGGTAATACCACCATGATGGGTAAACTTCACTGCATTGGATAAGAGGTTTATCAAAATCTGTTTGATCCTCTCCCCATCTCCATAGATGAGAGGTAAGCCTTCATCAATATTAATAGTAAGAGTAAGACCTTTCTGTTTCATGAAAGGTTCAAATGTTGGGACGACAGACTCAATGAGCCACCTCAGGTCGAGCTCCTTTACCTCTAATTCCACCTTCCCTGACTCTATCTTCGATATGTCGAGGACATCATTGATCAATTGCAGAAGATGTCTGGCATTAGTAGCAACCCTCTTGAGGCTCTTCTCCTGTTCTTCATTGATAGGGCCGTCAACCCTGTCTATTAAGAGTTCTGTGTAACCGATAATGGCATTCATAGGGGTACGGAGTTCATGAGACATGTTCGCCAAGAAAGTAGATTTCAGTCTATCCAGTTCTCTGAGTTCTCTGTTAGCCCTTTCTAATAGCCCTAAGAGACGGGTTCTTTCATTCAATAGGGCTGTCTTTCGCTCTATCTCTTCCTCTAATCTTCTGCTGTAGGAAGAGACACTTTCGACCATATAGTTGAAGGTCTTGCCGAGGACACCAATCTCATCCTCAGTCTTTACATCCACGGAAATAGACATGTCTCCTTCTGCAAACCTCTTTGCCTTCGCAGCTAAACCCTCCACAGGACGCCTCACCAGTTTATTCACCATAAAATAGATCAAAATTATAGCGAGGAATAACCCAAATGCAGTTACTACGATAGTTCGATTTCGCTGTGCAATAACAGTTGCATAGGTATGTTCAAGGTTCGTCCTAATGATCATGCTCCCGAGAACTCTCCTCGAAGAACCGTGGCAATGATGGCACTCCCTTTGATTTAAAATAGGATAAAATGAAACGAGATGCCTTTTCCCCAGGACCTCATCCCCAAATGTAGCCTGCGTTTCAACCCCTGTCTTTAATATCTCAGTTAAGGCCTGCAAGGCTGCTTTATTTTGAATGAAATCTGCTACCCTGGTCTTTACCTTTTCCTCATGGGTAGAATAGATTATCTCCTGTTCGAAATCACAGATAAATACCTCAATATCTTTCATCTTTTCTTTTACGTATAATAATTCTCTTTTAATAGCCTCACCATCTCCCACCGACATGGGATATTTTATGCCGGCATAGGTCGAGGCGGAAAGCTCTCTATTTGCCGCTGAAACCAGCTCTAACCTATCCTGGACTCCGAAGTATATTCGCACGATGATTTCGGCTCCCATAATCAGAATTATAGTAATTACTATTGCAACCATTATCTTATTAGCCAGATGCTTTCTTAGAAAACCAAACATCCTATCTCCTTAATGTGCCCCCCCATGAATCAATGGTTTGTACCTGAAGGCTTTGACCCTTTCTGATGTATGGCACACCTCACAGTCTTTTAATGTCAGATGCCTTTTTATATCATTTGGGCCCTTTGTCTTTACATGAAATTCACCAGGGCCGTGACATACCTCACATCCTGCATTCTCCAGATAAGGTGTCTTTTCAGGACTGATAAAACCTCCGGGTCTACCGTATCCGGTAGTATGGCAGTGATAGCAACCTTTGATCTCCTCCTCTGTCAGCTCCTTTTTCATTCTCTCAATACTCTTATAAGACTTGCTCTTTTTTGCATAGGTTATAAAACTTTTATATTCCTCTTCATGGCATGGCTTACAGTCTAATGTCCCGACATATCTTGGTGTTTTGTTTTTCGTTCCAGCGAGACTCAGAGATGGACTTATAAGAGAGGGTACAAGAAAGAGGATGAGACTGCATAATAATTGCTTTGTGATAAATCTAATATAATTTATTGGTAATACCTCCAATCCATAATTTATTGAAATCTCTCCTATTTTCCTTCATTACATGAAAAAATTCAATAACGTTTATAATAAATATATGGCATTTGTCATCGCATTGGCTGGTAAAGGTGGTACAGGAAAAACGAGTATCGCCGGACTTATGGTGCGTTATCTTATTGAAAGAAAAAAGGGACCTGTCCTTGCAGTAGATGCGGATTCTAATAGTTGCCTTAACGAGACCCTTGGAATTGATGTCCCTACCACGATAGGGAGATTGAGGGAAGAGTCACTCCAGGCAGTGAGAAGCGGGCTTGAGAGACTTGGAGGTATGTCAATGGAGCAGCTCTTGGAGTATCAGGTCCAGCAATCAATCATTGAGTCAAACGGATTTGATTTGATCGTTATGGGAAGACCCGAAGGGCCTGGATGTTATTGCGCTGCAAACAATATCCTGAGGAAATATACAGACAAACTCTCTGAAGCATACCAGTACATTGTTATAGATAACGAAGCTGGTATGGAGCATCTGAGCAGAAGGACAGCACAGAAGATTGATTTACTTTTAGTATTGAGTGACCCAACAGTACGAGGCATCCAGACAGCGAAGAGGATCCATGGGTTAATTGATGAACTCGGTCTCGAGATTGACAGGCGGGTTCTGATTATAAACAGGGTATCAGGCAACGAGGCAGAGGAACTGGAAAGTCTTGCAGAAAAGTTAGGGCTTTCTGTTGCAGGAACTATACCTCAGGACAACATGGTATTTGATTATGACCTTCGTGGAAGACCGATTTTTCAGCTTCCAGATAATTCTGAAGCAGTGAAAGCAGTTTTCAGCATCCTCGATTCATTGAAAATTCCGTAAGATTCCTTACAGTCACATTGCGAAAACAACTATATTAGCACACTAACTGTCTTTACATTGTCATTGCGATCCCGAAGGGCGTGGCAATCCAATTCCCTTGAGATTGCTTCGTCATCCGCCCGCTCAGCCGGACTGACTCCTCGCAATGACGCTTTATTTAATGCGCTTGTATTAATCTCAAGAATATTTCTCGTTAAACCATATACTATATAGATTTATACATAATGATCCCAGGACATCAACAGGAAGTATTGATTTCATGAGCACGCAAAAAAAGATATTCTTATGGTTTGCAGGAGTAATAGGTTTCCTGATAGTTCTCATATTGATACTGGCATTTTTTGCTTCAAGAATTATCGATGCAAGGTATGTAAAGGGAAAAATTGTTGCAAGCATATCCCAAACATTTTTGGGTAGCGTTGATTTTCAAAAGGCCGATATATCTCTTTTCCCAAGGCCTCAAGTAATAATCCATCAGGCAAGACTCTCTCTTCCAGAAAAAGCTGAAGGAACTATTGAATCGTTAAAGATTTATCCTGAATTGATCCTCCTGCTTTTTGGTGATGTGAGGATTGCGAAGATCCAGGCTGAGTCCCCTGATTTCTCTTTCAACATTCCCAAAAAAGAGGAACCACTTTCAATAGCAGAGGTTGAGAAAAAAATATCCACCATACTTAATAATCTGTCATCGAATGCACCAGACCTTGTCATCCTTATAAAAAAGGGTAAGGTAAACCTTTCCAGAAACAATCAGACACTTCTCTCATTGGAGAATATTGACTCTCGTATCGTCTTCCCGCCTGAGGAATTAAAACTCATTGTGAACTGCAGCTCAAGTTTCTCTAAAAACATCTTAATCAAGGGATATTTGCAACAAAAGGAACGATCCTTCACGAATATCACTCTGGATCTTGAAGCCAGGGAAGTTGATATACCATTAACACGGGAAACAGCTTTCTCTCTGGCTGAAGGTGCCACGATAATTCAAAAGATTTTTACTTTCATTAAAGGGGGAACAGTTCCACTCATCGCTATTCATAGCCAGGGAAGATCAATTGCTGATTTAGGAAAAACAGAAAATATATTGATTAAGGGCAGGATAGATCAAGGTAAAATCTTCATTCCAGGGCCCCAATTCGATTTCAAGAATGTCAAAGGAGACTGTGTTATTTCAAGGGGTATTCTGGATGGAGAAAATATTGGAGCAAAACTCGATAATACACAATTACAAGAAGGTAAATTGAAAGTAGGCTTGAAGGGAGCAGATGCGCCCCTTCATCTTGACACACTCGCAAAGGTAAATCTTGAGGAACTATCTCATCTCCTTAAGCGTGTTATAAAGAATGAAGCCTTTAGAAGGGAACTGGATAGCATTCAGAAGATTAACGGTTATGCTCAGGGCAAGTTGGTACTGGGTGAAAGTATAGCATCGATTAAGCCAAAGGTGGATGTATCAGAATTCAATCTGTCAGCCACCTATCAGCGAATCCCCTATTCTATCGAAATAAAGGGAGGAAAGTTTTCGTATGATGGGAAAAGAGTTCAGGTAAAAAACCTGAGCGGCACTGTAGGAAGATCCACTTTTTCCGGGCTCACTGCCGGACTGACTTTTGGGAATGTGCCTTATCTGGAAATCACGTCTGGAAAGTCCCTCGTTTCACTTGAAGAAATTCATCGCTGGCTTTTATCGTATAACAAACTACAATCTTCTCTCAAGGACATCTCTTCTATTACGGGTGGCGTCAAACTGTCCTCAATAAACTTTGCAGGTCCACTTTATCGCTCACAAGACTGGAAATTCAGAGCAACAGGCTCCGCAGAGAATGTTGTCCTAAATTCATCTCAACTGCCCAGCATGCTCACAATAACAGGAAAAAAGATTGAAATAACCCCGGAGCAGTTGGTTTTAACTGATACTCAGACAAGCATGCTGGATGCATCATATAGCATATCAGGTGCCCTCAAAAACCCGCTGAAAGGTTTTCAAAATGCAGACATTATCTTCAACGGTACAATGGGGCCTAAGACAGCACAATGGATAAAAGATATTATAAAGCTGCCAGCATTGAGAATTGACCAGAGATTTTCTTTTTCACAGTCTCATTTACTATGGGAAAAAAGTGGGAATGTATTTTTCCAGGGAAATGTAAAAGCCCAGAATGGAGCGGATATTTCTATAGATATAATCAAAAATCCCCAAGGATTAACAATCAACAAATTGTTTATCGACGATGGAATATCTCGTGCAACATTAATGTTCAATCTCCAGGAGAAAACATTAGGACTTTCATTTGTTGGAAAACTGAACACTTTAACCCTGGCAAAACTGACAACTCTCTCACATATCCCTGAAGGATTTGTTCAGGGAAATTTCCGTACAGAAATTGACCGTGAAAAACCCATGAGATCAACAGCCCAGGGTGATCTTTCAGGGGCAAAGATCGTTGTTCCATGGAAAGAAAAAGTTTCTTTAAACATAGAGAATATTCTTCTGAATGCTGATAAAAATCGTATTAACGTTGAATCTGCTTCAGTCAAATTAAATGATAATCAACTTTCTCTCCGGGGAAGCTTGAACTTTATGGAAAAAGGCATGGCAACCGATATGGATATCGCAGCAGACAGACTCACTTGGGAAACAATGAGAAGAGTGATTGAGGGGGAGAGCAAAGAAAAAGATACCAAAAAGAAAGATTATCCATGGAACTTGCCACTGCTCGGAATGCTACGGTTGAAATCGAATAATTTCATATATAACAAGTTAACAATAAGCCCTCTGCATGCTGATATTTCTTTGTCTCCTGATATGATAACTATAACTGTAACGGAAGCATCGGTCTGCGGAATCTCCACACCTGGAAGTATGATAATTTCACATGATAATCTGCAATGTGATTTTAATCCAAATGCTCGTGGACTGGAATTAAAACCAACCCTTGCCTGCCTCTCTGAGAACAAGAGAATCGTTACAGGCAGATTTGATTTTGACGGTTCACTAACGGCACAAGGAAAAAGTGATCAACTCCTTCAATCACTGAATGGAAAGATAAATTTCAGTGCGAAAGATGGCAGGATTTATCAATCAGTTACACTGGCAAAGATTCTTTCCCTGATCAATGTTACAGGAATTTTGCAAGGAGGACTTCCTGACCTTGTTAAAGAAGGATTTGGTTATCGATCTTTCATACTGAAGGGAGACATTGAAAACGGTAAGATTCTGCTGAAAGAAGCAGTCATTGATGCCCCATCAATGGAAATAGTTGCTTCGGGTGATATAGATCTCGTCAAGAAAAAGATGGATATTAAAGTCCTGGTAGCCCCTTTTAAAATAGTCGATACGGTTCTGAGAAATATCCCCTTGGTCAAGAACATAACAGGCCGCAATTTTGTCTCTATGCCTGTCAAAATCTCGGGCGATTTAGAAAATCCAGAGGTTAGCGCGCTCTCTCCATCAGCAATTGGTTCTGGCATATTAGGAATTATGGAGAAGGTCCTTAAGGCACCGGTTCATTTAATACAACCGCTTATACCTAGTGAGAAGAAAAACCCATAAAGATGGTCACAGCTATATCTTTTCTCCATTTTTTTCTAATGCCAGGTGTCTTAATTTTACAGGTATCAATAATATCAAAGAAAACAAAAGTTCTTTTATTGTTATGGGGAAGTCCTGTCTACTTTTTGATTAAATCCAGTGTGCTGTAAACTTTCACACCCGATTCGATAAAGTCTTTATCATTGCTCCATATTGGGCAATCGAGTATAAGTGCCAAAGCAAGAAGGTGCATATCATCGGGGTCTCTTTTGTTAATTAATTGTCTTGCCTTCTTTATTTTTGCTTTATAAAAATTCTCATCACATACAGTTATAGGAAGCATGGAGAGGGCCATATAAAGATCTTCCATCGGTAAATTTCTTTTCGATGCGAGAACGGGGATGTATTTTTCTACCTCTCGATAATTAGATACAGTGGTATAAAAGATAGTTTTTCCAGATGATAAGAATACTCCTCGCGCGGCACCGCCTATTATTGCTGAGAGAATGGGATTAGCGTCTACGGCGAGTTTTTCTGTGCTGTTCAAAATCCTCAAGTATCGTTCCCTCTGTTACGCCTTGTTGCCGAAGTTTTTTCTTAATAGATTCTGTGAGAGCAATAAAAATATCTTTTTTAAATTCAAATGGTATTTCGCCCAGCGGTGCCGGGAAGAAGATGCCGGCAACCTCACCCCGACGCATAATAATGAGTGGCTCTCTGCTTTTTAATGCCTTTGTTGCATTATCTCTGAATTCTTTAACCGACAATAACTTCATTTATGACCACCTCCATGACCATATTATAGCAGTTATACCAGGGGTTTCAACAGGGATGCTACACATTAATTTTGTTTCTGTTATGGTTTCATGCGAACGAAATAGAGCATTCCTATGTAAGATTCTCTGTCATAAAGAGGAACAAGACATTATTTGCCTTCAAGAGACCGCCTGATAATTTCCTGCGCCTGCTCAATAATGGCTTCGAGATGGGCCTGGCTCTTGAAGCTCTCAGCATAAAGCTTGTAGATGTTCTCCGTCCCTGATGGACGCGCAGCAAACCACCCGTTTTGTGCCACAACTTTTAGACCACCGATTGAGGCGTTATTGCCCGGTGCACGCGTCAGTTTTGCGAGGATGGTTTCGCCTGCTAACTCTGTTGCTGTTACAACTTCAGGGGTCAGCTTTTTAAGAGCACCCTTTTGCTCGACTGTAGCTGGTGCATCGATGCGTTTATAGTAAGGTGTTCCAAGCCTTGAGGTGAGTTCATAGTAATGCTGACCAGGGTCTTTCCCAGTTCGAGCAGTAACTTCCGCAGCGAGCAAGCCGAGAATAATGCCATCTTTGTCAGTGGTCCATACGGTACCATTTTTACGAAGAAAACTGGCGCCTGCACTTTCTTCACCACCGAAACAATACGAACCATCAAATAACCCTGGTGCAAGCCATTTAAAGCCCACCGGGACTTCCGAAAGTGTGCGACCCAGTTCTTGCACTACTCGGTCAATGAGACTGCTGCTCACGAGCGTTTTGCCGACCGCCGATGTCTTCGGCCACTCGGGACGATGAGTGAGCAAGTAGTGAATCGCCGCTGCTAAATAGTGGTTGGGATTCATGAGTCCCATGGAACGGGTAACAATACCGTGACGGTCTGAATCAGTGTCATTCCCGAAAGCTATCTCGAACTGGTCTTTCAGTTTAACCAGCCCTGCCATCGCATAGGGGCTTGAACAATCCATCCGGATCTTGCCATCATGGTCTACAGTCATGAAACGGAACGTCGGATCGATATAAGGATTGACCACAGTAATGTCAATACTATAGTGCTCCTTGACAGGCTCCCAATAATCAATAGAAGAACCGCCGAGTGGGTCTACACCGATTTTGATTCCGGCTGAACGAATAACATCCATGTCAATGACTTCTGCAAGGTCTTTGACATAAGGCATAATGAAATCATCCTCATGTGTTGTTGCAGCCTTGAAAGCTGATGCGTAGGGCATCCGCCTCACCTCTTTGTTGCCGGAACGGAGAAGTGTATTAGCACGATCTTGTATCCATCTCGTTATTCCAGTATCTGCCGGACCTCCATTTGGTGGGTTATATTTGAAACCACCATCAGCAGGAGGATTGTGAGATGGAGTGATGACAATGCCATCAGATAGGTGGCTTGTCCTTCCTCGGTTGTAAACAAGGATCGCTCTCGAAATAGATGGGGTTGGCGTTACACCATCATCGTGTTGGATAAACGTCTCGATACCATTGGCAGCTAGGACTTCCAGGGCAGTCCGCTGGGCAGGAGAGGACAGGGCATGAGTATCTTTACCCATAAAGAGCGGACCATCAATACCCTTACCGCGACGGAAATCGCAGATGGCCTGGGTGATAACCAGGATGTGAGCTTCGTTGAAAGTGCCATCCAGGGACGTTCCACGATGTCCGCTGGTACCAAAGCTCACCAGTTGGTTCAGGTCACCAAGGTCAGGTTGGTGTTCATAATAAGCTTTCTCCAGTTTGCCGACGTCAATCAATAGTTCCACAGGAACAGGCTTTCCGGCAAGGGGATGGATGCTCATAACTATAATGCCCTCCTAAATGTTCTCTAAATCACCCTTCTAATATATGACAAAGATTTAATGAACTACCACACAACAGTCTGAAGAAGTTTAGTCCGTCATTCCAACTTGTTCAGTTACCCCTTTTAATCCCCCCTTATGTAAGGGGGGACAGAGGGGGGTTAAGGAATTCTTTGATTAAGAGTACATTCTACGATTCCTGTTGTATCTTCAAAACCCCTTTTCTCCTCCGCCTTCTGTTTCCTGCAATAATATTTAAGGTTTCAACAAAGCCTGAAAATCCCATAGCAAAATAAATGTATCCTTTCGGTATATGAAATTTTAAACCCTCTCCAATTAAGGTCACCCCCACCATAAGCAGGAAACTCAGTGCCAGCATCTTCAATGAGGGATGGTGCTGAATAAAGGCGCTAATGATATGAGATGCAGCCAGCATAATAATGATTGCTATAACTATAGCAGCAATCATCACTCCTAGTTTTTGGGCCATCCCTATTGCTGTAATAACAGAATCAAGGGAAAAGATAATATCAAAGAGAATAATCTGGACAATGATTGTAACAAATGTTGTTTTGATTTTTTCTTTTACTTTTGTATCTTCCCGCTCAAGCATACTATGTATCTCATGTGTCCCCTTAAAAAGCAGGAATAACCCGCCACTCATCAAAATGAGGTCCCGGATGGAAAAAGTAACACCAAAGAGAGAAAAAAGGGGAATCGTCAAACTGGCCAACCAGACAATACTTAACAGAAGTAATATCCTGGTTATTAGTGCCAGGCTTATACCGATAGACCGGGCCTTTGCTTGCTGCTGATACGGTAATTTATTCGTAAGAATCGATATCACCACGATATTATCGATACCGAGGATAATTTCAAGGACTGTAAGGGTTATCAAACTAATCCATACGTGTGAATTTGTCATCCAATCCATAATTCCTCCAGAAACGAGTCTTTATTGATATCCGAAATAATATAGACACATTTTAGCTATATATAATATAAGTTCTGCAAATCTTTGTCTTGACCCCACCTAACCTCCCCTTAGCAAGGGGAGGATAAGGAGGGGTTCAGGTAAAACAAATAAACAAATGGTGTAAAATGTACTCACTATAAAGAAGTCTATAAGGAGGGTTCTTTTTATGCTGAAAAGAGTGAATCCCACGAAAGCAGCAGGCTGGCGGAATCTTACCGAACACTTCAAAAAGATAAAGAACATTCACATGAAAGACCTTTTTGCTGAGGATCCGGCACGATTCAAAACATTTTCAATCCGATTCAATGACATACTCGTGGATTATTCCAAGAACAAAATTACCAAGGAAACCATGAAGCTCCTGCTGGAATTAACAGAGGAAACTGATTTACGAAATGCCATTGAGAAAATGTTTACTGGAGAAAAGATCAATGAGACCGAAAATAGGGCTGTCTTACATGTAGCCCTGAGAAATAGGGAAAACACACCTATTTATGTTGATGGCAAAGACGTGATGCCAGAGGTAAATGCTATCTTAAATAAGATGAAAAACTTCTCCGAGAAAGTAATCTCAGGCGAATGGAAAGGATATACTGGTAAAAAGGTCCGCGACATCGTCAATATTGGAATCGGAGGATCAGATCTTGGACCTGTCATGGTGACAGAATGTTTGCGACCATATGCAAAGGAAGGTTTATCTGTTCATTTTGTGTCAAATGTCGATGGAACGCATATTACAGAGACGCTGAAAAAACTCAACCCGGAAACAACTCTGTTTATGATCGCTTCAAAAACCTTTACTACTCAAGAAACGATGACCAATGCATTTTCGACGAGAAAATGGTTCTTAAACCATGCAAAAGACCTGAGGCACATTTCAAGACATTTTGTGGCGATTTCGACAAATACTGAAAGAGTGGAAGCCTTTGGAATTAATAAAGAAAACATGTTCATCTTCTGGGACTGGGTTGGCGGCCGCTATTCTTTCTGGTCTGCAATCGGTTTATCGATTGTATGCTATATCGGATATGAAAACTTTGCCGAATTACTGCAGGGCGCTTTCGAGATGGACCGCCATTTCAGATATACACCTTTTCAAGAAAATATTCCTGTGATTCTCGCACTCCTTGGTATCTGGTATACCAATTTCTTCGGTGCGCAGACTGAAGCCATTCTCCCTTATGACCAATATATGCATCGCTTCCCCGCATACTTCCAGCAGGGAAACATGGAAAGTAATGGAAAGTCCATCGGTCGAAATGGCAAGAAGGTAAGGTATCAGACAGGTCCTGTTATCTGGGGCGAACCTGGAACAAACGGCCAGCATGCCTTTTATCAGTTAATTCACCAAGGAACAAGATTGATTCCAGCAGATCTTTTAGCACCAACAATCAGTCACAATCCTATTGATGAACATCACACCATACTATTATCAAACTTTTTTGCACAAACCGAAGCCCTTTTACACGGAAAAACAAAAAAGGAAGTTATTGAAGAATTGAAAAGAGAGGGCAAGACTGCTGATGAAATTCGGAAGTTATATCCTTATAAGGTATGTGAGGGCAATAGACCGACAAATTCAATTCTCTTTCAGAAACTCACACCGAGGGTTTTGGGAAGCCTCATTGCAATGTACGAACACAAGATCTTTGTCCAGGGAGTTATCTGGAATATCTTCAGCTTTGATCAGTGGGGTGTTGAGCTTGGGAAACAGCTGGCTCAGAAAATCCAGCCAGAATTGAGAGATGATAAACCAGTTGATTCACATGATTCCTCTACAAATGGATTGATCAATGCCTTCAAGAATATGAGGAAGATATAAAGATTGAGATTGAATTTAGGTAAAGAATTCATTTCTAAAAAGAAAGTCATCTACCAGACAATTCCCTACATGTTAACTTCTTCATCTACTCCACGGGGCAGATATTCTTAATCGGTTGCGACTTTCAATTGAAGTCCAAACATTTCCTGTGTGATTGTATTTGCGGGTCAAACTAAAAAGCGGGATAGCTTTTTGGCCATCCCGCCATTCTGGGAAACTAGATCAGCAGATGAACTACTTGCCCTGAGGAGGTACTTGGCCACCCAGACCACCGGGACCTATTCTTTTTCTCATATCATCACGGTACTCTTTCATCTCGGCCTTATGTTTCGTCCTACAAGCCATTAGGTCGTCTTGGTTCTTTGCCGCCTGTACGCAGGCCTTTTCCTGCTGAAGGCTAGTCATCCGCTCGTCAAGCTTTTTCAGATGAATAGCCTTCATCTGTTCAAAGTTTGGGCCTGTCTCTTTCAGTGGCTGACTGCCTTCGATTGGCGGAGCTACTTTTTCCTCGCCGGCAAAGGTGACCGATGTTATTGTAAGTGCAAAGAGTATTGCCATAGTAATCGCTAAAGCTTTCTTCATGTATGTCACCTCCTTTCATTGTTTTTTGCTATTTAATTTAACATAAAAATCATGAAGAAGTGATGAAGCAAATATGAAGATATCATGAAGATGATTTTCTATATAATTTTGTAGTTTTTCAACCGATAGAACTATTAGTCGAGTAGTTCATTCATTACTGAATTTCACCCTCACAGATCCGGACGTGCGGAGTTACCGCATCCGGCTCTTCCAAGCAGGTAACCCGGATTTACTGCGAGCCAAGACTCAGGATGAGTGATAG
>Ga0315282_10005164_pt1 | contig 22358 bp, 23 predicted proteins | sample YL17G07_20_MG_FD_203693 | JGI IMG/M metagenome (GOLD analysis project Ga0315282, IMG submission 203693) | Sediment microbial communities from Yellowstone Lake, YNP, Wyoming, USA - YL17G07_20 | ecosystem: Environmental > Aquatic > Freshwater > Lake > Sediment | place: USA: Wyoming | collected... | reverse complement strand
TTCCTGACATCCTCAACTCTTCGTGAGAGGCTATCCGGAGTCGATATGCTCTTCCTGCCAGCAGGAGACAGCACAATAATCGCTCAGGGTCTGGAGCTGAGTGGCGCCGAGGCGATTAGGGATTATGTCGCCAACGGCGGTTGCTTCATAGGAATGTGTGAAAGCGCCCTTCTTGCCGCGTCGCCATCAAGACCCGAGAGGATTGTAGGACCTAGGGAACAGGAGTATCAGGGACCTGCCTCGCTATTGCAGATGTTGCAGTGCGATGTGCTAAATGAATTCAGCGATCTGACAGCACCGAGCTGTGCTTACAAAAGATTTGGCACAGCGGTGAGGGTAAACGCGTTTCAAGGCGAAGTTCTCGCTAAGGTTGTGAAGCCGATGCACCCCATGATGCTCGGATATAGGGGCCTTATCGAGCTCTTCGCTGACGGGCCGATATTCGCAACCACTACCAGCTCAGAGAGTCTGTGCACCTTTCACAAGCCAACAGAGAAGACCGTTCACAACGTCTCAGAAGATCTAGCTTGGCGACTTGCGACCGGCAGATCCGCCATCCTCACCGGCACCTTTAGGGCTGGCAAGGTCATACTTGTCAGCGCTCATCTTGAGAAACCTAACATGCCATCATCATGGCCCCTCTTGGGCAACATTGTCTTCTGGTGCACCTCTGAAAGGCCTTTGGCGTTATCCGAAGACAGAGATTCCGTTTATCAAGAGGATCCCTTCAGGCTCGTGGATTCCTCTCTTCATCAATTAGAAGGGGTTCAAGGGGGGATCTCTTCACTGAAGGCGAACATGGAGATGCTAACCCCCAGGTTGCTTGCAGTTCTTGGTCCTGAGACTACTGATACTTGGGATTCTGGGGTTAGGGCCATACCAGAACTGACGAAAGTCCTCACTGAATTCTACAGATCGTGCTTGACCTCGGCTTATACATATGCCAGGGTTAGGGATCTCAGGGCTTCGATCGAGTCCTTTGCATCCCCCAAAGGCGTTAGTAGCTTCCCAGACCTCACAGCCCTTTCAAAGGCCGAAGCTGAAGCTCTCTCCATCCTTTCAACAGCTTCAAAGGCCCTTAAGGTCCTCGGTGAGGTAGCCGAACAGATAGGAAAGAGCGTTACTGAAGTTGCATCGCTTGCTGAGCTTGAGGACACGATGAAGCCGGATTTCGCAACTCTTAGAACATTGAGGTGCAGTGCTCTGACAGTAGTAGCAGCCCTTGTCGGAGGGGCACCATTCCATTCTCCTTGGTATGATGGTGAAATCGGGCCTTGTCACAACACTTGGCTAGTCAAAGGACAGGAAGGAGTAATCGCGCCGATCTTGGGCTTAACCTCTGCACTTGAAAGGGCAAACATGCGCCTGAGCAATGCCATAGCTATCAGCCTTGGTTGAGTATGGAACATGAGATACTCCATAATCATATGAGGTATCGCATATGGCCTCCAATTCACCCGACGATATGCGGAATCGAAGTCCCTTTACGGCGAGAGCCTTTGGCTTCGCTGTCCTTTCCTCACTCGCTTGGATTGTGGCTCAGTCATTTGTCGGACCTTTGAGCGGCTTCTTCGTCACAGGCGAAGGAGCATTGGCCATGGTCTTCTTAGCCGGGATCCTGTTCCGTGGGCGTCTGCGTCCTGCTGAATATGCCTTGATATTTGGCATGGTCGAGGCCGCATCAATAGCCGCAATAGAACTAGGAGCGATGTCAGCTGCACCTCTAGCCATAAATCTCTTCTCTAGTTTGAGCCAGCTCCTTCAAGTCACTCCGAGCTTCTTCAAGCTCTCAAATGTCGATATAGCCCCCTCAGTACGCGGTGGCTCACTAATTCCATTTGGGCTCGCACCCATAATAGTGGTAATGTTCTTCATCAACTCCGCCTTCTTCATACTGATTCTAACGGCAACCACTCTGTTCAGGAGGGAGATGATCGAGGTCGAAAAGCTGCCATTTCCAGTTGCAAGGGCCTGCTACACGGTGACCGGGATCTTCAACTCTCCCTTAACCCTTGAACGTCAACTTAAGCGTAGGGTTTTCCTTCAGGGCGTGGTAATTGGGTTTCTGCTCATACTCATCACGGAGGGCTACCTCATCAGCCAGGAGTTCCCGTTCATCAGATTGATTCCCTACTCTATGAATGAGCCCGTCTATCAGGCCTTGAAACCACTTCTGCCAGGTGCGATAATGGGCTTTTCCTGGGCGGGCGCAGTCTGGACTATGTGGTTCCTTTATCTCGCCCCTGTTGAGTCCACGATCACGGCTGCATTAGCCAACTTCCTCGCATACATGATATTGGCTCCCATCATGGTTTCCTCCAAGGTGATTGCGTGGAGCCCTTCACTCAGCTATAATGAGTTCATCTACGAGCTCAGTAGCAGTGAGCCACTTTCCTACTCTTGGCTGAGCGCAGGCCTATTACTATCGGCTGCTGTGGTTCCCCTTCTCGTGAACCTCCACCGCATTCTTTCCGAGCGGACTTCTATAGAGTCCCTGCGAAGGAACTACCTACTGCTATCCCTAGTCGGACTTTTCATATTGACCCTTTTAGGTGCCTATCTGATGGGCACACCCCCCATCCTTTCGGCCTTTCTCGTCATCGCCATACTCTTGGGATACAACCTATGGCTCACAAGGTCCCTTGCTGAGCTCAATACAACGCAATCCGACCAAGGCTTATTCATCGGATGTACTTGGGCTCTTGGCAGCACTATCTCGGGGTTTAGGCTCGGTGAACTTTCCGGGGCCGCATATGGCGCCATAGCGATATCCTATCTCTTTTCAAGCAACACCACAGTTGGCGCTGGTTGCATGGAGGTCTTCAAGCTCGCTGATCTGACCAATATGCGCTGGAAAGATATGTTACTTGTCCTCGCATGCGGCCTCCTCATCGCCTCCATAATCGGGCCACTCCTCTATCTCTCGGTTCTATACGCTACTGGGCTGCCCATGTACTCAACGGATCCAAGGGGCATCCTCTGGTCTCAGGCTGCATCCAGCCTCGGATCGGATTCCGCCCTCGCCTACCTCATTCGAGGTGAGAATCCATATCCGCTTAACTGGCCTTCAGGGCTTGCAGGATTTTTAATAGGTTTCTTCGTCATCCTCATAAGAATGCGTTTCCCAGCCCTTCCCATCTCAGTCGTAGCTGTTGGCATTGGGGTGGCAACGGAGCCGGGAAGCGGATTCTTCGTCTTCCTAATCCCTGGGCTCGCAAGGCTGCTGACACTGAAGCTCGGTGGGATCCGCTTGTATGATGATTTTGGTGTGCCCCTTTTCACAGGGCTCTCGTGTGGTGCAGTTCTAGGGGCGCTTGCTTCCTCCTTGAATGTCCTGAGACATGCATTGCTAGGGGTTTAGAAGCTGAATTTTCGTTCGTTCCGCTCATATCAGCCCATATCTGGGCTCTATTTACGAAAAACGCACGATAATCCCCGGGAGCGCATAACCACATAGATTTATATTAGGTCTTCCGGGGAGTCAGGCGAACATCGTTGGTTACCGGATACTGTCTGAAACACCGCAAGCAAGTCGAGATCAAGGACCCCACGGAGCAGACCCTAAAGAACGGTAGGAAGGCCATGATTGGTGTCTGCCCGGAGTGTGGGACGAAGATCGTTAAGTTCATCAAGGCGTAGCCATAGGCTAGATACCATTCAGCCTCTTCGTATACTCGTTGACGGCAATCCTATAGCTATTGGTATCGCCTATGTCGATGAAATTGGAATCTGAGATGTATGCATAAATTCTTTCGCCACTGTTCATCGCTTGCTGAAATACCTTGTCCATGCTGATCACCTGGCCTTCGGGGATGTAATCGAATATCCTTGGTTCCATTACATAGATGCCTGTATTGACTATGGATTCGGTCTTAGGCTTCTCCTCCCATTTCGTTATACCGAAGCTGTCATCAAGATGGAGTACCCCGAATCTCGTGGTGGATGTGAGCTTTCTTGCCACGAGCGTTGCTAAACCCTTCTTCTCACTATGGAACGCTATGACGGGCTTAAGCATCAGATTGGTTATCACATCACCGTATGTTACGACGAAGGCCCCCCCATCTATGGCCTTCTCCACGGTCTTGAGCTGCCCTCCCTGTGAGAGCAGCTTTGTGGATCTGACGTATTTAATGGTCACATCCAGACCGAGCGTAGAACCATTCCTAAGGTAATCCTCTATGAAGTGCGCGAGATATCCTGTTGCTATTGTGATGTCCTTTAGATCGTTGGCTGACAGCCAACCAACAATGTGCTCCAGTATCGGCTTTTCGCCAAGTGGAAGCATTGGCTTAGGGATTATGAAAGTATAGGGGCGGAGCCTTGTTCCCAACCCACCCGCAAGTATTACGGCTTTCATTTACCACCCTTTGGGTGCCCTAAGACTAGAAAAACTTAGCGCAGCAACTATATGGTCTGTAGGGTGAGCCCATACGGGCATAATGTGTTATCCCGATGTCAGTTACGAGCCTGATTCGGAGAGAAACCTGCTTGTTACCTATGCAGTGCGCTCTGTTTATGGTTCCGTTCAAACCTTTGCTCAAGTGGTAGCTGCTCTGGTAAAAAACTCTGCGATTAGGAAAACATCGGAGAGACTCACTGCAAGGGTTTACTTTGTTGACGAGAGGAGTGGATCGTTGAAGTTGGCCTATCCAATTGAACTATTCGAGCCCGACAATGTTGCGCAATGGCTTAGCATCATTGCTGGCGATCTCAGATCCTCGCATATCATCGGTCCGCTAGACGTGCGGATCCCTAAGATTATGACAGAATGCTACAAGGGTCCAAAATTCGGTATTGAGGGCTTGAGAAGGCTCTTGGGGACGGAAGGCACTAGAAGGCCTCACCTGGCCGTTGCATTGGGTGAAATCGGGATGACGGCTGAGGAGATGTCCACAATGGCATATGACGTAGGCACTGGTGGGATCGATCTCTTTCGAGATGTTGTAGCACTTACAGACCAGAGTTTCTGTAGGCTGCCCACACGAGTCGTGAGCATGATGGAGGCGATTGATAGGGTACAAGAGGAGGGAGGCCGTCGCATCCTATATGCCGTGAATGTAACCTCCGAGGCATCTAAGGTCCTCGATCGGGCTGACACGGCTATCGAGCACGGTGCGAATTGTCTGATGATCGATGTCTCCGCAGTTGGCCTTTCATCCGTCAGACAGCTCAGCGCTGACGCCTCGATCGCCGTTCCGGTCCATGCCCTCTGCTCATTTTCGGCACTTAATGGTGAACACACCTCGAACTTAATCTTCTCCAAGTTGATGAGGTTACTTGGATGTGATCAACTTGAGATTGGCATTGGGGATGCTGTCGACGAAGAAGCGAAGGCCAGTAAGGACGCATTAATAGTTGATTGGCAGGGGTTTAAGGGCGTCTTCCCGGTTGCAGTTGGCGACATCAACCCACGCACGATCCATTCCATAATCGAGGAAATGGGCAAGGACCTTGTCTTGTTCGCCAATGAGGGTGTCTGGGCCCATCCTCGAGGAGGCAGAGCTGGTGCAATGGAGACGAATCAGGCCATAGATGCTGCCATGGGGGGGAATACCCTTTGAGGGATACGCGATTGACCACGAGGAGTTGCGCAGGGCAAAAGAGCATTTGGATGGAGAGGAAGGGCGGTGCATCTAAGCCTCTTTAATGTCCCTTGCCTTGGCTGTTGTGGCGATGCCCTTCCTTACGATCTGTTCGGCGATCTTCTTGGGCGATAATTTAGTCTGAGAGAAATCCGCCACAACAGTCCATTCCGCGGTCTTCCCCCTGCTCAGAGTCCTCGATTCGGACATGATGAGATCGACGCCCTTCTCGGCTATGAACTGGGCCGCCTTCGCTAGCGCTCCAGGCACATCTGGCAACATGACCTTAACTGTGGCCAATCTCGCTTTTTCAGTTATTGGCGTTAGCATGATATTCTTCTGCTCTTGGTCAACGAGGAGAAGGAGAGATGTCTCAGGTCCTATGGATAGGGCATCTCGCGCATAGATAGGTATCAGCACTCTACCCCTGTCGTCCATCCTGACTATTTCCGTACGAGCCATGAGACACGGAATGCTGAGAAGGTTTATATAGGTTGTGGGAGATAAATGGGAATAAATCCCATGAAAATCCCACATGCGCGACTCGACGCAAACGAGAACCCCTATGGTCCTTCACCTAAGGCCATCGTGGCGGCTGTCGAGGCCATTAGAGATATGTCGAGATATCCGCAGAGCTCGAGGAGCTTGGATGAGAAGATCGCCTGGAGCCTTGGCGTAGGGCCCGATGGGGTGATATCGGCCTCAGGCGGTGACAGAATCATCGAACTGACATTGAGATGCCTTTCGAGATCGGCTGAGAGACTTCTCATCCCCGTACCTAGTTTCCAGATGTATGAGATACTTTCGGGCTCCCTCGGCTTGGGCACGACATTCCTACCATTCCAAATAGGAAATTATGACGGCTTACTCGAGGGAGCTCGTAAAGGTGACTTGGTCGTGCTCGGCTCCCCGAACAACCCCGATGGAAAGTTAGTGGAGAGGAATACTTTGGAGGAGTTGCTCAATGTGTGTTCGTGGCTTATAGTCGATGAGGCATATTCTGAATACGCCAGGACTTCCTTTGTGGATCTCACGAACAATTTCTCCAACCTCTTTATCATCAGGACATTCTCGAAAGCTTTCGGCCTAGCCAGCCTTAGGGTTGGCTACCTTGTGGCAGCGAGCGATGCCGCCAAGAAGGTACGCCCTCTTACAGGACCATACGAACTCTCCTCGATTGGCATAGAGGCTTGCAAGGCCTGCCTGGACGACCCACGCTATTATGAGAGAGTAATAGAGCTGACCTGTAGAAACAGACATGAACTACAAGAGGATTTGGAAGGAATAGATGGCATCAAGGTATATCCCTCGCATGGGAACTTCCTGCTGCTCCAGTTCCAAAGCACGAACGCGACAGAGGTGTGTGATGCTCTGAGACGTAGGAATGTCTTCGTTCGAAAATGCAACAACTGGAGGGGCCTCGAAGGGGAACACCTGAGGGTGTCGATAGGGACTAGGTCCGAACTTCAGCTCTTCCTTTCATCTCTCAAGGAGGTATTGGGAGCATGACTGAACTGGTGATGTCGATACCTAACAAGGGGAGGCTCTGTACTCCCACAATAGAGCTCTTGCGAGAAGCTGGCATATGTTCTAACGGGGTGGACGAAAGGCTCCTCTCCATGGAAACGACGATACCAAACTTAACTCTGATGCTCGTGAGGGCTTCGGATATCCCGAGCTTCGTTGAGAGTGGCGCTGTTGACCTTGGTATCACCGGCCTTGATATGGTTGCGGAGAGTGGATGTAGCGTGGCAAAGCTCCTCGACCTAGGTTTCGGAGCTGCCAAGGTCGTATTGGCTGGCCCCCCTGGCCACCGATCAGCTAGTGACCTGAGAGATGGCACTAGGGTAGCAACCGAGCTTCCGAATCTGACATCTGAATATTTCAAGCGGATCGGCGTCAAGCCTAAGATAGTGGAGATCTCGGGAGCGGCCGAGATAATGCCCAGGATGAAGGTGGCCGATGTTGTGGTCGACATTATGGGCACTGGCACGACGCTTCACCTTCAGGGACTGAGCGTTCTTGATGAGCTGCTCTCCTCTTCGGCTTGGCTGATTGGCAACAAGATGAGTCTTGATAATGCTGAAAAGAAGGACTCGATGGATTTCGTTAAGACTATCTTGGAGTCTACGATCGCGGCTAGGGGCAGGAGGCTGATTATGATGAATGTCCCGGATGAGAAGGTCAAGGATGTTGTGAAGCTGATCCCTGCTATGGGCGGGCCAACTATCGCAAGGGTCGAGTCCACCCCGCCGATGTGGGAGGTATATTCCGTAGTGGACAGCAAGAGTGTCTTCGACGTGGTTAAGGCAGCCAAACTCGCAGGAGCAAGGGACATACTTGTGATGAAGATTGAGAAGGTGATACCTTGAAATCCCAACAACTCATCATTCCATCGATTGACATCAGCTGTGGGAGGATCGCATCTATACGCCAGCACGAGATAGTGGGCTTCGATAACCGGTTCAAGGACCCGGTAGAGGCTGCCGTCTTCTGGGTTCGACGAGGTGCTAAGCGCATACATCTGATAGACATAGACGGTTCCAAGGCCGGTTATCCTGTGAACGTCGGTGTTGTGGAAGCAATTTCACATGCTGTGCAGGTGGCAATTCAGGCCGGTGGAGGCGTTAGGACACCCAGAGATGCTGAGCTGTTGAGGAGGGCTGGTGCGGACCTCGTGATATTCCGCCCTAAGCCATTCAGCATAGAGAACCTAGAATCATTTCGAGCCGTTCAGGGCATAATACTGGGATTCGATCTCACCGATGAGCTTCAAGCCAAAGATGCTCTCAATTGGTTGCCTCCATCCCTTTCGGCTACAGCGGCAAAGTCCATTTTAATATGCGATGTAACGGTTGAGGGGACGTCAAAGGGACCAAGGATCCCAATGTTGAGATCACTGCTGTCCAATCTAAAGGCCTCAAGACCCGATCTCCTTAGGGAAATCGAGACCATATACGCTGGCGGGATATCGACGAAGATGGAGGTCGAGGAGCTCTCATCGATTGGATTCTCTGCAGTCGTGGTGGGAGCGGCACTCTACAGAGGTACGATGGATCTGAGTGAGGTCTCCTAGATGCCAAAAGGGAGAGCGGCTGATGTCCTGCGATCAACAAAGGAGACGAAGATCAATTTGTCTCTCCTTCTTGATGGCGAGGGCGAACATGCGATCGACACACCTTGCAAGATCCTTAATCACCTACTCTCTTCAACTGTTAAGTTCGGCTCGTTCGACCTTAAAGTCAAGGCAAGGAATCTCGTCGAGGCTGATGAGCACCACATCGTAGAGGATGTAGCCATATGCTTCGGTCAGGCGTTCGACAAGGCTTTGGGTAAAAGGATAGGGATAGCCAGATTTGGCTTCGCCATAACGCCTATGGATGAGTGCCTCGTTTTGTCTTCAGTCGACCTGAGCGGAAGGGGAGGATGCTACCAGAGGCTTGGGTTTAGGTCGACAAGAATAGGTGACCTCTCGACCAGCCTCATCCCTCACTTCTTCACAAGCTTTGCCTCAAATGGGCGCCTCAACCTCCACCTTGGCATTATGAGAAAGGGCGATGATCATCACATGGCTGAAGCCCTATTCAAGTCGGTAGGACTTTCATTGGGCGCTGCTTCGCGAATATCGAGGAAAGGCCTACCAAGCACTAAAGGGGAGCTCTGAGGTGGATGAGATGTTGACAAAGCGTATCATCCCCTGTTTAGACGTTAGGAATGGCAGGGTCGTGAAGGGCGTTCACTTCAAAGATCTCAGAGATGCAGGTGATCCAGCAGAATTGGCGAAGAGATATGAGGAGGATGGAGCCGACGAGATCGCATTTCTCGATATCACGGCTTCCATCGAGGGGAGGGGCCCACTCCTTGAAGTCGTCAGGAGGACCGCTGAGAACGTCTTCGTCCCATTAACCGTCGGGGGAGGGATAAGGAGCATAGAGGACATAACCGCCCTCCTTCGCTCCGGGGCCGATAAGGTCTCCATCAACACCAATGCCGTTCGAGAATCTGGGCTCGTAAGGAAAGCGAGCGATCACTTCGGTTCGCAGTGCATAGTTGTAGCGGTCGACGCGAAGGGCAACAGCGCGGGGAAATGGGATGTCTTCATCTCCGCTGGCAGTCGCGCGACTGGCCTTGATGCTGTCGAGTGGTGCAAGAGAGTTCAGGAACTGGGCGCTGGCGAGATCCTCTTGACCAGCATTGATGCTGATGGAACAAAATCGGGATACGACCTTGAACTGACAAGGGTTGTATCGGAATCGATCGGGATCCCCGTGATTGCTTCCGGAGGAGCTGGAAATGCGGATCATATCTATGATGTCCTGACGAAGGGTGAGGCCGATGCGGCCCTAGCGGCATCGATCTTCCACTATGGCCTCTACCCCATATACGAATTAAAGAGGTTACTCGCGGAACGAGGCCTAAATGTGAGGTTATGATGAACATGAGCTTGCAGTTTCTCGAAGTTCTATTTGAAATAGTCAAGAGCCGAAGGGACAGACCACAGGCATCCTCTTATACCTCTCGCCTAATGGCTGGTGGACTTCAGGATGTCGTCTCAAAATTTGGCGAAGAGAGTTCAGAGCTCATAGCTGCTGCATGTGGCCAGGGTGATGTCGTAGGGGAGGCCGCCGATGTGATATTCCACCTTATGGTTGTGCTTGCCACGAAGAACGTGGAGTTCTCCGATGTCGTTAGAGAGTTGGAGAGGCGCAGGAGATGAGCAGGCCGAAGATAGCTATAATCGATTATGGGGTTGGAAACCTCTGGAGCATAACGGGTGCACTCCTCAAGGGCGATGCCCAGCCACATATTGTCAAGGGAATCGAGGGTGGCGGAAGTTATGATGGTATAGTCCTGCCAGGCGTTGGGGCTTTCAAATCGGCCATCGAGAACATCGACCCATCGCCGCTATTGGAGAGGATTGAAGAGGGTGTTCCAATTTTAGGGATCTGCCTAGGTCTTCAAATATTGTTCAGCTCGAGCGAAGAGGGTGGAGAGTCCGTTAAAGGATTGGGGATCATGAACGGGCAAATTAAAAAAATACCGCATGCCGTGAAGCTCCCTCACATAGGCTGGAACACGATAGCCATGGTGAGGGAATCACCCCTTCTCGAAGGTGTTCCCAGTGATGCCTTCTTCTACTTCGTTCACTCCTATGCTTGCCTTGATGTCGATTCGGACTACTGTTCTGCGATTTCGGTCTATGGGGAGCGATTCGTCTCTGTAGCATCGAAGGGCAGAGTTTACGGAACGCAATTCCATCCCGAGAAGAGCGGAGCTGCTGGGCTCAGGGTTCTGGAGAATTTCGTGAAGATAGCGAGGTGAGAGGGTGAGAAAATACACCGGGGACTCTCTTGAGGAGGTACTTCGATTTACGAGGGGTCTGATCCCTGTTGTGGCACAGGGCCGCGATGGTAGGGTTCTGATGATGGCCTACATGAATAGGCGGGCGCTCGCGCTCAGCCTCTCAACCGGCTTCATGCATTATTGGAGTAGATCGAGGAGGAAGATATGGGTAAAAGGAGAAGTTTCGGGGCACAGGCAGAGGATTCTTGAGACAAGGGTCAATTGCGAGATGAACAGCCTACTCTTCATAGTCGATCAGACGGGAGGGTGCTGTCACAAAGGTTACAGCACCTGTTTCTATAGGGTCATGAGCGGAAAGGGCCTGAAGGTAGTTGAGGAGAAAGTATTCAAACCAAACGTTGTCTACGGGCGAAAGAGTACTCATACTCAAGAAAAGTTTATCAACAGATAATTTTTACACCGAAAATCACTCTTGGGAAAAGCTCTTTAACTGCTCGACACCCTTATGCCATGTGAGCCATCCTCGGAAAGTCTCAGGTTATCAGCTACTCGGATGGAGTGACTCAAAGCACAGAGAAGTGATATAGGCTAATGGAATCCGATTTTCTGGACTATGCGAGGCAACTCGCTTGTAGAAGGATGGCAGGGGAGGTAGTTCTCTCCTCCAATATCGGCGTCTCGCTCAGAAAATGGAGAGAGAATTTCAACTTGACGCAGACATCCGTCGCCAGAAAGATGGGCGTTTCCGCAAGCGTCGTCAGCGACTATGAGACCGGCAGGAGGAAGTATCCTGGGGTCCAATTCCTGAGGAAATTCATCGATGCCATAACTGCACTCGATGTGCAGAACGGGGGTGAGAAGATTTTAGAGCTTGCTAGGATCGAGCCGGTGCCTTCGGGCGTAATCCTCAGCATCGAGGAATTCAGCATGCCCGCCAAGGCTTCCGATATCGTGACTGCGGTTAATGGCGAGGTAGTCGCATGCGGTGATCTGCTCGACAGGTATATCTTCGGTTATACAGTTGTGGACAGCGTTAAGGCGATACTCTACTTCAAGGGCAATGAGATGATACACCTTTTTGGATCAACCAATGAGCGCGCCATCGTCTTCACAAATGTCGAGCACGGGCGTTCACCTCTTGTTGCCATCAGGATGTATCCTTTCAAGCCAAGGATGATCGTGATGCATGGCCCGACGACCATTGACCCGGTTGCAGTAGAGATCGCAAAAGCAGAAAGAATTCTGACGGTGATCTCCAGGTCCCCAACTGTGAAGGATCTGGTACAAGCGTTGAAGGACGTAGAATTAATTTCGAAGCTCTCGAATGAGAAACCCAAGCAGGTCAATTCGGCCCCTCAGTCGGATCAGAATGCATGATAGCAGATGGCCTTATCTATAGTATCCTGAGAGAAGAGTGGAAGGAACCAAAAAAATCAAAAAGTAGTATAATGCGCCATCAATTGTCTTTTTTTTATAAAGAAATGTTCATATCATCTTGACATTATAACAGCGTTATATATATTAATTCAATTCAGGCCTTAATACTAAATGATGAATTGGAGCGAGAAGAAAATGAGAAGGATCTCGTATATAATCGCAATCTTGTCAATCCTCATCGTGACCTATTATGGCCTTAATATGTATCAAAATAGTCTTAGCTCTGCTTCTGGCGGCAGTGGCAGTGGACAAACAGGCGGAAGTAGTGGCTACGGTTATACTGGACAGCCGAGTGGCGGTTCAAGTGGCAACGGTCAGACGAGCGGCACAGTTAAGGAATTCACTGTACACGGATATGCCTATGGTTATTATCCCTCTACTCTCGAGGTCAATAAAGGTGACATTGTAAAGATCACTTTCATGTCCGATGACATATTGCACAATCTCTATATCGAAGGCTACAATGTGGCTACTAGCACTGTCTCGAATGGCGTTAGCAGTACGATTCAGTTTACAGCCGACAAAGCTGGAACCTTTCTCTTTTATTGTACGGTTCCCGGCCATAAAGACGCTGGAATGACAGGAAAATTGATAGTAGATGGCTAAGGCCGAGTATGGGCAACTCGTGCACAGAACTTCTATTGTCTACCAACATTTCATTAATATCGAACATGCAATTATAATTTCCACATAATCGCATTGAACCAAAAGTGAACCAAATGGTCACTCTATAAAGTGTAAATGGATATAGTGCCTATTTAAGAAGGTCGAGGAGATAACAGCCCAAATCGATCGCAAAATGTAGCGCGGCATCGCGTAGGGGATCAGGCAATGGGCGTATGGAGTTATGAACCTCGTATGTGAAATCGCCCTCGTACCCAATGGACCTTAAGGCATCTATGATTGCGGACCAATCAACGCTACCATAAAATGGCAGAAGATGTTGATCGCTTCTGCCGTCATTGTCTTGGATGTGCGTAGCTTTCAGGCGCTTGCCTATGGATCGTATCGCCTTTCCTTGGTCGAGGTGCTGAATATGGGCGTGTCCAGTATCCCAACATATGCCGACTAGCGCTTCGTTGAACCCATCAACTAGGTCGATCAGCTCTGCTGGAACACTACAATAAGACCTCCCAAACCCGCCTAATTGGAAGATATCGGCGTTATTTTCTATCGCTATTCCAACGCCCGCTTTCCTAGCCGTCGGCAATAACGCCCCAAACCACTCCAAATTGAGTTGTTTAATGTATTCCAGATGGGCATGGTCGAAGGCACCGGCAAGGGTTTCCGGTTCGAATACAACCCACTTAGAACCCAAAATGGCAGCGCCTTCGAGTGATCGATGGCTCATCGCCGTCAGCCACTTCGCTCTTTCCGAGACCTCGAATTTGTTGAAGATTGGGCCATGAGCTTGGCTGAAGCGTAAACCAAGTTCATCAGCTCTACTACGTATATTCCTAAGCCAAGACTCCCATCCATCACTTATGAATGGTGAACCATCGAATAACCAATCGACGAAGTTAAAATCTAAGACACGAAAACCTGCGGATGCCAGTCGCTCGATCGCCCTTATCGCTGAAACCTTTTTCGGGTCGAATAGGACATTTAACGAGGTTGATAATTCCATTTAACCACCTACCAAACACGACCTCTTATATCACTTAGGACGGGAGTTACGCGAATTCGGGTAATAACGCTATCCGCGATCATCCCGCAAAGGCAGTGTGATCGCTTTACCGACTTCAGAAGCGATCAGTCCCGCTTCAAGGATCTCTTGGCAATCTCTGGATAGCTTGGGATCGCACATTCCAGTAATAGGCTCATCGTACTTGACCCTTGTGAGAAGATATTCCACAGCATTTGCCTCTCCCTCTGGTAATGGATCCATTTCTGCGCTTCTCCCCTCTGGTTTATCTTTTGTGAAGACCTTTACCTCTTCGTCTCCAATGGAAATCGTCCCTTTGCTGCCGAAGATCTTAGGGGCTTCTGAGAGACTGCCTATCTGGCTCCACGTGCCTTCGACGGTCGCTGTGCCCCTGTCATAAACCATCACCACTATCCCATTATCATAGCTCGGCATGAATGACTTTACGTAATTGCCAGCGACTCCGAATATCTTTTTCGGCATTCCCATGAGCCATACCGCTAAAGCGACGCCATAGCAGCAAAAATCCATATACGCGCCACTCGCTCCCTTCTGTCCCATCCATTCAAAGCACGATCCAGCATAATCCCGCTCCTCAACTGAGTTATGCCCTGTCCTCGTCCTGATGTGATAGACATCGCCTATTGCGCCCTTTCCTACCAGTTCGTGCGCTTTCCGATATGCGGATGACCACATCGTTGGCCAATTCACCATCAATGTAACTTTCTTCTCTTCAGCAGCTGCCAGCATTCTCTCAGCGTCTGGCAGATTATAGGCCATCGGCTTCTCCAGCATTATATGCAAACCCTTTGATGCGGCTAATGTGGTCACATCAGTGCGCAGGATATGATCGGAATAGTTGAAGACTACGTCGATATCCTCCTCATCCAGCATATCACGGTAGTCTCCGTAAATCTTTTGAATTTTATACTCCTTCTGCAACCTCTCCCTTGCTGTCCTCTGGGTCGGTTCTACCGATGCGGCAGCGAGTGACCCGAGATCGCTCTCTTTGAGTAATCTGAGAATTCCCCAGACGTGAGGGTGCGCAACGCCAACCAATCCAACCTTATATTTTTGCAATTTCCTCTGTTCTATCGATCAGACATCGATATTAATGGCTTTAGTACGAGACTGAAGCCTCCTCCGCAACAACAGCTTCTCGGCTGATCGGGGGGTCTGTAGAAACTACAGCCTATTGAATAGGGAGTTGATAGTGATGCTCTAGCATGTGATGATACTGCTCCGGCGTCATGAGGGAATTGAATGCCCTTTGAACGACCTCGCTCAAAGAGGGATGTATGTGCATGGCATCAATTATCGGAAATACACTCCGCTCACTTGTATACATCACGTTAATGACTTCCTGTATGAGGATCGATGCGTAAGGCCCAACGATGTGCGCTCCGATAATTCCCATCTTCTCTCTCTCGACGAGAACCTTGACAAAGTAATCCCTCACCGCCATAGCCTCTCCCTTTGCCGTGTCCTCGTATCGCTGGATTCCGATCAGTATGCCGTTGGGGCCGTATCTCTTAATTGCCTCCCTCTCGGTTAGGCCGACGCTTGCGATCTCGGGGTGAGTGAAAACAGCGTGTGGGACGGCGTGGTAATCTACTTCCACTTTCTTCTTCGCCACGGCGTTATAGTAGACTATCCTGGCCTCATAATTTGCGACGTGCTTGAAGAGATATCTGCCATCCGCATCACCCAGAGCATAAACATTTGGCTGTGAGGTCTCAAGGTGTTCGTCCACTATGATCCAACCCCTTTCGTCCGTTCTCACTCCACCCCTTTCCGGATGAAGTATGTCCGCGTTCGGCTCCCTTCCCGCCGCGACGAGTATCTCGTGTGCCGTTATCTCAACCTTCTGCGCGTTCGATCTGTTAATGGCAATCAGTATCTTCTCACCACGCGATGTCCTCTGAACTTCGCGTACATCGCAATTCGTAAGAATCTTCATATGTCTTCCAAGTTCCCTCTTAGCCAATGCTGATATTTCGGGTTCCTCTTCGTGCAGGAACTGGGGGTTCCTGCCGATTATGGAGACCTCCGATCCCATTGCCGAGAAGAAGTGACCGTATTCGGCGGCAATATACCCTCCCCCGATTATGGCAATGCTCTTGGGGAGTAGATTCATCTCAAGGACCGTGTCACTTGTGAGATATCCAGTTTCCGCCAGTCCCTCAATCAGGGGTATCGTTGGCTTTGACCCCGTGCATAAAAATATCATCTTCGAGGTTAAAGTATCATCCCCGACCTTAAGGGAGTATGGAGCAATGAATTCGGCCTTCGTAGGATAGTAGTCTATGTTCTTCGAATTCGCTAGCCCCTCTCTTATAGAATTAATGTCTCGCATTATGATGGACCTCATCCTCTCCATCACCTTGTGGAAATTCACCTCTTTGATATCGAGCTTGACACCGAGCTCGTTGGCCTTTTCGGCCATTCTAATTAGCTCTGCTGGGTAGAGCAATAGCTTTGATGGTATACAGCCTCTTGTAAGGCATATCCCTCCCGGTTCATCCTTGTCGATAACTGCAATCTTGATTTTATCTTCCTGCTGTATCATGGCATCGACGATGCTCATCGCTGAACCGGTGCCTATTGTTATGAGATCATAATTTTTTATAACTGGCACGTCTTGACATTCCTAGGCAATTTAAATAAATGCCTTGCGGCCCAAACACGATGGATCATTGGCATTGTGTGCTACTAAGCTACTTATCCCCCTCAATAGGCCCGATTGAACATGAACACGACCGTGAGGGGTAGGGTGATTTCCGGTAGAGGTGAAGCCAATGCATTTGTCTCCATCGACTGGGTCAGAGGGCAGATATCCGAGAAGCTCGGTTTCCAACCGTACGCCGGAACGCTTAACCTTGAGTTATCGTCGGAGCACCGAAAGCTTTTGCAGGACGCTTTAGTAAGGGCTCAGGCCATCACTATAGAGCCACAAGTCAAGGGTTTCGCTGAGGGCCTCTGTTACAGAGTTCTGATAATGCATTGTCTGGAGGGAGCCATAGTCTTCCCCCATGTGAAAGGGCGTCGTGAAGATATCGTCGAGGTGATCTCCCCCCATCCTCTGCGAGAAGTGCTATGCCTAAAGGATAGTGACGAGATTAGTCTAGAGATACTATGAATCAGAAGATCGTGTATGCTCAAGCGAATCTTCAGCCACAAAGGAGATATATCGTCCTATTGTTGCCTTTCAGCGAGATGAGTGACGACCTCTTTACAAGGATCGAGAGCGTTGCGAGGAGTAGAATGGCTCTCGATTCCTCTGGCCATGATTGGTCTCACGTCAAACGGGTCAATCTCCTCGCAATGAGGATCGGGTCGCGGTTAAAGGCGAACCTCCTGGTCTTGGGTGCAGCATCCCTGTTACACGACCTCGGTGTGGAAAAAGAACTGAAGGACGGCTATGACCACGCAAAGGCTAGTGCGGAGATGGGCAAAGAGATATTGAAGGATCTGGGTTTTCCTGAAGAGCTCATCCCCAATGTAGTCGATTCGATAATGACACATAGATTTGGTAGCCGTATGAAGGCAGCCACTCTTGAGGCGAAGATCTTGCAAGATGCCGATAGGATCGATGCATTGGGTGCGATTGGCATAGCGAGGGCCTTTGCCTACGGCGGCGCAAGAGGATATCCCATCTATGATGCTACCGAGTCACCAGGGGAATACGATCCTCATGCCAGGCGCTCAACTGTCACCCACATACGTGAAAAGCTCCTCAAGATCCGCGATTCCCTTAACACTGAAGAAGCGATGGCCATTGCGGCGGAAAGGGAGAAATTCGTAAAGCTCTTCCTAGACAGATTTCTCGCGGAATTTCGCGGCGAAGACGTCAAAGATCTTACGAAGTGAAACAGACAGCCGAGGATAAAAGGCTTAATGTGCACTCGGTCTAATCATGGCACCAATAAGATCGATGTCCTGAAGAGCTTTCATTAATCGACATAAGCCCTGCAGGGATTAGCCCATAACGTATCAGAGGCGGTACGGGATGGACAGATTATCGCGTGTTGTTCTTATGGCCTTTCTACCTTTATTGCTTATCACAGTTTGGTTTTAATTCCAACAATGCAAGTCGAGGTCGTGAGAGAAAAAGTCATGATCAGGCCTTTTAATGGACTATATGATCGTGACCATCATCATCTTGTATAAACTAATTTTACTTTGTATATATCTGGGAGCCAAACTTATTGTAACCATAAAAAAGCTAATCAATCAACATGGGATTCCGAAATATTGCCAAAAAGAGATTAACCTCGTGTGATCGCATCCATTGGTCGGGGATACATCGACTGCTTCACTAACAAAAAACCAAAGACTTAATTATGAGCATAGTGATATGTACACTTGGCGGATGAAGATCACCTCAAAATGCCTGATCCATGAAGGCTCGATGGGCGGACTGACGCCGACCTTTGTGATTGAATATGAAGATTATCTCTTCAGCCCCGGGAAGAATTGACTTCCTCAACACTCACCAGGACTACAAGGGTCTCCCGACGGTTCCCATAGCGATAGATAGAAGAATCAGCATGGTCGCCGATCAGAGGGATGATCCCATCATATCCGTCACATCTAAGAATATCGCGGGAGGCCTAGATCAATTCCCTGTCGAGAGGCCAGAATACGAGAAGAGGCCGTGGTGGGGGAACTACTTAAGGGCTGTAGTAAATGCGTTAGCAGTTGAACATCGGAAGAGACCCAAAGGGCTCGATGTAATAGTAGAGAGCAACCTGCCCATCGCATCGGGCCTCGGCAGCAGCGCTGCCCTAGAGGTCGCCTTCGCTGGACTTCTCAGCAGAGCCAATGACCTGGGGGCAGATGCAAGGGAAATCGCTGAAGTCTGCTATCGAGCAGAGCACTCTGAGCTCGGGATAACCTGCGGAAGGCTTGACCAGTACTCGTCGGCATTCGGGGGCATAATTCTACTCGAGAGCCGCGCACCGTACAATGTAGAGGAACTACCGCGGATCCCCGCGAGCATGATCATAATCGATTCGGGCGTTAAGCATTCGACAGGACTCATCCATCCAGTGAGGCAGGCAGAGATCGACTCGGCCCTCTCACAACTCTTTGAGGCTGGCGATATTAACGATGGCGTAACAAGACATTCGGCTCCCAAGCACAACGAGGTAATCTGGGAGAAGATGGATATCGATTCCCTTCGCAGTTATCTCCCGAGCATCGATCAGGTCTGTTCGAAGAGGATACTTTTTACCGTCCTAATGCAACGGTCTACGGTCCTGGCTGTCAAGATCCTAAGGTCACAGGAACTCGACTACAGCTCATTTGTAGAAATCCTAGGCAACGGCTATAAGAAACCAAGCGACAATTTGGAAGCCCTGGGCCAAATAGTGAATTATCAACATGTGCTCCTAAGGGACCTATATGATGTTAGTCATCCAAAATTGGAGAACCTAAGGGACCTTGCTCTCTCCTCGGGAGCAATCGGAGCTAAACTCTCAGGTGCTGGCATGGGCGGTTCGGTGTTGGCACTCACCAGAGACGAAGTCGCTGCAAAGAGGTGCGTAGAATCGGTTTCCGGGATCGCTGCATTGGCAAGCGTGGTAAAAGTTGACCTTGGCGTCTCAAGCGGCATTCAATAGCATGAATATCCATATTATGTGGATGCTATTCCGGTTGATGGTCGGGAGTTGATAGGGTGTCTCACCTTAGGTGGAACCCAGTCCTAGAAGACTGGGTAATAGTATCTCCTGCAAGACATACCAGACCAATTTTGGGAAAGGAGGGATGCCCATTCTGTCCGGGATCGAAAGAGACCAAGGGATTTTGGAAAGTCCTCTCGCTTCCAAATAGATATCCCGCCTTCTCCCCCGACGCCCAGAAGCCCATCTCAGAGGCAGGTTACGTGAGCAGGCCCGCTAGAGGCATCTGTGAGGTGGTTGTAACAAGCAGACGCCACAATGATCGCCTGGATACGATGCCCGTGGGGCAAGTAATGAGGGTTCTGACTCTGTTCTCCGAAAGGACACTAAGCCTCTCCAGACAATCATTTGTGAAGTATGTGTATGTATTCGAGAACTTCGGTCCAGCGATAGGGGTGACGCTGACCCACCCGCATTCGCAGATTTATGCCATGCCGTTCGTCCCACCCATTGTGCGTCGGGAAGTGTCTTCGGCCAGGAAATACATGAGGGCCCATCGGCGTTGCCTTTTCTGTACAATACTCCGGAGGGAACGTCTCTTGCGCAGGCGTCTGGTGTATGAGAATAAGCACTTTATCGCCTTCATCCCGTTCTACGCCAGGTGGGCCTTTGAAATCCATGTATATCCTAAGAGACACGTTCAGCATCTTTACGAGTTGAGGCGCCCAGAGCTCTCAAGTCTGGCAAGAATCCTGAGGAAAGTCGTTGCAGGCTATAACTCGATGTATGGATTTCCTTTTAGCTACGTGATGGCTTTCCACCAAGGCCCAGTGGCCAAGGAGCCGAGTTACCATTTCCATATCGAGTTCTACCCCCCACACAGAAGTAAGGACAAGCTCAAGCACCTGGCCGGCATCGAACAGGGCGGAGGCACTTTCCTCGCGGACACCCTGCCCGACGACAGAGCTTCGGAGCTGAGGGGTAAGATACGCAGGAGTGGCTAGAGTCCTGTCCGTTAAATAGATAACATTATAGGGACTGTTACATTTATGTCACTTGTAATGGATCCAGTTTAGCTTACTCGTATCAACACCTGCGAGCATGAGTGGGCTTTTTCCGTTGTTGCCCTATCCTGCTGGAGAGGAAGGGGTTGAAGTGGTAGTGCATGATTGTCAGCTTAAGTGAATTTTTGGCGGTGTCCTCCTTCTTAGGACCCTCAAACATAAGAACACGGTTAGTTTTTTCGTCAGATAGACTCCAGGTCAAGAGAAAATATTGTGAAGCATTTGAAACAACTTGAAGATTTCCCTCGCGTGAGGCTGGATGTCATTAATCCATAGTTTATTAATTAAGCCCCCCTCATAGAAACTATTCACTTCTGCTCACCGGCCAAAACTTTTAAGTCGAAGGGGGTGATCTGGCTAGGGGATCCCTGATTTTATAGTGGGGATTATATACGTTTTCGATGCCTTCATTATTGGCTTGAAGGCGCGGGGAGACTGCGGGAAGGACTGCCTTAATTGCGGGCTCTTTCGCACCCACTGCCCCGGCTGCATCACACGTGCCTGCTTGGTGGCCAAGTGCAAACGCGGAATATCCTATACCGGCATCACGCAGCCAAAGGAAAACTGCAGATTACGCCAATACTGTAACTCCTCCGATGTAATCCCAAAGGATCTCATGATTGAGGCCATGCCAAAGCTCAAGGTCCGGACCAAGGTCGAGCTCACCCGATTTGTACCATTAGTTCGTCTATCCGATGAGAGGTCGTGGTTATGGGATGATCTTTCCCTTCCGTGGATTATCGTCCGATTGGCCGAGCTCGTCAAGAACAAGACTTTGATGCAGAGCGTGTCCTCCCGCGGCCTTCATGACTTCTTGAGCTTCGATGGTAAGATCCTGCTGTCGACGGTGATGGAGGATGAGCTCCTAGATGAATTAAAACCCTACGACTACATCGGGATGATCAACGACATCAGACCCGATGCAACGATGACGCCCGATTCCTACACCTACTTGGATGACCCGCTCTGCCTGTCCTGGGAGCAGACGCTGAAGCAGGCCGCATTCTCAAGGGCCTTCTCGGAACTGGACATACCTGTGGTGGGGCTCATCAAGGGGGTCATATGGAATCAGATAGCATGGTCGGTCAAGAGGGCGATCGAGCTAGGCTGTGGCTCATTCGCGATTCCTTCGAGGGAACTTGCCGAGGAGGGCCTCTTGGATGGCGTGATCTCGGCCGTCACTACCGCACTTAGTAAGGGCAAGGAGGATGCGCAGTTATTACTTTACGGCCTCTCCTATCCAGTGAGAAAGAGGTGCAAGTTCGCCTACTCCGGGCTCTCATGGTTCATCGGCGCGAGGAATGGTTTATACTGCAAGGGAAGCACTTCGTTCCTCGTTACCGACAATAGTATCAGGTCCGAGGAATGCCGCTGCGTTGCCTGCAGGGGGAAGATGGCACCTCAGCTGAAGGACGACGTTAGATCACTTGCCCTCCACAACCTACTGCAGACCGTGGGGAGGTTCGGGTAGATGGGGGGCGGTACACGGCGGGCACAGATGGAGAGAAGATTCGGGCAAGGCCAGCCCGTTGATACATATGGGGAGCCGTGTCCTTATGTCAGGACAGCAACCCAAGTTAAAGAGGTAGTTGAGTCTATAGGCAACAAAAATATCAATGAAGCGCAAGCTCAAATTTTCTGGAAGCAAGCCATCAAGGAGGCCGTTCAGGACGGCAACCTCAAGGCACTGGCAGGGGCCGCT
>Ga0315282_10005163_pt1 | contig 22362 bp, 23 predicted proteins | sample YL17G07_20_MG_FD_203693 | JGI IMG/M metagenome (GOLD analysis project Ga0315282, IMG submission 203693) | Sediment microbial communities from Yellowstone Lake, YNP, Wyoming, USA - YL17G07_20 | ecosystem: Environmental > Aquatic > Freshwater > Lake > Sediment | place: USA: Wyoming | collected... | reverse complement strand
CTCAACCTCAGCCCGCGCGCCACGCTGCTGATGATTTTCGTGCTGCTGGGCGCGCTGGGATGGGCGGCGCCGGCGCGCCTGTTCCGCGGCCTGGTGCTCAGCCTGCGCACCCGCGAATACGTGCTGGCTTCGCGCGCCCTGGGAGCCGGCCCGGTTCGCGTCTTCACGCGGCATATGCTTCCGGCTCTGTTGCCGGCCGCCCGCGCACAACTGCTGCTCACGCTGCCGGCCTACATCATTACGGAAGTGAGTCTTTCGTTCCTCGGCCTGGGCGTGGTCGAGCCCACTCCCACCTGGGGCAACTTGCTCACTCCCCTCCAGCAGTACGTGGTTTTGACCGCCTACCCATGGATGCTGGCGCCGGCCTTCGCCGTTATCGGCGTATTCCTTGCCCTGCACACCGTGGGGGAGGGGCGCGGCACAGCCCGGCAAGCAGGTCTCTGATAAGACAACGCCGCAACCCCCGGTTTTCACGGCAACATTTTTGCCAGCAGCTTTCTGGCATCTCGTATTTGATTTTTCTGGTTCTCTGGCGGGCCTGTGATATAAAGCAACGGAATCCGGGCCGGTGGCGGCTCAACAAATCACAGAACCGCGCGGAGGTCCAGTCGTGCTCACTCGTTCGACCAGGCTCAGGCAACTGGGAATCTTGTTGCTTCTTATCCCCACGCAACTTTTGGCGGCCGCCGGCAAGGCCGAGGCCATCGTGATTGTGGCCGACAGCCGCAGGTTCACCGGGTGGAAGGCCTGGTGGACCAACCTGTACAACGAAAGTCATTTGTTGTTCGCGCTGGCCACCATTGTGATTATCCCCACCTTGGGCCTCATCCTCGGCTCGCTCACCGGCCTGTTGCTGTCCCGGATCGGAATCGACCTGCGCTCCAGAGAACTGGCCGAGCACTGAGGCGCGGGCGGCGCGGCCCGGATCGCTAATTGGGCGTGGAGGCGGATGGCATGGATTGGCTTTATGCGTTGATGCCCATCGCGGGCGTTGAGATTTTCTGGCCCGGCCTGATCATCCTGGGACTGGGCGTGGGGATGATCGGCGGTTTCTTCGGCATGGGCGGCGGGTGGATGGTGACGCCGGGGCTGAACATTCTCGGGTTTCCCATGGCCTTCGCCATCGGCACCGATATCGCCCAGATGGCCGGCCCGGCGCTGATCTCCACGGCCCGGCATACCCGGTTCGGCAACGTGGACTACAAGCTGGGCTTGATCATGGTGGGGGGCACGGTGTGTGGATTCGAGGCCAGCGCGCAGCTCATCATGTGGCTGGAGCGCATGGGCAAGGTCGATTTCTACGTCCGCGCCGCCTACCTGGTGCTGCTGACCCTGGTCGCTTGGCTGGTCTTCACCGATGTCTCCAGGAAGATGAGGAAGGACCGCGAGGCGCGGGCCGCCGGCAGAACCCTGGACAAGCTCTCGACGGGCATCGAGTGGCACAAGCGGCTCCACAACATCCGCATTCCCCCGGTGGTGCACTTCCAGCGGGCCGGCATCCGCTGCTCGGCGTGGCTTCCCATCTCGGTGAGCTTCCTGACCGGACTTCTGGCGGGCGTGCTGGGCATCGGCGGCGGCCTGATCCGCATGCCCGCGCTCATCTACCTGATCGGCTGCCCTACGCATCTGGCGGTGGGCACGGACCTGTTCGAAGTGGCGATCTCCGGGCTGTACGGCGCGGCTTCCTACAGCTACAAGGGGCGCACCGAGTTGATGGCCGCCGTCATTATGCTGATAGGCGCCTCGGTGGGCGCGCAGATCGGCTCGGTGGCCACCAAGTACGTCAAAGGGTACGGCATCCGCATCTTCTTCGGCGTCGCGGTGGTGGGGTGCGCGGTGTCCATCGTCTTCAAGCTGATCGCGGCGGCCAGCCCCGCGCTCCGCGCCTTCTTCGACAAGGCCGCGACGGTGCTGATCCTGGGCCTGGTCACCTCGCTCTCCCTTTACATCTTCACCCGGTTTCTGCTGGGCGTCCGGGAAGAGCTGGCCGCCAAACGGATGTATCGGGCCTCCGTCTGACGAGGAGAATGGCGATGCCATCGCGGAATCTTTGCCTGGCGCTGGTTGCCGGTGGGCTGCTGCTGGCAGGCTTCGGCTGCGGAAAATTCGGCCGCGTGAGCCAGGGGCGGGTGATCGAGTTCGACCGCTCCCAGGGGCTGATCACCATCATCCAGGATTCCAACTTCAGTGGGTCGGGCCGGCCCCGGTTCGACATCCTGCCGCCCCTCACCGTGCGTCTCCCCCGGGACCCGGCGGAGATGGGTCCGCAGCCCGAAGCCGGGAAACTGATGGAGGTGGATGCCGCCGGCCGCCGCGCGGTGGTCTTCGATGCGCGGGCCGGCGCCTTCAGCAGCGTTGCCGTCACGCTGCTGGAGCGGCAGGACAATGTGGCCCCCGACGACCGCCGCGTGGCCGGCCTCGAGTTTCCCGTGATCGACCGCGAGCGGCGCATCGTCACCGTCTATTCCGCCGCCCGCCGGCAACTCCTGCGGCTGTCCGTCGCCGACGAGCACCTCGTCCTTCCTCCCGAAAGCTGGAAGATGGGCGACGACGTCCGCTACTACTACAAGGATTCCGGCCAGGCCCTGCGGCTGATGAACCTGACCCGAACCGATCTGGGCAAAGGCGGCAGATAGGCTGTGGGCCGCGGCGCCGGGGGGCGTTGCTATATATTTCTATTTGAAATAACATAGCATGAAAACGATAGCTGCTGCGCGCCTGGGCGCGGTGCTCGGCGAGCTAGGGCTGGCACGGTCGCCGGCGGCCCTGGCCGCGCTCGTGGCGCATTTCGAGCTGCTGCTGACCTGGAACCGCAGCATCAACCTGACCGGGATCCGCGACCCGGAAGAGATCCTGCGGCGGCACTTCGCCGAGTCCCTGTTTCTGACCCGGGTGATCGAGTTCGGCCCCGGCCTGCTGTACGACATCGGCGCCGGGGCGGGCTTTCCGGGGCTCCCGCTGAAGGCCGTACACCCGGAGATCAGGCTGGTGCTGGTGGAAAGCTCCGAGAAGAAGTCGGCCTTCCTGAAGGAGGTGATCCGGGCCTCGGGGATGGAGGGGGCACGGGTCGAGACTGCCAGGGCCGAGGAGTTGGCCGGCCGCGCGGGGGTCGAGCGGGCCGATTGGGCCACGATGCGGGCCGTAGGCGGACTGCGGCGGCGGCTGCCGGCGATCCGACGGCTGCTCGTGCCCGGCGGCCAGGTGGCCTTATTTCTGGGCGCGGGCGACGTCGAGGCGGCGCGGGCCGCCGGCACCGGCTTTGAGTGGCAAGCGCCGGTGGCGGTGCCGGGCTCGGAGCGGCGCGTGATCCTGGTTGGCAGGCTGTAAGCAGAAGGCGGAAGGCAGAAGGCAGAAGGCGGCGGGGGCGGAACCTGCCGCGGATGTTCCACGTGGAACCCTTGGGTGCGCGGCGCCAGGCGGCGGAGGGCGATCTTTCCTGCTGACCGCCTACTGCCTGCTGCCTTCTGCCTTCTTGCTGTATCCGTTCCACGTGGAACTGTGGTAGATTCCTCGCTTGGGCCGCACTATCGCCATTGCCAACCAGAAGGGCGGAGTGGGCAAGACCACCACCGCCATCAACTTGGCCGCGTCGCTGGCCGCCGCCGAGTGCCGCGTGCTGCTCCTCGATTCCGACCCGCAGGCCAACGCCACCGGCGGCCTGGGCTTCCGCAAGGATCCCGGCCGGCGGACGCTGTACCACGCGCTGGCAGGCGAGGCGGCACTGGCCGAGTTGGTCCTCGAGACCGAGGTCGAGGGCCTGGCCCTGGTGCCCTCGGACAAGAACCTGGTGGGAGCCGGCATCGAGCTGGTCGGCGCCGAGAACCGGGAGCGGCTCCTGCACGGGTTGCTCGAGCCCCTGCGGCCCGAGTACCGCTACATCCTCATCGATTGCCCGCCGGCCCTGGACCTGCTGACCCTGAACGCGCTGGTGGCCGCCGATTCCCTGCTGGTGCCCATCCAGTGCGAGTACTTCGCGCTGGAAGGCGTCTCCGAGCTGCTGGATACCATGGAGCGCGTTCGCGCGGCCTTCAATCCCGCCCTCGAACTGGAAGGCGTGCTGCTGACCATGTTTGACGAGCGCACCAACTTGGCCCGGCAGGTGGCCGAGGATCTGCGCGAGTTCTTTGGCCCCAAGGCCTTCCGCACCGTCATCCCCCGCAACGTGCGGCTGGCCGAGGCGCCCGGTTTCGGCAAGCCCGCCCTGCTTTACGACGTCCGCTCGCGCGGCGCCGAGAGTTACATTTCCCTCGCCAAGGAGGTCATGGCCCATGACCAACGACGCATCACCGGACACACGGCCCAGGCGTAAGGCCCTGGGCCAGGGCTTGAACGCGCTGCTGGGGGCGCGCGCCGCTCTCGCGGCGGGACCGGCGCCAGCCTCCGGCGCGCGCGCCATCCCCGTCGAGGCCATCAGCCCCAACCCCCGCCAGCCGCGCCGGCAGTTCACCCGGCAAAGCCTGGAGGAGATGGCCGAATCGATCCGCGCCCACGGCCTGCTGCAGCCCATCATCGTCAGCCCGCTGCCGGGAGCCGCCCCGGAACGCTACCAGTTGATCGCCGGCGAGCGCCGCTGGCGCGCCGCCCAACTGGCGGGCCTTCATCTGATACCCGCCCTGGTCCGCGAAGCCACCCCGGACCAGTCGCTGGAGATGGCGCTGGTCGAGAACCTGCAGCGCGAAGACCTGAACGCCATCGAGGCCGCCGAGGCTTTCGACCGCCTGGTCGCGGAATTCGGGCTGAAGCACGAGGAGATCGCCCGCCGCACGGGCAAGGACCGGGTCACCATAACCAACTTGCTGCGGTTGCTGAAGCTTCCCGCCGAGGTCCAGGAGTTGGTGCGCGGTGGGAAGCTCTCGGGGGGCCACGCCAAGGCCCTGCTGGGCCTGGCCTCGGCCGAGGAACAGCGCCGCGCCGCCGCCCAGCTCGTGGCCCAGGACCTGTCGGTGCGCGCCGCCGAGCGCCTGGTCGGCAGGCTGGCTGCCGGCGAGGCCCAGCCCCGCACGTCGAAGGTGCAGCGCCTGGATCCCAACATCCGCGCTGCGATCGCCGACCTGGAGCGCCTGCTGGGCACCCGCGTCCGCCTCACCGGCGGCGGCAGGAAGGGAACGCTTATCTTCGAGTACTACTCGCCCAAGGACCTGATGCGCATTTACGACGCCATCGCCAACCAGGACAGCGTGGAGGTCTGAGCGGCCTGAAGACGCCCCGGCACGGCTCTCTCGGCGCCCCGAGCCTCTGTGCCGAGAAATGAGCCGCGGCCATGTAGCGGCGACCCCGCTGGGCGGGGTCGCCGCTACATTGTATCTGGCCGCGGGAGGTTACTGCAAACTTTGTTGGCAGCGCTTCATTCGGGGAAGAGGGGCAGCGGTTCGTCCCGCTCCTCGGTGCGCCCCGGGAACAACGACCTGGCGGCCACCGGGCGATAACTTCTGCGGTGCTGGGGCGTGACCCCGAACTCCCGCAGCGCCCGGAGGTGCGCGGCCGTGCCGTAGCCCTTGTTGCGCGCCAGGCGATACTGGGGGAACACCCGGTCCCAATCCTCCATCAGGCGGTCGCGGTGGACCTTGGCCAGGATGGAAGCCGCGGCAATGGATATCGACCGCGCGTCGCCATGGATGATGGCCCGCTGCTCCACTTCCCAGGGCAGGTCCAGGCGCAGGGCATCGACGAAGACCAGATCGGGGCGCGGATCCAGGCCCACGACGGCGTCGCGCATGGCCTGGCGTGAGGCCTGGTAAATATTGATCCGGTCGATGCGGGCGGCATCGACGGCGGCTACCGACCAGGCCACGGCCCCGGCGCGGATCTTCTCCTCCAGCGCCGCGCGCGCCGCCGGCGACAAGCGCTTGCTGTCGTCGATTCCCGCGATGCGGCAGGAGGAACTCAGGACCACGGCCGCCGCCACCACCGGCCCGAACAGCGCGCCGCGGCCCACTTCATCGACGCCGGCGACACACCTGCGGCCCGCAGCGTAAGCCAGGTTCTCGAGGCGGCGCGTGCAACGCATTCAGACAGGTGGGGCGCCCGCAAAACCAGCGCAACCAGACAAAGGGACCGAGAAACGTTTAAAATGCGGCCACTGCCGCCGCAGAACCCTGAGCAAAAACAGAGTCTGTCGGCAGCCGCGTCCAGGTTCGCAGAATAAGGCACTTCCGTTGCCAACGCAATACGGAGGAATCCCGTGGGGGGATCGGCGAGCGATGGCCAGGGTCTGCCTGACTCCGCGCCCGCCGCGGGGCATTTGGCGCACTGGGAAGCGGCGCCCAAAAACTAACTCCTTTGTCTTCAATCCCCCGCCTTGGCCTGCTTCGTGCAAATTCGAGATAGAGCGATATATAATCGTCGTCTGCCTCCTCGGAAGGGCGGGAGACCTGCAAATGAGTCAGTTCTGGCTGCGCGTCACACTGATCCTTTACTCGATCGGCTTGGCGCATGCCCTGTTAACGGTATTCATCCGCCGGGTCAGGCTGTTCCGGGTGGCGCTGGGAGCCATTTCGCTGGCTGCGGTCTTTCATCTGGTTTCTATTGTCGAGGAGGCGGCCGCCACACACCGGTTTCCCATCACCGATTTTCACCGCGCGGTCTCGTTTCTGGCGTTTTCCATTACCTGCGCGTTTCTGATCGCTTACGCCCGGTACAGGTTCCAGGCGCTGAGCGTATTCGTGTTCCCGCTGGTGTTCATGCTGACGCTGTCGGCGGCGGTCAGCTCGGGCGCCCGGCTGGAGGACCCTTTGCTGCGCAGCGGCTGGATCTGGCTGCACGTGCTGCTGCTGCTGGCCGGCTACGCCATGCTGTTCGTCACCTTCGCGGCCGGCGTCATGTACATCCTGCAGGAGCGGGAACTGAAGTCGAAGAAGCCGCGCGCGTTTTATTACCGCCTGCCGCCGTTGGAACAGTTGGACGACCTGGCTCACAAGACGCTGGCGGCGGGCTTCCCGCTAATGACCCTGGGCATCATCAGCGGCGCGCTGTGGGCGGCCGCCGAGTGGGGCAGCCGCTGGCCGCTGGATCCCAAGATCGCGCTCTCCTTCGTGACTTGGCTGATTTACCTGGGGCTGATTTTCTCGCGCTGGACGGCGGGCTGGCGGGGCCGCAAGGCCGCCTACTTCGCCATCGCCGGCTTTCTTGCGACGGTGGCCACCTGGGGCGCCAACAGCGGCCTGCATTCTTTTAAGTAGGTCCAAGGGTCTCAGGGTCCAAAGGTCCAAAGGTCTAAAGACGGACCCCTGGACCCTTGGACCCTTGGACTCTTGGACCCTTGGACTCTTGGACCCTTGGACCTTTGGACCTGGAAATGAACTTCGGACTGGTCGGGCTCAGCCACAAATCGGCTCCCGTGGAGATCCGGGAACGGCTGGCGATTCCAGAGGCGGCGCTGCCGCAGGCGCTGGAGGCCTTGCGGCGCCACGACGGCATCCGCGAGGGCCTGATCCTGTCCACCTGCAACCGCGTGGAAGTGTTCGCGCGCGGCCGGCCCGGCGGCAACCCGGCCGACTCGCTGGTGTCGTTCCTGGCCGACTATCACCGCTGGCCGGCCGGCGAGCTGAAGCCCCACCTGTACCAGTACGCGCAGCGCGACGCCATCCGGCACGTCTTCCGCGTCACGGCCAGCCTGGATTCGATGGTGGTGGGCGAGCCGCAAATCCTGGGGCAGGTGAAGAACGCTTACGCCGCGGCCCGCGCCGCCGGCACCGCTTGCGGCCTGGTCGAAGAAGTGCTGATGCGCGCCTTCTCGGTGGCCAAGAAGGTCCGCAGCGAGACGGGGATCGCGCAGTCGGCCGTTTCCATCAGCTACGCCGCCGTCGAGCTGGCGCGCAAGATCTTCGGGTCGCTGGAAGGCAAGCACATGCTGCTGGTCGGCGCCGGGAAGATGTCGGAGCTGGCCGCCCGGCACCTGCTGCGCAGCGGCGCCGCTTCCCTGATGATCGTCAACCGCAGCCTGGAGCGGGCCGAGGAGCTGGCCGAGGTCTTTGGCGGCCAGGCCGTGCCGTTCGAGCGGCTGTTCGATTCGCTGGCCCAGGCCGACATCGTGATCACCTCCACCGGCGCGCCGCACTTCATCCTGAAGAAAGAGGACGGGCCGCGGATCCTGGCGCGGCGGCGCAACCGCCCCATGTTCTTCATCGACATCGCCGTGCCGCGCGACGTGGATCCGGAGCTGAACAAGATCGACAACATCTTCCTGTACGACATCGACGACCTCCAGCAGGTGGTGGAGGCCAACCTAGCCGAGCGGCGGCACGAGGCCCAGCGCGGCGAGCAGATCATCGAGCGCGAAGTGGACCGCTTCCTGGCCCGCGCCCGCACCCTGGAGGTGGTGCCCACCATTGTCTCCCTGCAGGAGCGGCTGGAGGAAGTCCGGCGCGGCGAGATCGAGCGGCTGCGTGCCAGGCTCGGCGAGCTGTCGGCCGAGCAGGAGCAGGCCATCGAAGCGCTCACCCGCGGCATCGTCAACAAGATCCTGCACGAGCCGATCACCCATCTGAAATCGGCCGCCCAGGAGCCGGACAGCCGCAAGGCCATCGACCTGGTCCGCCGCATCTTTAACTTGAAATGAGGGTCCCAGGTCCAAAGTCCAAGGTCCAAGGTCGCATGAAACCTTTGGACCTTAGACCTTGGACCTTGGACTTTGGACCATGCGATTGATTATCGGCAGCCGGGGATCGAAGCTGGCGCTGTGGCAGGCGAGCTGGGTCAAGGCCGGGCTGGAGCGGTGCGGCCACGCGGTCCGGATTGAGATCATCAAGACCACCGGCGACCGGATCACCGACGTGCCGCTGGCCAAGGTCGGCGGCAAGGGCCTGTTCACCAAGGAGATCGAGGAAGCGCTGCGGGGCGGCCGCGTCGACCTGGCCGTCCACAGCCTCAAGGACCTGCCCACGGAACTGCCGGCCGGGCTGATGCTGGGTGCGGTGCCGCCCCGCGAAGACCCGCGCGACGCACTGGCGTGCGGCGCCGCGGCCCATGGTGCCTGCGACCTAACCAGCCTGCCGGCCGGCGCGCTGGTGGGCACCAGCAGTCTGCGGCGCTCGGCCCAGTTGCTGCATTTCCGCCCCGACCTGAAAATCGAGCCGCTCCGCGGCAACCTCGATACCCGCCTTCGAAAGCTGGATGACGGGGGCATGGCGGCCATCGTGGTTGCCTGCGCCGGCCTGCGACGCATGGGCTGGGAGCAGCGCATCACCCAGCTTCTTCCGCCCGAGGTGGTTTGCCCGGCAGCCGGCCAGGGAGCGCTGGGCATCGAGGTGCGGGCCGACGATGCCGTCACACGGGAGGCGCTGGCCCCGCTGGATGACCGCGCGGCTCGTCTGGAAACCACCGCCGAGCGCGCGCTGCTCGAGCGCCTGGGCGGCGGCTGCCAGGTGCCCATCGGCGGCTCGGCGCGCCTGGAGCCTGACGGCCGCCTGCGCATGATCGCGATGGTGGCCTCGCCCGACGGGCACCGCCTGTTCCGCGCCGCCGGGGACGGCTCCGATCCCGGCGAGCTCGCCAGCCGCCTGGCCGAGCAGCTTCTCCGCGACGGCGCCGCGCGCATCCTCGACGAAGTTTATGGCCGGGGCGCCCCGCAGCCCGAGGCACCGTAGTTGAACCACAAAGACACCAAGAACACGAAGCTCCACAAAGAAGAACAACTTTTGTGAGTCTTTGTGTTCTTTGTGCCTTTGTGGTTCCAGCGTTCGCGGCCGGAGGCGGCACCCCGCGCAGCTCTCAGGGCGCTGATCCCCACTTCACTCACGTCCCACCCAGTACATCGGACGCCGCTTTAGATGCATAACGGCGAGAATACGAGTTCCTTCTGGTTTGATGGAATAGAGCACCGCATAAGGAAAGCGCCACGTAAGCCGCCGCCGCACTGAGCCCGCGACCACGGCCGCTGCTTCCGGATAATCGAGAATACCCTGGATGCAGCGCTGAATCTCATCTAGACACGCGGCTCCGAGTCCCGGGCATTCCGCATCGTAATACTGCGCGGCTTCGTTCAATTCGCGCTCGGCCAATCGATGAAAGCTGACTCTTCCGGTCATGTGATTCTGGACCGGGCTTCGCGAAACACGTCGTCCGCAGGGCGCCCGGATTCAGGATCGGCGTCCATCTGCGCATCCCGCCGCTGGGCCTCCTCGGCCCAAAGTTGAGCGCACTCTTCTTCAGACAGTTCTTCCAGGCTGCCCAAAAGTTTTTGAGCCAGTCGCGCGCGCGCCTTCGGATCTAATTTGAGGGCCTGCGATTCGAGTTCCCTGGTGTCCATGATCACATTCTACATCCAGTGTCCACGTGTGGGCTCGTGGTGGTGCCGGGTTGTACGGAGGGGAACAAGCCGCTTCGTTGTAAACTTGGCGTAGATGCTTCCCAAGGTCGCATTGGTCGGAGCGGGCCCGGGCGATCCGGGTTTGCTGACGCTGCGCGGGCGGGAGTTGCTGGAGCGCGCCGAGGTAGTCATTTACGATCACCTCGCCAATTCCGAGCTGCTGAATTACGCCCCGCCGGAGGCGGAGCGGATTGATGTCGGCAGGCGCTCGAGCGAGCATCCGGGCTTCCAGGAAACCGTCAACCGTATGCTGGTGGAGAAAGCGCGGGCCGGCAAGCGCGTGGTGCGCCTGAAAGGCGGCGACCCCTTCATCTTCGGCCGCGGCGGCGAAGAAGCGGAGGCCTTGCACGGCGCCGGCATTCCCTTCGAAGTTGTGCCGGGCGTGACCGCCGGATCTGGCGTGCCGGCGCGCGCCGGGATTCCCCTGTTCGGCCGGCGCATCGTGGTGACGCGGGCGGCCCACCAGGCAGCGGCGTTTGTCCGCGGGCTGCGCGATCGTGGCGCCGTGGCCATCGAATTGCCCACCATCGAGCTGCGCGATCCGGAGAGCTTCGAGCCGCTGGACCGCGCCATCGCCGGCCTCGATCAATACGACTGGCTGATTTTCACCAGCGCCAACGGCGTAGAGCGCTTTTTCCGGCGGCTGGAAAGCCTGGGGCGGGATGCGCGCGCCATCGGCGGCCGCGTTTGCGCCATCGGCCCGGCCACCGCCGAGGAACTGCGCTGCCACGGAGTGCGGGCCGACCGCACGGCCGCCGAGTTCCGGGCCGAAGGCATTGTGGACGCGCTGGCCGGCGAAGAAATAAAGGGCCGCCGCGTGCTGATCCCGCGCGCCGCGGTGGCCCGCGACCTGCTCCCCAAGGAACTGGAGGCCCGCGGCGCCTACGTCGAAGTCGTCGAGACCTATCGTACCGTGGCGCCGAAGATTGACCCGGCGAGAATCGCCGAGGTGCTGGGGGAGGCCGACATCATCACCTTTACCAGTTCCTCGACCGCGCAGAACTGCCCGCCCGAGTTGCGCGCGCTGCCAGCCGCTTCCATCGGCCCGGTCACCACGGAAGCCGCCACCCGCGCCGGTTTCCGCGTCGTGGTGGAAGCGCGCGAGTACACCACCGGGGGCCTGCTGACGGCGCTGGAATCCTATTTCGCCCGGTGAATGAACCACAAAGGCACAAAGGGCACAAAGATCACAAAGAAGATTCTTTGTGAATCTTTGTGTTCTTGGTGTCTTTGTGGTTCAGTTCATGGGCCACTACGCGGTGGCAGCTTTGGCGGAGAAAAACTCATCGACGCGGCCGACGATTTCCTCGGCGGTGTGCGCCTGGTGGACGGCGGCGCGCAACTGTGAGCCGTCGCGCACCCCGTGGCTGAAGTAGGTGGCGAACTGCTTCATCTTGCCGGCCGCTTCCGGGTTCGCTTCCTCGAGCAGCATCCGGTAGTAGTCGCGCATCATCAGGTAGCGGTCGGCCTCCGAGGGCCGGCGGTAGTCGCCGCCCGCCTCGAGTTCGGAGATCTGGCGGAAGATCCAGGGGTTGGCGGCCGCCGCGCGGCCGATCATGATGCCGTCGCAGCCGGTTTCGGCGACCATGCGCCCGGCATCCTCCGCCACGCGGATGTCGCCGTTGCCGATGACCGGGATACGCACGGCCTGCTTGACTCTGGCAATCAGGCCCCAGTCGGCCGTACCGCCGAACCCTTGCAAGCGCGTGCGGGGGTGCAGGGCCACGGCGTCCAGCCCGCAATCCTCGGCCATGCGCGCCACATCCGCGGCCACGATCTCTTCCTCGCTCCAGCCGGACCGGAACTTCACTGTGAAGGGGATGGTGACGGCTGCGCGAATGGCGCGCAGGATACGCCGCAACAGCGGCAGGTCATGCAGCAGGCTGGAACCGCCCTGGCAGCGGACGACTTTCTTGGCCGGGCAGCCCACGTTCAGGTCCACCAGGTCGAAACCCAGTTCCTGCACGATGCGGGCGGCGGCGGCCAGGCGCGCCGGGTCGGCCCCGAACAACTGCGCGGAAATCGGGCGCTCTTCTTCGACGAAATGGAGGTAGCGGAGCGAGCGCCGCCGGCGGCCGGCGGGAAGCGCCCAGTCGCGCGCCAACCCTTCGCTGGACGTGAACTCCGTCATGATCAGCCCGCAGCCGCCCAGACGCCGGATGAAGCGCCGGAAGACGGTGTCCGTGAGGCCGGACATGGGCGCCAGTACGGTCGCCGGACGAATCGCGACCCGGCCAATCTGGAGCTGGGAAGGAACCATTGCCGTTATTGTAGCTGAGACCGGCCACCGAAGCGGGCCGGAAGGGCTCAAGTCTCGGGGCTCAGGCTGCGCTCGGGCGCGGGATTCCACTTGAGGCAGCGATGGCAGAGCAGTTCATGCGAGGCGGTCAGAAGGCCGCGGAGCAACACGGGAGCCGCACCGCAGCACCGGCAGCGCAGGTCGGCGAGGCGCTCGGCCGTGACCCAGCAGACGATTCCCCCGAACAGCGCAAACTGCCAGCGCCAGATGAAATCATCCCCAAGGGCGGGCAGGAAATTCATCTCCGCCGCGATGGCCCAGACGAACAGGGCCCAACACAGAGAGGACAGTACTCGCAGCGCACCAATCGTCTGGTTCATTCACGGCCTGCTTTTGGGCTGGCGGCTCGGGGAGAATACCAGTATAACATCGACAGGTTCGCGAAGGAACATGAATCGCCGCGGTGGTCCATCTTGGTAAACGCCGTGGCGGCGGTACAACAATTGCTAGGAGGCTAATATGCGCCGGCTCTGTCTGCTGCTGATGGTGCTCGCGGCCGCGGCCGCGATTCTGCCCGCCCAGTTGCACAACCCCATCCTGCGCCCGCCGGGCTTCGAGCCCCGCTTCCCGTACAGCCCCGGCGTGATCGCGGGTGACCTGGTGTTCATCGCCGGGCAAGGCAGCCGCGATCCGAAAACGGGCCGCCATCCGGAGACCTTCGAAGGCCAGGTGCGCCAGGCCATTGAGAACATGCGCGCCGTCTTGCAGGCGGGCAACATGGATCTGGGCAACGTGGCCTCCTGCCACGTCTACCTGGACGACCTGGGCAACTACAGCCGGATGAATGCCGTGTACGGCGAGATGATGAAAGCCGGCTCGCCGGTGCGGACCACCATCGCCGTTCCCGCGCTGCCGGACGAGTCGCACGTCGAGGTCACCTGTGTGGCCGCGCGCGACGCCGCCCTGAAGAAGCCCGTATACCGCGACAACAAGCCTCCGGCCAAGCCCGGCCTGTTCCCCCCCGGGATGCGGGTTGGCAACTGGGTGTTCACCTCCGGCGCCGGAAGCAGAAACCCGGCTACGGGCCAGCATCCCGAGGGATTCCCGGCGCAGGTGAAGCAAGTGATGGAGTCGCTGGGGGAAGTGTTGAAGGCGGCCGGCATCGGGTTCTCCGATGTGGCCTGGGCCAACGTCTACCTGGATGATGCGGCCAACATAGCCGCGGCCGACGAGGTTTACTACAGCTATTTCCCCGGGCGCAAACCGGGCCGCACCGTCTCCATCGTCAAGACCATCCCCGGCGATTCGCACGTGGAAATCACGCTGCTGGCGGCCACTCCGGCCGCGCGCTTCCGGGCCGTGCCCCCCGGCGTCGGCGCTATGGTGGACGGCACGCTGCTTCTTTCCGCGCAGTCGGCGCCCGGCGGAAGCATCGAGGAGCAGGTCCGCAGCACCCTGGAGAAGCACAGAGCATCGTTGGCGGCGCTGAAGATGGACATGGGCGACGTGGTGAAGGCGCACGTTTACATGAAGGACCTGGCCGATTTCCCCAGAATGAACGCCGTCTATCGCACCTTCTTCGCCAGGGACCCGCCGGCGCGCACCACCGTGCAGGTGAAGCAGCCCGGCTCCTCGCCCAACGCGCTGGTGGAGATTTCTTTGGTGGCGTTTAAATAAGTGCAAGCGAGCAGCAGCGGTCACGGTGGGTACCAAAGCGTCAACCGTGACGCTGGAAAATCAAGCGCCCGGGTTTGTCGAGTGCGGTACTATTCCGAAGCATGAGCGAAGTTCCCCCACCCCGCTTCGACGAAATTGGTTGCTGGTCTGAGGTCAAGCTTGAAATCATCCGGAGGTACGCCGTTGAGTATTCGAAGATTCTGAGCGCCCAGCAAGGGCTTTACCACGTTTACATCGATGCGTTTGCTGGTGCAGGGCAGCACCTTTCGAAGACAAGCGGCGAATTCGTCCCCGGAAGTCCGCTTAACGCTTTGAACGTCAAACCGCCGTTCCGCAGATATTATCTGATTGATCTTGACCGCTCGAAGGTAGCTGCTCTGCGCCAGTTGATCGGGGACCGGACAGACGTGCAGATTTCCGAAGGCGACTGCAATCAGATCTTGCTTGAAGAAGTTTTTCCCAATGTCCGGTTTGAACAATTCAGACGGGGCCTATGCCTGCTTGATCCGTATGCTCTTAACCTCGATTGGAACGTCATCCAGACCGCGGCCGCGCTTGGCACCATCGAAATCTTTCTCAATTTCCAGGTCATGGATGCAAACCGAAATGTCCTCTGGCGAAACCCCGACAAGGTGAGCGCTCACCAAGTGGCGAGGATGAATGCCTTTTGGGGCGACGAATCATGGCGTCAAGTGGCATACAGGTCTACTCCCACACTGTTCGGTCCGGAGGACGAGAAGGTGAGCAACGAAGAGATCGCGGAAGCCTTCCGAGAACGACTGCGCAAAGCGGCTGGGTTTGGTTATGTGCCGTCTCCTATGGCGATGAGGAACTCCAGGGGCGCGATTGTTTACTACCTGTTTTTCGCTACTCACAAGCCGGTAGCGAAAGGAATTGTCGAGTATATTTTCAGCAAATGCCAAAGGGGGGAAGGAGGCCATGGCTAAATCGTCGATCGAGTGGACCGAATCGACCTGGAATCCGGTCACCGGCTGCAGCAAGGTCAGCTCCGGATGCAGGCACTGCTATGCCGAGCGGATGAGCGTGCGGTTACGGGCTATGGGGCAGCCGCACTATCGGTATGGGTTCGAGCCCACGGTGCATGAGGATGCGCTGCACGCTCCCCTGGATTGGAAAAAGCCGCAGATGATTTTCGTCAACTCCATGAGCGACCTCTTCCATCCGGATGTACCGGCAAGCTTCATCGAGCGCGTGTTTGACGTGATTCAGCGAGCGCCATCGCACCGGTTCCAGGTGCTGACAAAACGCTCCGAACGCCTGGCGGTGCTGGCTCCCGATTTGGTGTGGCCGCATAACCTGTGGATGGGCGTGAGCGTGGAGAATGCTCATTACACCTTCCGCATCGAGCATCTGCAATCGACAGGCGCAAGAATCAAGTTTCTCTCATTGGAACCCCTTCTGGGGCCTCTTCCCTGCTTGCCGCTGGCCGGTATCGACTGGGTTATCGTGGGCGGTGAATCGGGCCCCGGTGCCAGGCCACTACAGCGTGCTTGGGTAACCGAAATTCGGGATCAGTGCGTGGCAGCAGGCGTTCCCTTCTTTTTCAAACAATGGGGCGGATTCAACAAGAAGAAGGCCGGGCGAGAGCTTGACGGACGCACATGGGACGAATTGCCTGTTGGAGTTTCAGCGCGGGGCTAAGCAATGGCCATTGACGAACACCTGGATGAATTGCGGCGGCGGGAGGCGGCGGCCCAGGCCGGCGGCGGCGCCGAGCGCCAGCAGCGCCAGCACAGCGAGGGCAAGCTGTCGGCCCGCCAGCGCATCGACCTGCTGCTGGATGAAGGCAGCTTCGAGGAGCTCGACCAGCAGGTGGTGCATCGCTGCACGGACTTCGGCATGGAGGCGCAAAAGTACCCCGGCGACGGCGTGGTCGGCGGGTACGGCCGGATCGACGGCCGCCTGGTCTACGTGTTCGCGCAGGATTTCACGGTCTTCGGCGGCTCGCTCTCCGAAGCCAACGCCGCCAAGGTCTGCAAGCTGATGGACCTGGCCATGAAGAACGGCGCGCCCATCATCGGGCTGAACGACTCGGGCGGCGCGCGCATCCAGGAGGGCGTGGTGTCGCTGGCCGGCTACGCCGACATCTTCCTGCGGAACACGCTGGCCAGCGGCGTGATTCCCCAGATCTCGGCCATCTTGGGGCCGTGCGCCGGCGGCGCCGTCTACTCGCCCGCCATCACCGACTTCATCTTCATGGTGAAGGACACCAGCTACATGTTCGTCACCGGCCCAGACGTGATCCGCACCGTCACCCAGGAGGAGGTCACCAAGGAGGCGCTGGGCGGCGCCATGACCCACAACGCCACCAGCGGCGTGGCGCATTTCATGGCCCGCGACGATGCCGAATGCCTGGCCATGGTCCGCGAGCTGCTGGCCTTCCTGCCCTCGAACAACGTCGATGACCCGCCCCGGCAGGCCTGTACGGACCCGGCCGAGCGCGCCGACCCCGAGCTGGACGGCATCGTTCCCGCCGAGCCCAACCTGCCCTACGACATCAAGGACATCATCCACCGCGTGGTGGACGAGGGCTATTTCTTCGAAGTGCAGGAGCACTTCGCCGAGAACATCGTGGTGGGTTTCGCGCGGCTGGACGGGCGGCCCGCGGGCATCGTCGCCAACCAGCCCGCCGTGCTGGCCGGCACGCTAGACATCAACTCCTCGGTGAAGGGCGCGCGCTTCGTGCGCTTCTGCGACGCCTTCAACATCCCCATCATCACCTTCGAGGACGTCCCCGGGTTCCTGCCCGGCACGCAGCAGGAGTTCGGCGGCATCATCAAGCACGGCGCCAAGCTGCTTTATGCCTACGCCGAAGCCACGGTCCCCAAGATCACGGTGATTACGCGCAAGGCGTACGGCGGCGCCTACTGCGTGATGGGCTCCAAGCACTGCCGCACCGACATCAACTACGCTTATCCCACCGCCGAGATCGCGGTGATGGGGCCGGAGGGAGCGGTCAACATCGTGTACCGGCGCGACCTGCAGGCGGCCATTGACCCCGATGCGGCGCGCGCCGAAAAGACCCGCGAATTCCGCGAGCGCTTCGCCAATCCCTACATCGCCGCCGAGCGCGGCTACGTGGACGCGGTCATCGAGCCGCGCCTGACCCGCCCCAAGCTGATCGCCGCCCTGCGCATGCTGGAAAACAAGCGCGACACCATGCCCCGCAAGAAGCACGGCAACATCCCGCTGTAGGCTGTAGCGGCGACCCCGCTTGGCGGGGTCGCCATGGCCGGAGGCTGTAGCGGCGACCTTCAGGTCGCCATGGGTGAATTCAGAAAGGCCTGCAGCTCCGCCGGCAGCGGCGCGGATATGTCCATGCTCTCGCCGCTTCGCGGATGCCTGAATCGGATGCGGGAGGCGTGCAGGAAGTTGCGGTCCAGCACGCCGCCGCGCGCGCCGTACAGAGTGTCGCCGACCACCGGGTGACCAAGGTTCGACAGGTGCACGCGGATCTGGTGCGTGCGCCCGGTATGGATGGCGACTTCCAGCAGGGTGTAGCCGGGCAGACGGCGGAGCACCCGGTACTCGGTCAACGCGGCACGGCCGGTGCGGCGCCTGGCGGTCATCCGGCGGCGCCGCACCAAATCACGGGCGATGGGCGCCGAAATCTTCCCCGCCTCCGGCCGGACGTCTCCCTGCACCAGTGCCATGTAAGTCTTTTCAACGGCGCGCTTCTCGAATTGCTCGGCCAGGGCGCGGTGGGCCTGGTCGTTCTTGGCCACCAGCAGCACGCCGCTGGTCTGGCGGTCCAGGCGGTGCACGATGCCGGGGCGCAACTGCCCGCCCACCTGCGAGAGTGCACCAAAGCGGTGCAGCAGGGCGTTGACCAGGGTGCCGGACCGGCGGCCCGCGCCGGCATGCACCGGCATCCCCGCCGGCTTGTTCACCGCCACCAGGTCGTCGTCCTCGTAGAGGATGTCGAGGGGAAGGTCCTCGGGGAAGGCACGCAGGGGCGGCGGCGGTTCCCATTCCACCGTGATGGCGTCGCCGCCGCGCAGCCGGTAGCTGGCCTTGGCCGCAGAGCCGTTTACCAGCACCCGCCGGTTCTTGAGCAGTTGCTGGATGCGCGCGCGGCTCAGCCCTTCCATTTTCTCCACCAGAAACTGGTCGAGCCGCCTGCCGGCGTCGCCCGCCTCGGCCTGAAACTGCCGCTGCATCAGGACCATATTAACCACGGATGAACGCGGACGGACACGGATTGCGGCTGACGGCTCCCGCACAAACGGCGTTGCCGGTCAACGGAACAAGAGACTACAATGGTCTCATGGTAATCAGCCTGCGAGAAGGGAAAGCACGGCTATCGGAACTGGTTGAAAAGGCCAGCCGGGGCGAGGACGTCCTGATTGCCGTCCGAGGGAAGGTCAAAGTGCGCCTCACTCGCGCGGGGGCTGGCACAGTCGACAACAAGGCGTGGGCCCGAGAACTCCGCAAGCTTCGGGAAGCAAACAGCACCGGGCGTCCGCCGAAGATGACTATTGACCAGATCATCGACGAACTGCGCGAGGATCGATTCTGAGCGATGACGTACTGGGACAGCGCTGCCATCCTTAAGGTTTACGTCAAGGAACCCGACTCGGACGTTTTCGAGCATCTGCTTGCCCGGTGCGACGGCCCGATCCAAGTCTCGGCGATTGCCTGGGTTGAAATTCTCTGCGCGCTTCACCGGAAAGCACGCGTGGGCGATCTGAGGCCCGACCAAGCGGATTCTGCTTTGGACAAGTACCGCTCGGATTCCGCTGCCGGCAGGATACTGCACATGGGATGCGGGGACGATGTCGTGGCCGAGGCGGGAAGGATCATGGCGTTGAACTTCCGCCAAGAACGATCCATTCTGATCCGCTCGCTCGACCTCATTCATCTGGCTACCGCAATTGCGGGCAGGGCCGAGGCGCTGGTAACCACCGATGCCCGCCTGGGCCGGCTTGCCAGCTTGGCGCGCCTCCGGGTTCTGCCCTGACCTTGTGATGCTGGTGCGCCGTGAGGGCAGGCCTTGTGCGCGCCCGACACCCATCCGGGTTTATCCGTGTTCATCCGCAGTTGATGGCTCTTGTATAATTCCATCTCGACCCCATGGCACACGAACTATTCTGGTTTCATTCTCTGGATCAACTGCGGCGCAGGATCGAGGAGCTGGAGCTCGATCTTCGGGTGCGCGAAGACGTCAGCCCGCTGCTGCAGCCGCTGAAGGTCGGCGACCTCACTCTGCCGAACCGGCTGGTGGTGCTGCCCATGGAGGGCTGTGACGGGCTGGACGACGGCTCGCCCGCTCAGCTCACCTTCCGCCGTTATCGGCGGTTTGCCGCCGGCGGCGCCGGCCTGCTCTGGTTCGAAGCCACGGCGGTGGCGCCGGAAGGGCGGGCCAACCCGCGCCAGTTGTGGCTCCAGGAAAGCAATGTGGCCGCCTTCGCTTCGCTGCTCGAGGAAACGTTGCGGACGGCGCGCGGCGCCTGCGGCCACCGGCCGCTGACGGTCTTGCAGCTCACGCATTCCGGGCGCTACAGCAAGCCGGGGCGCAAGCCCGCGCCAATCATCGCGCACCACTCGGCGTATCTCGATCCTCGCCAAAACCTGCCGCCCGACTACCCGCTGATTACCGACGACGAGTTGGAACGCCTGGAGGACCGCTACGTGGAAGCGGCGCGCCTGGCCGCGCGGGCCGGCTTCGACGCCGTCGATATCAAGGCCTGCCATCGCTACCTGATTTCGGAACTGCACGCCTCGCACACCCGGGAAAACAGCCGCTACGGCGGCGCGTTCGAGAACCGCACGCGGCTGATTCGGAACGTAGTGAACAAGGTGCGCGATGCGGTACCCGGCCTGCTGGTCACCTCGCGCATGAACGCTTACGACGCGATGGCCTATCCCTACGGCTTCGGCGTGGACCGCGAGGACGCCTCCCGGCCGGACCTGAGCGAGCCCATCGAGCTGGTGCGATTCCTGAAAGACGCGGGCGCGCCGCTGGTCAACATCACCATCGGCAACCCCTACTACAATCCGCATGTGAACCGGCCATTCGAGATCCCGACGGCGGGCGCGCCGCTGCCCCCGGAATCGCCGCTGGCGGGCGTGGCCCGCTTCGTCGGCATCGTCCGGCGCATCCAGTCCGAGTGGCCGGGCTTTCCGGTCATCGGCGGCGGCTACTCCTGGCTCCGGCAATTCTTCCCGAACGTCGCCGCAGCCGCGGTCGCCGACGGCTGGGTAACGCTGGTGGGCGCGGGCCGCATGGCGTTCGCTTACCCCAATTTCGCCCGCGACCTGCTGGAGCGCGGCCGCCTAGACCCGGAAAAAGCCTGCGTGGCCTGCTCGGCCTGCACGCAGATCATGCGCGATGGGGGCTGCACCGGCTGCGTGCCGCGCGATGCCGAGGTCTACGAGCCGATCTACAAAGCCGGGCGCGCCGAAGCGCTCGAGACCATCCTGGAAATGGCCAAGACCTGCCGCCAGTGCAATGACCCGACCTGCATCGGGCATTGCCCGGCGCGGGTGAACATACCGGAATTCGTGGGCCACATTGCCGCCGGCCGGTTCCGCGAGGCTTACGAGACGCTGCGGCGCGCCAACGTGCTGGCCGCCGTCTGCGGCTACGTGTGCCCGGCCGAAACACTGTGCGAGGGAGCCTGCATCAACCAGCATTACACCGAGGCCGTGCCCATCCGGCACCTGCAACGCTGGGTCAGCCGGAAGGCCGTGGAAGAAGGCTGGTCGGCCGAACCGCGTGGTGGCACAGGCCTTCAGCCTGTGCGAGCTGGACGCATAGCCATACTCGGCGCCGGCCCGGCTGGCATTGCAGCGGCCGCAACGCTGGCCTGGCGCGGCCACGCCGTCACCGTCTTCGACAGCCGCCCAGCCTCGGGCGGCATGGCAGCCCTCACCATTCCCGCCGACCGCCTGCCCGACGCCATGCTGCGGCGGGAAATCGAGGATGTTTTGGCATCCAGCGGCAGCGTCACCCGCCGCTTCGGCGTCCGCCTGCACGCTGGCTACACCCTGGATCACGTTCTCGGTGAAGGCTTCGACGTGGTCCTGATCGCCCTGGGGCTGGGCGATTCGGTGGCTTTGCCGGGCGCCGCGCAGCCACGCTCCGGCGTGGTTGGCGCGCTTGAGTTTCTGGCGGAGGTCAAGAGCGGAAAGGCGGTATCCGGCAGGGTGCTGGTTCTGGGCGGCGGCAATACGGCCATCGACGCCGCGGTTTCGGCCAAGCAGGCGGGCGCCCATTCTGTCTCGATTGTCTATCGCCGCTCGTTTGCCGAGATGCCCGCATGGCCTAATGAGCGCGACAGCGCCATTGCCGCTGGCATCCATTTCCTGATCCTGACCCAACCTCTCGATTACGCCGTCGATGCCGAGGGCCGCCTGGTCGGATTGAAGGTGCTGCGGACGAGCCTGGTGGCTGCGACCGGAGGCGGGCGCGCGGTTCCCCAGGCCATTCCGGGCACCGAGCACGTCATCCCCGCCGACCTGGTGGTGGAAGCCATCGGCCAGCAGGTGGCCGGCGAACTGCGCGAGGCCATGCCCGGGGTCCGCCTGACCCGCCGCGGCCTGATCGAAACCGCTCCCGGCAGCCTGGCCACCACGCGCGCCGGCGTGTTTGCCGCGGGCGACATCGTGAACGGCGGAACCACCGTGGTCCAGGCCGTGGCCGAAGGCGCCCAGGCCGCTGGGGAAATTGATGCCTGGCTGGCGTCTGGTGGATGCGCGGGCCACGAAGCGATACAGTAGGGTGCGCAACTGATGGCAGGGAGGAATTGGCAATGATCAACCGCAGAGAGGCGATGAAGCTGGTGGCGGGCGCGGCGGTGGCCGGCCGGGCCACCCGCGCCTTCGGGCAGGACGACAAACCGCAAATTCCCGCCGGGCCGTTTGCCGGCACCCGCGAATCGCTCCGGCAGTATCGCGTGCCCGACTGGTTCCGCGACGCCAAGTTCGGCATCTGGGCCCACTGGGGGCCCGAGTCGGCGCCCGAATACGGCGACTGGTACGCCCGCAACATGTATATCGAGGGGCACCGCCAGTACAAGTATCACCTCCAGAAGTACGGCCACCCCTCGAAGTTCGGCTTCAAGGACGTGATTCCCACCTGGAAAGCCGAGAAGTTCGACCCCAACTACCTGATGGA
>Ga0315282_10005162_pt1 | contig 22365 bp, 12 predicted proteins | sample YL17G07_20_MG_FD_203693 | JGI IMG/M metagenome (GOLD analysis project Ga0315282, IMG submission 203693) | Sediment microbial communities from Yellowstone Lake, YNP, Wyoming, USA - YL17G07_20 | ecosystem: Environmental > Aquatic > Freshwater > Lake > Sediment | place: USA: Wyoming | collected... | reverse complement strand
TGCGCATCCCCGGCTGCTTACACCGGCTTGCCGGAAGGCAATCATGCCTTCAAGGTCCGGGCCCGCGACCTTGCGGGCAATATGGACGCGTCGGCTGCAAGCTTTGCCTGGACCATTGACCTCACGCTGCCGACCGTCTTCATCAATTCTTATCCCGCGAATCCGACCAACTCTCCAACCGCCTCCTTTGCGTTTTTTTGCAGTGAAACCGGCTGCAGTTTTGAGTGCCGCATGGACGGCGGAGTGTGGAGCGGATGCAGCTCTCCGCAATCTTACTCCAGCCTTGGCGATGGCCAGCATATTTTCCAGGCGCGCGCGACCGATGCCGCAGGCAATTGCAGCAGCAATCCGGCCACCTTTATCTGGATTGTGGATACGCTGCCGCCGGTCACCACCATAACCTCGGCGCCCACGGATCCGAGTCAAAGCGCCGCCGCAACCTTCCTCTTTGCCTGCAATGACGGACCATGCACTTTCCAGTGCCAGCTCGATGGCGGCGGATACAGCGGTTGCGCCTCTCCCAAGACCTATACCGGTCTTTCCGAAACAACCCACACCTTCGAGGTAGTTGCGACTGACGCGGTCGGCAATGTGGAGCCGAGCCCGGCAGTTTACCAGTGGACCGTGATTCTTTTTGTGGACACCACCATCTCCTACGGCCCGTCCAATCCGACTCAATCCCAGGATGCTTCTTTCGGGTTCAGCTGCAATAAGCCGTCCTGCACCTTTGAGTGTTCGCTGGATTCCAGCCCCTTTAGCGCATGTTCCTCGCCCCAGAGCTATTCCGGATTGGCTGAAGGAACTTATAATTTCCAGGTCCGGGCATGGTATGCAGGAACTCCGGATATCACTCCGGCATCTTACACCTGGGTTATTGACCGGACCCCTCCGCAGACCACCATTCTTTCCGGCCCGAGCAATCCAAGCTATTCGCCCAATGCCACTTTCAGTTTCAGCTGCAGCGAAACCGGATGCACTTTTGAGTGCATGCTGGACAGCGGCTCATGGTCTGCCTGCCCGTCGCCCAAGACCTATACCGGGCTGACAATCGGCAGCCATACTTTTCAGGTGCGCGCCACGGATGCCGCGGGCAATTTGGAGACCAGCCCTCAAAGCTACAACTGGAATATTCCATCACTCCAAGCTTGGACCCCAACCTCAACAACCAACGCGCCGGCTGCGAGAACGAACCATACCGCAGTCTGGACCGGCTCGGAGATGATTATATGGGGCGGAGAAAGCGGTTCGTACTTGAATACCGGCGGCAGGTATAATCCCTCAACAGATTCCTGGACTCCCACTTCCACGGGCACAAATGTCCCGGCAGGAAGAAGTTATCATACCGCGGTCTGGACCGGGACCGAGATGATTATCTGGGGTGGAGATGGCGGAAGTTACACCCGGCTAAACACCGGCGCCAGGTATAATCCTGCAGCTGATTCCTGGGTTGCCATAACTACTACCAATGCTCCTTCGGCGCGTTGGCAGCCCACAGGGTTTTGGACCGGGTCAGTAATGCTCGTCTGGGGCGGAGATAGTTCTCCCCTGACCAACTCCGGCGGCCAATATGACCCTTTAACCAATTCCTGGACCCCGACTTCCACCACAAACGCGCCTGTGGCAAGATACAATCACGCCGGAGTCTGGACCGGCAGCCAAATGATTATCTGGGGTGGATATGATGGAAGCTATTTGAATAGCGGCGGAGTTTATAACCCATGAAACAAGGAAATGAAATATGGCAAATCCTGGAAGGCAGGGCCTTGAGCGACAAAGGAGGGGTCAGATGAAAAGGGTTGGGCAGATTTTTTTGTTCCTTGCGCTTGTCTCAACTTTGCTTTACGGCTGCCAAAACGGCGATTCCCAAGATGATGGCACACTCAAGATTCGCTTAAGAGCCGGCAATTTTGACCCGCTCGGTTCGCACCTGTCTTTTGCTTACGACCTGGGACAGCCGCAGGGGGCGGAGCGAACGCGCAATTATTATCTCGTTCAATTCAACGGTCCTGTGACCGAGGATGACCGCAAATTGATTACGGACCAGGGAGGAGAAATTTTGCATTACCTCCCTGATTACAGCTTCCTGGTTCGACTGTCGCCGGAAGGAATCGAGCAGCTGGTCTCAAATCCCGCGGTCCGCTGGGCGGGCGATTATCTGCCCGGCTATCGCGTGGCGCCCGAGCTTTTGAATCGGGTCGGAGCCGCGGTGGAGAGCGCCACGGTCAAACTCACGGTCCAGATTTTTGCCGGCGAATCATCGCAGGAGGTGCATGCGCGAGCAGAGGCGGACGGCGCCACGGTATTGATTGACACCCAGGGATTTTACCATGGCCTGCTCCGGCTGGAGGTTGATTCGTCCCTCGTTTCCACCCTGGCCGCGGATTTGGCCAAGATGCCGGAGCTGGAGTGGATTGAAGAATATGTCCAGCCGGTGCTGGACAATGATTCCGCCCGCTGGGTTGTGCAATCGAACCAGACCGGCGTTACCCCGCTCTGGAGCCACGGCTTGACCGGCGCCGGACAGAGAGTCGGGATCAGCGATACTGGAATCGATGTTGACATGTGCTATTTTTATGACTCGACCCAGGGCTTGCCCACCGAGACGGTCAATCCCAATCAGAGGAAGATCCTTGCTTATCACAATTGGGCCACCGCTGACTGGGATAGGTGCGACCACGGGACACATACCGCGGGAACCATCGCCGGAGATAATCTGGCCACGCCTGGCCAGCCGGATAGTTATGACGGCGTAGCTTACAACGCCAAGCTGATTGAACAAGACATCGGGTCAGCTTGCAGCCTGACCGGCCTGCCAGCTGATTTCAATACCCTTTTCCAGCAGGCCTATAATGACGGGGCAAGAATCCATTCCAACAGCTGGGGCGCGGATGTGGGCGGCGCATACAACACAGGCTCCATGCAGGTGGATGAATTCATGTGGAACCATAAAGAGTTCCTGATTAACTTCTCGGCCGGAAACTCGGGGTCAGGCACCAATACCGTGGGCTCGCCAGCCTCGGCCAAGGACTGTGTTTCGGTGGGCGCGAGTGAAAACGCCCACTCGGGCTACAACCAGGAAAATGTGGCTTATTTCTCATCCAACGGCCCCACGGATGACGGCAGAATCAAACCGAGCATAACCGCGCCCGGACACTATCTGAACTCCGCCTTAAATGACGACAATATCAGTTCTTATAATTGTGGCATAACAACCATGAGCGGCACCTCCATGGCCTGCCCCACCACCGCCGGCCTTGCCGCGCTGATTCGCCAGTATTATACCGACGGCTATTATCCCACCGGCTCGCCGGTTCCTGCCAACGGGTTTCTTCCCAGCGCAGCCTTGTTAAAAGCCACGCTCATGAACAGCGCAGTCAATATGACCGGGAGCTATACCGACGGCCCCATCCCGGCCACGGGCCAGGGCTGGGGAAGACTGCTTGCGCAAAATACGCTTTATTTCACGGGAGGCACCAGGGGTCTTGCGATTGTGGATGATACTGCCGGAATTACAACCGGCCAGAGCAGGACTTATGTCTATTTTGCGGATGGAGCCAATCCGGTTAAAGTCACCCTGGTATGGACCGATTATCCGTCCACTCCCGCGGCCTCGGTCAACCTGGTTAATGACCTGGACCTGACGGTGACCGCTCCGGACAGCACGGTTTACAAGGGCAATGTGTTCGCCAATGGTCAGAGCGCAACCGGCGGGAGCGCGGACCGGCGCAATGTTGAGGAACAGGTATTGTTCCTGACTCCTGCGGCCGGAAGCTACACGGTGCGGATTGACGGTTTTAATATTCCCCAAGGGCCGCAGCCGTTTGCGCTGGTGGTTGCCGGCGTGAACACCTGCTCGCCCATCAGCGTCTCGCCGAGCGCGGTATCCGTGGTTTTGCCGCCGGACATAACCGACCACCGCTTTGTGCAGCTGTCAAACACCGGCGGTTATGATCTGACTTTCACCGCCACCCTGTCGTTCCCATCCGCCGGCATTGCCTTCAGCGATGACATGGAAAACGGGCCTGATGCCTGGACTCATGGCGGAACTCTTGACAATTGGCAACTGGGAACGCCTTCAGTGGCCGGACCTGCAGGCTGCCATTCCGGAAGCAACTGCTGGGCAACCAACCTTAGCGGGAATTATGACGATGACGAAAATGCCTGGCTCATGACCCCGGTCATTGACCTCACGCACTATTCCAGCGCAGCCCTGAACTTCTGGCACTGGTATCAATTTGAGTCAGGATATGATTACGGCTATGTGCTAATTTCCACCAATGGCACAACCTGGAACCAATTGGCCTCTTATAATGGAGACCAGACCTCCTGGAATCAAGCAACAATATCCCTGAACTCTTATGTCGGACAAAATATCTATCTGCAATTTTATTTTGCCTCCGACAGTTCAGATAATTATCCCGGATGGTATATAGATGATGCAACTGTAAACGGAGCAAGCGCCGCCCCGGACTGGGTTACCGTCGCTCCAACCTCCGGCAGAATACTCCCGGGCAAAACCCTTCCTTTAAACCTGACCTTCAACACCGCCGGCCTGGGGGACGGCCCTTATGACGCTGAACTCATAATTGCAAGCAATGACCCTGACAGCCCGAGCATAACGGTTCCCATTGACCTTGCGGTCGCCAGCAGCGCTGCGCACCTTAGCCTGCTTTCTTTTGCGGTGGACGACGACAATGCCGGCCAGAGCAGCGGCAACGGCAACGGGTTCCCGGAACCGGGAGAGGACCTTGAATTGCCCTCGGTAATTTCCAACGATGGTCCTTCAGAGGTGACCGGTGTGAGCGCAACCATAAACACCACTGACCCGTTCATAACCATAATCAACAATTCCGAAAATTTCGGCGACCTCCTGTCCGGCGATGCTGCGCCAAGCATTGATAACTATGTCATAAGCATCGCCCCGGACACGCCCTGGGGAGACACGGTCAATTTGATGGTTCAAATCCGGGACTCGGCAATGGACCGATGGGAAGGCATTATCACCCTGCCCATTGTGCCGGTGCCGGGCATTGCTGTCACCCCATCGAGCCTTACGGCCAATGCTTTTGAACTGGGCGACACGGTTGCAAGCGCTCTTACCATTGACAGTCTTGGAACCGGAGACCTCGCGTTCACCATCACCGATTCCCAGGGAGAGGGTCTGCTGGTCAAAGATAGCTTCCCTTCAACAACCATCGACCCTGCTAAATGGGTCAATAACAACTGCCTGATTAATAGCCTCGGGCTCAATCCGCCGAGCGCCCCCTATTCCCTGGACCTCCAGGGAGGAAGGGATGTGACTTCCAAGCTCTTTGACACCCGGTTCTGGGCAGCTGTGCCCTATGAGTATTACTGGGAGCGGCAGGGAAGCGGTTCTGCTCCTCACGCAGGAGACAACCTGGTGTTCGAATGGTGGAACGGCGCTAGCTGGGTGACCGAGCAAACCCATACCTACACTGACGGCCCGACCAATTCTTTCACTCGCGTCACCGGGGTCTTGCCTCCGGCTGCGCTTTTAAACGGGCTCAAGGTGCGCTTCCGCAACACCGGAACCGTCGGACATTATGACGACTACTTCATTGATAATGTGCTCATCGGTTCCGATGAGTTGAGCTGGCTCACAGAATCGCCAGCCACTGGAATTATTCCTCCCCCAAATCACCAGGAGGTGCGCGCGGTTTTCAACCCCGCAGGTTTGAGCATCGGCGCTTATGCCGGAAACATCTTGATTGACAATGATGACCCGCTTAATCGCCGGGTGCGTATCCCGGTTAGTTTAAATATTCTGCCCGCGCCCAAGCTTGCCCTGACATCCTTAGCGATGGACGATGACGGCCTTGGCCGCAGCCTTGGCAACGGCAACGGCTGCTGGGAGCCGGGCGAGAAGGTGGAAATGTTCGTCGGCCTTTCCAATACCGGTCACCTCGATTCCTCCAATACCCAGCTCACGATTTCAACCGCCAGTTCCAAAATAACCGTGATTGATAATTCGGCCACGATTCCAGTGGTTCCAGCCGGCGGAACAGGTGTCAGTTCGAACTCGCTAAGTTTTCAGGTGTCAGCTGACGCTGTCAGCGGCGACACCGCCAGGATCTTGCTGGATGAGTATGACCCCGGGACCGGACTGCATTTCCCGGACAGCATTCTAGTCCAGATTTCCCAGGTGCCCTTCCTGGAAGTCAGCATAACCTCCCTTGACCTCACCGCCACCCAGGGCGACATGGGCCAGGCAACCTTCGAAATCACCAACCTGGGCAGCGCAATCCTCATCAGCCTTATTGATTCTTCAAATTCCTGGCTTGCCACGGCGCCCGAGTTAATTAATCTTGTGCCCGGCGAGTCCCAGGAAATAACTGCCTACCTTGATGCAACCGCGCTGCCTCCGGGAAATTATGCGGCCAGCCTTACAATCTATTCCAATGACCTCGCCCACCAGCTGGTGCCGGTGCCCGTCAACGCAACCGTGGTCGAGGGCGCCAGGTTTGAAACCGCGGGCACGGTAGTGGATGATGATGCCACGGCCCCGAGCGCCGGCGACGGGGATGGCGTTCCCGAGCCTGGAGAAATCATCGAGCTGGGACTCAAGCTGAAAAACGCCGGGAACCTGGATGCCTCCGGGGTTTCCGCCCAGATTTCCACAACCTCCCCGCTGGTGCAAATCCTGGCAGATACCAGGGATTACGGCAACATAGCCTCCGGCTCCGTTGTCCTGCCTTCCGAGAACTATCTGGTTAAAATTGATTCCGCGGCCGGCTGCGGGTCAAAAGTGGACTTTAATGTCCAAATCACCTCCACCATTCCGCCCCTGGAGAAGAGCAAGAGTTTTGCGCTGGACATCGGCTGCTCGTTCGGCATGAGGGGACAAGTGCGGGAAGAGGAGACCGGCACTCCGATTCCATCCGCGGTGATAACCTACCAGCAGCTGGGAGGCGGGGCTTCCGGGAGCGTGAACGCTTCCGGGACCGGCGATTACCAGATTACCGGGTTGAGCGCGGGAACCTATCGGCTGGTGGCAAACAAAGCGACCTGTTATCCCCCAAGCGCTGCAGTGGATGTCCAGGTTCCGCCGGATAACCAGACCGTGAACCTCCTAATGAAAACGCCGGTCGTGTCCATTGCGCCTTCGCCCGTTCAGGTGAAAATCCTCGCCGACTCCACCGTTGATACCAGCGCCGGCTTTGAGATGAAAAACTCCGGCAGCCTCGCCATAACCATCAAGGATTTTACACCCCAGGATTCCCTCACCGTGAACGCAGCCGGAGCATTCTTCTGGACCGATAATCAGCAAACCAGCTCGCTCAAATTTGCCTGGGTGGACTTAATCGCCGGCGGCACGGTCATCACCGGACTGGGAGATGACACCAGCCTCGGACCGTTCCCCCTTGCCTTCAGCTTCCCCTTCTACGGCAATAAATTCAGCAGCTTCCGCGTCTGCTCCAACGGCTTCCTAAGCTTCACCAGCACGAGCAACTCGTTCTCGCCCCTGGCCCTGCCCTCGGCATCCGCTCCCCAAAACCTGATTGCGCCCTTCTGGACCAACCTTAACCTGAATTCGGGCGGAACCGTGGCCTATCATTCGGACTCGTCCCGAGCCGTGATTAGCTTTATCGATGTCATGACCGGAGACGGCAAAGGGCCGTACACTTTCCAGGCCGTTCTGGAAAAGGACGGCAAGGTCTTGCTCCAGTATCTGAAACTTTCAGGCCCGGCGAATATCGCCTCCGTTGGCATCCAGAACCAGGACGGGTCCCAGGGCTTGAGCTTGAGCTACCTGGACGGCTATCTTATGGAAAACCTGGTCGTGCTCCTCTCGCCCGGCACGATTCTGCTGCGGCCTTTTGACATCGACGAGTTTGTCTTGCAGCCGGGCGCTTCCATTGAGCTTTCCGCAAAGCTGGCCCCGGCCGGCAGGTGGCTCAAGCCGGGCAACTACCAGGCGAGCGCAGCGGTGACCACTGACCATGCCTGCATATCCGGCCTGTCAGTGCCTTTCAATATCAACCTCTGCAGCCTGCACTTTACCAGCATCCCCGGCAGCACGGTTTTAGAAGGCCGCGATTATTCCTATCACGCCCATGCCCAGGACTTGGCTGGAAGCACGGTCAGCTATCAACTGACCAAGGGTCCGGCCGGAATGAGCGTTGGTCACGCAACCGGCGAGGTTAGCTGGCACGCTGACTGGTCCGCGCTCGGACCTAATGAGGTCCAGCTTCTGGCAGCATCCTCCGCCGGAGAAACCGTGGACCAGGCATTTACCGTCACGGTCATTATGGTTGACGCGGACAATGACCTTATGCCCGACACCTGGGAAAGCCTTTACGGCCTTGACCCGAGCAAAAATGACGCCGGCCGCGACCCAGACAGCGACGGCATCAGCAATCTGCTCGAATATCTATACGGCACAGCCCCCACCGCGGACAACGCAACCCTTCCCGACTCCGACCACGATGGCATGCCTGATGTCTATGAAATCAGATTCGGGCCTGACCCCTACCGGCACGATGCGGCCGAAGACCCGGACGGAGACGGAATGACCAACTTGGTTGAATACTATTCCGGCACTCCTCCGATGGTGAACAATGCCTTGCTCCCGGATTGGGACAGCGATGGCATGCCCAATATTTATGAATGGGCGCACGGGCTCGACCCCAGGGCGAAAGACGCCATGGCGGACGCGGACGGAGACGGCGTGGTGAATATTATGGAAATGGAGATTGGCACCGACCCCCAAGTGAGCAACGCACTTCTGCCTGACACCGATGCGGACGCTATGCCCGACCGCTGGGAGCTGGCCCAGGGACTGGACTCTTTAACCAATGACGCTGCCCTGGACTGCGACTCCGACGGCTTGCCCGACCTTATGGAATTTTACAACGGCACGCCCGCCTGCATCGATAATAGTAAGCTGCCGGATTCAGACCAGGACAAGATGCCTGATTCCTGGGAACTCGCCAACGACACCGACCCGGGTAAAGCAGACCAGTTCGCAGACCCGGACGGGGACGACATCCCCAACTACTTCGAATACCTCAACGGCACGCCGGCCTATCTTGCCAATGGCTACCTGGGAGATGCTGACGGCGACGGCATACCGGACCGCTGGGAACTCGCCACAGGCGCCAACCCGCTCGTGGCTGATGACCAGCTTGACCCGGATGCGGACAGCTATTCCAACCGGGTTGAATATCAAGATGCCTCTTCGCCTCTCCTGAAAAACGACACCTATCCGGATGCGGATAAAGACCTGCTTCCCGATTACTGGGAATGGGGATGGAATATTGACGACCCGGACGACGACCCGGATGGAGATGGCTGGAACAACGATGAGGAATATCAGCGGGGCACCAACCCCTTGAGGCCCAATAGTTATGATTACCAGCTGTCTATAGCGCCGGCCTATGTTCAACTCTTCGTGGGTGAAACCGCGGTCTTCACGGAAACCGGCGCCGTGGCTCCGGCCTCATGGCATATTACCAATCCGCAGGTTTGCCAGATGACTGCTAACCGCACGCTGACGGCCAAGGCTCTGGGAGAATGCACCATGGTGGTGCAGGATATAAACCTGAACCAGGCCACCAGCCTGATTAGTGTGGTCAAGTCCAAATCGGTCCAGCCGCCTACCAGCCCGGTATGTGGTAATGGTGTTTGCGAAGCTGGAGAGACCCAGGCATCCTGCCCGCAAGACTGCCAGGCCGCGGACAAAGGAGAAGACGGTGGAGATGGAGGTGGCGGCGGCTGTTCCTGCTCCATCGCCTCAAGCCGCAACCCGGTGATGGACTTGGTTTCCCAGCAGCTCAACTGGCTGCTTGCTCCTGTTTTCTGGCTGGCTGCAAGAAGATTGCGCCGGAGGGAAAAAACAGTAAGCTGAAAATAAGCAGAAAAAATCGAGAGCGCGGAGAACATTTGGGCTTGAGGCTCCGGCCCGGGCCGCGCGCCCGGTGTTCAGCTTTGGCCTTGACTTTTGGGAAGTTGTTTTTATCATTTATGTATTCCAAGCGGGGGCTACTAGCTCAAGTGGTAGAGCAGCTGACTCTTAATCAGCGGGCTCCAGGTTCGAGTCCTGGGTGGCCCACCATTGACTGCATAAAATAATTTTGCAGACTTTCCTGATTTCCGCTTATTGTGCTCGTTTAGCTCGGAGCCTGGGTGGCGAAATGAGCGCAGCCGATGGTCTTCCTGCGGCAGGAGCCGGAAGAGCGCTGTCTGCGCTTTCTTCAGTTCGGCCGTTTCAACTAGACAAGTTCAAAAGCCGCTATCTGGCGTTCCCTGTAAATTGCTTTCTTGCCCAGGGCGCGGCAAGGCCGGAAAAATCTTGAAAATTGAGGGGAACGGGGTAAGATTTGAGGGATGTTTGACGAGGCCAAGCAGGGACTGGCCCGGCTCATCTCGCCGCGCACCGGCATGGACCAAGCCAGGATTTTTTCCATGCTGGAAATTCCGCCCCGGCCAAGCCTCGGCGACTTGAGCTTCCCCTGCTTTGAGCTGGGCAAGAAGGAGAAAAAGAATCCCGCGCTGATTGCGTCCCAATTGGGCCAGGAGCTTGACCTTTCCGGCACTTTTTTCGAGCGGGCGGAAGCCAAGGGGCCGTATCTGAATTTTTTTCTTCGGGTGGACAAGTTTGCGGAGCGGGTGCTGGGCCAAATTTTTGACGAGGGGGACAGGTTCGGCTCGAGCGATGAAGGCCGGGGCAAGAAAATCCTGGTGGACTATTCCTCTCCGAACATCGCCAAGCCCTTTCATATCGGGCATCTCCGCTCGACCATCATCGGCGCGAGCCTGTGCCGGATTTTCCGGTTCCTGGGTTATGAGGTGATTGGCGTGAACCATCTCGGGGACTGGGGCACCCAGTTCGGGATGGTGCTGGCGGCGTGGAGCGAGAGCGGCTCGGAGGAGCTTTTGCAAAAGGACCCGGTCGCCTACCTTCTCCAGCTTTACATTGACTACAACAAACGGGCGGAGCAGGACAGCGCGAGCCGGGAGCAAGCGCGGGAGTGGTTCAAGCGTCTGGAGGACGGGGATGCAAAAGCGGTGGCATTGTGGGAGCGGTTTCGGAGCTTGAGCCTGTCGGCTTTTGCCGAGGTTTATCAGCGGCTCGGAATTGAATTTGATTTTTACTGGGGAGAGAGTTTTTACAATGACAAGATGGGAGAGGCCCTGAAGCGGCTTGCGAATGCGGGAGTTTTGGAGCGGGGCGAGGACGGGGCGGAGCTGGTTCGTCTGGGGGATGATTTGCCGCCGGCGCTGATTCGGAAGTCGGACCAGGCCACGCTCTACATCACGCGCGACCTGGCCGCGGCGATTTATCGATATGAGAAGTTTGCGCCGGAGGAGATGCTTTATGTGGTGGGGCGTCCGCAGGAGCTGCATTTCCGGCAGCTTTTTCTTTTGCTCAAGAAGCTGGGCTATGCCTGGTCGGAGAGGCTTAAGCACATCAAGTTCGGGCACATCCAGGGGTTGAGCACCAGACGGGGCGAGGTTGTTTTTCTGGAGCAGGTTCTGGACGAGGCGAAGGACCGGGCTGCGGAGAAGATTGAGGAAAACATTGCCGCGGGCAAGTTGAGTCCGGAGGTTGACCGGGAGGCGCTCTCGGAGCAGGTGGGGATCAGCGCGATTCTGGTCAATGATTTTAAAAACCACCGGGAGCGCGACATGGTATTTGACTGGGACCAGGCCTTGAATTTTGAGGGCGAGACCGGGCCGTACCTGCAATACACGCATGCGCGCATCTGCGGGATTTTGCGCAAGGGCAAAAAGCAGCCGGGCAAAAATGTTGCGTTCGGGCTGCTCTCCGAGCCGGAGACCAGAGAGGTTTTGAAGAAGCTGTCGATGTTTCCGGGCGTGGTGCAGAGGGCGCGGAACGAATATGAGCCGTTTGTGATTTGCAACTATCTTTTTGAGCTGACCGGCGTTTTCAACCAGTTTTACAACCAGCACCGAGTGCTGGGCAGCGGCGAGTTTGAAGGCCCGAGACTGCTCCTGGTTTCCGCGGTCCGGCAGGTGATTGCCCAAGGCTTGAGGCTCCTGGCCGCGGCTCCGCTCGAGCGGATGTAAAAAGGGCGAGCCACCCGGCCCGCCCTTTCAAAAACCTGCCTCGATTTCGGATTTAGTTTTTATTTTCCTTGTCCCTCTTATGCTTGTCCTTTTTGTCCTTATCCTTTTTTAGCTGGTCCTTTTTTTCTTCCTTGGACTTGGGCTTGAGCAACCAGCGCGTTCCTTCCGAAGCCGGCCTTCTCGGCACATTTTTCCATTCCAGGCCAATGAGGTAGGTCTGGCGCTCGAGGCTCATGGTGGCGGTGCCGATGCCGGTGTATCTCAAGTCAGCCATGGCCTTGATGCGGGAGCGGTTGGTGAGCTGGTACCCGATTTCGGCGAACGGGCCGAGGTGGTCGTACCCGAAATTTTCATATTGAGTGAAATTCTGGGCGCCGACCCGGAAGTCGAACTTGTCCTTGTAAAACGGCCAGCCGTAGCTCACCGAGTACAGGAACCTGACCTGGTCAAAGTCCGTGTCAAATTTGAAAGGGTTTTGCCAGTCATCCAGCACCGGCGAAATCCAGGCCACGCCCGCTGCCCAGCGCAAGCGGCTGCGGTTCTGCTGGTAGTAGGTATTGAGAAAATTTTCACCGACTTCCCAGTCCTTGTGCTCAAAATGGTTGAGCCGGAGCACAAGCGAGTCGCGGTCGGTGAATTTCAGGCTTTGCTCAAAATAGTAGCGGGTGAGCGTGGAATCGGTGAAATCGATTTCCACTCCGGCGCCGAGGTTTATCCATTTGGGATGCAGGCTCACCTGTTCCCCGGCCTGGAGATACATATTGCCCAGGATGCCGCTGTTGCGGTATAAAAAATTGTAATCGGCTTCCTTGAACTTGAATTCGATTTGCCCGCTCGCCCTGGCCCCGACCCCTCCCAGAACCAGAATCAACAAAATGGCAATTCGTTTCATTGGCTCGCTCCTTTATATGGTCTCATTCTAGTCTTGGAAATGCACTTTTGAGTAATCGACCTCGTTGCCGTTGACCTGGAAATACCAGAACAAAGGCTTGCTGTTGTAAGGATGCTTCCAGGGACTGCCGGTTCCGCCCATGATATGCTCAATGCCGTCCACCTCGTCCTCCTCCACCCAGTGCTTGTGTCCGCAGAGGAAGAAGTCGACATCGTATTTATCAATGAGGGAAAGCAGCCTTAGCCTTTCATCCGGGTCGCAAAGGATGGTGGGCGTTTCCAGCTCTCCGTCATAGAGGCAGATATGTGAGAGCACGAACTTGTGGGGGGCGTCGGAGTCGCGGAGCTGGTCTTCAATCCATTCCATCTGGTCATTGCCGATCTTGCAAGAGGCGCTGTCAATGAACATGAAAAAGGAATTGCCGTAGGAGAAGGAGGTCACGCTCGGGCCGATGTTGTCCTTGAAACGGTCCCAGCCGTCACTGTAAAGGTCATGGTTGCCAATTGCAGAGTAAAGCGGCACATTGAGGTAGGTATTTTCCTGGGAGAGGACATATTGAATGTTCTCACTTGAGCCATCATCCGTGAGGTCGCCGGAGGTGAGAATGAAGCTCGCGCCCACATTGCTTGAGTAATTGCCGAGCTGGTCAAAATAATCATCGCGGTCCGACCGGATATGCATATCGGTGAGCCAGAGGAAGCTGAAATGCTCCGGGTCTATGACCGGCGGCAGGGTTATAGCCTTGGCCTTGCCGTCCTTGCAATCCTGGAAGCGGCCGTCCACATCGCTGTTGCCCGAGGAAGTGAGGTCGCTTAGCTCCAGCCCGCCGCTTCCGCAGGAAAAGATGAGCGGCGAGACCAGAATTAAGCTGACTATCGCAAAGACAGCAATGAACTTTTTCATTTTGTCCTCCTTAATCCTTGGTTTGTATTTATATCATTTTTTGGGAATTTTCTCAAATTCCTCTTTACTCTGCACCTGCTGGGCGTCCCGAGAGTAGCCGCAGGCCAGGTCCGGGTTCTCAAGCAGGATGCGCGCATGGTCCTTGTCCACCCGGTCCGAGCTTTTGATGACCGGCAGGGCCTCAATTTTTTTGAGATAAGCCCTGCCCTCCTCTACGGCCTGCGGGTCGTTCTTTTTCGAGCCATAACAGATAAGGCTCACTCCCAGTTCCTTGTTGTATTCGATGCGCTGCGGCTCAAGCGCCACGGCCTTGCGCTGGTAGTCCACGCTTTTGACCATGTCCCCGCGCGCGCCGAACAGGGTCTTCAGGAGGAACCAGTCAGGAACAATGCGATAGAGCATCCCGTGCGCATCATAAATGTCTCCCATGCCGTTTGCGGAGCCGTTTTCCGAGCGGTAGGACGGCTTGAGTGCTTCGGCTTTGTTCATGACCGCCTCCAGCTGGCGCAGGTCCGGGAGGGAATAGAGCACCCCTTTGGTGGAACCTCTTCTGCCAATGCCCACACCCTTCCAGTGCCAGCACAGGCCGTCATTTGCGCTTAGCGAGATGCACTTGTCAGCCAAGCTGATTATCTGGTTGTATAATTTGATGGATTCCTGTTTGCCGGGCCGCTTGTCGCGCGGGAGAGCTTCGCTGCGGTCATAAATGTTCCGAGCCTCGCGCCAGTAAATTTCCGCAAGGCCCGGGCAAAGCGCCTCGGCCTGTTTGAGAAACCGGTCGCTCTGGTCATAATTGCCCGCAAGCCAGGATTTTTCAGAACTTGCCATCAGGCTGGCGCAATCCGAACCCGAAGCCGGCGAGAGTTGCGCAAAGCCCGACACCGCAGGACGAGCGGAGAAAAAACCGAGCAGAACCAAAAACAGCGCAACCGTTTTTTCCGCCCTCCTCATCCCCGCCTCCTCTTCACGGGATTTCCGGAACCCGCTCTTTTTCATAGCGCGTCTCGCGGCTTTCGAATGAGGCCCATTCGCGGAAGAACTGGAGGTTGACTATGCCGGTAGGGCCGTTTCTCTGCTTGCCGATGAAAAGCTGGCACAGCCGGTCATCAAGCGTGTCCGGGCTTTCCTCTTCCTCGTCCGAGGATGGAAAAGGATTGTAATCGTCCTTGCCCCTGGGCTTCTTGAACTGCCCGGGCCGGTGCACGAACATGACCACATCCGAGTCCTGCTCGATGGCGCCGCTTTCGCGCAAATCCGCCAACCGCGGCCGCTTGTCGTCCCGGTGCTCGACCGCGCGCGAGAGCTGGCTCAAGGCGATCACCGGTATCTTCAGCTCCTTGGCCATGGCCTTGAGCGAGCGGCTGACCTCGCTCACCTCCTGCTCCCGGCTCACATTGCGCCTCTTGCCCGCGCTGGCCGGGGCGATGAGCTGGAGGTAGTCCACAATCACCATATCCAGCCGGCCCCTGCAGTCGGCCTTGATGCGCCGGGCCCGGCTCTTGATTTCAAGCACGGTCAGGCTGGATGAATCGTCAACGAAGATTGGCGCCTTGTGCAGCTTGTCCACGACTTGGATGAGTTTTTCCCAGTCCTTCTGCGAGATGAACCCGGTGCGAAGTCTGCGCTGGTCTATTTTGGCGGCCGAGGCAGCCAGCCGGAGGAACAGCTGTTCCTTGCTCATCTCCAGACTGAAAAAGGCGACCACTTTGCCGTGGTCAATCGCGGCGTTGTGCGCGAAGTTGAGCGCGAGCGCGCTTTTGCCGGTGGACGGCCTTCCCGCCACGATGATCAGTTCCTGCTTCTGGAATCCCGAGGTCAGCTTGTCCAGGTCATCGAACCCGCTCGGGATGCCTGTGATCAGTTCCTTCCGCTTGGCGTATCCTTCCAGCAACTCGAGCCCGCTTTTCACCAGCTCGTCCAGCGGCAGATAACTTTTCTCCGCGCGCTCCTGGGCCACTTCCAGAAACTTCTGTTCCGACGCGCTTAAAAATTCCTCAACATCCTCCGGCTCGGTATAGGCTTCCTCCATAATCGACAAGGACTCCGAGATGACCTTCCGCAGGATGGCTTTTTCCCGGATTTTTTTCGCCCAATGCTCCACCCCGACCGGGCTGGCCACCGAGGATGCCAGAGACGAGACCGCAATCTCTCCCCCGACTTTTTCCAGCGCGGCCTGGCTCTTCAGGAGGTCGGTGAGGGTGAGTATATCAATGGGCGTGCCTTTGTTTTCCAGGTCGAGCATGGCCTGGTAGATTATGCGGTGGGCCTCGGAATAAAAATCATTGGGGGTGAGAATCTCGAGCACCTTGTCAAAGGCTTCGGGATAGACCAGGAGCGCGCCGAGCACCGCTCTTTCCGCGTCAAGGTTTTGGGGAGGAATCCTGTCCATGGTCTCTCTTTGCCAGACTCCAATTTAGACTATTGATTTTATCTCGTCAACTATTTTTTGCGAGCGGAGCTTTTTCTCCGGCCCATTGCTTTTTTGCCTGGCCGGCATAAAATTTCCGCCAAGGCGAAGAGGCTCGGAGCCGAACCGAAAAGGAGGATGAAAATGTTTAACCGGCGATTCTCAATGTTCATGGCCATGATGATTTTTCTCGTTTTCACGGCCTCGGTCAACTCAACCGATTGGAACAAGAAGCAGTCCCCCCGGCCCAAATGGCGCAGCCGCGGCCTGGTGGACAGCCAAGGCGTGAAGCAATTTATTGACTTGGCCTACTACACCGGCCCGGACGCAGACCCCATCAAGCACAAGCTTGACCTTTATCTACCCGAGGGCAAGAGCAATTTCCCGGCGCTTATGTTCATCCACGGCGGCGGCTGGGACCAGGGGGACAAGCGCGTGACCTCTGACCCTTACGGCGACCTGGGAAGGCGCTTCGCCAAGAAGGGCGTGGGAGTGGTGACCATTGACTATAGGCTGGCCCCGCAGTTCAAATACCCGACCCAGATCCAGGATGTGGCCAAGGCCTTTGCCTGGATTCATCAAAACATCGCTTCCTACGGCGGAGACCCGAGCCGCATTTTTGTGATGGGCCATTCCGCAGGAGGGCATCTCACCGCGCTGCTCTCAACCGACGAGCGCTGGCTGAAAGAGCAGGGGCTTTCGCTGAAAAATATCCGGGGCGCCATCCCGGTCAGCGGCGTCTATGACTTCGAGATGCTGGCTCCGACCAAAAAACTCTCCAAGTCAACCGACATTATGATGGAGCGCTTCTTCAGCAATGATCCTGAAAAAATGAAAGACGGCGCGCCTATGAATCATATCGAAAAGGGCAAACCTATGCCCCCGTTCCTGATTCTCTGGGGCGGATTGGATTTGCCGACTCTCCCGGCCCAGGCCCAGGCCTTTGCTCAAAAGCTCAAAGATTCAGGCTACTCGGTCCAAACCATGCAGTGCGATTTAAGGAACCACTACACCATGGTCGTGGACATCAGGAACCCCGGAGACAAGGAGCAGGAAGCGATTTTGAATTTTATAAAAGAGCATTGATTAAGGGAAGACATGAATGTCCAGGAAACAATCCATAGTCCCGGTTGAGCGCATAGAGAGCTCAATCCTTCTTATCCGAGGTCTCAAAGTGATGCTGGACGCGGATTTGGCCGCGCTTTATCAAGTGCCGACCAAGGCCCTGGTCCAGGCAATTAAGCGCAACCTCCGAAGATTTCCTGCGGATTTCATGTTCCAATTGACCAATGAAGAATATCCCTTTTTGAGGTCACAATTTGTGACCTCAAAAGGCAGAGGCGGGAGACGCTATTTGCCTTACGTATTCACCGAGCAAGGAATCGCCATGCTCTCTAGTGTCTTGAAAAGCGAAAGGGCCATATTGGTCAATATTGAAATAATGAGAGCGTTTGTCAGGCTGCGCAAAATCCTGGCAACGCATGCTGACTTGGCTCGCAAAATCGTGGCCCTGGAAAAGAAATATGATGTGCAGTTCAAAGTGGTCTTTGACGCTATCCGCCAACTGATGGCCGCGGAGCATCCCCCAAAACGGCCCATAGGTTTTATCAAAGAGTTGCCCGGAGAAAAAGAATGACGAAGATTGGTTTTGGCAATTCATCATTGTCGCTGAACTCCCCCAACCCCGGAGACAAGGAGCAGGAGGAGATTCTGAAGTTTGTGGCAGCGCATTGATTTTTGTTGGTAGCGTCAATAAATATCGCGAGCAAGCTCGCTCGCACAGTTAAGATATTGTTTCATCAAAGCCGGTTATCATATAATTGTGCGAGCGGCCCGGGCCGCGGTTGAATTTTGTTTTGATTTTTTTCGAAAATAACTATAAACAATTTAAAAATTGCTGCTTAAAAGCGGGTACTTTCCATATTTCTGAAAGAGCTTGACCGCCAGTTTCTGGGTTTGGCGCGTGACGCGGATGACATCCCTCTCCAGGTAGGGCCAGGCCGCGAAGCCGCCGTTGTAAGCGGCGAGCTTTATAATCATGTCCCTGATGTGCGCTTCGAGCAGGACCGGGTCGTTCTTCACATAAACCTCCTGGATGTCCGGGGAGCAGAAGAGCGCGATTTTTCCCGCAGCGTTTTCCGCGAGCCAGTCGATTCCGGCCATGTTGGGCGCGTCCAGTTCGAGGAAATCGAACCCGATTTGGATGAGGGACGGCACGATGAGCCGGATGTTTCCGCAGGAATGAATCCCGCAGTCCATTCCCAGTTGATGGCAGCGGTCCACCACCTTCTGGTAGCACGGCCGGAAAAATTCGTTGAACAGTTTGGGGGAAATGAAAGTGGTGGCCTGCGTGCCCCAGTCGTCCACCACCATGAACCCGTCCGCGCCGGCCTTCTTGAAATTATCGACCACATCAATATGCCAGCCGGTGAGAATATGAAGCAGCCTTCTCACCTCCTCCGGATGCTCAATGAGGTCGGTCATGGAATTTTCAAACCCGCGAAGGAACCGGTAGCGCTCCCACAAGGAATTGTCGTTTGCGGCCAGCCGGTATCTTTTGCCTCCGAAAATTTTGGCCAGCCGCGCGAAAAGCCGGTACCGAGACCAGTCCTTGAAATCCGGGGTCTGGAACCGCTCAAGCAGATGCCAGCCGTCCTCCAATGCGCCCTTGACCGTCTCCCCCTGGTTCGCTATCGGAGACATCCTCCAGATGGTTCCCCACTCGTCAATGCAAATCCGGCTGGTGTTCATCCATCCCCTGGGCAGCCGTCGCTTGCTCCGCCAGAGCCGGGTCTTGATTATCCAGGGATGGATATAGGGATAGTATGGCTCGGCCGGCTGCCAGGTCCTGGGCGGAATTAAAAACAGCGGAAACACATCCTTGAAGCTTAGGGGCACCCGGTCCGGGCCTTGAAAATGAATGGCCCGCTTCATTCGCTCCCGGCTGGTCACCTCTTCACCTGATTACAATCTACATCAAATCCCGTGGACGGGCGAGCCGGCGGCTCGCCCTCAAAGGCGCTTGTGAGGTATTGACATACCAATCGTAAATGTTCTATCTTAGATTTGGGCGCAGACCGGGGTGTCTGCGGCCCAAGTCAACCTTGGCAAAGGAAGGCGGGAAATGGCGGAGACAGCAAAGCTTGACAGTTTTGAAGCCCGGCAGGTGGGCGAGATTTTCGGCTTCAAGCTGGAAGATTTTCCGCGGCCGGCACGGATGAAGAACGAGATGCTCCAGGCCCGGCAGACAATTGCCCTGGAGCGGTCCAAGCTCCTCACCGGCTATTTTGAAAAAAACGGCTTTGACCTGGAGCGGCCTCTGCTCCGCCAGGCATCATCTTTGAAATACATTCTGGAAAATCTCACCCCCATAATTTTTCCGGATGAGCTGATTGTCGGCTCGGCCACCGAGCACCGCCACGCCGCGGTCATGTTCCCGGAGTTCCAGGCCGCGGTTATCTGGCCGGAAATGCTAACCCTTCCTTTCCGCAAAAGCCACCCGGTTTCCGTGAGCAAAGAGGCCATTGAGGAATTCAGCTTCCGCATTTTCCCTTTTTTCAAGGACAGGAACATTCACCAGTGGGGCAAGACCCATTACGGGTATCCGGAGAGCCTGAAGCTGATGGAAAAATTTGTTTTCTATCTCATCGCGCATCCGAACGGGGTGTCTCACCTGATTCCTGACTACCGGATTGCAATCCGGCTCGGCTTCAACCGCATCAGGCAGAGCGCGCGCGAGAAACGAGAGCAGGTCCGGGGCAATGACCAAGAGGCCAAGCGCAAGCGGGAATTTTACGAGGCTATCGAGCTGGTCTCGGACGGGGTGATGGCTCTGGCGAAAAATTATGCGCGCAAATGCGCGGAGCTGGCCGGTTCCGAGCCGGAGCCTAAGCGCAAGGAAGAACTGCTTACGCTGTATCGCATCCTGCAAAAGGTTCCCGCGGAGCCGGCGGAGACTTTCTGGGAAGCCATGGAGTCCATGTGGATAACCCATGTTGCGGTTTTGCAGGAAAACTCGGATTTGGCCGTGAGCTTCGGAAGAATGGACCAGTTTCTGCTTCCCTATTTCATGCGCGAATTCGAGCAAGGCAAGCTCGACCTCAAGCGCGCCCTGGAGCTTATTCTCTGCCTTTACCTAAAAACCAATGACCACACGCCGCTGGTGCCGAGCGCGGGCGAGAGCCTTTTCTCCGGCTCGGCCACCAACCAGTCCATCACCTTGAGCGGCCTGACCCCGGAAGGGAATGACGGAACCAATGTTTTAAGCTACCTGTTTTTGCGCGCGCTCGACCTGCTCAAGCTGCGCGAGCCGAATGTGGACTGCAGGTTCCATAATAATTCCCCCGAACTTTGGTACCAGAAATGCCTGGGGGTGGTCAAGTCCACCGGCGCCGCTCCCGCGCTTTACAATGATGAGGCCATCGTGCCTGCGCTTGAGGCCAAGGGCGCGAAGCTTCCGGACGCGCGCGACTACGGCGTAATCGGCTGCGTGGAGACCACGGTCCAGGGCAAGGTTTACGGCATGACCGGGTCCATCCTGCTTAATCTCGCCACCGTGCTGGAGCTGGCAATGTATAACGGCGTGTTCCCGCTTTCCGGCCAGCAGGTCGGGCCGAAGACCGGCCTGCTTAAGGATTTTTCGAGCTTTGACGAGCTTTGGAAGGCGTTTTTGGCTCAACTTAAATTCCTGGCCGGAATGAGCGTTGACTGCGAAACTTTTTACGAAAAGGCGCATGCGGAGCTTCATCCGATTCCGCTTTTGAGCGCGGTCCTGGACGGCCCGATGGAAAAAGGCAGGGACGCCACCGTGGGCGGGGCAACCTATAATTCCAGCGGGGTCTGGGTGGTGGGGCTGGCGGATGTCACGGACTCGCTGGCCGCGCTCAAGCGGCTGGTTTTTGAGGAAAAGCGGGTCAGCCCGCAGGAGATGGCCGAGGCGCTCGCCGCGGATTTCAAGGGCTTTGAGAAAATTCATGTCATGTGTGGGAACCGCGGGCCCAAATACGGAAATGATGATGCCGAGGCGGACGAAATTGCGGTCAAGCTGGTCCAGGCCGTGGATGATGCCTATAAGCCCTGTCGCAATTTCCGCGGCGGCCCGTATCACATCGGGTACTGGACCATGACCATGCACACCGGGTACGGAAGATTGATCAGCGCGCTCCCCAACGGTCGGCGCAAAGGCGCGGCCCTGGCCAGCGGCGCCACTCCGGTGAGCGGAGCCGCGCGCAAGGGTCCGAGTGCGGCCTTGAGTTCCACGGCCAAGCTGCCGCCTCCCTGTCTGGCCAACAGCATCGCCAACAACCACAAGATACCCGCGAGCATTTTGAATGAGCCGGGCAAGCTTCAAGTGTTGGAGCAGCTGGTCAAGGGTTTTTTCAAAAAACGCGGCATGCAAGTCCAGTTCGTGATTGCGGACAAGAGCCTTTTAGTGGAGGCGATGAACAATCCGGACCTGGCCAAGGACCTGCTCGTGAGAGTGAGCGGATACACCGCCTATTTCGGAGACCTCAACAAGGAGATGCAGCAGGAAATAATCAACCGCACCGAGGACATTATCTGATGGCCGAATCCCGCCCGTCCTTGCGCAAACGTCTGCGCTTCCGGGCCGTGGGCCAGGGACTGAAGGTCCTGGCCTGGTCCGTGAACCGGGCGCGAACCAGAGACCCGTGGCTTTCCCGCGCGCTCAACCAGTTTGGCGGGGTCTGGAGGTTTGAGAGCGGAGACGGCAAGCTGGCCTGGCACCTGGTTCTCGAAAACGGGAGGCTTACCGCGGTCAAAGACCCGGGCCGGCCCGCCCAATTCACCTTCACGCTCTATAATCCTTCGGACATCAGCCTGCGGGTTCGGCCCGAGCATATACTTGAGGTCATTATCGCCAACAAGGTCGGCCAGAGCGGAGACCTTTATTACCTCTACCAGTTCGGGTTCATCATGAGCCTGTTCCGGCGTACGACCCGGTTCGGTGGAAAGAGTATCCCGATTGAAGGCAGTTGAAGCCATAGATAGCCAGCCTCAAACCCGCGCCCTGGTTTCAGACATCCAGCGCTTCTCCATCCACGACGGCCCCGGGATTCGAACCACGGTTTTTTTCAAGGGATGCCCGCTCCGC
>Ga0315282_10005161_pt1 | contig 22366 bp, 20 predicted proteins | sample YL17G07_20_MG_FD_203693 | JGI IMG/M metagenome (GOLD analysis project Ga0315282, IMG submission 203693) | Sediment microbial communities from Yellowstone Lake, YNP, Wyoming, USA - YL17G07_20 | ecosystem: Environmental > Aquatic > Freshwater > Lake > Sediment | place: USA: Wyoming | collected... | reverse complement strand
CCCGATACTCGCTGTGCCTGGTGAGAAATCCCGGTTAGCCGGAGAGCAGCGGGAATTTAATGGGTTTCCCGTCGCGTTGGGAACGATACAGGGCCGTGAAGATTTCCACGGTCTTTCTGCCTTCTTCTCCCGTAACCAGAGGCTCGCGTGAAGCGATGACGGCCCTTAGAAATTCACCGATCTGAAGTTGGTGATAGTATTCCATGGCATTAATACTTAGGAAAAACTCGGCATCTTCTTTCTGCCACTGCTTCCTCAACTCCTGTTCACCCGGCACGGTCCACAAATCGTTGAAGGGAGGTTCGGTGATATTCGACATACCGGCGATGAACATAGCGCCACCATCCGTCTGGACACCTACGGAGGCCCCGTTGCTGCCGTGCACGTAGACTTTCCCGTACAGAGCGGGGTTCTGGGAATTGCTGAGCACGATATGGCCAAGCGCCCCGTTTTTGAAGCGCAGCACAGCAACCGCCGTGTCTTCCACTTCGATATATGGATGATTGAAGTTATCCCAGTACCCAAAGAGTTCACCAATCGGCCCCATAAACCACTGGAGGAGGTCAAGCTGATGCGGCGCCTGGTTGACCAAGACTCCTCCCCCTTCCGCTTTCCAGGAGCCCCGCCACGGATCACTCTGGTAATACGCCCGGTCGCGCCAGCCATACATGGCGACCGACCCCAGGACAGGACGGCCCAGCTTGCCGTCTTCAATCGCTCGTTTAATTCGCTGGCAGGGAGCGTAGAACCGCCGTTGGGACACCGTGCCAATTCTTACCCCGCTCTTTTTGCCGGCGTTAATTATGGCATCGCAGTCTTCGAGCGAAGAAGCCAAAGGCTTTTCGATTAGGACGTGAACGCCGGCGTGGGCGGCCTTGATGGCGGGCTCAGCATGCAGAGGGTGTGGAGTGCAGACGGTCAGCGCTTCGACTCGCGATTTGGCAATCATCTCCTCAACGTCAATATAGGCTTCGACGTTATACTCGGCGGCAAATTGCCTGGCCCGCTGAAGGTTTCTACTGCACACGGCGACGAACACGGACTCAGATAAACGCTCGAGCGCCTTGGCATGCAGATGACCAACTTTCCCGCAGCCCACAATGGCGGTTCGGAGTGCTTCCATTTGTCCTCCAGTGGTTAGTGGCTAGTTACTAGTGTGAAACCTCTCCTAATAACTAACCCCTGCTTCTCACCTGCCACTAGCCACTAACCACTACTACGGACGCAGGATTACCTTCATCAGTCGAGGTTCACGGTCATACAGGCGCTTGAACCATGCCGCTCCCTCGGCCAAGGGAGGGGTGGCGCTGATCAGCGCTTCGGTGTTGATCGCCCCGCGTGCCATCAAATCCAAACAGGCTGGGTATTCGCCGCTCGAGGCGCAACTGCCGTAAAGGGTGACTTGTCGAGTGACCACCGCTTGGAGAGGAAGGTCAACTGAAGGCTTCAGATTCCCTACCAGCGTCAGCGCTCCACCTTTGCGCAAACAGGCCAGGGCGGAGTTGAGCGAAGGGCTGGTCCCCACTACTTCCATGGCAAGGTCGGCGCCTCGCCCTCGAGTAGAGTGCTTTACCTCTTTCACAACGTCGCAACCATCTGCTTTCAGACTCAGGTCTGCGCCAAGCCGACGCGCCAGCTTTAGCCTTCCCTCATCCAGATCGACCGCGATGATATTCCCGCATCCGGCCAGGCGCAAGGCCTGCACCACGAGCAGACCGATCATGCCTGTGCCCACCACCACGGCCGTATCCCCTAAAGAAACAGGCGTGCGTTCCACGGCATGGACCGCGATGGACACCGCCTCGACCATGGCGGCGTGTTCAAAGGAGACAGCCTCCGGCAGACGGTACAAGATGCGCTGCGGCACCGCAACGTATTCGGCGAACGCCCCGTGTCGTCTGTAGTCTTCACAGGAGACTCCCAGCACTTGGCGCTCGTCACACAAATTGATCCATCCGCGCTGGCAAAACCAACAGGAGCCGCAATAGACTGTCGAGTCGAAGGTGACTCGGTCACCTTTGCTCCAGCCCGTGACTTTTCCCCCAACCTCGGCGATCACACCCGAAGCTTCGTGACCCATAATGATGGGTGGCCGGCGGCGCCCCGTCGAACCATCCATCCCATGAACATCACTGCCACAGATGCCGCAGGCACGCACCCTGATCAGGACCTCGTCCTCGTGGACCTGGGGCTCCGGTACTTCTTGATAGACCAAATCGCCGTAATCCTTCATCAATAGAGCTTTCATGTTGTGAATCCCAGTGTATGTTAAGGTTGACCACGAGGGAATACAAGAGGGCGGATGCAGCGGCGAGTTTATCCGTCGCCTGACGGACCATATGATCCGTCGGCTGACGGTTAAAGCCGCCTCTACAGCACCTTGGGGCAGTGAAGACGCCACAAAACGAAATCAATCGGGGAAAAAGGGAAAACCCGCTTTGCAGTTCATTTCGTGGCCCCTCTTAGGGATGAAGGTTGCCTATGAATGACGCCTTTGAGCAACGTCCTCGATCTACTGATAATACTGCGCGTTCACTTCAGCAAAGTTCTTCATGTTTTCAGGGAGCTCGTCCAGCGCGAAAATCGCCGAAGATTCGCAAACCGGAACGCACGCGCCACAGTCAATGCAGTCGGCTGGGCTTACATAAAGCTGCGTCGCTTGAGCAAACTTAGGTTCGTCTTTGCGGGGATGAATGCAGTCCACCGGACAAACGTCCACGCACTTCTCATCTTTCGTGCAATCGCTTGTTATCACATACGCCATAACACCGGACTCCTTCGAACAATTAGGATAGGGGGACCGGAGCCATGCCGCCAATGAATGGCTTATGACCGCCTCCACTCGCCCCCGTATTTTTGAATACGGGCATTAATGCTAAGCAACTTTGGCTCCAAAGCGCGCATTGCCACTCACTGAATCCAGGCAACTTAGCGATTCAACGCAAGGTTGGTGAGTCAAAGGCCACAGGTTCTGGACCAGCCAGGCATGTCGGACTGGGTCAGAAAACTGAATGCGGGCGGGTAGGGCAACCCCCCTACAAGTTGCAGGGGGGCGGCTTGCCGTCCCCTGACCCCCCGTGATGTCGGCTGGGCCTAACTTGGGTAGGGCAAGCCCTACCCCTATAGGTCCTGGGGGCGACTTGCCGTCCGTTGAAAATTCAAATGGCAAAAAGCAAATGGCAGATGTTAGTCTTGTCGAGAGGAGCACCGCCTATGAGAATCTTAGTTTTGCAACATATCTCCTGCGAACCCCCCGGGGTCTACGAAGATATTCTGGTGGAGAAAGGCGCTGCCATCCACCGGGTTGAAATCGACGAAGGGCAGCCACTCCCCGATTGGCGGGACCTTGACGCCATCATTGCGATGGGCGGGCCCATGAGTGTGAACGATGGCGACACACTCCCCTGGTTGACGGTCGAAAGGGCTTGGGTCAGGGAAGCCGTGCTCGCCGGGCGCCCCTTCTGGGGTGTTTGCCTTGGAGTTCAACTCCTTGCCGCCAGCCTCGGGGCGCGTGTCTACAAGGGGCCGAAGCCTGAAGTCGGAATCATGCCGGTCTTCTTGACCTCGGCGGCCCGAGACGATGCCGTCTTTTCCGGACTTCCTTCTGAGCTTCTCACCTTTCAGTGGCACGGGGAGAGTTTTGACTTGCCCGAAGGTGCGGTCCTTCTGGCAACTTCGCCGGCATATCCGAACCAAGCCTTTCGCTGGAAGAAAAAGGCTTATGGAGTCCAATTCCATGTGGAGATCTCGGCTCACTTGGCGAAGCAATGGTCCCAAGTGCCAGCCTACAAGGCGGCGCTCGAGCGAGTGGCTGGGGTGGGCGCGGCGACAAAGGTGGTCGGTGACGTCAGCCGAGAGCAAGAGGTGTTGCACTCCTATGCCCGGAGTATGTTTGAGAACTGGCTTAAGGTCTGCGAGTTAGTTTAGTTCAGGGTTTCATAATCTACGTGACGCTACCGGCTGGTTCGGAGGGCCAATGATTACAAGCGCTGCGAGCGATTTGCTGGGCAGGCCGTCCGACGGGTCTAAAGGTTTAACGTAAGTACTTGACCTCCTGAGCTTTCTTGACAACTTCCCGCGTCGGGCTATAATAAACGTTTCGCCTCTTGGAGGTCGCGGTGCGGATTACTGTGGAGGAGTTGGAGCTTCACCGGATTGTCGTCTCCCACACCTACACCGCAGGGACACTTGATTATCACGGACCCGCCTTCCGCCAAGCCGCCCCTCTCAAAGTTGATGCGGTGGCGGAATTAGCGGGGTCGGAGATCCACATTCACGGGCACGTGGGAACGAGCTTGGAGGCTTGCTGCGACCGTTGCCTGATTTCGGTGGCCATTCCGGTTGAGGGCGATTTCGACCTTTCCTATCGGCCGGTATCGACCATTGCCCGGGCGGAGGAAATCGAACTTCCCGAGGACGAGTTGGACGTTGGCTTCTTTTCCGGAAACGGAATCGAACTGGCTGACGTGGTGACAGAGCAAGTGATCCTGTCGATGCCCATGAAAGTTGTGTGTCACACCGATTGCCGTGGTCTTTGCCCCGTTTGTGGGGCTAATCTGAACTTTGAAAAATGCGGTTGCCTGCCTACCCCCGAGAGCTCCCCCTTTTCTTCCCTGAAGGAAAGGCTAGGCGGGTGAGATACTCAGTTGGGTAACTGGCGCAACAGCGGGTTAGTTCGGAATTGATGGCCGAACAGGGAGATTTGTCAGGCGGCTTTGATTCTCCCGCTAAGGGGCTTTTCTGAAGAGAGTTGAGATTATATGCCGAACCCCAAACGACGACATTCCAAGGCACGGCGGGACCGCCGGCGCGCTCATGACTTCCTGGATGCGCACGCGCTGGCGGAATGCCCGCACTGCCATGAGAAGAAAATGCCTCACCAAGCATGTCCCTACTGCGGTTATTATCACGGCAGGGAAGTAATTCTGGTGAAGGAATCAGCGTAACGGGATACTGAACGACGTTCATGAGGGTTGTCATTCTGACCCATGCTGTCATTCCGATCCGTCAGCCGACGGAGAGGAATGACAGGCTAGAGCTGTTTGTCAGCGCCTATCCCGCAGCGGCAATCCAAGGATTGATTTGAGCTTCATGCGACGCATCGCCATTGACGCCATGGGTACAGACTCCGCGCCCGGGCCGGAGGTCGAGGGTGCGGTTCAGGCCGCGCGTGAGGGATTCGCAGAGGTCTTACTCGTCGGACCGCAGGACGTCCTGAAGCGCGAACTGGGCCGGCGGGATGCCCGCGGCCTTCCTCTCGAACTGGTCCATGCCAGCGAGGTTGTAACCATGGAGGATGCCGCGGCCAAGGCCTTTCGTCGTAAGAGGGACTCGTCCATCCGAGTGGCGGCCCGCCTGGTCCGCGAGCATAAGGCGGACGGACTGATCAGCGCCGGCAATACCGGGGCGGTGATGACGACTGCCAAGATCGTGTTGGGAACCCTCGCCGGCGTGGACCGGCCGGCCCTGGCCGCGGTCTTTCCCACCTCCGAGGGACGTGCTGCGGTGTTGCTGGACGTAGGCGCAAACGTGGACTGCAAGCCTTACCACTTGCAGCAATTTGCCGTCATGGGAGAGGTCTACTACCGCGTGATCTTTGGTGTCGAGCGGCCGCGCATCGGATTGCTCTCGATTGGTGAGGAAGAACACAAAGGGAACGACCTGACCCGCGAAGCCTTCGGGCTGCTCAAGCAGCTTCCCTTCAATTTTATCGGTAACGTGGAGGGGCGGGACCTTTACAACGGGCGGGTGGAAGTTATCGTCTGCGATGGCTTCATCGGCAACGTCGCATTGAAGATCAGCGAGGGCTTGGTGGAGACGGTTTCGAGCCTTTTGAAGGAGGCGCTCTCGAGCACCGTGCCCGCCAAGGTAGGTTACGTCCTGTCTCGCCGAGCCTTCAAGAAGTTCAAGAAGCGTGTGGACTATTCAGAGTACGGCGGGGCCCCCCTGCTGGGGGTCCGAGGCGTGTGCATCATCTGCCATGGTGGCTCCAACGCGAACGCCATCAAGAATGCCATTCGCGTCGCGGCGGAATTTGCGGAGGGCCAGGTGAACGAAAAGATTGAAGATCACCTGGCCGGCACCGACCTCGGGCGTGGAGAAAGCGCCCGGCGCGTTGGAGCACACGGAAGGCAACTTGCCCGCACACAACCAGCGGACAGCTAAGCTTGATTTGGGAGTTTCTATGCAACCTGCGGCTGGAATTTTGGGGACCGGTTCTGCGCTGCCGGAAAAAGTGCTCACCAATTTCGATCTCGAGAAGATGGTTGAGACATCGGACCGCTGGATCACGGAGCGAACCGGCATCAAAGAACGCCGTCAGGCTGCTCCCCAGGAGACTACTTCGACCCTTTCGGTAGCGGCCTCAAGGAAGGCCCTGCAAATGGCGGGATTAACCCCAAAGGACTTGGACCTGATCATTTGCTCGACCATCTCTCCTGACATGCCCCTTCCTGCCACGGCGGCTTTAATCCAGCGCGACCTTGGCGCTCGCTCTTGCTGTGCCTTCGATCTCGCGGCAGCTTGCTCCGGCTTCCTGTTTGGCATGACCGTGGCCGAACAATTCATCCGTAATGGCAAGTGCAAACATGTCTTGGTCATCGGCGCGGAGTTACTTTCGCGCTACGTGGACTACAAAGACCGCGAAACCTGCGTGATTTTCGGGGACGGTGTGGCGGCGGCTGTGTTCGGGCCGGTTTCTCCTCCCTCCGGCATTCTGGCCTCCGATCTGCACACGGAAGGCTTGTATGCGGACCACTTGTACATTCCCGCGGGGGGTACCGCGTCCCCAGCTTCGCACGAGACGGTAGCGAGGCGCGGACATTACATTAAGATGCGCGGTAATGAGTTATTCAAGGTGGCGGTTCGCAATATGGAAGAGGTGTCCCGGCGGGTTCTGGCGAAGGCGCAGGTTTGTGCGAACGAGATCGATCTTTTTATCCCACACCAGGCCAACCAACGCATCACGGAGGCAGTCCGTGAGAGGCTGGGAGTGGCCCCGGAAAAGGTCTACACCAACATCCAGCGCATCGGTAACACTTCCTCGGCTTCCATCCCGATTTGTATTGACGAGTGTGTCCACTCTGGGCGGCTCAAGCGAGGCGACTTGGTTCTGATGGCGGCCTTTGGAGCTGGTGTCACTTGGGGAGCGGTTTTGATGCGCTGGTGAAGAGCGGCATTCAGGAGTCAGGATTCAGGAGTCAGGAGTGCGATTCCGCCGCTCCTAAATCCTGAATCGAGTGCCCCTGAATCCCGAATCCTGACTCCTGAATCCTGGCTCTATGCCGAGAATGGCTTTCATTTTCCCCGGTCAAGGGTCCCAGTATCCCGGCATGGGCCGCGAGCTGGCGGAAGAGTTTCCGAGTGCACGGCGGGTCTTCGAGGCGGCCGATCAAACATTGAGTTTTTCCCTTTCCAAGCTCTGCTTCGAAGGGCCGACAGAAGATTTACAGCTCACTGCAAATGCCCAGCCAGCGATTCTAGCCACGTCAGCGGCGGTGGCAGCGGTCTTAGGCGAGAAAGGCATCCGCGCGGATTTTGTGGCCGGTCACAGCCTGGGAGAATATTCCGCCTTGGTGACTGCCGGCAGTCTCCCGATCGAGGAGGCAGTCCGTTTGGTGCGACTGCGTGGCCAGTACATGCAAGAGGCTGTGCCGGCAGGCCAAGGCACAATGGCGGCACTGCTGGGGCTGGAGGCCGCCACCGTTGAGGACATCTGCCGGGAGGCAGCGCAGGGGGAGGTGGTTTCTGCCGCCAATTTTAACTCCCCGGGACAAATCGTGATCTCGGGGCATAGGGGGGCGGTGGCGCGGGCTGTTGACTTGGCCCGAGGGCGTGGAGCCAAGCGTGCCATCCTGTTGAATGTCAGCGCGCCGTTTCATTGTGCCCTGATGAAACCCGCTCAAGAACGGCTGGAAAAAGAGCTTGACCGCGTGCAGATTTCGGACCCACAGATTCCCTTGGCCAACAACGTGGATGCGGCGTTGGTCCGCTCGGCGGCGCAAGTTCATGAGGGTCTGAAGCGCCAGGTCACCGCGCCGGTTCGGTGGGATCAAGCGATGCGGGTTTTGAGGAGCGAGAACGTTGAATGCTTTATCGAGGTGGGACCTGGGAAAGTACTCTCGGGCTTGCTCCGGCAAATCGATCCTCGCGCCAAGTGCTTGCGAGTCGAGGACGTGGCCACATTAAACGAAGTGCTGGCGCGCCTGGGCGCTGGGTAGTGTTGAAGTCCGCGAGGTTCTCCGAAGGGGGACAATATCATTAGTCCGTCAGCCGACGGATGAAACCTACGGACAAGGAGCAAGAAGACATTCGACCCCGCAGGGGTCGAACATGCGCGGGCCGCGCTTCCCGTGGGTTTCATCCGTCGGCTGACGGACTAATGACCTTCGGCCCCTTCGGGCCCGGGACAGAAAACAGGTGGAAGCTATGTTTGATTTGGAAGGACGAGTGGCGATAGTGACGGGGAGTGCGCAAGGGATTGGAAGGGCCATTGCCCTCAACCTCGCAGAAGGTGGAGCCAGTATCGCCCTGACGGATGTGCGCGCTCCCAAGCTCGACGAGGTCGTCAAAGAGATCGAGGAGCGGGGCAGGAAGGCGATTCGATTTTGCGTGGACGTGACGGACCTCGAGGCCGTGCAAAAGATGGTGGACCAGACCCTGGAAGCCTTGGGAAAGATTGATATCCTGGTCAACAATGCCGGCATCACTCGAGATAACCTTGTCATGCGGATGAAGACCGAGGATTGGCAAGCCGTCTTGAAGACCAACTTGGACGGAGCCTTTCACTGTATCCGCGCGGTTTTACCCAGTATGGTCCGCCAGCGTTACGGGCGTATCCTGAACATTGCTTCGGTGGTCGCTCAGGTGGGAAACGTCGGGCAGGCCAACTATATTGCCTCGAAGGCAGGAATTATCGGCTTGACGAAAGCCGTCGCCGCCGAAGTGGCGCGCCGCAACATCACCGTCAATGCGGTGGCCCCAGGCTTTATTGCCACTTCCATGACGGAGAATCTGCCGGCCGAGGTCAAGGAGAAGATGTTGAGCCTTATCCCCATGGGACGCATGGGGACGGACTCGGAGATAGCCGCCGGAGTGCGATTCCTGGTTTCCGAGGAAGCCCGTTATATTACCGGGCACGTCCTCAATATTAACGGCGGAATGTTTATGGCGTGAGGCGACCTTGTCGCTCAACGCATGTCACCGTTAGAATGACCGCCCGCAAGTAATCGGAGGAGGAGAGAGCGATGGCATCGCCGGAAGAGAAGGTTAAGCAAATCATCGTTGAACAACTTGGTGTGGATGAATCTGAGGTTACCCCCACGGCGCACTTCGTGGATGACCTGGGGGCGGATTCCCTCGACATCGTGGAACTGGTGATGGCTTTTGAAGAGGCGTTCGAGATCGAGATTCCGGATGAGGACGCTGAGAAGATTCAAACCGTGAAAGACGCAGTGGATTACATACAGGGTCACATTAAGCCCTCGAAGAACTGACCCACCCGGGGCGAGCCTCCGTGGAAGGAGCAAAGCTTGACGCGTCGAGTTGTCGTTACAGGCGTGGGATTAGTGAGCGCGGTTGGAGTCGGCACGGAGGAGACTTGGCGAAACCTTCTGGCCGGCCAGAGCGGCGTTGCGCCCATCACGCATTTTGATACGAAGGGCTTCGCGGTAACGATCGCGGCGGAGGTCAAGGGCTTCGATCCCTATCAGTACGTGGAGAAGAAGGAAGTAAAAAAAATGGGCCTGTTCATTCAGTTCGCCCTGGCGGCATCCCAATTCGCCATGGAGCAGGCCCAGCTCAAAATCGGTCCGGAGCTCGCCGAGCGCGCGGGTGTGTACATTGGGTCAGGCATCGGCGGGTTCGACGTGATCGAGCGGGAACACACGGCGCTGATGCAAGGGGGACCTCGGAAGATTTCTCCCTTCTTCATTCCGGCTGCCATCGTCAACCTGGCCTCTGGATTTGTATCTATCCGGTGGGGAGCCAAGGGCCCCAATTCCGCCACCTGCACTGCTTGCTCATCAAGCACTCACGCCGTGGGAGATTCCTTCAAGCTGATTCAGCGCGGCGCCGCGGACGTGATGATCTGTGGAGGCGCGGAAGCGGCGATCACGCCGCTGGGAGTGGGCGGATTTGCTTCCATGCGCGCGCTCTCGACCCGCAACCACGAGCCTGCCAAAGCCAGCCGTCCCTTCGACCTCTACCGCGACGGGTTCGTCATCGGCGAAGGCTCGGGTATAGTCATACTGGAAGAAATGGGCTTGGCCTTGAAGCGGGGCGCGCCGATTTTGGCGGAAGTGGCGGGGTATGGTATGTCCGGCGATGCTTTCCACATCACAGCGCCGGCGGAAGACGCCGGCGGCGCGATGCGTGTCATGCAGAGCACGCTGGCGGACGCGAACGTTTTGCCGGAACAGATCGAGTACATCAACGCCCACGGGACGTCCACACCTTACAACGACCGGCTGGAAACCCTGGCCATCAAGAAGGTGTTTGGCGGGCACGCCGCCAAACTGGCTGTCAGCTCGACCAAATCGATGACCGGGCACTTGCTGGGAGGCGCGGGGGGACTGGAAGCAGGCATCACGGTGCTGGCGCTTCGCGATCAAATCCTGCCTCCTACCATCAATCTTGAGAACCCCGACCCGGATTGCGATTTGGATTACGTCCCAAACCAATCTCGCAAGGCACCTATCGAGTACGCCCTATCCAACTCCTTTGGATTCGGCGGGACGAACGCCGCCTTGCTCTTTAAGCACTATCCGGGCTAGGCAGTGTCTCAATTTGACGTAGAGGCGGCTTTATCCGTCGGTTGACGGATAAACTCGCCGCCGCGTGGCGAGGCGAACTCGCCGCTACAGGAGTTAATCGGCACCCGTGAAAATCGTCGTTTGCCTTAAGCAGGTCCCTGCGCGTGACTCGATCCTCCGGCTGAATCAGGCGGCCTCCTGGATTCAGGAAGCCGACCTTGGCTTTGAGATCAACGAGCCGGACATCTATGCCCTCGAGGAAGGGCTGCGCTTGAAAGAGAAGCTGGGGGGAGAAGTTGTGATTTGTTGCCTGGGTCCGGCGCGCGCGCAGCAGGCCATTAAAGAAGCGCTGGCCAAGGGAGCTGACCGGGCGCTGCATCTCGAGGACGTGGCCTTTGAGGGGCTCGACGCCCACGGTATCGGTCTCGCCTTGTCACGCGCCATTCAGAAAGAACAGCCGGAGCTCGTATTGACCGGCTTGCAGTCGGATGATTTCGGCTTCGCTCAAACCGGGGTCATCCTCGCCGAGCTGCTCGGTCTGCCCCATTCCACCATCCTTATGGAAATCCAGATGAATGGCGCGGCGCTCAAGGTGAAGCGGGAGCTCGAAGGCGGCTGGTTTCAGTGGATTGAGATGCCTCTCCCGGCCCTCTTGACGATCCAGTCGGGCATTAATAAGCCGCGCTATGCCACGCTCAAAGGGATCATGTCCGCAAAGACAAAGCCCATCCGAAAGTTGACTGCCGCCGACCTGGGTTTGAGCCAGGGGGACCTTGCCCCGCGGCAACGGATTTTAGAGCTGTACACCCCGGCCAAGACGACTCAAGCACAATTTTTGCAAGGTAGCCCCAAAGAAATTTCCGCAGGCTTGGTCGATAAACTGAGAAATGAGGCTCGGGTGATTTAAATGCCAGGAGGCTTGCCATGTTTGCCCATATTTGGAGAATGCGCGCACGGAAGAAAAGAACGAAGGAATACGAGAGCTTCGGACGGCAAGTAACGCTGGCAGCCCTTCAGAAAATCCCTGGTTGCCAGCAGGCTTACTTTATCAAGGTCTTCGAGGCCCGCAAGCCTGAATACCTCTGGGTGGTTTTCTGGAAAGACCAAAAAGCCCTCGAGGCGGCTCGAACGAATCCCGTCTGGCGCGAACAAATCAAGAAATTTGAAGCGGGCAAATTCTACAAGACCATTCCACTCGAGCTGGTGTGCGAGTGCTTGGGCTCGTTCGGCGGGACGCCGGCACGGAAGCCCAAGAAAAATGCCAGGACGTTGAAGAGAAAGAAGGAACAGGGGCAACCCGCCGAGCCTGCGAGGCCTGCCGCGGGCTTTGCGGATTCGGCCCCCGAGGGCGCGTAGGAAAGAAACATGCCACATGCGATTTTGGTTTTTGCTGAGCACCAAGCGGGCAAGTTGAGCCGACCCACCTGGGAAGCAATGGCCGCCGGGCAACAGCTCGCCCAGCAGCTTGGGGGGTCGGTTTCTGCGGTGCTTTTGGGCCACAATGTTGCGCCTCTCGCTTCAGAACTCGCCGCCCTCGAAGTCCAGGAGGTGCTTTGCGCCGATTCCCCCTTCCTCGCCAACTATACGCCGGACGGATACACGCATGTGCTTCGGGAGATTATCCAGCAGCAGAAGCCACGTTTGGTAGTTTTCAGCCACACCTACCAGGTCCGGGATTTCGCTCCCAAGCTAGCCACATCTCTGCATCAGGCGCTGGTGAGCGACTGCCTGGGCTACCGTTGTGAGGGCGAGCGGCTGATTTTCGTGCGGCAGGTTTTCCAGGGGAAGTTTGTTGCCGATGTGGAGTTTGCCGGTGAACCCCCGCATTTCGTCTCCTTCCAGGCCGCCGCCTTCCGAGAGGACGCTGTACGACGTGGGACGGCTTCCGCCAAAATCACCTCGGTTCAAATCACTCTTTCAGCGGACACAATTCGGACCAAGCCCGGCGAGCGTTTTCGTGAGGCCAAGCAAGCGGTGGACTTGTCGCAAGCGGAAATCATCGTGGCGGTGGGACGCGGCATCAAGGCTCCTGAAAATATCGAGCTGGCCAAGAAATTGGCAGAAACACTGGGGGCCGAAATCGGCGCTTCCCGCCCCATTTGCGATAACGGATGGCTGCCGATGGACCGTCAGGTGGGGAGTTCGGGGCAGACCGTAGCGCCCAAACTGTACATTGCGCTGGGAATCTCCGGCGCCATCCAGCACATGGTGGGGATGAAGGGTTCACACATCGTTGTGGCGATTAACAAGGACAAAGAGGCGCCGATTTTTGAGGCCGCGACTTATGGCATCGTGGGAGACCTTTTCGAAATCGTCCCGCCTTTGACGGAAGAAATCAAGAAAATCAAGTGACGAGCCAGAAGAGCGGCGATGAGTGGATGATCAAATTCTCACCATCGCTTGAATCTGTCGTTCAAGTGCGGGCAGCTTATTCCGGATGATGTCCCAGATGAGCTCGGCGTCCACACCGAAATACTGATGGATAAGAATATTGCGTAGCCCAACGATCTTCGTCCATTCCACCTCTGGGTGCTGTAATCGAATGGCTTCCGGAACCGTCTTAGCAGCTTCCCCGATCACCTCCAAGTTGCGGACCACAGCATCGAGAGTTTTTGCATCTCCCGGAAACGCTGTCAAGGAGAGACCAGCCGTATACTCTCGGATTCTTGTAATCGCCTGGAGAATGTCCTCCAGATAGACCTTATAATCCCGGGGCATGGATTGTCTCGTTGAGGATTGGGTCTCGAAGCCTCGGCTTAAGAGTATTGGCCAGCACCAAGTCCACCGGGCAGCCGAAAAGGTTTTCCAGGTATGCCTTCAAATCCATATAAGCGTCGAAGGATTTGTGGTCGAACTCGACTAGAAAATCCAGGTCGCTGGCGGAAGTGTTCTCCCCCCGAGCCACGGAGCCAAACAGCCCAAGGGTCCGCACCCCGAAACCCCGGATGTTGTCACGCTCCTCACTCAACTTTGCCAGGATATGCTCTCGCGTAAGCTGCACGTCTAGCCTCGCTGCCTGCGACCCTTAGGGGGACGGCTTGCCGTCTCCATCAGCCGGCGGGTAGGGCAAGCCCTACCACTACGAATAGTAGTCGAACCCAATCGCGTAATCAACCGGGGCCGGCGCGGAGCGAAGCACTACGCTGGCGGATCTCTGATCCTTGATGACCACTGAGCTTCTCTCTGCGCGAGCCAGATTCAATAGGTAGAGGCATCTGTGACGCAATGCGCTCGTGACGAGCCCGGTTTTTTGCTCGTCGCTTGTCACTCGTCACTGCCTTTTTGGCTCGTCACTCGTCACTTGTCACTCGTCACTACCGTTTAGGCGCCCAGCTAAACGGCCCCCAGCCGGTCTTCCCGATATTGCATGAGCCGCAATCAAACTCTCGCAGAATCTCTCCCCCTCCCGTAATGCGATCGGGAGAGATGAAGTCCACCTCAAACCGTAGCATCATGGGACACATTTTCGTCTTTCCATCTGGCAGGGGACAAGGAAGAAGAATGCGGGATGTGCCGATCCACCGCGTACCGCTGTGGCGACACTCACTGCGAATGTAGGCGCCTTGTTTGGCAGCCTGGGGTGGGATGTTTGACCACTCGGCAGTAAAGCGGTCACCCTCAATCTTTACCCGGTATTCTTTGCCTGTTGACTCGGACTTCCAAAGCTGAGGAAAAGCGGCAGCTTTGGCAGCAGCTTTCGTGCCCCCGGCCTTACGGGTGCTTTGGGTTTCAGAGCAAACTTGCCTAGAAGTAGCAGTAAGAATAGCGCAAAGCAAGATGATGCCCCACCAGATCGCTTTAGCTCTCAAGAAGTTATCCTCACTTTCCGCAGCCTTCATTCTTGTCTAACCCTTGTATTTTCAACGAGATTCCCGAATAAAACGGTTAAGTGGCTTTGTTTTCATACACATTCCTGGTTCGAGCCCAAGCCTCTTACGTCACTCCTTTGTTTTCAATAACATTCCGGCTTCGTTCCCTCCAAAAAAGCATTCTTCCCAAATTGCCGCTGGCTGTCAAGAGATGCCGTCCAGAAGTCGTCCGGCAGCAAATCATACTCGCTGGCCGCGGGTGCTTGGCGTCTCCAGGACAGGACAAGGGGCTGAGGCGAGGATGGTCGGTGCGGGCATTCTCGAGCGCGATCATACGCTAGAATGCTAGCTCACCAGGGGGAAATTGTCAAGCAGAAAATTTCTTGCTGGCGTTTGAGCCGGCTTTCAATTATCAATTTTCTGCTCCCACAATCGGCAATCAGCAATCGTCCATCGACAATTATGCCGGTGTCCGAACTCGGGACGAGTTTTCCCAAAATCGGACACCGCCGCCGGAAGTCTTGCCAGCCTTTATCCATAACCCATTGGAAATACATATCTCTATCCACAAACAGGTTGGCACTTTTCATGCCCTATAAGGACGTGCGAAATTAAACGGAGAAATGCGCATGACAACAAGAATGGCATTTTGGCGAACGTTAACGACAATACCTTTCCTGATTCTAGTTTTCAATCTACCCGCGACTGGCCAGAGGGCCCGGAGAACTTCGGGGCCGGAGGAGGCCACCCGCTTCAACTACGCGAGCGGCCACGCCTTCCCCAACGTTTTGTCACCTTACATGAGCCCTTTCGTTCCCAATTCTCGGCTGGACAACTCGCGACGGCTTCAGAACCTGATTCTGGACGGCAAGCTGGTGCTACGACTCGATGACGCCATCGCGCTTGCCCTCGAGAACAATCTGGACATCGAGGTGGCGCGTTACGACCTGCCCATTGCCCAAACGGACTTCTTGCGTGCTAAGGGGGGAGGGGCGGTGCGTGGCGTGGCCGGCTCTTATCAATCCACGACGGCATTTTCAGGCGCTTTGGGCGGAGGAGTGGGCGGTGGCGGAGGCGGTGGCGGAGGTGGCGCGGGAGGCACTCTGGGAGGGGGCATCTACACCATGGGCTCAGCGGGCTGCTGCGATCCGAGTGTATACGCCTTCTATGGTTGGAGCAATGCCGTTACACCCCTGAACTATACGGTAGTGAGCGGCGTGCCGGTTGAGACCACTCACCAAGCGTACTTCCAAGGAGGGTACAGCCAGGGATTTCTGACCGGTACGAGCGTTGGCGTGTCGGAGTATAGCTACCGTCTATCCTCAAACAGCACCACCAGCCTGTTCAATCCTGAGTTTGTCTCGGGCTTTTCTGTGGGCTTTAGCCAAAACTTATTAGCCGGTTTTGGTTACCGTGCCAACGCCATATTCATCCGCCAAGGGCGCAACAACCAGAAATATGCCGAGAGTGTCTTCCGGCAGAGCGTGATCACCCAGGTGGCGGCCGTGATAAGCACTTACTATGACCTGTTGGCCGATCAGGAAAAGATGCGTGTAGCACAAGAGGGTCTGCAAAATGCGCAGAAGCTCCTGGAGGGAAACCAAATCCAATTGAAGATCGGAGCCGTGGCCCAGTATGACGTGCTGCGCAGCCAGGAGGAAGTCGCTTTGCGAAAACAAGACCTGCTGGCGGCGCAGAACATTTTTTCCCAGGACGCCCAATCGCTGAAAGCCAAGATTTCCAAGAGCTTCAATGAGGAGTTGGCCACGGTGGAGATTTCCCCCTCCGATCGGTTGCCGGAACCGCATCCGGAGGATGTGCCCACTTTGGACGAGGCTTTGCGGGAAGCCGCCCGGCATCGCCCGGAGATCGAGCAGGCCGACATCAACTTGCGCAACCAGGAGATCACCGTCCAGGCAAGACGCAATTCCCTGTTGCCCCAGCTCCAGGTTTCAGCCTCGTATAACCTCGCGGGGGTGGGTGGGGCTTTGCGGCCTACCTTCGGGAATATCTTTGCCAACGACTACCCCAACATCTCCTACGGAGTTTCGCTGGGAATCCCCATTCGTAATCGTACTGCCCAGGCCGATGCGGCCCGGGCGCTGCTCGAGCAGCGGCAGTTGCAGATGAAGCTTCAGGATGCCAAGAATAAAGCTGTCTGGGATGTGAGTAAGGCGGTGAGCGCAGTGGCGCAGGCCAAGAGCCAGCTTGACGCGGCGTTGAATTTGGCGGCGCTCTCACGCCAAGTGCTTGGCATGCAACAGCAGAAGTTCACCCTGGCTTCGGCTACGGTGGAGGACGTCATCACCGCACAAAGCAACTTGGCCACCGCCCAGGGCAATGTGGTGACAACACGCGCCGCCTATGCCAAGGCGCTGATTCAGTATGAGCAAGCCACGGGAACCCTTCTCGAAAGGAACAACATCAATTTGTCCGAAGCCGTACAGGGGGAAGTTCAGCGCACACCCAACATTCCCGGCGCGGAAAAATAGGATTCAGGATTCGGGATTCAGGTCCCCAAGGGAGTCTGGGTGAAAACGCGGCCAAGCATGTCATTCCGATCCGTCAGTTGACGGAGAGGAATCTCGCTCTGAGTCTTTTCAAGGCAATGCGAGATTCCTCGTCGTCTCCGTCAGCCGACGGACTGACGGACTCCTCGGAATGACACGCAAACTGGGTTTTCACACAGACTCCAAGGGAGAGGGTTATCGTTCCGACACGGGACTGAAGGCTGAAAGCTGACGGCTAACTGTCCGAACTCGGGACGAGTTATCCCAAAATCGGACACCTCGGTGGCGACTTTCCTTGGCCCTATCTCCTAATCCATTGAAAATAAATGCCTCGGGCACTAAACAGGTTGGCAGGTTTCTTGCCCTGAATATCCACGGAGAGTATCTATATGGACATTCCACGTGAATCCGCAAAGCGACAACGGCGAATTCGCAGGATCATTTATTCCGTTGTGGGTTTGTTAGCCATCGGCTCCATCACCTATGGACTTTCGCGCCTCAAGCCCGCCGCCCCCCCCGTGGACAAAGCGACAGTCTGGATTGACACGGTAAAAAGGGGGCCGATGCTGCTCGAAGTGAGAGGCTTGGGGACATTGGTTCCGGAGGAGATACTGTGGATCCCGGCGACCACGGACGGGCGGGTAGTGCGCAGGCGGGTTCTGCCGGGTGTGCACTTGAAGGCTGATTCGGTCATCCTGGAGTTGAAGAATCCTGAGCTCGAGCAAGCCGCTCTGGACGCCGAATGGCAACTGAAGGCCGCCGAGGCTGAGCACAACAGTCTGAAGGCGAAACTTGATAGCCAACTTCTGGACCAGAGGGCGGCAGCCGCCACGGTCCAGGCTGACTATCGCCAGGCGGTGCTCAATGCCGAAAAGGATGCCGCGCTGGCCAAAGCAGGTCTGGGCTCTGAACTGAACTCGAAGCTCTCGCGGGCTAGGGCCGACGAGTTGACCACCCGCAATCAGATCGAGCAAGACCGGCTGAGCGTGAGCGCCGCTTCCGCCAGCGCCCAACTCGAGGCCCAGAAGGCCAAGGTCGAGCAACTGCGGGCCCTTTACGAGCTGAAGCGGGCACAACTGGATCGGCTACAGGTGCGGGCAGGAGCGGAGGGGGTGCTTCAGGAATTGCCTGTGGAAGTTGGCCAGCAGGTGACGATGGGCACGATTCTGGCTAAGGTGGTCCAGCCGACCCGGCTGAAGGCGGAACTGAAAATTCCCGAGACCCAGGCGAAGGACGTTCAGGTTGGGCAACTGGCTTCTATTGACACGCGCAATGGCATCATTTCAGGCCACGTCATGCGCGTGGACCCGGCGGTGCAGAACGGAACCGTGACGGTGGATGTCAAGCTGGAGGGCGAACTGCCCAAAGGCGCGCGTCCCGACTTGAGCGTCGAGGGCACCATCGAGATTGAGAACTTGAAGGACGTGATCTACGTGGGCCGTCCGGCTTTTGGCCAGCCCAACAGCACGGTGGGCATTTTCAAGCTGGATGAGGAAGGCAACGGCGCAGCGCGGGTGCAGGCGAAGCTGGGGCGAAGTTCCGTCAACACGGTAGAGATTCTCGAGGGACTCAAGCCCGGCGACCGGGTAGTCCTTTCCGATATGTCCACCTGGGATGCGTTCAATCGTATAAGGCTGAACTAGCGGGTAGCGCGGACCTCCGGTTTTGAGGTCCGCGGCTCTTGTCAGTTGTCAGTGGTTAGTGGCCAGTAGGAACTTGCGGTTCGTGGAGGAACGATACGACCAGGAACGGTGAGATCAAGAGTTATCGGGATCTTCTTGTCAGGCAGAAGGGCTGCGGGGGAAGCTTGTGGCCCGTTTAGCCACTAACCACTTGCCCGTGGAGGCGGGACACAATGAACACTCTGCTCCAAGACTTGCGCTACGGCTTACGCATGCTGGCCAAAAATCCCGGCCTCACGGCCATTGCGCTGTTCACGCTGGCGCTGGGCATTGGCGCGAACACTGCCCTCTTCTCGGTGGTTAACGGCGTCTTACTCAATCCTCTCCCCTACGCGGAGTCTAACCGTCTGGTGGCGCTCTACTCTCATTATGCCAATTACACCCAGGCGTCCATTTCCTATCCCAATTTCCTCGACTGGGTGCATGACAATCGTTCGTTTTCCGCTCTTGCCGCGTTCCGCGGAGACGACTTTAACCTGACCGGCAGCGGCGAGCCGGAACGCGTGCCTGTGGAGATGGTCTCAGCGAGTCTCTTCCCTGTGCTGGGGGTAAAGCCGGTCCTCGGGCGAACGTTCCGTCCCGAAGAGGAACAGTTGGGCGCGGCGCCGGTGGTCCTGATCGGTGGCGGATTTTGGAAACGCAAACTCGCTGCAGCGCCGGATGCGGTGGGGAAGACTCTGACGTTGAATGGGGTGGCGTACAACATCGTTGGCGTGATCCCGGAAAGCTTCCGTTATAGCAGCAGCAACTTCCAACGCAGTGACGTTTACACTCCCATCGGTCAGTTCAAGGAGGCAATGTTCCGCGACCGCAAAGTCGGCATGGGTACGGACGCGGTGGGACGGCTCAAGCCGGGTGTAAGTTTGGAGCAGGCGAAAGCCGACATGGACGCACTGGCGCGACACCTGGCCGAACAATATCCAGAGGCTAATAAGGGGACAGGGGTCACGCTGATTCCGCTGAAACAGGATATGGTGGGCGACATCCAGCCGTTTCTCTTGCTGCTCCTGGCCGCCGTAGGTTTTGTTCTGCTGATCGCTTGCGCGAACGTGGCGAATCTTTTGCTGGCGCGCTCCACGGCTCGCACGCGGGAGTTCGCCATCCGCTCCGCACTGGGCGCCAATCGGGGCCGCGTCCTCCGGCAGGTCCTGACGGAGAGCATCCTGCTCGCCTCGGTGGGGGGCGGCCTGGGTTTGGTGCTGGCTTCCTGGGGGACGCAGGCGGCGCTCAAGGTGCTGCCCTCGGCGCTCCCGAGAGTTGAGGAAATCCACATGGATGTGCGAGTGTTGTTGTTCACCTTGGCCGCTTCCGTGCTAGCCGGAATCTTATTCGGTCTGGCCCCGGCGCTGAAGAATTCGCAGCTCGATCTCCATGAAACGCTTAAGGAGGGAGGGCGTGGGTTGAGCGGCGCGCGGCATCGCGCTCAAAGAAGCTTCGTGGCCGCAGAAATGGCGCTGGCGGTGGTGCTGCTGGCCGGCGCGGGCTTGATGTTTCGCAGTCTGGCCAGGCTCTCGAGGGTCGATCCCGGGTTTGATCCTCACAACCTTCTGACCTTCTACAGTTCGTTTCCGCGCCTCACCTCTCCGGATACCATTCGAGCCACGTGGCGCAGGATGGACGACAGCCTCCACGCCATTCCTGGGGTCGTTGCCGCCTCTCTGACGGTAGGCTCCGTGCCGATGGGGAACGATTCCTCTGTCGGGTTCTGGCTCGAGGGTCAGCCCAAGCCTCTGAATCGATCCGAGATGAAGGTGTCGCTGTTGTACGCGGTTCAGCCGGATTATTTGAACGTCATGCGGACTCCGCTCCGGCGGGGCCGCTTCCTATCGACTGCGGATACCGAACATTCCCCCTTCGTCATCGTTATTGACGAACGTTTCAGGCAGCTCTACTTCGGCAATCAAGATCCCATCGGCAAGCGTATCAACCTTGTGGGCGTGAACCTCACGGCGGAAATCGTCGGGGTAGTTGGGCATGTGAAACAATGGGGTCTGGCCGAGGACTCAACATCGCTTGTCCAGGCGCAAATGTATGCCAACTTGGCGCAGACTCCGGACCAAGTCATATCCCTGTATGCCAGCCGCACGGGCGTCGTCGTCCGCACGGCAGGGTCGCCGGCCGCCCAAGTTGGCTTGATTCGTCACGCCGTGGACCAGGTCAACAGCCAGCAGGCGATGTACAACATCCGGACGATGGACGAAATCATTTCCGAATCGCTTGCGGCGCGGCGTTTCTCCATGATTCTCTTGGGAATTTTCGCGGCGCTCGCGCTGCTCATGGCGTGCGTGGGAATCTACGGCGTGATCTCTTATCTCGCCGGCCAGCGGACCCACGAGATTGGTGTGCGCATGGCGCTCGGCGCCGAACGGCGGCATGTCCTGCAAATGGTCCTCGGTGAAGGCGCGAGGTTGGCGATCCTGGGGGTCGGCATCGGGCTTGTGGCAGCATTCGGGCTTGCGCGCTTCATGGCGAACTTGCTTTTCGGAGTCAGCACCTACGACCCACTCACCTTCGCCGGGGTGGCAGGGCTGCTGGTTCTGGTTGCGCTGGCGGCTTGCTACGTCCCTGCGCGCCGGGCCACCAAGGTCGATCCCATGGAGGCGCTACGGTATGAATAGGTGTCAGGTACCAGGTGTCAGGCTATAGGGAACGGGGAACAGGTTTCGGGATCCTGTTCCCTATTCCCTGTAACCTGACGGCTGACAGCTTGCGAATTGTCGAGGTGAACGATGGCGACTCTGCTCCAGGATCTGAAATACGGCTTACGCATGCTGGCGAAGAATCCCGGCTTCACGGCCGTTGTCGTGATCACGCTCGCCCTGGGCATTGGCGCAAACAGCACCATTTTCAGTTGGATCAACTCCACGGTGTTGGACCCTATTCCGGGAGTCGCCGACGCCAGCAAGCTCGTTTCAGTTATGAGAGGCGAGCGAAGTGAGCACCCCACGCCGCCGTTCTCTTATCCGGACTATGTGGACCTACGCGAGAGGACCAAGAGCCTGTCCGGACTCCTGGCGTACCACGACGATTTCGTGTCCCTCACCGGTGCCAGCAAGCCGGAACGAATTTACGGGGCATTTGTCTCCGCGGATTACTTCGACGTGCTCGGCGTGCGGCCCATCCTCGGTCGTGGCTTCCAGCGCGTGGAAGAGGAAACCCCCGGGGGGATGCCGGCAGTCGTGATCAGCTATGCCTTGTGGCAAACCCATTTCGGCGCAGACCGTTCCGTCATCGGCAAAACCATCCAGGTCAATCGCCACTTGGGTACGATTGTGGGAGTGGCTCCTCCGGATTTTCAGGGATGCAAGACGGGGTTGCGAACCGACCTCTGGTTCCCCTTGGTTTATTGGGGAGACCAGATCCGCGAACGCGACAACTATTCGTTCCAGGTCCTCGGCAGGCTCATGACCGGGGTCAGTCGAGGCCAAGCCGAAGAGGAATTGAATCTTCAAATGCGGCGCATCGTCCAGCAGTTTCCCGATTCGCACCGCGGCCCCAACCAGATCACGCTCGACCCCCTCTATCGTTCGCCCTTCGGCGCCAATGTTTACATGTACAAGACGCTGCCCATGCTGCTGGCGCTTGCGGTAGTGCTGCTGTTGCTGGGTTGCGCC
>Ga0315282_10005160_pt1 | contig 22368 bp, 10 predicted proteins | sample YL17G07_20_MG_FD_203693 | JGI IMG/M metagenome (GOLD analysis project Ga0315282, IMG submission 203693) | Sediment microbial communities from Yellowstone Lake, YNP, Wyoming, USA - YL17G07_20 | ecosystem: Environmental > Aquatic > Freshwater > Lake > Sediment | place: USA: Wyoming | collected... | reverse complement strand
CAGTGCGGGCCTGCGGGCTGAGACGATAGAAGGTCTCGACGATCTCGCCGAGCGCCTTCAGGTCAAGCTGCCCGAGGCGGTCGTCCTCGAGGTTGACGTAGAAGATGTGCGCACGCGGCACACCCGCATCGAGCAGCCGCCGCATCTCCTGGTAGAGAGCGTAGGTCTTGCCCGAGCGGCGCATGCCGATCACCACGTCGGCCTTGCCCGCGATCTCGGGCAGCGTCACGTCGCGACGCGTGAGCGGCGGCAGAGGCCGCTCCATCCACGCGGCGATGAGTGAGGCGAATTCCATCGTTATCCTTTCGACAAGGAAAGAATACGGTGCTTGTGTCCTTGTTGCAAGGATAACAATGCCTCAGGCAACGTGCGACACTCACTGCGTAGAGAACGTACTCGAGAGAAGGCGCCGGCGCCGTCAAGCGCCCGGGCGGCGATACGCCCCGCCCGCGCGGGGAAGCGCCCGCGCGGTGAACGCCGCGGCCGGCACTGAAACGGGGCGCGGGCGGCGCCTCGGCTTCGCCGAGGCGCCGCCCGCGCGTTCGTTGCACCTGTCTTTGCGCCGGCCTTACTTGCCGAGCACCGAGAGGAACGACTCCCCGTTCGGCGTACCGACGCCGGTCACGTCGTCGTAGCCCGGGATCGTGTGCAGCGTGCCCGTCTGGTTCATGGTGCGCAACGTGAAGCGCACCCCATCGGTCGCGTTCTCGTAATTGACGTAGTCGGAGCGCACCGCGGCCATGATCGTCGGCGGATCGACGATGTCGCGGTACGCGGCGCTGCCGTAGGCCTTGTAGAGCGCCGGGTTGGCGAACCCGTGCGCGTGGCCGGCGCGTTGATCGGCGAGCGCCATGACGCCGGCGAACAGCGGCGACGAGAGACTCGTGCCGCCGATGCGGTAGGTGTCGTAGGAGACGCTGCCGTCCGACCATGTCTGCGTCTGCCCGACGAGCATGCCCGTCGTAGGATCGCCGACCATGGCCACGTCGGGCACGGCGCGCCCGGCCGTGGTGTTCGAGAAGTAGTTGGCGATCGAAGCCGGAACGACGCCCTGCTGGTACCACAGCTCGGCGAACAACCGGCTCGTGCCGCCGCCGCCGCCGTAGAGGTAGTCACCGGGCGGCGTGGGTGTCCAGGCAAAAGCAACACTGTCGAACGTCGACCGCGTCGTGCCCCAGCCGGTCTCGAACAGGTAGTCGTTGGCGGCGCCCACGCCGAGACTCGTGCCGCCCACAGCGGTGACCCAGGGGCTCGAGGCCGGCCAGTCGACGCTCCGGTACCCCAGATAGGCCACTTCGTCGCCGTCGTCGCCCGAGGAGAAGTAGACGCCGATACCCTCGGCCGCGGCCTGGATGAGCGTGTCGTTGAACGGCTTGATGAAGCCGTTGGGCAGCGCCTCGCCGGCCCAGCCGTAGGAGTTGGTGACGATCTGGGCCAGGTGACGGTCGACCACGTGGTTCATGGCCGCGTCCATGTCTTGATAGTTGTTGGGCGAACCGACGTAGACCACCGTGGCGCCGGGGGCCATGGCGTGCACGGCCTCGACGTCGAGCGTTTCCTCGCCGTACCAGCCCTGAGGATCTTGGGCATAGCTTTCGGGGTGGCGATAGGTGCCGGGCGCAACGACCTGCTTGAATTGACCCGCGGCAAACGGGGGCAACCCGTTATCGGTCGCATAGCGGTTAGCGTCTTGCAGGATGGTGGGCGACGCGTAGGCGTCGATGATCGCCACGGTGACGCCGCGGCCGTCGTTGCCTTGAGCGATGGCCCCGTCGACGCCGTAAGCTCCCTCGAGCTGCTTGGGCGTGTAGCCGCGCACGGCGTAGGGTTGGACGCTACCGTACGCTTGCGGCAGCGTGCTCGCGACATTCTCGCCCCAGTACAGCGACCACGGCTGCGCGTTGCGGAATCCCGGCGACGGCGTGGCGTCTTTACCCACGATGTAGGGGTGGACCAGCGCGGCGCTCTCGTCGACGCCGACGACCCCGCTCACGACGCCGGCGAGCGTCGCCGGGATCTGCAGCTCGGCAGCCGGGGCGCGCAGGGTGAGCCCGTCGACGACGTACTCGTTGAGCTTCACGCCGAACGCGGCCTGCACCTGCGCGACAGTGCCTTCAGCGGCGACGCAGTGATTGTTGGCCGGGGTATAGACGATCGTGAATCCCCGGCCGGTCAGCCACGTACGCACGGCGCCCACGTCGCTCTGAGTCGGTGCGAACTGCCGGCGGAACTGTGTTGGGGTGACGTAGTGGCCGTAGCTCGGGCTCGACGGATCGGAGACCGAGCGCGCCAGAGCGACCGCTCCGGCCTCGTTGCGCCAACTCAGGTACACACGAAAGCCCACGTACTGCGTGGGCGTGGCGCTCGACTTGAAGTGCGCCGAGGTGGCCCACGACGGCACACTGCCGGCCAGCGTCGCCCGAGACGACGGCGCTGCCCCGGCGCCTGCCGCGACGAACAAGGCAAACGCCATCGCCACGACGAGCAACAGTAGTAAGAAGCGCGTCTTTCTTGGCATGGTCTCGCCCTTCTGCGATCGGCTCGAGCCGGTATGGCAGAGCGCGCTGCTTCAAGGCTACCATCGGGGTACGAGGGTTCTCAACGACGCGACGTTGCCCGACACGGCGACGCCGCCGGGCGATCAGCCTGACAGGGCAACGTCGGCCGGTGATACCGAGCCGGCCTGGCGACCCCTCGCCTGCATGCGCCGCCGGTCTTCGTCGAAGAGGTGGAGAAGGCTGCACGCCGTGCCGACTCCCCACCGACGTTGCGGGCGACGCCTGCCGACACGCCGTCGAGACAGTCCTTGTCGGTGCGCCCTGCGTACTTGCCGAAGTCTTCGCGGTAGGCGGCAACGAGCTCGTCCTGCACGTACTACACACTCGCAAGCATGGGTTCGCAACGCGAAGAGCCTGCATCCCTGACATCGGCGCCGGGTAGGCGGGGCAGGACGCCTCGACTATTCGCCCAGAACGGTCTGCGCGATACGCTCGACATACCACGTGTCGCCGGGCGTCTGAAACACAACGTGCCGGCGCTCGAAGTCGAGCTCGCTCATGCCGTCGCCCCACCAAGCGAGCTGCGCGAGCGGTGTGCGCGAGACGATGAACGAGTCGAGCGTCACGGTGGGGTCGCCCAGACGCCGCTCAAGCTCCTTGATGGTCTCGCCGAAGCGCAGCTTGGGATCGGTCGGGCCCTCGATGTTGCGCAGCCCCTTGGGGTCGATGAACACGACGTGCTGACGGAGGTCTCCCGTGGGGGCTTGAGCCCGGCTCGGCGATTGCGCCTGCCCCAGCGATTCAGCGCTGCCGTCCTCGACGAGCCAAAGGATGAAGTCGGGGTAGAAGTTGCCCGCCTCGAAGAAGCCCACGCCGCGGCCGCGGCTCTGGTTGCGCAGCAGGTAGAGCTGCTTGCCGGTGAAGAGCCCGGTGGCGGCGCCAACTGTCTCACGGCCGGCGCCGCCACCGTCGCCGTGTCCGTCTCCGCTACGCCCACGCTCGCGCTCCCATAACGTGCGCAGGTCGCGCACGAAGTCGCGCTCGCCATCGTTGAGCGCCACCGGCCGCACCTCAACAACATCGTCTTGCGAGCAGGCCAAGAGCGGCTGATAGAGGTGCCGATCGAAGAACAACGCCGCTGAGCTGCCGAAGGACAGATCAGCCAGGCCGGCCAACTCACCGCGCTCGATACGTTCTTTGAGCCTCGTCAGTGTCGCCAGAAGCTGCTCTTGCGAGCGCTGCACCAGCACACGGTACTCGTCGAAGAAGTTGGGATCGCCGGCAGTCAGCTCGCGATACTCGAGGTGCTGCGCCTCGTACCCTGCCTTGCAGGAGCGGTAGTAGCGCTCGCAGTACTTCTTGAGCAGGGTGAGCGCGATCTCTTGCCACAGCCGCACGCGGCTGAAGTCGCCGACCGCGAGCTGCGCCTCGGGGATGAGCAGGGTGTACCAGCGCGCTTTCGCATCACGACTCGCGGTTTCGAGCAACAACCGCGCCGCGCTGCGCAGCAGATCGAGGTTGTGCCAGCCACGTTCGGCCTTGTAGCGCTGCAGCTCGAAGTACATGGCGTCCCAGTCGAGGAACGCCAGATGCTCGGCGCCCAGCAGACCCTCGTGCTTGGCCGCGGCGCCGCCGTCCGCGGCGGCGCCGCGGCTGCGCTGCGCCTGGATCTTGGGGTACCAGTCGACCACGAGCGGGTAGCGCACGAGCTGCTCGGGTATCTCGCCCAGGGCCGGTTTGGGGCCCTGGCGCTTGAAGTCGATGCCCTCGCGCAGCTTGAGCGTGCGCAGCTTGGCCTCACCGAGGCCACGGATCACCGGCAGGACGATCTCGACCCGATCCTCGTTGGCCGGCAGCCCCTCCTCCTCGAGGTACTCCTTGAACTGACGCATGTAGTCGGCGCGCACGCCAAAGATGTTCAGGGTCTCGAGCAGGTGCAGGCGCGCGAGACCGGACTGGTTGAGTCGCGCGCTTGCACCTGCGACCCTGCCACTGCGCTTGAGGCTGAAATCGAGCCCTTTGAGCCGCACGCCGCGGCCGAAGAGCTGAATGATCTCGGAGCCCTCGGAGCGGCCGAAGTTCATCAGGCCCATCGTGCTCACACGCCAGCTGTTCCAGCCCTCGGTGAACTTCTTCGAGCCGATCAGCAGGTTGACCCGCGACTCAGGGCGGTTGATCACCTCGAACAACGACGCGCCCAGGGCCCGCTCCTCGACGACCAGCTCGCCGCCGGCCTCATACCGCTCGCACAGCTTGCGCAGCGACGTGGTGTCGCCGACGTTGATCACCCCGAAGGGGTCGTTGTCGCCCACCTGCAGGGCGATCTCGCCCTCGACGCCCTTGAGGTCGACCACGTGCAAGCCCGCCGGCGCCGGGGCGTTGAACACCGTGCGCAGCAGGTCGTCGAAGATCTGCTCGGCCGTCAACCCGCTCTGAGCCAGGTACGCGAATGAGTTGCCGAAGATCTCGCGCCCCTGCGCGTCGAGCAGGCCGGCGCGCCCACTCAGCAACAGTTCGATGCGCCCCACCGAGACCCGGCGCTCGCGCAGAAAACCTGCAAGGAACAGCAGGATATCGAGCACGTCCGAGACCTGCCGGCCCTGCCGCGTGCGCACCGCGTTCACGCTGCCGCCGACGAACACCCACAGCGGCCGCTCCACCAGAAACGGCCGGTAGTCGCGCTCGCGATCGAGGTACAGGCGAAGCTGCTGGTAGAAGCCAAGGAGACAGGCGGTGAGGTAGCTGCGGCGCACCTCTTCGTCGTGGTCGTCCTGCAGGTTGAGGATGACGTAGTCCTTGCCGTAGCCGTCTTTGTAGAAGTACTTCTAGGAGTAGTCGAAGAGGATGCACTTGGCGTACTCCTCTTCGAGCTCGGGCTTCTTGGCAGCGCGCATCGCCTGACCGAAGGTGGCCGAGTACTCGAACGAGAAGCCATGCTCGCAGAGCCGGTCGCGCTTGCTCTTCCAGTCCTCGCCGCTGGAGCCGCGGTGGCCCTCGTCGACCAGCACCAGGTTGTCGCCCTCGAAGGCGTCGACGGCGACCGTCTTCTCTTTGCCCTCCTCGGCCAGCTTGTGGATGTCGATGATCTCGACGGCGCGCCCGGCGAAGAGGCTGGGCGCGTCCTTGTCGAAGAGGTCGGCGTCCATACCGGAGAGCACGAACTCGGCGAGATGCTGGCGCGAGAGCCCCTCGTTGGGCGTGAGCAGGATGATGCGGTTGAGCTCACGCTCGCGTCCGGCGCGGGCCAGGTAGTGCCTGTACTGCAGCACGTTGACGTGCATGAGCAGCGTCTTGCCCGAGCCGGTGGCGCACCAGAAGGCGAGCTTGTTGAGCTGCTCGGGCGCGTAGAGGTCGATCTGATCGACCGGCGCCGTTCCGAAGTTGAAGCGCGTGACCTGCTGGTTGAGAGCCGACAGAAGTGCGTCACGATCGCGGAAGTACCGGTCGAGGTAGATCTCGGTGAACAGCAGCGCCAGGTATTGGAAGTACTTGGGCAACACCTTGTGCCCGTCATGCAGGCGCCGCTCGGTGATCGCCCGCCAGTGCCGCACAATGTTCTGGTCGTAGGCAAGCAGCTCGTCGCGCGTGAGCTGCGCGCGGTCGAACAGCCGCAGCGCGAGCCCATGGTGGTAGCGCGAGATGCCCTCGTCGTCGAAGCCCTCGAGCTCAGGGTCGTCCAGCATCTTCGCCAGGTCGTCGAAGCTACCGACCTCGAACAGGCTCAGAAGCCACTGGTTGAGGACGAGGCGCTGGTCGAAGGGCAATCGATTGGCACGTGGACTCATGCGTGCACTTCGCTTCTGCGTTTGTGGTTCACTAATGGCAGACAAATCATTTTGTTGCTCACTTATGTAACGAAAGTGACAAACAAGAATGATTGCTGCGAATCGGTGCTACTCAAAAGATGTCGCGTCCCTCGGCCACGTTGAGGAGCGCCGGAAACGCGAGAATTGCGGCGCGTCTGCCTCGTCCCGGCGAAACAACCTTGAGCACAGCCTCCTTCTGCAGCACAGCGATCAAGCGTCTCGCGGTCGGCTCAGGAATCCTTGCGCGCGCAATGAAGTCGCTGGTCTTGAAGATCGGCTGTCCGAAGATGAAGTCGAGCGCGTGCACACCGAACTGCGAGCGCGTCATCTCGACCACTCGACTCTTCATCCGCCCGTACAGGTCGAGGATCGCCTTGGCCTTCTGCAGGTTGTCGTCGGCCTGCGCCTGCACCGCCTGCAGGAAGAAGCGGCACCACGCGGCCCAGTCGCCGTCGCGCGAGACGGCCAGCAGGCGCTCGTAGTACTCGTCACGGTGCTCCTCGAAGTAGGCGCTGATGTAGAACATCGGCTGGCCGATGAGCCCCACCTGTCGGAGGAACAGCGGAATCACCATGCGCCCCAGGCGGCCGTTGCCGTCCATGAACGGGTGGAGGGCCTCAAACTCGACATGCAGGATGGCGAGTTGCACGAGACGATCGGGTTGCTCCGAATGAAGGTACTTCTCCCATCGGCCGAACGCGTCGGGCAGCTTCTCAGGACTGATTGGCATGAAGTGACACGTCTCGGGCGTGCAGCCAGGAGGGCCGATCCAGACCTGCGTGCGCCTGAACTCACCCGGCGCCTTGTTTTGCCCGCGCACCCCTTCGAGCAGCACGGCGTGCGCGTCTCGTATCACCCGGCCCGAGAGCGGAAGCTTCAAAAGGGCTTGAGTCGCCGCAAACATTGCGCGCCGGTAGTTCAGCACTTCGTGGATGTCGTCGCGCCGCTCGGCCGTGGCCGGCGCCTGCCCCGCCTCGAACTCCAGCACCTCGCCCATGGTCGCCTGCGTGCCCTCAATGCGCGACGAAAGCACCGCCTCTTGCGTGGTCAAAGGTGAGAGGAGTAAGGCCGGATTGGGGATGGCAGTGAGAATACCGTCGTATCGAGCGATTGCTGCCGACGCCGGCCCGATGAAGGGGACCAGCGACCCCCAGTCGAGCTCGGGCGGGAACTTGCCCTCATGGTAGGGGACCGGCCGCATCACACGTCCTCCACGTCGAACATGAGGCGCTTGAACTCGTCCTCGATGAGGCGCACCTTCCAGGTCTCGTCGGGCCGCCGCAAGTTCTCGAGGTTGTTGTCGCCGTTCACGTAGATCACGTCGAACTCACTGTCGCGCGTGGCGTAGCCCTGCTTCTGGAAGAACTCGTCGAGGTCGGCGTTGGACTTCTCGCGCGTGTTGCGCCAGATGACGAGGACGCGCTCGCCCTGCGGACTCGCGCCCTCCACCACCTTGAACCCGCGGATGCTGTCGATGTGGCGCACGCGTAGGCCGAGCAGGTAGTTGAACGTCTCGACCAGGTCGACCGTGACCGGCCGCGTCTCGCCCACCGATCCGCAGCTCACCTGTAGCGTGTAGCTGAACGGGTCGTCGAAGCGATCGAGGTCGAGCAGCGAGGCGCTGCCGGCGCTCTCCACGTCGAGCATGTAGCGCAGCGTGTAGTCTTCGCGCAGGTCGGGGTGTGCCGCGAGGAGCTCGTCCTGATCGGCGCTGCGGCGCAGCTCCAGGTTGTTGAGCGCGTCTTCGTAGGACTCGAGGCGGAGGTACTTGATGAGATGCGGGCCGCGCTCGCGTTCTTCGTCGCTCGCGCGCCGCTTGGGCTTGCCGTCCTTCCACTCCGGCGTGTAGGTGACCTTCTTGAGCCGCGGCAGCAGCACCGTGTCGAAGTAGTCGGCCATCTCGACGAGGATGAACCGGCGCCGCCCGCCGTCTTCGCGGTTGAGGTTGATGACGGCGTGGCCGGTGGTAGCTGAGCCTGCGAAGTAGTCGAGTGTGGTCGACCCTGGCGCAAGTCCGGCAACCTTGAGGCAGTCCCTGACAAGCGCGACGCTCTTCGGAAAGTCGAAGTCCTTTCCCGCGAAGACATCCTTGAGAACCTTTGTCCCACTTTCACTCGCCGAGTAACTGGAGTCGTCCCACCAAGTACCTGGCAGTGCACCCTCTTGGTTTGGCCGGTATTTCTTGTAAACCTCAATGCGCTCGTCGGCATCTCGCTGAGCGCGGATGTCTCCAAGCTCCCGGCGTGCCCTTTGCGGCGAACAAGTCCACACCTTCTCGCGGCCGTCGCTATCGACCGGCCACACGGCCTGCTCGTCGGCCCGCGCAACCTCGTCCACCCGCCATGTCTGGCTAGACTCGATCCAAGTCAGATTCGGGACTCGAACGGCGGTATCCGATACGTACACGGGATAGTAGGACTTCGGGCGATCAGACCTATCAGAGTCCGTCCCAGACTTCCTGAAGTTGGACCAGGCAAACGCCCCCCTTTCATCCGAATAGGGATAGCGCCTCGCCTTGCTCCCCTTGCGTTCCAGCCGCCCGATCCGCGCTTCCGCCGATCCCCAGAACACAGCATACTCGTGATTGGACGAGAAGCCCGTCGCTGTCGGCCGACCCTGCGGTTTGCTCCTGATCGCCGCCGTGGCGAGAAGAGTGTCCGACGAGAGGGACTCAAGAACGCCCCGGAGATCTGGGAGCTCGTAGTCATCGATTGCGATGCACGTGATCGAGCACGGTTCGCGCAGATCACGTTCCGCCTCAAGCCGGTCACGGAGAAGGCAGACCCACGACGAGCGTCGATAGCCGTTCTTGTAAAGAATAGGGCTGGCGTCCGTGTTGTAAGGCGGGTCGATGTACACGCACTTCACCTGCTCGCGATACCGCTGCTGCAGCAGGTTGAGCGCCTGGAAGTTCTCGCTGTGGATGAGCAGCCCGTCGGTCTGCTCATCCAGGTCGTCGAAGCTCGCCAGCAGCCGCTCCTTGAACTCAACGCTGAAGTGCGCCGTGTCGAGCACCAGCGACGGGTTGGCTTTGAGGAACTCCACCGTGAGCGGCTCTGAGTAGCCCGGCTGGGTGAGGTCGTCGGCGATCTCGTCGATGGCGAACAGGCGCACCCATTCTTGGCGCTGCGCCTCGTTGGCGGCGGTCTCGGGGTGGAGCTCGTCGGCCACGCGGTCGAGCGTCACGCAGTAGTTGGTCTCGACCACGAACTTCTTCTTCAGCCAGAGCTTCTTCTGGAAGTCTTCGAGCTGCGCCAGAAAGTCGATGGTCTTGTGCCCGATGCGGCGGATGGCCCGGATCTTGGCCAAGTACTGCGCCACGCGCTGCTCGCCCTCGGCCTCGATGTCGTCGAGGTGCATGACCTCGTTCTTGATGAAGAAGTCGAGCTCGCGACGGAGAAAGCCGCCCAGATCTTTGTGGATGAAGTAGTCGAAGGTGTTGCGCGCCGTGTAGTCGCTGAGGTGCTTCTCGAGCAGCGTGCGCGTGGAGTTCTTCTCGGTGGGGGCGGCGGCGGCCAGGCCGGAGAGCCAGGCCGCCGCCGCCTCGCTCTCCATGACCGTGCGCGCCGCCTCGGCGATGAGCTCCTCGCGCTTGCGCTTCTGCGAATCGGGCTTGTACTCGAACGGGATGATGAGCTCCGCCGCGCCATCGTCACCCTTCTCTTCGCGGATCGGGTCGCTCTCACTGAGCATGAAGCGCCGCTCCTGCCCAGCCGGCGCCTTGGTATTGTCGCGCTCCTCGTCGGCCTGCACGAGCTTGAAGCGCACGCGCCGGCCGTCGGGCAACTTGAAGGCGTAGTCGCGGAAGTACTCGCCGCTCTTGATGTAGTACTGGTCGTGGTTCGCCCAGTAGAGTTTGACCTCTTCGCCCTCGTAGGGAATGGCGTACACGCCCTCTTTGTAGCGCCGCAGCGAGATGAAGTCGCCGTCTTTGTAGTAGCGGCGGAAGAAGTTGTAGAGGTCGGAGAAGACCTCGGCTGCGAGCGCCTCGGGATCGCCGGTCGCTTTGAGCGCCTGACGCAGGTCTTGAACGCGCTGGCTGGCGTCGGGATCCACATCGGCGACCGCGCATGCTTGTTCCACCTTCTCCAGCTCCGCCTGCAACTGCGCCCGCTGGCCCTGATCGACCTCGCTGAGCGTGGCCTTCACTTGCGGCAGCAGGTCGTGGTCGAGAAAGCGCGTCACTTCGTCGCGCTTGGCGTTCATGATGCGGTAGATGCCGAAGTCGAGGTCGGCGCGGTCGAACATGAACAGCTCGGCCAGCAGGCCGCGGAACTTGTCGTAGGTGCTCTCAGCCACCGATCAGCCTCCACTCGCCTGTCTTGGGACGCGCGCCCAACCACATCGGTCTATCTTCCGTTATCCGGACAGGTATCTGGACATTTCTCAGGACGCGTACGGGGACATTTACGGGGACACGTACGGGGATATGGGCGGCCGACACGTTTCTGGTGTTATTCATGGTGTCGCTTATGGTGTCGCGTAATGGTGTCAGCGGGCTCCTGCATGGCGTCAGTCGTCGCACCTGAGGCTGTTCGGCCCCAGCCGCAAGCGTGACCTTGCCCTTGAACCCAGCCGTTCCGCCCGTAGCGCCCATCACGCCACACCCCAGCGGATCGTGAACAGGCGCACGGTGTGTGTGCGCTGCGCCAGCCGCTTCTCCAGTGCGGCGATGAGCTCGTCGCGCTTGGCGGCGATCTCGTCTTCGACGTCGAAGATGCGCTGGCGCAGACGCCGCTGCTTCTTTTCGAACTCCTTGATCTGCACCTGCAGACGATGCTGCTCATCGAGGCTGGCCGCCTGGCGCTCGTCGCGCTTGGTGGCGCGGATCTGCGCCTTGACGTCGGTGAGCTCTTTCTCCGCCGCCTTGACCTTGTCGTCGGCCCAGCGCTCGAGCCGGTCGCGCTCTTGCTGGAAGAAGCGGTTGTTGGCCGCGAAGGACGTGGCGACCGTGGCGTCGGCGTGGCGCCGGCTCTCGGCCGCGAGCCGCTGGGCGGTCGCGGCCGGCAGCTCTGGCGCCACGCCGACCTGCCCGTCGCAGCGGAACAGCTTCTCGCACCGCTCCTGATCCAGAATCTCGCCTGCGTCGGTGAGCGCCGTGAACAGCAAGTACTCCTCCAGCTCCAATAATTCGACCGTCAACCGGTCGAGCACAAGCCAGCCGCCCTGCCCCTTGAGCTTCTCGACCACCGCCAGCTTCGTCGGATGCCGAGTAACGTCGAACGTCACCCGCGCCGGCGGAGTGGGCGTCTCGCGGCCACGGGCGATAACATGCTCGGCCAACGGATGCGACAGGCGATAAAGGAACTCGCCCGTCTCGTTGCGCGCCGTCTTTGAGATCAGATGATAGCGGCCGGGTCGGACGTCATTGGTGGGCGCTTCGAGCAGGCTGAAACAGAGCTGGTCGTCGTCAAACACGGCCGCGTCGCCGAGCACGTACTTGGTCAGTGTCCAGAACTGCCGGCTCACCGAGTCGAGGAACGACCGTGTGGCGTGGAGCTGCGCCTTGAGACGCGCGTGCACGTCCTCGTCGAACTCTTCGAGGAGCACACGGCGTGTGTCGGCCATGCGCTCCTGGATCGCCGCGTCCATCTCCGCACGCAGACGGATGAACGCCGCCTCGATCTCATCGGGCCGCCGGCAGCGCTGGTAGATGTCGAGGATACGCTTCTCGAAGTCGACGCCCGACTCGATCGCGCCCAGCACCTCGTCGGAGGCGCCGAAAACGCCCGTGAACAGGCGCAGCTTCTCGCCGAGCAACTCCAGTACGCGCCGGTCGGCGTCGTTGCTCTCATTGAGGAAGTTGATGACCACCACGTCGTGCTGCTGCCCGTAGCGGTGAGAACGGCCGATGCGCTGCTCGATGCGCTGCGGGTTCCACGGCAAGTCGTAGTTCACGACCAGCGAGCAGAACTGCAGGTTGACGCCCTCTGCGGCCGCTTCGGTCGCGATCATTACCTCGGCCTCATCGCGGAAGTACTCGATGAGCGCCATGCGGATGTCGACCACACGTGAGCCCGTACTGCGCCCGGTCTCGCGGTTCTCTTCGAGCCAGCGCTCGTAGATCGCGGTCGCCTGCGGCCCGGTGTTCGTGCCGCTGAACAGCACCACACGGCCCTCGTAGCCGCTGGCGTCCAAGAAGTCGCGCAGGTACTCCTGCGTGCGACGGGACTCGGTGAACACGACGGCCTTGCGCTTCGCGCCCATCTTCGCCATCTCTGCGAAGCCGGTCTCGAGCGCCGTGAGCAGCGCTCGTGACTTGGTGTCGACGGGGATGCCGTGAGCGCGCGCGATGAAACCCTCGAGCTCGGCGATCTCGGCCGCGAGGCAAGCCGTGTCGAGCGCCTCGGCGCCGTCGTCGAGCGCACCCGCGCCTTCCTCGGGTGCGCCAACGACGCCTGTGGACGCCGCCTCATCGTCACTGTCGCCCGCCGTTGTATCCGCGCCGTCGCTCGCCTGCTCGGTCAACTCCTCGTCGACGTAGTCGTCCTCCAGCTCATCGAGATCGGTGAGTTCGAGCAGCACATCGTCCGGCGCGCCGCTTTGAGCCTGTGCGTCGCGCAAGCGCAGCAAGCGGTCGCGCATGGTCTCCAACGTGCCGGCGATCGCTCGCGACGACGAACCCAGGAGCTTGCGCAGGATCAGCGTCACCAGCGTGCGTTGGCGAGAGGGCACCGAGAAGGTGTCGTCACGCGTCAAGAAGCTGGAAACATCCTCGTAGAGGAGACGCTCTTCATCGGTGGGTTTGAACGGCACGGTGATAGCCGCGCGTTTCGTGAAGCGGATGTACTCGAGCACCTGCTTGCGCAACGTGCGTTTACAGAACGGCGTGAGACGAGTGCGCAGCTCGCGCAGGTCGCCATCCTGGCGCATGTACTGCTCGCGAAAGGCCGCCCGGCCGCCGAAGATACGCTCGTCGATCACCGTCGACAGGCCGTAGAGCTCCAGCAGCGAGTTCTGCAGCGGCGTGGCCGTCAACAGCAGCTTGCGCTTGCCCTGCAGCGCCCAGCGCAGGTTTTGGCCCATGCGGTTGCTGGGGCGATAGGCGTTACGCAGCTTGTGCGCCTCGTCGACGACCACCAGGTCCCACGCTGTTGCGCACACGTCATCGCGTCGCGCGCTGGCGAAGTTGATCGACGTGATGACGACGGCGCCGCCAGGGAACGCGCCATCCGCGCCTCCGTGAGACTCGCGCAGCGACCGCGCGTCGAGGATGACCGTGGGCAGGTGGAACTTCTCCTGCAGCTCTAGGCCCCACTGCTTGCGCAACGACGCCGGGCAGATGACGAGCAGCCGGCGCTTGCGCTCGGCCCAGAACTGGCACAGGACGAGACCGGCCTCGATCGTCTTGCCCAGGCCGACCTCGTCGGCGAGGATGACGCCGGAGCTGAGCGGCGAGCGCAGCGCGAAGCCGGCGGCGTCGATCTGGTGCGGATTGAGGTCGACTGCGGCATCGAAGAGCGACTGCGAGAGGCGGTCATCGGCGCCGGAGGGACGCCGGCGCGTCAGCTCGTGGGCGAAGTACTTGGCATGGTAGGCGGTGGTCACAGGCCGGCTGCTCCGCCGTGCTGGCTCAACCTCTCCATGCACCCCCCTACACTGGACCGAACGCGGTTCTTACGCACGCTGAAGTTGAATCCTACAACGCACGCGCTACGCAGCCGCTGAGGAGCAATCCGCAAGACACCCGGCCACCTCGGTCACGCCGATGCCGTACTCGATCATGAGGTCGGCGAGCTTCTCGCCGTCGATCAGCACTATGCGCTTCTCGATGCCGGCAACGAAGTCGTGCGCGTCTTTCGAGAACTGTGAGGTCGAGATCATCACGCCCTTGCGGGCACGCTTGCCCTCGAGACTGCCCACGAAGCTCTGCACCACCGGGCGCCCCACGGTCCCGTCCCAGCGCTTCGCCTGGACGTAGACGGCATCCAAGCCGAGCCGGTCCTCCTTGATGATGCCGTCGATGCCGCCGTCGCCGCTCTGCCCTACGGCGCTGCCCGCATCGGCCATCGACCCGCCGTAGCCCATCGCCAAGAGCAGCTCCACCACCAGACGCTCGAAGAAGGACGGCGAGCACCCCTTGATCGCGGTGAGGATCTGCGCGGCCAGGTCTTTGCGCAGCGCTTGGTAGCTCGTCTCGATGAGTTCGGCCGGGCTCAGGTACAGAAGCTCGCCAAGCCGCTCGCGCAGATCGCGACTGCGATGGTCTACACCGTCAGCCAGTTCTTCCAGTACGGGGAGCATCAAGTCTTGAAAACCCGGCACGGGCAACGCGAACCTCCTTCCGGTTCGCGGTTCACTCCGACTCGACCAGCGCCGACTCGGCGACGATGGGGATGCGGCCCAGGAAGATGTTGCCCGTGCGCCCGTCGATCGACAGCCAGTCGCCGGCGTGCAGCTCGTTGCCGGCCAGGCGCGCCGAACCTTCGCGCTCGATCACCTCGAGGTCCATGCAGTCGACCACGGCCGTCTTGCCCAAGCGTTTGGCGGTAACGGCGGCGTGCGACGTAGCCCCGCCTCGCGCGGTCAAGATGGCATGCACGCGCGTGATGATGGCGATGTCTTCGGGCACCGTGTCGGGCCGCAAGAGCACGATGTTCTGCGCGGGCGCCTCGGCCAGCAACCGGTCGATCTGCTCGGCGTTGACCGCCACGCGCCCCGAGTAGGCGCCCCCGGCCACACCCATCCCCACGGCCACGGGAGGCCCGTAGTTGGGCGACGACGTGTCGAAGTGAGCCGCGTCCTTGGCTTGCTCCTGCACCACGGGCCGTTTCTGCAGGACGTACAGGTCCTCACCGGCGGCCGACTCGAACGTGAACTCGATCTCTTGCGGGTCGAACTCGCGCTCGCTGACCAGCTCGCGGGCGATCGAGAGCAACCTTTGGTAGACCTCGGGGAAGTCTCTCTCGAGGGAGTGCTGCGTGCCCCGGTAGGTGGGGCTGCCCAGCCGCTGGGCTTCAGAGACCGGCAGCGGGAACACCAGTCCGCCGACGAGGTCCTCGCCCTGACTGCGCACGGCGAAGTCGCCGAACAAGCGCACCTGCCGGCTGTACGGCTCGAGCGGGTTGTGCGTGAAGGTCACCCCCGACCCCGATTCGCGGCTCAGGTTGCCGAACACCATGCGCTGCACGACCACCGCGGTGCCCCACTCCTCGGCCACGTTGATGTACTGCCGGTAGAAGCGCGCGTGCGACGAGTCCCACGACTCGATCACCTTGAGAACGCACGAGACGACCTGGGCGAAGGGGTCGTCGACGAAGACCACGCCCCCCTCCCGGGCCCGCATCTTGTAGGTGAAGGCGATCTCGCGCATCTGCTCGCGGGTGAAGTCGAGCTTGCGCTCCACTCCGTAGCGGTCCTTGAACTCGGTCATGATGCCGTCGAAGAAGTCGCGGTCGATGCCGGCCGACATGGCCCACGACTGCAGAAAACGCCTATAGCAGTCCCAGGCCGCCCACCCGAGTCGCCGGTCGTCCGACAGCGCCTCGGCCAGCTCGTCGTTGAGACCGACGTTGACGAACGTGGTCATGAGACCGGGCATCGAGATCGCCGCCCCCGAGCGGATCGACAGCAGCAGCGCGCGCGTCGGGTCGCCGAGGCGCAGACCGGTCTGCTTCTCGAGCTGACCCAGAGCCCTGCGAACGCGCTGGATGGTGTCGTCGTAGAGGGGCCGGTACGACATGGCCGGCACGGCGCTGAACAGCTCGGTGCTGAGGATGAAACCCTCGGGCACCTGGTGCCCATACGACGCCATCTGCTTGAGCCCCAGGCCCTTGAAGCCCAGGGTCATCTGGTCGTCGGTGTCGCGCTTGAGCTTGTGGATGGGCAACACCAGCCGTTCCGGGTCGTAGTTCATCATGCGCGTAAGGGCTTGGGTGCCCAGGCGCCCGTTGAGCAGCGAGATGCGGCGCAGGGCGGCCGCCACGTAGCGATCGAGGGCCTGCATCCCCAGGGCCGACACGAGCACCTCACGCAGGACCATCTCGGCGACCGCGTCGACCGACATGGAGCGCGCCTCGCACTGGCGCGTGTCGTTGACCAGCACGGCGTGCAGCACCTGGTCGTGGCTGAGGATGGAGCTCGTGGAGAGCTCGGTGACGCTGTTCACGAGGAACTGGAACACGTTCTGGTACTGGCGGAAGGTGAAGTTGTGGCTGGCGAAGCTCGCTTCGAGCATGCCCAGGTTGGCGCCCAAAGCGCGGGATTCGACCCCGTCGACGGCCAGCGCCCGCCTGAAGCGCTCGATGGCAGCCGACATGCGGCGCAACGAATCGCGCGTCACGTAGGGCTCGATGCCCTCGGCGACCAGGTCGTCGAGCAGCCTGCCCACCAGGTTCTCGACGCGGAACGACAGGCCCAGGGCGTCGAACTTGGGCTCCCTGTAGTTGCCGTAGATCGAGGGGATGCCGGCGGCGATATGCCGTTTCTGGTAGATGTTCTCGGTCGCCGCCGAGGGAGCGGGGTCAAGGACGATGGCTTTCAGCTCCTCCAAGACCGCGAGAGCCGCGTCGAGCAAGCGGTCTCTCGTGACCGAGGTGGGGCGGCGCTGCCAGGCGGCCAGCGCGCGCGCGAATCGCTCGCGCACCTTGGCCTCGAGGCGCAGGTGCCGGCCGACCGCCTCGCCCAGGTCGCCGGCCGACAGGGAGTACTTGTGCGCGAGGAACTGGTAGGTGCGCACCATGAGGGCTACGCGGCGTCGATCGATGTCGTCGCCTGCCTCGCCGCGCGCGCCGTCGCCCGGCGCGCCGCCGTCGCCTGGCGCGCCGCCGTCGTGTGCACCGAGTGCGGCGAGTCGGGCCTGGAGCTCGCTTGGAGACAGCGCCAAGAGCAGGTCTAAAAGGGCATCGATCGACCGCGCGCCAGACTGCTCCTGCAGCGCCAGCAGCGTCTCGTGGGGGCCTTTCGCCCATTCCGGCTCGAGCCGCACCGCCTCCATCGTGTTGGCCGAGATGAAGGGCTCCAACCCCGAGGGGTCGAGGGTCATCCAGTAGCGCAACACGGCGCGGCTGAAGGCCACCAACCGGTTCGACGACTCCGCGTGCGACTGCTTGCGCAGGAAGTGCATGAGCGTGTCGCGCCGCGCGCAGATCTCGTCTATCTCGGTCGAGACGGAGCGCAGCTCGCCCTCGGCGCCCACCTCGCTGAAATACACGGGAAGGGTCCGCAACAGTTGCTTGGCCACGAAGTAGATGGGCCGGATGTCGGCGTTCAAGAACCGGGTGACGTCGCGCTGGAAGAGGTCGGTGTCGGCGATGTACACGCCGCCCAGCCGCAGCTGTACATTGAGGGCCGCGGCCAGCCGCTCGTACAGCGCGGGGTTCGACTCGATGATGTGCATCCAGCAGCGGATCTTCGGCAGATGGTAGGGGTTGACCACCGTCTCCCATTCGTCTGTGGCTCCCCGGATCTCGGGGTACTGGAAGCGCCAGGAAAGGACGTCTTCCACCAGATGGTCGGCCGCCTTGACGTCGCACGCCTCGCCGATAGCCACCCCGATCGCCTCGTAACACTTGAAGCGCATGAGCAGGAACTCGTCGTCGCGGTCGCGGAAGAAGGCGGTGAGGCGACTGAGGATCTTGTCGACGTCCATGCGCCTGTTGGGATGCATCATCTCCTTGACGACTCCCAGCAGGTCGGCCATCGCCTCGTCCTGGCGATAGCCCAGGGTCTCGTCTTTGAGGAAGAAGAGGCACACCGCGAAGCGGTCCTCGAGATTCTCTACCTGGAAGAGTTGGTCGATCGCCCGCCTGAGGATGTCGGAGAAGACGGGACGCTCGGGGGAAAGCAGCTCTTCGACGGACGCGGCCCGGGCGCCACGGATCAACGCCACCAGGCGCTTCTTCGCCAGAAAGGCGAAGCACGCGGCGACGGCTGCGGGATCGGTGAGCTCCGCCCCTTGCGCCGTCGCCCAGCCGGGGACATCGAGGCGCTCCTTCAGCCGGCGGTAGCCGACCAGGAGCACCTCGCGGTAGAGGTCGAAGAAGACCGGCGCCGGCGCGGGCCGCTCGGCCGCCTGTTCGACCAGGTTGCGCAGCAGCGCATCCCGCTCCAGGAACGCTGTGGGCTCGCGGGGCAGCGACCGGGTCAGAGAGTCGCCGATCAGCCCGAGCGTGTCATCGTACTCATCGCGGTGCGGTCCGTTCAGGGCCGCCGTGCACCACATCAAGAGCGCGCGCAGTAAGAGCGAGAACTGGTCGTCGGTAAGAGGCGCATCGAGCAGCCCGAGCACCAGTTCCGCCAAGAGCCCGAACAGCGTGGAACGGTTCTCGGAACGCTCGAAGTAGCTCCAGTTGCGCAGCAGGATGGTCTGGAAGCCCTCGATGAGCAGGTCGGCGTTGCGGAAGGTGTGGAAGTACTCACCCATGGTCGCGGTGAGCGACATGCGGATCCCGTAGAACTCTTCGACCGCCTCGACGAGCGGCAGGTAGCGCTCGGGGATGACCACGTCTTGGGCGGTGGTCGCGAGGTTCGCGCGCAGGGCGTCTGAATCGAACGGTACCGGCGACGTTCTCATAGCGACGTCAATGATACCTTGGCCGCCGGGTCACCGCTCCGCTTCTCCGTCGGTCCGTACTGGCGGCAGGCCCTCCACACTCGGGCCACGCATGCGCTGCCGCGAGAGCTTGTTCAGGATGGAGACGGCATCGGCGCCGCGCTGGCCATTCCTCTCACCCGGACCCGGTGGCCGCCGCCCACGATTGCCTCTAAGATGGCAGTCACCGAGGAAGGCCGGGAAGGCGACAGCCGAGCTGAGATGGCCGTCACCGAGGAAGGCCGGCAAGGCGACAGCCGAGCGGCAAGGCCTTCGTGCAGCCAGGGCCCTGTAGGGCCGTGTGCCGACAGGAGGGATCACAGGCTATGGGTGCGCAACGGACGCTGGGGATCAACGGACTGGGCCGCATCGGTAAGCTGGTGCTCTGGTACCACCTGGCGCGCGACGATTTCGACCGCCTCGTGGTGAACGTCGGGCGACCGGTCGGCGCATCGCTGGACGCAGTCGCCCAATACATCGCCAAAGACAGTACGTACGGTCCCCTGCACCGCTTCTTGCACGGGCAGTCGGGAGTGCGCGACATGCGCGTCGTCGACGAGGAACGCGGCCTGATCAGCGCCTACGGCAAAGAGATCGTCGTCTTGCGCGAGGCCCGCAACCCTAAAGACATCCCCTGGCGCGACCACGGCGTGTCGCTCGTGGTGGAGTGCACGGGCGCCTTCCGCGACCCCCATGCCGAGCCCGACTCGGCCAAAGGGGCGCTCCGCGGCCACCTGGCCGCCGGAGCGCGGACGGTGGTGCAAAGCTCCCCCTTCAAGAGCAAGCAGAAAGGGGCGCCGCTGCCCAACGACGCGACCATCCTCATCCACGGGATAAACCACTACCAGTACGATCCTGCCCAGCACAAGCTGATCTCGGCGGCCTCGTGCACGACCACGGCGCTGGCCCACATGATGCGGCCGCTGCTCGAACGCGACCTCACGCGCCACATGCTCACCGCCGGCATGAGCACGGTGCACGCGGCCACCAACTCGCAGCCCGTGCTCGACGCCGTCCCGAAAGCCGGCGCCACCGACCTGCGCAAGACCCGCGGAGCTCTGGGCAACGTGGTGCTCACCTCCACCAACGCCGCCGCGGCGCTCGAGCAGGTCATGCCCGAGATCGCCCGCATCGGCTTCATGGCCGATTCGGTGCGTATCCCCACGTCGAGCGTGAGCCTCATCATCCTCAACGTGACTTTCCAGAGCGAGACGCTGCCCGACGGCACGGTCTCGGTTGAGCGCGACGCCATCAACGCCATTTACCGAGACGCGGCCGCGGGCGAGGCGCGGGGTCTGCTCAAATACAGCGACGAGCAGAACGTGTCCGCCGACATGCTGGGCGAAGACGCGGCCGTCGTCATCGAGGGCATCGAGACGCACACGCGCACCGGCTTCGTCGACCTCGCGGTCCCGGTGCAGAAGCCCGCGGCGAAGACCCGGCGCCACACGGTGCGCGTGCCGCTCACCCACGTGAAGATCTTCGGCTGGTACGACAACGAGATGGGCAGTTACACCTACCGGCTGGGCGAGCTGACCACGCACGTGGCCAAGAGCATGTAGGGAGGTGCTGCTGGGCGCCCGCGTGCCCGGTACCGCCTACGCGGGCGCCCAGCGCTCCGCGCTTGGTACGAGGCGGGCAAGGAGAATCCTTGCCCGCCTCGTACGTTTAGAACAGACTTGACTGCCATGAGCACACCGCTACCCAACGCACGGGGGTCCGCCATGAGAATCCGTTACGCCGCGTTCCTCGCCGCCGCGTCGGCCCTCTTCGTCGCCCTGGCGCTCGCGCCGGCGGCGGCGCTGGCCGGCACCTACGTCAAGCCCTTCACCGTCGTGAGCGGCCCCGGCAACCAAGGCGAGCCCGCGCTCGACGGTAACGTCGCCGTGTGGGTCGACGACAGCTCGGGCGCTCCGGTGATCCGCGAGCGCGAGCTGCCGGCCTCGGGCGATCCCGTGGGCCCCATCACCACGTGCTCGACGAGCACGAGCGGCAGCCGGCACCACCCGGCCGTCTCGAACGGCTTCGTCGTGTGGTGGGACGGGCGCGCCGGCGACGGCGACATCTTCGGCTACCATCTCGACCTGAGCCTCGAAACGCCCGTCTACCAGTGGCCGAGTGAGCAGGTCGAGCCTTGCGTCTCCCACGACTTCGTCGTTTGGCAGGACTATCGCAGCGGCACCTGGGACATCTACGGCGCTATCATCGACCCGCTGACCGGCGCCAGGACGGCCGAGTTCCCGGTCTGCACCGCCGTCGGCGCGCAGACCCATCCCGTCATCGCCCGCGACGCGACCGGCACCTTCGTCGTCTGGCAAGACAAGCGCAGCGGCACCTGGGACATCTACGGCGCCGCGATCGTGACCGACGGCGCCGGTCACTGGTCGGCCGTCGAGTTCCCCGTCTGTACGCAGGCGAAGTCGCAGACCTTCCCTTCCACCGACGGCTCGACCATCGTCTGGCAGGACTACCGCAACGGCGGATGGGACATCTACGGCGCCGCGATCACGGGTGCGCCCCCGTCGGTGAGCGTGACGCCCATGGGCGACCCGATCTGCGCCGCCTACGCCGCGCAGACGCACCCGCAAGTCAGTGGGCACCTCGTCGTCTGGCAGGACGACCGCGAGGCCTTCCTGGGTTACGGCGCCGACATCTGGGCCGACGACCTGGCGTCGGTGACCGAGTTCCCCATCGTCGTCAACGCAGGTGACCAGGTGTTGCCCAGCCTGTCGTCCGGCACGGTGCTCTGGGAAGACACGCGCAACGGCAACAGCGACGTCTACGGCGGCAGGGTGACCCCGTGGACCATGGTCGTACACCTCGGCAACGGCTCTGGGTGGACGAAGACGCAGAACGTCACCGCCTACGTCGACGAGGTCAGCAACGACAACCTGCCGGTCACGCAGATGCTCTTCTTCAACGAGGGCGCCGCCTACTTCAACTGGCAGCCCTTGGGCCCGTCGGCCGCCCTGACGCTGCCCGCCGGCGACGGGCCCAAGAGGGTCGGCATCCGCTTCGCCACCTCCGACTCCAAGACCTCTCCGCTGCTGTGGCAGACGATCAACCTCGACACCACGCAGCCGGTCACCAAGGCACCGTACCCGGCGGCGGTGACCAAGGGCCACCGCGCCACGCTGAAGTATCGTGTCAACGATGCCGCGCCCAAGGTGACGGTGACGATCAAGATCAAGACGCTCGCCGGCACGACCGTGAAGACGCTCTCGCTGGGCAAGCGCGCCACCAACAAGGTGCTCGCCACGAGCTTCGTTTGCAACCTCGCCGCGAAGACCTACCGCTTCTGGGTCTACGCCACAGACCCGGCCGGCAACGTCGCGACCTCGGTAGGCAACAACAAACTGGTCGTCAAGTAGGAGGAAGTACGAGGGCGTCTGTCGCTGAGCTTGCCGCCGTGAGCGGTCATCGAGCTTGCTGCCGTGAGCGGTCAGCGAGCTTGCTGCCCGGAAGGGTCGCCTTCCTCAGGTGGAGCGAGGGGCGGGGGGGGGGGCGGCCCGCCCCCCCCCCCCCCCCCCCA
>Ga0315282_10005159_pt1 | contig 22373 bp, 25 predicted proteins | sample YL17G07_20_MG_FD_203693 | JGI IMG/M metagenome (GOLD analysis project Ga0315282, IMG submission 203693) | Sediment microbial communities from Yellowstone Lake, YNP, Wyoming, USA - YL17G07_20 | ecosystem: Environmental > Aquatic > Freshwater > Lake > Sediment | place: USA: Wyoming | collected... | reverse complement strand
TTCTTGTCGTATTAGGGCTTACATATGGAGTTATAACCTCCTCAACTTCTGAAAGCTTTTGTGAGTATATTTTGGCAACAGCATCTCTCATTTCTATAATCTTATTAAGTCGATTAAGCTGAGAAATTCCCAAAGCACAATTTATATCAGAAATTCTATAGTTATAGCCAAGGCGAGTGTGGTAAAGCCAACTTTCATCTTCTCCTCTCCCTTGATTTCGCATGCTCCTTGATAATTTGTAAATATTTTCATCATCTGTAACAATAACTCCACCTTCACAGGTTGTGATTTGCTTGTTTGGGTAAAAGGCAAATACACCTGCAATGCCAAAACTTCCTGCAGGCTTGCCTTTATACTCCGAACCAATTGCCTCTGCAGAATCCTCAATAAGGAAGAGGTTATGTTTCTTCGCAATTTCTGTTAGTTTATCCCAATCGGCGGGTTGACCAAACACATCAACTGCAAGAATTGCTTTTGTTTTTTCTGTAATCTTTTCTTCAATTAAATTTGGGTTAATGTTATAGGTAGTAGGGTCAATATCCACAAAAACAGGCTTTGCCCTCTCAAAGAGAATGCAGTTCGATGAAGCGATAAAACTAAAAGGTGTAGTGATGACTTCATCTCTGTCTTTTATTCCAAGAGAGCTGACAATAAGGTGCAGTGCGGAAGTGCCACTATTCACAGCAACAGCGTATTTCCTATTTGCAACACTTGCAAGCATTTCTTCAAACTCAGGCAATTTTGGTCCCAAACTTAAATACGGCGTTCTTAAAACTTCCTCAACGGCTTTTATGTCTTCTTCAGTTACCCACGGCTTAGATAATGGAATCTGCATTTTCTTCTCTCCTTTGCAAAAAGATCAAGCATTTCATTCTGTCACCACTTTCAAAAAAGTCAAGATAAAAATCTTAACATCATTCCAGAAACTTATATTCCTAACATACTCTTTATCTAAAGCTATCTTACGGGGTAGTACTTCTTTAATATACCCTTCTTCAAGATTTTCGTATTTTTCAAGTATTTCTTCTTCGTTCCTAAACTTTATTATAACATATCCAGCCATTCCCGGTCTAACTTTCAATATCTCTCTGAAATCTTCTTCAAACATTTTAACATACTTCTCAACATCCGATCTTGGCCCTACAACACTCATATCTCCTTTTAACACATTAATTATCTGTGGCATTTCATCTATCTTGAACTTCCTCAGAAATCTTCCAACTCTGGTAATCCTTTCATCGCTTTTTTTAGTTATGGTATTTCCACTCTTAGGAGCATCCACTGCCATTGTCCTAAATTTTATAATCTTAAACTTCTTAAAGTCTTTCCCAACTCTCTCCTGCAGAAAGAAAACAGGACCGGGACTATCTAACTTAACTAAAATTGCCGCTAATGCAAAAATCGGGGAAAGGATTAACAACGAGATAGAGGCAACCAATACATCAATTACCCTTTTCCATACTCTTACATAAGCATCTTTGCCAAACAAAAACCTAAGCATCGAGTTCTCTCTCCTTTCTTAAAGAAGAATCCCGACTTTTACTTTTCTCGAAGATTTTTGGTCAAGTATTACTCTCAGTTGTTCACATTCCTTTGCAAGTCTCTTTACAGATTTAAGCATTTATTGCCTCCAGAAATCTCTTTGCCAAAATCCTATAGTCATGATTATTAATAACATATTTTCTACCTCTTCTTCCCATTTCTTCGAGTTCAGAGGAAGGTATATTCATCAATTTTTTTATGGCTTTTGCTATGGCATAAGAATCTTCTGGCGGAATAGATATTCCGCAACCACTCTCTGCAACAGGATCATTACCTGCAGAAATAGCATGGATAATGGGTTTACCTGCCATCATATAGTCAAAAAGCTTATTAGGACTTACCCCAAAACGATACAAAGGACTTCTTCGCCAACCAATGTATAAAATATCCATCTTACTTAATAAATCAAGAATAGAATTTTTAGGTACAGATAGTAGAAAAATTACATTATTAAGATTATTTTCTATTGCATATTTCTGGAGTTTTTCTTTTTCTGGGCCCTGCCCCACAAGGACAAGAGCTACAGGCAAATCTCTAAGATAGATAGCAGATTCCACAAAATAATCAAGGGCATTTGAAATACCGTGAGACCCTGCATAACATACAAGAAATTTTCCTTCTTGCTTTAGTCTCTCAATAGTTTTCTGATGTTGAGGTGGTAATAGAGCATTAAAGTTTTGCCACTCATCTATATCAATACCGTTAGGAATATAAACAAATCTCTCAGGAGTTAAACCTCTACTAACCATATAATCTAAGGCTTTTGGTAAAATAGATATAACCTTATCAGCCTTTTTATAGGCAAAATCCTCTGCAATTTGCATTATTACAATAAATGGGTGCCACTTAGGCATTTTACCAAGATCCATAGGAGTTAATGGCCACAAATCGTGGACTTCAAAAATCAACTTTGCTTTAGCAAAATTAGCAATACGATAAGCAGGATAAATATCCAGAGGATAAGTAGAAGAAGCAATTACCACATCAGGCTTAAACTTTTTTGATAACCTCCTACTTAAAGCTATAAGTTTCCCTACAAAAGTTAGCATGTTCTGCACTCGTCTAATACTATTTCCTTTATAACTTGGTGTTTTTATCCAAATATATTGAATGTCATCAATCAATTCTTCACTTATATTTCCATTTACTTTTGGCTGTTTGCTTCTTAAATGAGAAAAAGATGCTGAAACTATAGTTACCCGATGTCCCACCTTTACCCATTCTCTTGCTAAGTAATAGGGACGATATTCCATACCATATTGGGGCGAGCCAGCATAATGATTAATAAGTAATATATTCATTTACACCTCTTCTCCAAGATATTTTACCATAAAGCCCCTTTTTACTAATTCCTTCCCAAAATCAAAATGTCTCGTTCCTCCGGGAAGATTTGGGGTTATTGCATAATGATTAAAATTAAAAATCCAAATATTTTTATTTGCTTTCATTTATCAAAATCCTAACTATTCTATCGCTTGCCCTTCCACCACCATAAAAATCAATCCATTTTGGATATTTTTTTCCATCCAATTCTTCAAGGGTGCTCTTAACAATCCCTTCCTTATTTACTCCTGCTAATTTGTTCCATTTGGCATCAACTAACTCCGTCCATTCTGTCTCTTCTCTAACCGTTACACAGGGTACCTTAAAGAAATATGCCTCCTTCTGCACACCACCAGAATCTGTTATAATCAATTTCGCGCCTTGTTCTAAAGCAATCATCTCCTTATATGAAACAGGTGTTCATTTAAAATTAAATTATTCGGCATATCATTCAATAAGTTGAATCTTACCAGCGCATTCCTTGTTCTTGGATGTACAGAGAAGAAAATTTTATATTCATTTGATATTTCTTTAAGAGCTTCTAAATATATTCTCTAAGTTTTCCCTAATATCTGTATTATCCGCTCTATGAATTGTTGTAAGGATATAATCCTTGTGCTTTAATTTAAATTTAGACAAAACAGCTCCGATATTAACCATTTTAGCAACTTCTAAAGCTATGTCAAACATAACATCTCCTACATTGTAAACTCCTTTTTTTATACCTTCATTTTCTAAATTCTTTACAGCCACTTCTGTCGGCGCAAATAAAATATCAGCAATATGATCTGTTAAAATTCTATTTATCTCCTCTGGCATTCTTTTATTATAACTCCTAAGCCCTGCTTCTATATGCGCAACTGGAATATGAAGTTTTGCAGCAGTTAATCCTCCCGCAAGAGTAGAATTTGTATCTCCATAAACTAAAACCATATCAGGTTTCTCTTTCAAAAGTACTTTTTCTATCTCTATAAGCATTCTTCCAGTTTGCTCTCAATGATCTCCTGAACCAATACCTAAATTATAATCAGGCTTAGGCAAATCCAGTTCTTCAAAAAATACATCGGACATATTAAAATCATAATGCTGCCCTGTATGAACTAAAATTTCCTCTGCTCCCGCTGCTCTTATTTTCTTGGAAATCATAGATGCTTTTATAAATTGCGGCCGTGCACCAACAATAGAAACTATCATTGCCATCTCTATCACTATCTTTCTTTCCTCAGACCAAAATCCTGTTTTAGTCTAGTAGGCATGAGCGGGGGTGTCAAAGATGGCTATCACCTTGATCAAAAGGGCCTCCTACTGCAACCTTAGAGTGGTCAATAATTCCTCATACACCTCCAAGAGTTTCTTGCTCTCTTTTTCCCAATTATACTCCTCCAATACTGCCCTCCGCCCACTCTCACCCATCTTACGAGCTTCCTCTGGATGTTGGAGTAAAAAGACTATGGACTCTGCGATCTTTACAGGATTAGATGGTGAAACTAAAATGCCAGCTTGTGAAGTCTCTATAAATGGTCGAACTGGAGGAAGATCGCTTATGACTGAGGGAACCCCACAAGCCATATACTCAAAAATCTTCTGTGGGATATTTTTCATGAATTTAGGCACAGGTTGAAGTAATGAAAGCCCTACATCGCTTTTAGCAATATATTCAAGGACCTGCTCATGTGGTAGATAATCAACCAAAGTGACACTGTCTTCTAATCCATATTTTATAACCTTTCTTTTAAGATTCAACCCGTATGGAGTAGTAAAATCTCCAATCAGTAATAATCTTGCTCCTTGAACAACCTCTTTTACTGTCTTAAAAGCTTCCAACATAATATCCCCACCACGTTCCGGGCTGAGACTACCAGCATGGATCACTATCTTCACCGATTTACTTGTCTTTTTTACATTAGCAATACCTTTAAGATATGCTATCCGAGGAAAGTTAAATAAGGTTAATACTCTTTTATTGCTATGTAAAAAACGGCCACTAGTTTGCTCATCTGCAGTAACTACATAATCAATTAATCTGGTTAAGACTCTCTCGTAAATATCCACCATAAGACTCAGTGGACCTCTCAAATAGCGCGGGATCCAATCTCGAATCTTCACAGCATCCGGAAAGTCCTCATGCACATCATAGATCACAGGACGTTTTGTAAAAAACTTCAACAGCACCCCCCACAGGAGTAATTCTGGATTATGCACTTGATATATATCGGCCCTTTCAGCTAGAGCACGGTTGAATATCTTGGCCGTGTGCAATATTCGTGAGAACCTACTTCCTGTCTTTCCTATACCAACGATTCTGACTCCGTCAACAATCTCTGTCTTATCATACTGAGCGATGATAGTCACTAAATAGCCTGCCTCAACCAAGGTTTTTGCCTCACGATGGAACAAGCGAACTTCAAAAGGCTGTTGAACAGAAACCAGCATACAAACTTTCTTCTTAAGCGTCCTTTTCACTTCTCTTCAAAGATAGAATCCTCCCGCACCTTGATCCCCGGCTCGATCCCCTCACTAGCCAAGAACTTGAAGTTGTCGTGAGAGTTGTAACTTCCATCCCCCAGGGCCTTCTTGACCTTCACCTTCTTCCGTGCCTTCCTTACTAAAGACTTAAGCTTCTCCCGATCAGAGGTTTGATCGAGGGACCCATCCAAGCTCACGACCTGCCTGGTCTTGGTATCCACCCCACATTGATCTTGATGTAGCCCTTGCACTTCTTCCTCATCCACCCCCACGATTGGTTACCTTGATCCCCGTGCCGTCCACGGCGATCACTACTTCCTCTCCCTCCCGGGGCTCGTAGCCCAGATCGAGATCGAGGTCAAGATTGGGAATGCGCAAGGAGAGGGTTCCGTAATCTGGGGCGCGGGGATGGAGATCAACTTGCCTAAACCTCTAGCCAGCCCCTCCAATTGACGGTGGGGGAGGCTGAAGACTACCCGCGGCGTCCCCAAGAACAACATCAGGCTGTGGGGATATCTGAAGGGCCGCCTGTTCTTCCTCAGGTTCATCTCCCAGAGCTCCTCTTGCCAGCCCTGCAAGCTCTCCACCGCGAGGAGGATCTCCCCCCGCTGGACAAGGTGCTCATTGTATGCTTTCCAGTCTCTATCAGGTCTTTTCTCCCTGGTCATTGCGGATCCCTCCACCGCCATCATAGCCTCTCGGACTCCGGTTGTTCAACACAGCACATATTCGTTCACTAGCTTCACCTTATCCTCGTGTGACGATCTGCCCTCAACAAAATTTCGTAGAAGAGCGATCCCCACCTCTTTCCTGCCCAGAAGTTACTCTAGCTCCCTTGTCTTCTTCTCATATCAGGCTACCGTCTTATCTTCCCCGAATACCTCCAGACCCTTCTCCAAGAACTCCTGCCTCCAACAGGAGATGCTTGTGGAATGGATGTTGTATGCCCGCACAATATCGACAGCCTCACGGTCACCTTTCATCACCTTCAGCACAACCTAAAAACCGAGGTTCACCCGTGAAATAAGGGGCTGGATGTCTAATCCACAGGGCAGGTACTGCTTCCCCGTCTTATCCACTTTGATCACGTCTCTTCTCCCGAGGTAATCTTACCACACTGGCTACCCTTGCCTTAGTACATTGGGGGTCCAGCTTCCTCCCCACAGCACCTACCTCATTTCTTTTCCAAAGCCTCCACAATGACAGGATAAGTCCGGCAAAAAACCATATTGGTCTTGTGGTGAGCAAGCTCCTATTGAACATGGCATCGACGAGGAAAGTAAACAGTGCGATAAAGGTAGCTGTTCCCAGCACACAGAAGGTATTATCGCGTAGCCGCGAAATCCTGATACCCAAGTACAACAAATAGCTAATCAACCAGGCAAAGATCAGAAGTCCTCCAAACCCTGTACGCGTGAATACATCGAGGATGAGATTATGTGGATTTGCGCCAAAGACGGGCACATTGGTAGCGACTGTCCCAATAAAGTCAGGATGGTAAATAGTAAAACCAAGCATTCCCGCCCCTCCGAAGAACCAATCTGAAAAGTGATCCAAGACAAGTTGCCAGGCACTAAGTCTCCAGGCTACGGTCGTACTTGTCGGATTAAAGAGTAGAGCATATCTGGCGGTGTACTTCCCCGGTAAAATCAGAAAGGCAATAAATGTGACAATCCCAAGAGGTAAAACCACTTTGAAGAATCGCCTTTTCATCTGGCTTGAGGAATAGAGCAGCAATAACGCCACGCCAGAAGAGAATGCGATGAGAGAGCCTCTAGCGTTAGTAGCGACTAATGCGATCAGCGATAGCAGCGCTAGCAAAACAAGTAAAGACCTCTTGGAGCTACTTTGGCTAAGTTCTTTGAGCACCAGGATCATGAGAATGCTAGCAGCTAGAAAGATACCCACATTAGTGTAGTATACCCCGACAGGTACGGCTGCCAGCGGACTACTAACTATTATTCCAGTTTGCACTAAGAACAGTGATACTAAACTATAAGCGATGGAAAGACCGGAGAAAATGTATAGAAGCTTCTTGATCCTTTCTATGTTACTCGCCCATAGGAAGGTCATATAAAGTATAGAGATTTCCAAAAGGGCAAAACGTAAAAAGGCTCCAATGGCTGACTCAGTGAAGGGACTATACAGGACGGACACTAGCAGAACAAAAATAAACAAGTAAATCGTAAGATTAATCCCTAAAGGAGGAAGTTGGATACTTCTCTCTGTCACAGCTTTTCTAATGGCTATAGAACCATATGTAACAACATACAGATAGCCTGTCAGATCTAATGCTCCTAGCGCTGGTTGAATGAACTCCTTGATAAAAACGCTAGCCAATATACAAAGAACAAGCCCTAGCTCAGGAATTTTAAATATTAGTAGGGTTATAATTACTAGAACAGGGATTAGCACATCATTCATAGACTTTCACTCCTTAAATTGTGGGTTTCGTAAGCTTTTTCTTATCAATCGGTGATCCAGCCAGAGACGCCTCCTCTTGCGGACCCGGGCAAGCAGTTCAAGAAGCGGCTTAGTGTCTAGTACCTCTAAAATGCCTGCGAGGAGCATGCGCCTTAGCGAGTATCCGCCTGCATGCGCGGCCTTCTGTAAGGCTGCCTTAGCCGCACGGAAATGGAAATCCTGAGCGAGGGTCCAGGCCAGCTTTTCATAAGCAACTGCTTCATTAAAATCATCGCTCTTTACCAAATCACCAAGTAGCTCCTCAGTCGAAAGCATTTTAAGAACTTTCAAGCGCACTTGATCTTTACCAGCTTGCATCGACCGGTAATTGTAACTCATGCTTCCTGGATGCCAGCGGTATTTCACAAGTAGTTCGGGCACGTGGCCAAACCGGTAACCATGCTTCAGTAATCGAACCCACATATCCAAGTCTTCACCATAACGAAGCGTCTCATCGTAATAACCGACCTTTTCAAAGCATTCTTTCTTGAGCAATACTGATGAAGGAAAGATATATGGGAAAGTTAATACGTCCAGAACAGATTTCGGTGGATAAGAAGGGCAGTGGACCACTTTCAAATCTCGCCCCTCGGCATCTATCAGAATCCAGTCCGTATATACGAGTGCCAAATCAGGCTCTTCCTGCAATTTCTCCACCTGTGCGCGGATCTTGCCTGGGAGATAGACATCATCGGAGTCAAGCCAAGCAACTAACGAACCTTGGGCCAATCGCAACCCCACGTTTCGAGCTGCTGCAGTTCCACGGTTCTCCTGGCGGATGTAGCGAATCTTTTGCTCAAAACTTTTGAGTATTTCAGGTGTTGCATCGGTAGAACCATCATCGACAACAATCACCTCTAGGTTCTCATAATCCTGACTCAAAGCGCTTTCAACACACTGCTTAATATATCTTTCCTGATTATATACAGGAATTATGATACTAACTTTAGGTAACATGGGTAGCATCTACTCCCCATCTTTGGTTGATGGCACAGCTGCCCGTAAACTTTTTCTTATCAGCTGTCGATCCAGCCATAGGCGCCTCCTATTGCGGACCCGGGCAAACAGCTCAAGAAATAACTGAGTGTCCAGCACCCTCAACGCGCTCGAGAGAAGCAGCCGTCTAAGCAAGAATCCATCGTTGTGGGAAGCCTTTTGTAGAGCTGCCTTAGCCGCACGGAAATGGAAACCCTGAGCGAGGGTCCAGGCTAACTTTTCATAAGTGGCTGCTTCGTCAAAATCGCTGCTCTTTGCTAAATCGCTAAACAACTCCTCAGCTGAGAACATTTCAATAACTTTTAAGCGCACTTGGTCTTTGTAAACTTGCATCAAACGGTAATTGTGCGTTTGATTGCTCGGATGATGCCGGTATTTGACGAGCGGTTTGGGTACATGGCCGAACCGGTATCCGTGCTTGAGCAATCTAAACCACATGTCAGCATCAGCAACAGCACGAAGTGTTTCATCAAAATAGCCGGCTCTTTCAAAGCATTCTTTCTTGAGCAATATCGATGAACCACTAACAAAGTCGCAGATTAACATCTCCCTAATGAATCGTTCCGGAGACGGGCAAGAGGAACGGATGACTTGCAGTTCCCGACCTTCAGCATCAATCATAATCCAATCCGTATATACGAGTGCCAAATCAGGCTCTTCCTGCAATTTCTCCACCTGTGCGCGGATCTTGCCTGGGAGATAGACATCATCGGAACTAAGCCAAGCTACTAACGATCCTCGAGCCAGTCGTAATCCAACATTGAGAGCTGCTGCAGTTCCACGGTTCTCCTGGCGGATGTAGCGAATCTTTTGCTCAAAACTTTTGAGTATTTCAGGTGTTGCATCGGTAGAACCATCATCGACAACAATCACTTCTAGGTTCTCATAATCTTGGCTCAAAGCGCTCTCTACACACTCCCGAACATATTTCTCGTAGTTGTAGACTGGAATAATGATACTTACCTTAGGATTTTCCATTATCTCCCCCTTTTTGTTAATTGCCCTCCATGCGTAAGCTCTGATCCCTTCTTCAAAAAAACATTTTTAATAATTCTTTTGATATTCATAGAAAGCCTCCAATTTAAGTATTTGCAAAAAGACAAGGTAGCATTGATTCATAAATCTCTGAATACAGATATTTATGGTCAATCATCCAATACTTAAGTTCATGCATCATCTCATAATAATTCTGAACTAAAAATGATACGCTCGGAATAAGACTTTTATCAAGTTTCTTGTCTGGAAAAGAGGCAACTTTGATATCTTCTTTGCCAAACACTTCTTGAATCAACTTTAAAAGCTCATATTTTGATATTTTCTCCTGTGGAACTATTTGATGCAATCCTATTAAATCCATTTCTATCGCCTTTTCAACTACTTTAGATAATTCTAAAGTAGTTAATCCTGTCCAAAACACGTTACTATACCCGTTTACAATTCTATGTTGATTCATGAACCAATGGAAAAGACCAACCCCATTTTCATTAAGTTCAGGACCTATAATAGATGTTCTTATTGTCAAATCTCTATCATTTTTCAATTCACCAAGTGCCTTAGATTTCCCATACATATCTTTAGCACATGGGATATCAAAAACAGTATAATTTCCTCTTTCCCCAGAAAAAACACAATCGGTACTTAAATGAATTGTCTTAAAATTCATCTTTGGTCCCAATTGCTCAAGTAATCTTGGAAAATAAGAATTAACATAAACTGCTAAGTCAGGGTTATCGTTTGCTTTTTTAGTAAGAATACCTATGCAGTTTATCACAATATTCGGTTTAGCATTGCTTAATGTTTCAACGATTTTCTTTCTATCAAATATGTCAAGCACTATACTTCTCTCATTAAATAATTTGTTGTGACAGGTATTAACAACATCATATTTTCCTGTTTCTTCAAGGTACTTCGTGACCATATGACCTGCCATGCCACTTCCACCTAAAACCAAAACGTTTTTTCTCAATCTTGCACTTCCAAATTACATTTATCCCAAATTAACTTGTTTATTATCTTCGTATAACTCTGAATTATCTTTACAACCTTCAACGACACATTTAAATCGTTGTAGTCCATAGGTCTGATATTATTTTGTTGTAACCCGAATGACCCTGTTGCAAGATATATCGAACTTATAATTTCATCAGGTGTTATTCCGCCTATTACAATTGAGCCTTTATCCAACACTTCTGGCCTCTCTGTACTTGTCCTTATCAAAACTGCTGGGAAATTCAAAATAGATGACTCTTCACTTAGTGTTCCACTATCTGAAATTGTACAGAAAGCATTTTGCTGTAGTTTGTTGTATTCAAAGAATCCAAAAGGTCTAAGGTTTTTAATCAAAGGGTTGAACTTTACCTTCTTTTCTTCTATTTTTTTCCAACTTCTAGGGTGTGTAGAATAAATTATGGGTATTTTGAATTCTTCAGCAACTTTATTCAAAGAATCAACAAGTGATAAGAAATTCTTTTCTATATCTATGTTTTCTTCCCTGTGTGCACTCACAAGTATGTATTCATTTCTTTTTAATCCTAATTCTTCAAGAAACTTGCTATTCTCTATTTTTTCTCTGTAGTAATTCAAAACTTCAGGTATCGGAGACCCAGTAACAAATATATGCTCTTTCCTGAATCCCTCACTTAATAAATATCTTCTACTGTGTTCTGTATAAGGTAAATTAATATCACTTATATGATCTACTAGCTTTCTATTTATCTCTTCGGGAACGTTTTGGTCAAAACATCTATTTCCTGCTTCCATATGAAATACCGGTATTTTCAGCCTCTTTGCAGAGATCGCACTCAAAGTACTGTTTGTATCTCCGAGTATGAGAAGTGCTTCAGGTGAAATTTCCTTCATAAGCGAATATGATTTTGCTATTATGTTTCCTATCGTTTCGCCCAAATCTTTTCCAACCACGTTTAAAATATAATCTGGTTTTCGCACTTCAAGCTCTTCAAAAAATATCTCGTTGAGATTGTAATCCCAATTTTGACCCGTATGCACCAAGATATGGTCAAAGAATTTGTCACAAGCTTTTATGACAACTGATAGTCTTACTATTTCGGGTCTTGTCCCGACTATTGTCATTACTCTCATCTTTTTATTCATCTCTCACACCTTTTAGCAATACGCTTCTGGTTTATCACGATCGAACATCTCATTCGCCCAGAATAAAACTATCATATCTTCTTCTCCGATATTTTCAAGTGGGTGCGTAAATACTGATGGTATATCCACCCCTTCGGTTTTTTTATTAGCCCGTCTGTTTATAATTTTAATGTCTTTGTCATGTTCGGTTCTGTTTACTGCTGCTAAGTGGTAGATGAAATCTGCTTCTTCAATTAGTTTTCTCAATTCCTCTATCGTATCTTCTCTGCCAAATTTCAAAATCTCGAATTCTTTGTTCCTCGACAGATTTTTTATGAGATTTTGCCCTATGAATCCCTTTACTCCAGTTACTAAGACTTTCATCTTTCCTCCCATTTTTTCAATTCTTCCTTGACCAAATCAACTGTGAGCAAGAGCTTTTTAATATTTTCAACATTCAATCTTTTAGTATTGTGAGATGTATATGGCTCTAAATTTTCTTTTATTGGTTCTCCAACTTCAAAATATCTTTCATAATTCAAATCCCTATCATCCGCAGGTATTCTGTAATAGTTTCCCAAGTCTTCAGCTTTCGCCATTTCTTCAGAAGTCAACAAACTTTCGTACAATTTTTCACTATGCCTGGTCCCTATTATCCTTATCTCGTTTTCAGCGTGAAAGAGTTCTTTCACTGCTATTGCTAAATTTTTGATTGTACTTGCAGGGGCTTTTTGTACAAAAATATCGCCTGCCCTAGCATTCACAAGCGCATATAAAACCAACTCAATAGCATCATTAAAGCTCATAAGGAACCTCGTCATATTTGGGTTTGTTATAGTCAGTGGTTTATTGTTTTTTATCTGCTCAATGAAAAGCGGTATCACAGAACCCCTTGAAGCCATGACATTGCCATATCTTGTACCACACAAAATGGTTTCTGTAGCCATTCTTGACTTTGCTATCATAACTTTTTCCGCGAGAGCTTTAGTCATTCCCATAGCATTTATAGGATATACAGCTTTATCCGTACTCAAAACCACGACCTTCTCAACTTTGTTTTCTATTGCAGAATTCAGAACATTATCAGCTCCTAAAACATTAGTCATTACAGCTTCTATTGGAAAAAACTCACACGATGGGACTTGTTTCAAAGCCGCTGCGCTGAATACATAATTCACACCTTTCATGGCGTTATTTACACTGCCTAAATCCCTCACATCTCCGAGATAGAATTTCAACCTTTCATTGTTATAGTATCTTCGCATATCATCTTGCTTTTTCTCATCTCGACTAAATATTCGGATTTCTTTCATATCTGTTTTGAGAAATCTTTCCACAGCTGCATTTCCAAATGAGCCTGTTCCACCTGTAATAAGTATTGTTTTTCCTTTAAACATTAAGAAGGCCTCCTTTTTGTGTCCTAAGTATTTTGTCATTTTCATAGGTTTGCTCCACTAAAATTTTTATAAGTTTGGTTGAATATGCTCATTATAGCTCCAATTATAATATGGGCTCTGCTATAAGTAGGAAAAACTATACTGATTAAAAGGCCCTTAGAAGTTTCTCTACTCATAATCTCCCTCCTACATTTCTTGGGTTTACAAAAAGAATTGTCTCCTCCAAGCTGTAATACCGATGTGACAAATAAAATTTTACTTTAGGTAAAACTTGCAAAATAAATTTAGGAATTGTGATTACATCTTCAGGCTTATGGTAAACAGATATTGCCATTTTGGGTTTGAACTTTTTGATTGTTTCAACAGCTCCTTCAAGGACTTCTAATTCTGCACCCTCTACGTCGAGCTTAATGAAATCAACTCTTTCTAATCCCTCTTCCTGCACAAAAGAATCCAATGTTATGCCTTCAATAGTTTGATTGCCACCATCGAGAGCAGCACTTCCTCCGCCGTTTGTTGCATATAAGAAAAATGTCCCAACTCTATTTGAAAGAACCTTTTGAACTGGAATTATTTTATCTAATACTTTATTTCTTTTTATATTCTCAGATAGTATTGAGAAACTATTTGGATCGGGTTCAAAAGCATAAACCTTTTCAGCACCTTTTGAAAGAAACCAGAATGAAGTTTCTCCTTTGAATGCCCCTCCATCGATAACATAATCTCCTTTAGATACTTCACATTTTCCATTAAGGTTATATTGTTCAAAGATCCACACCTGAGCTACTGCTTCTGATTTAAAAACAAAATTTTCAATGCTTACAGTACCACTCCATTTGTCAAATTTTAAGCTATTCATTCCTTGCATAAATACCTCTTTGGAAGTCTTTGGAGGAAAAATTTTCCCTGCAAGCTCACCTAAAAATGCATATGCAACCCTATATTTTATAAACCAGTCGAAAGTTTCCTTCGAGTCTTTGTTAGAAAACATTTCATACACTCCATCAAATTTCTCTGGGCTTTTGAGAGCAAGTTGTAAAGTTCCAACGGAGCTCCATTTTCCCATTTTGGCAGAATCCAGATTAAAAAGTTCTTCAAGTTTACTTTTGTACATCAAATGCAAACCAAACTTTTCAAGTACTAAGTTAACTAAATGTCCGTATCTCAATAATTTTTGTAAAGAAATTCTCCTAGAAGTATCTTTAAGACTTTTAAGATATCTTTCATAACTAAATTCTTGTACTTTTTTAAATGCATCGTCTATTAATGAAAGTATATGTGACTTTTCAGAAAGCATTATAACCCCCCCTCGTATAATAGTTTTTGTTGCTCTCTTTCACTATCTCGCATATCTTCATCGTAGCATATTCCTTTTCAAAATTCATATCTACACCATAAGATATATTATGTACTTTTTCTATTATCTTCACTTTATTAGCTCCTATCAAGGTATTCCAGCCTGATTCAACTGTTTCAACCCACTCTGTCTCATCTCTTAAAGTTATATAGGGAACTTTTAGCCAGAAAACTTCCTTCTGAACTCCTCCTGAATCTGTTAAAATTGCCTTTGCATTCTTCTCTAAGCTTATCATATCTAAATAACCCACAGGCTCTATAAAGATAATATTATCAGTTAATAAACTTTCTAACTCAAATTCTATTATCTTATTCTTTGTCCTCGGATGGACAGGAAAAACTATCTTTTGCTCTATCTCTGAAAGAGTTTCTAAAATATTCTTTAATCTCTCATAATCACCAGTATTTTCTGCTCTGTGAACAGTAACAAGAAAATATTCATTAGGTTTCAAATTTAATTTCTCAAGAATTTTACTTTTAGAAGAAGCAATTTTGGAAAAGTGCATAAGAGCATCGAACATTATATCCCCAACCAAATAAACTCCTTTTTTAATGCCTTCACTTTCCAAATTCCTTACGGCTGTTTGTGTTGGAGCAAAAAGTATACCTGATAGATGGTCTACTACAATTCTATTAATTTCTTCTGGCATATTCTTATTAAAGCTTCTAAGCCCCGCTTCCACATGGGCTAACTTTATATGAAGCTTAGATGCAGCAAGAGCACCTGCCAATGTAGAATTGGTATCTCCATAGACTATAACTAAATCTGGCTTTTCTTTTAAAACACCCCCTTCTATGGCTATAAGCATTTTTCCTGTTTGTTCGCCATGAGAGCCTGAGCCTATTCCAAGATTATAATCGGGCTTTGGAATTTCAAGTTCTTTAAAGAAGAGGTCGCTCATATTATCATCATAATGTTGGCCTGTATGAACTATAACTTCTTTGTAGCCCTCTTCTCTTAATCTTTTAGATAGGGAGGCAAGTTTTATAAACTGAGGTCTAGCACCAACAATAGAAACAATTTTGCAAAATTTATTACTACTCATATAAAACCTCTCAAAAAATCCTTAATTCTTTCAACAACTTCTACTTGGTCACTTTCTTTAAACTCTGGGTACATTGGAAGGCTTAACACTTCTCTATTTGCCTTTTCAGATATTGGAAAATCACCTTCTTTATAACCTAAATAGTCAAAACATTTTTGCAGATGCAGAGGTAATGGATAGTATATTGCAGTTCCTATACCTGAATCCGAAAGATACTGTTTTAAATCGTCCCTCTGAAGAACTCTAATTGTATATTGGTGGTATGTATGGTAATTGTAAGAAGCTTCATATGGAATAGTCACATCATTAGGTAACTTCTCTTGAAACAGTTTGTTGTAAAAGCTTGCCTTTTCTCTCCTTTGTCCAATCCACTTAGATAAATACTTAAATTTAACATTTAAAATTGCTGCTTGAATTTCATCAAGTCTGCTATTAATACCATTCACCGAATGGTAATATTTCGGTTTTGAACCGTGGACGCGTAAAATTCGGATTTTCTCTGCTAACTCATCGTCATCGGTTACAATCATTCCGCCATCACCATACGCACCGAGATTTTTGGATGGGAAGAAACTGAAGCACCCTAAATCGCTTAAACTTCCTGACTGCTTGCTCCTATAAGTTGCTCCAATAGATTGGGCAGCATCTTCAATGACTTTTAAATTATATTTTCTTGCAAGTTCGTTAATTGGGTCCATATCTGCGCACTGCCCATACAAATGAACAGGAATAATTGCTTTCATTCTGGGATTATAAGATTTATTCAAAAGATCTTCAAGTTTGTTAGAGTCGATATTGTATGTTTCTAATTCTATATCCACAAATATAGGTCTTGCACCTAACCTTGCAATGCTCCCTGCGGTTGCAAAGAATGTAAATGGAGTTGTAATTACTTCGTCACCTGGCTTTATACCAATTGCCATAAGAGAAAGAAGTAGTGCATCTGTTCCTGAAGCAACTCCTATTGCATGCTTCACACCAACAAAATTTGCAATTGACTCTTCTAATTTTGCAACGTTTTCACCGAGAATAAATTCTCCTTTATCAAGAACTTTAAGAATAGCCTCGTCAATCTCTTTTTTGATGTTTTTGTATTGCACAACAAGATCTAACTGTGGGATTCTCATCTTCTACCTCTTATTGGTTTTCTAATAGCTCCTCTTCAGGCACATCTTTAAAAACCCTCGCTGGTGCACCTAAGACAATTTTTTTACTTGGAACATCTTTTGTTACAACAGAACCTGCAGCAACAGCGCCTTCCTCCTCTATAGTCTTTCCTGGAAGTATTGTTGCATTAGCACCTATCCTACCACCACGCTTTACCGTAACTCCTTTAAAGTGTTTGAACCTTTCTTTTCCTCTTGCCATATAGTTATCATTCGTTGTTGTAACCATTGGGGCAATAAAAACATGGTCCCCCAATTCAGAGTATGCAGTTATATAAGAGTTTGTTTCCAATTTGCAATGGCTTCCTATCTTACAGAAGTTTTCTATGGCTGCTCCCCGTCCAACAATCGTAAAATCTCCAATTTCGACATTTTCTCTAATTGTTGCAAGATCTGCAATTAAAACTTTTTTACCTATCTTTGCCCCTAGATAGATTATTACTCCTGCGCCAATAAGGCAGTCATCTCCAATTGTAGTAGGAGTTAAGTTCTCTGAGCGAGGTAAAGCACTTGAAGGCGAATACATTGGACGCTTGCCAATCACTGAATTATCATCAATATGAACATTCTTGCCAATTTTAACACCACTATGGATAACTACATTATAACCTATATAACAACCATCGTCAACGAAAACATCCTCTTCTATCACCACATTCTCCCCTAAAAATTTAGAATTAACAAGTTTACTTTTGCTACTTATGCTCATATCTCCTCCTCTTTCAAAAGTACTCTTTCATGATTTCTTACAGAAGTCAATATTCCTTCTGCAATTAATATCGAACGTAAAGCATTTTTACCATTTATCACTGAATCACTACTATTAATAACCACCTTTGCAACCTCTTCATACACAAGTTTATGTGCTTTTCCGCTAAGAGTGGACTCCCTTGCGAAAGAAAGATCTTTTTCACTTAAGTTAAGAAAAGATGGAATAGTTGTTAAATTTTCGTATTGTCCTGTTCCATAAATAAACCTACCTTTTTCGCCAAAGATTTCTATAATTTCACCCATATTTTTGTCATTCAGGCTTATTGTAAATTCAAAACTACCTATAGCTCCGCCTTTTGTCTTAAACACTCCGACAACATTGTCCTCGGTTTCTATGCTGTGAGTAAAAGTGCCACCATAAGCAAAAACTTCTGCTATTGAAAACAAGTAATCAATCATATCAATGTCATGGATAGCTTGATTGAATATAAGACCCCCATCCATTTCCCTTGTGCCTCGCCAGGAGTTAGCAAAATAATCTTTGGGTCTGCTCCATTTCAATGACAGATGGATTAGGAAAATCCTTTCAAATCTTCCTTCATCAATAGCACACTTTAAACTCTTATAAAGAGGCAACAGTCTTTTCTGGAGAACAACACCAAGGAAAACTTTTTTGCTCTTAGCTCGGTTAACAAGCTCCTCCGCTTCCTTGTAACTTAAAGTCAAAGGCTTTTCTACTAAAACATTCATACCATTTTCTATTAGATCTTTGCTTATCTTGTAATGCAAACCGTTTGGTGCAGCAACAACAACAAGATCAAGTTTTTCTTTATCAAGCATATCATTATAATTCCTATATGTATGTAAGAGCCCAAATTCACTTGCAATATGCGTTGCGTTTTCATCTATAGGGTCAGCAACTGCTACAGGTAAAAATATATCTTTTAGTTCTTTCAGGGCATTCAAATGGGCATTAGCAATTCTTCCTGCCCCAATAAATCCCACTTTAATCATAAATTTGAGTCTCCCAATTTAAACAAACCTTTTCTTTTTTTCTTTATTGCATTTCTTGTATCTACAATAATATCTGCATTTTCATAAATTAAATCATAATCAATATTAGAGTGAGCAGTAAGGATTACAACAATATCAAAATTTTTCAAAACATATTTTGAAATGCTTTCAAGACTATTAAAAGTTTTTCCACTGACTTTCAGGTAAGGAACAAATAGATCATAATAGGCAATTTCAGCTCCCCAGTTTTCGAGCTTCTCAATAATTTTTATGGAAGGAGACTCTCTTATATCAGAAATATCCTCTTTATATGTAACTCCCAAAACTAAAATTTTACTACCATTGATTGATTTGTGTTTTGAATTTAAAGCAAAGGCAACTTTATCAACAACATAATCTGGCATTGAATCATTTATTCTGCCTGCAATTTCAATAAAGGAGATATCAACATCATACTCTTTTGCTTTCCATTGTAAATAAAATGGGTCAATAGGAATGCAGTGACCACCAATTCCTGGACCAGGATAGAAGGGCATAAATCCATACGGTTTCGTTTTTGCTGCATCAATTACTTCCCAGATACTAATCCCCATTTTCTCGCAAAGCATTGCAAGCTCGTCTACCAAAGCGATATTTGCAAGTCTAAACGTATTTTCAAGTAATTTTGTCATTTCCGCAACTTTAGGAGAAGAGACTTTATAAACTTCAGGTACAATAAGCTTGTAGAGACTGAAGACCATTTCAGTGGAAGCTTCGTTTATTCCACCAACAACTTTGGGGATATCGCCAATATGATATTTTTTATTGCCTGGGTCAATCCGTTCAGGGGAAAACGCAAGAAAGAAATCTTCACCAGGCTTTAATCCACTTTTTGAAAGAATTGGCAATACAACTTCTTCGGTCGTACCGGGATACGTAGTACTTTCTAAAACTACTAACTCGCCTTTATGGAGATATGGAGTAATATTCTTTGAAGTGTCTATTATATATGATACATTCGGAGACTTATTTATGGATAGAGGTGTTGGCACACAGATAATTATTGCCTCAACATCTGAAAGATACTTAAAATCTTGATATGCTCTTAATTTTCCATCTTTTACTACTCTTTCTAACGATTTTCCTACTATGTCACTTATGTATGATTTTCCACTATTTACAGCATTAACCCTCTCTGGGTTCCGCTCTATACCAACAACTTCAACTCCCTTTTTTGCAAACTCAACTGCTAAAGGCAAACCAACATAACCAAGTCCTATAATACCTATCTTTCTAAAAGTACTATCCGTCAAAACATTTATTTCCATTTTTTCTCCTTTCCCTGTGGCAGCGGCCATAGCCTTGTGCCCTTTCCGCCTGCAAGAATTATGACTTTCATAAATTTACCTCTCTTTAATAAATTTTTAAAAAGTAAACTTTCTTAATTGTATAACAAAATGCTTTATTGCAAAATAATTACGTAAATACTCAGTGAACTCCGTGTCATTGCGCAACTCTTTAAAGCAATCCTGGGTTTTTATATCGAAAGGAACACAAACTCCTTTTGAACTTTCCCCAAAAAAGATGAGATTATCACGGGTGCTTCGCACTACTTTCGGAAAACTCGGAAAGGAGTACACGATGACAACAACAGAGAAGACCCTTCGCTTCGACTCGACTTCCTCGAGGAAAAAAGTGCAGGATGACGAAACAAAAGATGAAACTCCCACGCCTGCAAAAGATAGCAGGCGCTTGCCAAAGGCAAGGAAAGGATTGCGGAGTGACGGGCGCTGGAAAACTTTTCATTATATTCGGCTTCAAGCTCTTTGCTAAAAAACTTTTTTTAGCATTAAACCTTGCTTCTTTTGAAAAATTTGTTTCCCCCTCTGCATATTTATATATAGGTGATTGAAAAGAATGAATGAAAAGCCAGAACCCTGGACTGCAACGTTCCAGTGCAGGCTTAAAAAAGGTTTCACTCAAATACCGAATAAAGTAATAACGGAAATATTTATCAAAGGACTTTTGAGTCAGACGGAAATGAGGATTGCCCTTTACATTATCCGCCAGAGTATTGGCTATCATAGAGATTGGACGAATGAACGCACTGTGCAAAAGATGGCAGATGATATTGGCATGTCAAGGCGACTATGTTCTACCACAATAAACCAGATGATTAAAGAAAACAAACTTTTAAGAAGCGAAGGCAAGTTCAAGTTTTGCGATGCACATAATGCCTGGCTAAAAGTGTTAACAAATCCTGACAATAAGTGTCCACAAAACTTAACAGAAAGTGTTAACAAAAAAGAACAGTCAGTGTTAACAAATCGTAACACTCGAGAGCCAGATAATGATAGTCAAATCACCGTTCTTGAGAACCCTAAATATATATTTAAATATATAAATAAAGAAGAAAGAAATATTAAAGAAAGAAAAATCTTTTTTAATAAAACAACTTTTAAATTTGAAAATATCCCCAAAGAGAAACTTGAGAAATGGAAAGAAGCGTTTCCTCTCATAAATGTGGAAGTTGAATTAAAAAAGATGGAAGCGTGGCTCACTGCAAACCCTAAAAACAAAAAAGTGAATTATGAAAGATTTATAGTTAACTGGCTCGACAGAGCAAAAGGAGAGAAAGCAAATGGAAAATATATCGCCTTATCTTATAAAGATACGGGAAGAGATAATAGAGAAAAACAGGAAGGAAATGGAAAACCAATTCCTCCAGGCGAGTGGTGAATTTGAGAGTGATTTAAACAATCATTTATGCTCCATATTCGGATCAAGATACGTGCAAAGATTCAAGGAAGGCGAAGTCGTTAAAAAAGCACAAGTTGGCGATTTGATTGAACAGACCTGGCATAAGGGAGTTGGTTTCATTTTATCTGGCAATGTTGGTGTTGGCAAAACAATGGCGTTAATTTACACCTACAAAAAAATCATGGAGTTTGCCGGGAGAGAAGACAAAGAAAAGCGCGACGGGTATAAATACAGAGTTAGTACATATACACCTCTTATCCAGTATTATTTCGCTCCAGAGCTCTTTTCAATACTTCACCAGGGCGTTAAGCCTGTTATCCGCAGGTTTATGATCCTCGATGACCTTGGCAGGGAATACGCAGAACCATTTGCTTTGGAAAGATTTGAATGTTTTATCGAAGATATTTACAAAAATGGAGCGGTAAGAGTAATTTTAACTACAAACCTCACATTAAATAAATTCAAAATGCGCGAAGGCTGGCTCCGAATTACCGACCGCCTTATGGAGATATGCAGTTTTTTTGAAGTAAAAGGCAGTTCAAGGAGGCACAAATGAAACAGCAAGAAACAGAGCTTGTCCTGCACTCTTCTTCTTGCGAAAGCAAGCATTTATTTCAAGAAGGTGTTTACAAATGACCGTTGAAGAACTCTATTTGAAAGAGCAAGTGAGGATTGAAAAATTAGCCAAGCACTATGCAAGGATGTTTAGCGCTGAGGCAGAAGATCTATCCCAGGAAGGATTCCTTGCTCTTGCAGAAACTTACGCAAAGTATGGGGCTCTCCCCGATGAAGAACTTTTCAAAGTATCGCACAGGGTAATAAACAGGAAGATATACAAGTATGCCCAAAACGAATACAGGTATAAGACCTGTCCTGAACTTGATTCAGGAACAACCTCATCCCTACAATCTGACGATGCAACAAAAACAAATTATTTGTAGGAAATGAGCAACGGATACAAAGAATACTATAAATAAGTACCTTGAAAAAGAAGCATAAAATGGTAAGATGACCTCCAAATAGAAGTAAATAAAAATTAAACGAAGGAGGTCATCAAGATGAAT
>Ga0315282_10005158_pt1 | contig 22374 bp, 19 predicted proteins | sample YL17G07_20_MG_FD_203693 | JGI IMG/M metagenome (GOLD analysis project Ga0315282, IMG submission 203693) | Sediment microbial communities from Yellowstone Lake, YNP, Wyoming, USA - YL17G07_20 | ecosystem: Environmental > Aquatic > Freshwater > Lake > Sediment | place: USA: Wyoming | collected... | reverse complement strand
CACATGCCCGTAAAGACCGTCCATTCTAACGGAATCGGGCGGTTGGGGAGAAGAAAGGTAAACCACGGGTAGTGGTACAGTCTGAATTTGTTTTTGGTAGTGGGTGACTTTCCGGGAAGGCGACTTTGCACTAAGACCTCCCAGGCCGAATCCAAGCAACTGGAGAGTGTATTGCCGGTGGTAGCGCCGCCCGCGCGGAATGCCCGGTCAAGCTCGGAATGGCGCGGTATGCTCAAGACTTTCATCCGCCTGAATGCAGCTTTGGCGTTGCGCATTCGCTGACCGGCAGTACAATGGGATTGGGTTCGGACTCAACGGGGAAATTGGACTCAGTTGCAGACGCGATCGAGCTATTTTAGGTCCGCCCTGACGTGGCTGCCCGAGCTTCTTCTGCGGGTGGTACTGGTTCTCGCAGGTTGGGGGGTGACGCATCTCGGGGCGTTCTTTGCCGTCCGGGCAAAGGCCGCGCTCATCGCGACCTTCCTGCTCAGCTTTGCTGTCGGCACCGCCTTTCGAATCGAGTTCAATCCCTTCCGCAACACGGGAGGCAGAGAGCCGCCGTGGGCCATCGTGCTCGGAGCGCTGTCCCTATCCGTTATTTATGCGCTGGTCTCTTGGCTCGACCGTGCTGGCGTTTTTACGTTTCCCGATTGGCCAGCGCTGCGCTGGCTTGGCGTTGGCTTCTTCGCGTCCGGAGATATGATTCGCCTCCTCGCCCTGCGCGAACTCGGCAGACAGTACAGCGCCCTGCTGACCATCCAGGCGGAGCACCAACTAATTCAGACCGGCTTATACCGTCGTATCCGGCATCCGTTCTATCTCGGACAGTTGCTCGCCGAACCGGGAATCATGTTGGCTCTGCGAAGTCCCCTCGCTATCTTGATTGTGGCTGCTAGTGTGCCGTTCGCCGTCAAACGAATGAACCGAGAAGAACAGATACTGCTCCACCAATTCGGGGCGAGTTATCGCAACTATTGCGAACGGACCAACCGTCTTCTGCCGCACGTCTACTAATACCTTACCCAAATGGATACCGCCTGGGAAACGCCCATACTGGAAATTGGCCAATCTGCCCACTACCTAATTTCAAAATGTACCGCCAGCAAACCACGGCCCCCCCTACGGCAAAATTGGAGTTTAAGGGATCTTGGTGCTCGGCCTGCTGAGAAACCCCCGCGGGCTCACAATTATGGTGAAATCGCTGCCCCTAACAAGCGCGTAGCGCGGACCCTCGTTCTTGGGGTCCGCGGCTCTTCTGGCGGAGAAACCACAAATCTCAACGACGGAGCCTCGCCCTCGGATTCGGGAGCGTGAATCTAAGGAAGAACCGCAGACCTCAAAGTCGGAGGTCTGCGCTACGCTTGCTTCACACCCAGCGGGAACGACGCGTGCGCGGTAAGGGAGACGCCGGCGCGCTCGCCCGCAAGGAGCTTGTAGTAACCGGCGGCGGCAATCATGGCCGCGTTGTCGGTGGAGAGAGCGGGGGAAGGGAAGAAGATTCGGAATCCTTTGCTCGATTCGGCGAAGCGCTGGCGAAGGAGCGAATTGCACGCAACGCCTCCGGAGACGAAGATGTTATCAACGCGCCAGTCCTCGGCAGCGGCGAGTGTGCGCTCGACCAAGTCCTGCACCACGGCATGTTGAAAGCTCGCGATGAGATCAATCGTCGCCTGCGAACAATGGCCGCGAATATCGTCAAGGGTGGGGCGCTCTACCGTCTTGCGCCAACTGCGGCGCTCTTCGGCCTCGCGCGCCAGTTCCTTGCCGCGTACGCGGTAGAGCACGGCGGTCTTAAGTCCGGAAAAACTGAAATCCAGCGGGTTCCCTTTCATTTTGATGTGGCCAAAATCCACCGCGTGAGGATTTCCGAAGCGGGAGAGTTTATCAATCACCGGCCCGCCGGGATATCCCAGGGCAAGCAGTTTGGCAACCTTGTCAAATGCTTCGCCCGCGGCGTCGTCGCGGGTGTGGCCAAGCTGGGTGTAATTGAAGCGCGGGGAGGTTTGCGGGTCGTTTGGCGAACCGGACGCGACGTGAAACAAGGTGGTATGGCCGCCTGAAACCACCAGCGTGACGGCGGGGAACCGCGCTTCCGGCACGGTCTTGCCGGCGGCCCGGTCCATTTTATTTTCTAGCAACACGGCGTGGATGTGGCCCTCCAGATGATTCACGCCTACCAGGGGTTTGTTCAGGGACAACGCCAGGGCTTTGCCGTAAACCAGCCCCACCAGCAGCGAGCCGATCAAGCCCGGCCCCTCGGTGACGGCGATTGCGTCCACATCGCGCAGGGTCACCTCGGCCTGCCGGCAGGCCTCGTCCACCACCGGCTCGATGGCGCGCAAGTGTTCCCGCGAAGCGAGTTCGGGAACCACCCCTCCGTATTTTTCATGTGTCAGGACCTGTGAGGCCACCACGCTGGCGCGAATCCTCTCGCCGTCGGCCACCACCGCCGCCGCCGTTTCATCGCAACTGGATTCAATTCCCAGGACCAACATCACATTGCCGATTGTCGATTGTCGATGGCCGATTGTCAATTACCGATGGCCGATTGTCGATTTCCGATCGTCGACGGACGATTGATGATCGTCGATTGACAACAAAAACATCATCTTGCGCCGTCAATCGACAATCGGCAATCGGCAATGGTTTATCGGCAGTCGTCAATCGACAATCGGCAATCGGCAATCTCCAACACACACTTTGACGAGGCGGGAAGGGAAGGGATAAACTGAGCATCGCAAGGGAAATCCTGTGGCAGTGAAAGCACAAGTCGAGCGAGGAAACATGCGAATTCGCAAGGCGGTGTTACCGGTAGCAGGGCTCGGCACGCGTTTCTTGCCGGCAACCAAAGCTCAGCCCAAGGAAATGTTGCCGATCGTTGACAAGCCGCTGGTGCAGTATGCGGTGGAGGAAGTGGCGGCTTCCGGCATCCCGATGGTGGTGTTTGTTACGGGGCGCGGCAAGCAGGCTATCGAAAACCACTTCGATGTTTCAGCGGAGCTTGAGCAGGAGCTGGCAGGGAGAGGGAAGGAAGATCTGCGCCGCCAACTCCGATCGATTTCCGGCATGTTGCGCTTTGCCTATGTGCGGCAGCAAATCCCCAAAGGATTAGGTGATGCTATCCTGACCGCGCGCGACCTGGTGGAGGATGAACCCTTTGCCGTGCTGCTTTCGGACGACATCATTGTGAATGAGATTCCCTGCTTGAAGCAGATGCTGAGGGTCTATGAGCGCTTTGGGCACAGCGTTATTGCGATTCAGCGGGTTCCGCGCAAGTCGGTTTCGAATTACGGGATCATTCGCGGGCACTTGGTGCCGGATGGTGAGAGCCAGGGACGGCTTTACCAGATTGAGGATATGGTCGAAAAGCCGTCACCCTCAAAAGCCCCCTCAAACCTGGCGGTGATCGGGCGTTACATCCTGACCCCATCGATCTGGAAGGCCCTTTCCAGCACTGTTCCTGGCGCGGGGGGGGAAATTCAACTCACGGATGGTCTGCGGCGGCTCCTCGCGAAGGAACCCGTTTACGGTTATCTCTTTGAGGGCAAGCGATACGACGCGGGTGATAAGCTCGGCTTCCTGCAAGCGACCGTAGAAATTGCGCTGCAACGGCCTGACATGGGCAAGGCCTTTCGCAGGTACCTTCGGTCACTGCACCTTTAGTTTGAATTCCGCGCCGGGGGAAGGATCAGTCCTTGCTGGAGCTGGCCTTGGCAGGTTCACTCGGCTTGCTGGATTCTTTTGCCTTTTCTTTTTCCGTTCCCTTCTTTTCCGCTGATGGGGAAGAATCGGCAGAGGAATTGCCGCTGGCAACGGACGACTTCTTCGCGTAATCGTTGACGTACCAACCCGATCCCTTGAACCGGATGGCCGGCGAGGAGAGCAGGCGCTCGAGTTTCCCCCCACAACTTTCACAAATCGTCAGGATTGGATCCGAGTATTTCTGGATTTTCTCCACCCTCCGCCGACACTTTTTACACTCATACTCGTAAAGCGGCAAGCAAGCCTCCTTGTTTGTGAAGACCCTCATGAATTATAGCGCGCCGTAGCGAAACCGTCAAAAACGGGAGACGGTACACGGGATACGGGAGCACGGACACGGGACCAGGGTACGATAGGTAGGGTAAGAGACCTGCACCACGACACTTTACCCCGTCTACCGTATCCCGTGTCCCATGTCCCGTTTCCCGATTTCTGCCTCCAGCTTCCACTCCACTTGCGCCAGAACTCCACCCAGGATGCGTGTATCGTTGCTGGTGAGGTTCAAATCGAATAACAAGCGGCGCAGCTTGATCAACATGGCCGCGCGGCTTTTGGGTTGGAAATAACCCGACACATCCAGCAAGTGGGCAGCGCGTTCAAAGACGTGCAGGAGCGTTTGCTGGTTGGCGGGCTCCGAGCGGTGCACGGTAACGAGCGGCGGCCGCACCGAGACAATGCCCGTACGGGCCAATTCATACGCGCAGACCGCTACGGCCTGCCCCAAATTCATGGAAGGGCAGTCCAGCGTCGTGGGAATGCGCACCAGCGCGTGGCAGTGGCTCATATCTTCGTTGGAAAGGCCGGTTTTCTCCGAACCGAAAAGCAGCGCGGCTCTTCCCCTGGCGTTGCGGTGGCGCAGCCAAGCGGCGAGTTCGGGCAGAGGGAGTACCTCGCGGCCGAGGTTGCGGCGGGAGCCGGTAGTCGTGCCGACCACCAGCGTTACATCACCGATGGCGTCGACGAGGGTGGGCACAGCAAGCGCTCGCGCGATCACCGTCTTTGCGCCTACCGCCGCCGAACGCGCCTCCTTCCAGGTGGGTTCAAAGGGCGCGACCACCGCCATTTCCAGTAAGCCAAAATTCGCCAGCGCTCGCGCCGCCGCCCCGATATTCAGTGGATTCCGCGGGCGCACCAGCACCATGCGCCAATTCAATTTGAGGGGTTTCATGGAAGGAATTGTAGCAGCAAGAGGTGGCACGGCCGTCCAAATTAGCGGGGCCGTGGTACTCAATGCGGCTCTGCCGCGCTGCGCTACCCGCTGCGCGAGTAAACGCAGCGTCGCAAGTCCGCATCCAATTTCGTAACCTATGTGCTGCGCGAGCCGGACTCCCTTGACGTCTCTTCTGGTCGCGACCTTGCTGGTCGCCGCGTCCGCAGTGGCGCAGGAGGTTGGGCGCATCGATTTAACCAAGGTGGGCGCGAACCCTCTGAAACACAAAAAGTTCAAACGGGACGCCAGTTGCGATAAAGATACGAGCACTGGAATGGGCGGGGAAGGCTTTGCTTATCCCTTCGGGCTCTCGCTCCTGAGCGCCGCCCCCACCGAGGTTCAAATTGGTGGCGAGATGATTGTCTCGCTGAGACTACGGAATGTGGGGTACCGCCCGGTGTCGGTGCCGTGGATAACTGACCCGGACCAGATCGAACAGCCGGAAGCCGACGGCTATTTTAGATACTCCGAATCCCATTTCCGGGCCAACATCGGGTCAGAAGATGGTGGGGGCGCATACTTTCACATGCCTGTGTATTTATACGGGGCGAACGAAATACCTGGAAGCCTCCGGGAGATTCGTCCTGGAGAATATGTTGAGCTGAAAATCAAGTTAGTCTTGGACTGCAAGACTAAAGAGGCTCAGTGTCGGTCCCTGCGAACCGGGCCAGCCAGATTGAGCTTCACCTGGGTCAACTTGGAATTAAGTGAGACCTATGAGAAATGTGGCATCGTGCGCCGCGATATAGGAATCAGGGCGGCTGACTCCGATACTGCTGCCATCAGGATCCTCGATAGAGCAGCCTCGCAATAAACTCTACCGGCGCGCGACGCAGCGAACATCTCGGCGTGGTTCGCACGGTGGAGCCCAGCAGGCCGCGCACTCGAGAATCCGCCCATAGTCCTGCCGCCATCCCGGAGGTGAAGTCCATGATGAAGCCGACATACTTATTCTTGGGGTTGCTGGTGTTCTTCGGCTGTCTCTAAAACCCAGAATTACTTTTTGGGCGGAGCGGCTGCCGGGGCGGTTTGATCCTTTTGCTTGTCGATCGATTCCACGGCCAGGATACGCGCGCCCGCCTTGAACTGTTTATAGTCGGTGTAGCGAACGACTTCCTTCAAGTGGACGGGCGGGCCATTGGAGAAGTAGAGGGTATCATCGGCCATGGTGTAAGTAGGAAACCAGAACTTGCCATCCACCTGCTCGCGCCAAGTCGTAAACCGCGGGAACAGATTCTCCTGGCCGCGGCTCTTGGCTTGGGGCACCTGTTTGCCTTCGCTCTTGACAATCTGCAAGTCCCGGTCGTCAACCCACACGACGCCCTGGAAATATTGCCGGTTCTTCTCGATTTGCTTGGGCCGGATGGAGAACACGTAGGCGGTAATTTCATCCACCTTGACGTGGCCCAGATACTTGATGTCGTACTCCGGTAACTCGTCTGTGGTAAGGACAAAGGGTTGAATATTGCGGAAACCTTCAATGTCCTCCTTGGTGACAATCAAATTCTTCAGCGAGTTCTGGGGCGCATAGGTGACCCTCTCGATGCGTTTGCCGCTGTCTTCGTAGAGGATGTCCCACTCCTGTTCAAAGGTCCCCACGACTTCGTTGCCGGAGCCGAGTTCCTGAACCCTGTTGATCTGGTGATAGGTGTAATTGTTGCGGGCCGCGCGAAAGATCTTCTCCTTGGCGGCAAATTCCTGGATGATGTGCTGGACTCCCTGCGCGTCGGGATCCTTCAGCCCCGGAGTGCTCGCGGTCGCCGGGGTTATCGGCGGAGCTTCCTTCTTTGTAGATTCGCGCAAAACCGGCTCAGAGGATGACGGTGAGGCGGGCGCAGGGGAGGGGGCGCTGGCAGCAGGTGTTGCTACCGGGGCAGCGGACTGCCGCGTATGTAATACCGGCTCCGAAGACGACGGCGCAACCGGCGGCGCGGGGGCAGGCGGGGGCGCTTCCGCCGCCCGGGGTACCGGGGCGTCCGGGGCGTTGGGTTTGCCCACTGGCGAGGCTTCCGGAGCGGCGGGGGGATTAGATTGGGCTGCTGCCGAGGGCGCGGGTGCAGGTGCGGGTGCGCTCGCCTTTGCCGCAGCGGCCTTATTTCCCGCCTTTTGCAGGGCATCAATCAATTCGTCGCTGGCGCCCTGGTCGTGGAACTTCTTGGCCAGGTCCGGATTCATTTGGAAGTCCACGCCACGCTGTTCGACCATCTGCATAATCTTGCCACTGGGTGAGCTCCCGAGCAGCAGCAGCGTGATGTCGTCCTTCGACAACGGCTGGTCCGCCGGGGCAGTGGCCAGACTTAGCAAGCCCGCCAGCATCAGCAGGGCTACCCCCACCACCATTTTCTTTCCCAGGTTGGAATTGGATTTCATCGCGGAGTACCCGTTATTGGCCGCGCTTCCCATCCTGCGGAAGCATCCTTCGCGCTTAGCGCGCTCGCCGACGATTCTTCAGGCGCATCTGGCGCAGCTTGCGGGGATTTCTCTTCGGTTTCGAAATTGCGAAGGTTACTGTTCCCACTCGGCGGACTTTCCACTCCTTACCCGAGGGTGTGCTATGCTCCGTATCCATAAGTTCTCTTCCGATCCTCCCAGAACGATCCGTCACCACGATTATAGCGGATATTTCAGTTTCTTGCTGAACGCATCGTGCGAACCGGCTCTGCGCGCCTGCCACCCGCGCGCCGGAGGCCTGTTTCCCCAACCTGCTATTGCGCAGCGACGATGGAGGTGACCGAGATGGTGTCGCCTTTGAGCGTGCCCGTAACTTTCACCTTGGCGCCCGCAAATTGCTCGGGCTTTTTCTGGTCGCTGAGTTGGTAAATCTTCCCGCTGGGATCAATGAGGATATACTTGGCTCCTCCTTTGACGCATTCCAGCGTGCAATCCTTGTCGCTCTCGCCGGCCATCATGTGTTTGGCGCCACACATGGAATCTCCGATATTCCCCACAAAAGTCTTTGCGGGGTCTTTGCCAGGCGCAGCGAGACTGAGGCCCGCTGCCAGCAGTAATCCCAGGACTGCAAAAGTAAATCTCTTCATGCCAACCTCCGCAAGGTCTGGTTTTCCTGATACGAAGCCGGATTTCAGATTGTCCTGCGGTGCTCGCCACCGGCGTGGCAGCGACGTCACACATATTTTAGATGTTCAGCGAGGGTTTCAGGTTACCCGATGGCTGGAAATCATGAAGCCGACGGTAGGCGCCTTCCCGCTTCCCGAGGCCCGCCGAAGGCGCAACGCAAAAAGACAAACAGCTACTCCTCGGTCGCGAGTGGCCGTTCGATGTTGATAGTTGATGCGTCGTGAACCTAACTTGTCTTCTCCGCCACGCTCGTGACCGTGATACTGTCACCCTTGACAGTGCCCGTCACCGTGACGCTCTTCCCACCCAATCCCTTGAACTTGTCTTGGGCGTCAAGCTGGTAGACTTTTCCCTGGGAAACCAGGACGTACGAGGCCCCGCCGGAAACGCATTTCTCGACGCAGGCCGCAGCCGCGTCTGAGGCGGTTGCGTGTTTCACCCCACAATGCGAGTCACTTACCGTCCCGGTAATGGTTTTGGCTCCCGCCAAAGATAGACTGCCAAACACCAAGAACGCAAAAGCCAAGAGCGCTATCTTTTTCATCTGAACTCCTCCTCCGGGGTTGTCATTCCTCTCTGAAGGCCTTGCCAAAAAGCGACGTGCGAATCTGTGCTCAGTTCCGCTGCCCTCGAGGTGAAAGCGCGGACACCAAAGCTCCAGCTTCGTCACGCCTCTGAATGGTGCCTTTGCAACCCTGACCAGTAAGTATTCTATGCCAAGAGATGACATCGCGCAAGAGGGTTGATGATATTTGCTGGATTTAGATCGAGGATGGCCGGGAAGTCCACGGCACAAGAAGCGTAGCGCGGACCTGTTTTGTAGGTGCGCGGCTTTTCGCGCCCCCCAGCGCGCGCCCGTTCGGTTCGCTATTGCCCCCGCACGGCATCGCGCGTGCACTGATCGCATGTCCAGCCAGCCCGCGAAGCGGGCGAAAGATCGTAGCCCATGGCGCAAGAAGCTGTGAAAAAATACTGGCTGCAGCGGCGGTCTATGACCGCCGTATTTTGGAATCAACGACATCGGCGCTCATAGAGCGCCGCTACAGATCGCGAATCGAATTTTTCACAGCTTCGCAAGCCGTGGGAGAATCGGCCCCCCACCCCGCCCGAGCCCCGCAAGGGGCGAAAGAAATCACGACCAAATGTAACGCTCGTCGTAGGCGATGCCATTTTTCTTAAGAAAAGCGATCAGTTCCTCCTGGAAGGTCACGCGGCGGTGATGCTTCTCCTGGTCTCCAATGTATCGCACAACGGCTGGCGCCAGGGAATGGCTGACGCTGAACGCTCCATAGCCGGTCTGCCAATCGAAGCCGGCATAGTTCCGACTGCGGTGCACCCAACGCGAGGAATTAGTCTTCACCACACGTAGAGCGTCGGCCGTCGCCATCGTGGGCGGCAACGAGCAGAGCAGGCGAACGTGGTCGGGTCGGGCGTTGGCGGCTCTGAGGGCGCTGCCAAGCTCGCGCACGATTCCGCCCAGGTAGGCGAGAAGATCGTCGTGAAGCGCCGCGGTGATAAGAGGCGCGCGGTCCTTGGTGCTGAAAATCACGTGGGTGAGGAGGTTCGTGTAGGTGTGTGACATGTTCTTTCGCCCCTCCGGGGCTTGGGGGGATTTTACTCGAATTCCTCACCCACGGCTTGCGCCATGGGCTACGATCTTTCGCCCGCTTCGCGGGCTACGATGCTAAGTTGATATCGCGGCGCTTGAACTTCGGTTGGAAAGGGCCGGAGTCAGGCTTGCCTACCTGTTGGAAGCGAATTTAATTCCCAACGCCGCGGGCCTTTTATAGCGGGCCTTGCTATGCTACGGTGAAAGGCTGCCATCTTGCGTAAAATACATGCTTCCGAGTCTGTTTTTGCCCCAGCCGGTCCTTTTGGGTGAAAACCGGCGGAATACTTCCGAGGCGGATATGTTCATCAAAAGACATGCAATTTTGCTCAGCATTAAGCGTAAGTGGAGGGGCTTTGCGCTGGCCCTTATGGGGATGATGTTAACGGGGTGTTGGACCGCTGCCGGTGCAGACGCCGGCCGGTTCGAGGGCCAGCATTATCGCGGGCGCGGGGACGTTGAGTACCTGCAATTACTGGACACGGCTCGCCGCATGTTCGAGACGGATCCCGAATTTCAGAACGTGTCGATGCTCTACACACCCCTTTGGGATGGCCTGGTCGAAGGTCCCACCTGGAACGCCTGGTGGATTCAAAACAGCTACGGCACAACCTACTGCGCGCTGCCTTTTTACCAGGAGCCTTTCATCACCTTTCTGCAAAATTCCCAGGATCTCTGGTTTGACCAGATGGGGGATGGCCGGCGCGCCGGATGTCCCGGCACTCCAAAAAACTCGTGGGTGGCGCCCGACGGGCAGTTGTGTGACGCGGCCATGCCAGGGTGCATCATCTACAAGCAGGGGGACGGCCGAACGCAGATTCATGATTGGGGATTGGAGTTCACCGCGGCGGGCGTGCTGTTGCAGTCGGAGTTGTTGCTGATCAGCCGCGACCCCAAGGCGATCGCGCACTACCTGCCGAAGCTTGAGCGCTCTGCCAATTTTCTCGATACCCGGCGCGATCCCAAGAACAATCTTTTCCTGGCGGGGCCGGCGGCCAATCTGCTGGCCCCGAGTTACGCGGGATGGGCGCGTCCGGAGGGCACGTACGGCAAGGCCTATCTGGCGGGGCTTTCCATTACCTACATCGCGGCTCTTGACCGCTTGATCGAGCTCGAAAAGCTCGCAGGCGCGTCCCGCCAAGCCGAGATCTACAGCGAGCGGCGCGAGTTGGCGCGGAAGGGTCTGCCGCTTCTCACCACCGGCGAGGGATACTTCATCAAATCCCTGGACCCGGACGGCACCCGGCATGGCGTATTTGGCGCAGAACAGCACGGCTACTTTGAGGCGCCGCCCAATCACGACGCCATTGCTTTCCGCGTGGTGGATCAAGCCCAGGCGGAACAGATCTATGCCAAGATTGCGTCCATACCCGGCCTTCGTCCCTACGCCTTTACAATCCCTAACTACCCTTCACTCGATGATATGTATGAAAAACCCCAAGGCCTGTGGCGTTTCGGCGAATGGGTAAACGGTGGGGATTGGTCCACCTGCGAGGCGCGGATGATCCTGGCCTATTACCGGTTGGGCAAATATGAAGACGCGCGCCGCTCGATGCAACAACTACTCACGTTCGCCCGCCGCTTTCGGATGGACAATCCTCTGACGGACTTCGGCAACGACGTCTACCAGCCGAAGCAGCCCATCAATCTCACCTACGACGCGTTCGGCCCGCCAGCGGCGCTCATGCGGGGATTGTTCGAGTATCTTTATAGCGCTGACGGCCTAAAGCTCGTACCCCACATTCCGCCCGGAATCAGTGAACTTCAGCAGCTCGATCCTATCCGTTTTGGAAATAAGCAACTGTACTTGTCCACCGTGGGCAGCGGTCCGATTACTTCCGTCCGGGTGAATGGACGGTTGTGGCGGACGTTTGACAGCGGTTCGGTATTCCTTGCTTACCCGGCGACGCCTGCCGTGGCGCACATCGTGATCGCGCGGGGAGGCAGTCCCGCCAAGCTGTCCTGGCCCGCAAAAACCGCGCCTCGGGACAATACCGTCACGGGCATGGGGGAGCCGTCACCGGCGTTCGCAACCCTTGACGCCCGTGCGGCAGAAGTGCGGGCCTTTCATGCGCGGTTGGTGGCGGCGGGATTCGGCGAGAGCTATGAAGCGGCCCACGCGCGGCTCATTCTGGAAGCCGTCCGCGCCGCTCACGAGCGTCAAAGCTTGTTGGCGGCGGGCAAGCTTCCTCCTCTGCCGGAAGTTTCTCAGGCTGCCGCGGACAAGTCCTACGGGGAAACCGCCACCCGATTATGTGACGGGCTTGCGGCGTTGATGAAGTCCTATGAGAAGTCATCGGATGAACGTGCGCGGAAGATCTTTGCTCTTTGGAGCGAGGAGGGAAGGAAGTAGAGGGATCGGCGCAACAGGCTTGGAAGCGTCTTCTCAGGCCCTACTTCTGTTCTTCGCCGGCCTGTTTGGCTTTTCCCAGTTGCTTCTGGAGTTCAGGGGAAGGCTGGGGTGGCCCCACGGGGGTTCCCTTGATGGGAGGGGCCAACTGGCCCAAGGTATCGGCCAGCCAGCGTCGCATCGCATCGCTATCTTGGTAGACTTCCGTCAGGGGACGCGCGCGATACTTGGAGCCCATTCCCGATTGGACGCCGAGCACGGCAAACCCTCGCCGCTTTTTCCAAAGCAGCTTGCCGGTTTGGCTCCACAAATTCATGTCGGCGGTGGTGGCGTAAACCCAGCCCTTGCTTCCCAGCCCCCCAAACGGGGAGAAGGCGCGGGATTTCCGGGAGGCCACGGGCTCCGTCATGTCATCCCAGGAGGCTATTGAGGCGCGAACGTTGGCCTTCACTTTGATGACCTTGACTTCCAGCACCGCGTCCGAGCGCGTTTCTTGCGCGATCGTCATCATCAGCGCGCGTTGGGGTTCCAAATACCGTTGCATATCGACTTCGCCGGTATTGGGGTCGATCGCGTCCAGCGACGAGGTGGAAACCTTGGTGCGGCTCGCGATTTCCGCTGCCAGTTCGGGCGGAGCCACAAACCACCCTGCGTTGTCCGAGAGGTACTGGGCAATCGCGCTGATCAGCCCTTGGGAGTTTTCCACATCCTCCGGCCGCGCCAGGATGATGATGCGCTTGATGTTTTCCCGCATCAGGTCCGTGGGCACGAATGTTCCGCCTTGGGGATACACGATGTCTTCCAGGCGGTTCACGCCACCTTCAGTTGTGTACCAGACCGTCAGTGGCGCGGCGATGCCGACGAGGGAAGTGTAGTCCTTGTTGGTAAGGATTTGGATCTCCTGGTTTTTCTTATCGAACACCGTGATGCTGTCGGGCGTGATGGCCGTGGCGTAACCTTCCAGTTTGATTCCGGTGTGCTGAGGTTTTTGGGCGGCAGATCCGCAGATTACGCAGATTACGCAGATTACACAGATTAGACAAAGGAGGCAGGGAGATAAGACTGCACAGGCCCGGGGGGTGCGCGACATACAACTTGAGGGTGCAGGTTTTACTTGATCCATCACGTCCGTCCTTGCGTATCGGTGCGTTAGGCGTAAGGTGCGAGCGAGTAGCGCGGGCGTCCCGCCCGCTGTCGCGGGAGCGTCCCGCTCCCGCAATCGGTGCACGGGCGGGACGCCCATGCCACAGCGGGCGGGACGCCCGCGCTACGAACTTACCATCCGCAGGAAACTACATTTTACTCTATCTCCTGCATTTCGTATTTCGATCTCTTGAATCTATGTAATCTGCGTAATCTGTGGATCCTTCCCTGGATGGCCGTAAGACAACCGCCGCGGAAAGGGATTGCTTTACCTGGCCTGTGGGCGGTAGGATTCGCGGCCAGCGGCCTGGCAAGTTAACGAAGCCGCACATTCCCGGAGGGAAGAATGACCCACAAAGAACGCTTGCTGACCGCCATCCATCACGAGGAACCGGACCGCGTGCCGCTCTGCGCGTGGTACACGCCGGAGGCGGAGCAGACTGTGCTGCGCCACCTCGGCGTGGAATCCACTCAGACCGAAACCTACAAGGCGGCCGGGGGGCCCCTCCCCATCCTGATGGATCACGATTTTCTGATTTCCTGGGTGGGCCCTTGCACAGGCTACTATGCTGACCCCGCGGAAGAGTATACGGACGAATGGGGAATCGGCTGGAAATGGTTCAAATTCGCCGCCAGCGGCTCCTACACGGAGATGGTGAGGCGTCCTCTCGCGGACATCGTCGACCCCGCGGATTTCTCCATGCCCGACTTCACGCGCGAGGACCGTTATACCGGCGCTTGCAGACTCGTCTCTGAATATGGGCATGAGTACGGCATTATGGGCGGGTGCGCGTGCACGCTCTTCGAACTGTCGTGGTATTTGCGGGGCATGGAGCAAGTGCTGGAGGACATGGTCACCAACAAAGACTTCATGCACGCCTATCTGGACCGGCTGATGAAGTGGATTGACGAAGCCGGCGCCCGCATGGTCGGTTTGGGCGTAGATATTATCTGGATCGGGGACGATTTTGGCATGCAGGACCGGATGATCATCTCACCCCAGCTTTTTCGCGAGTTCTTCAAGCCGCGCTACGCGCAACTGTTCGCCAAGTGGAAGGCGCTCAACCCCGCCGTCAAGATCGCTTTTCACTCGGATGGCAACATCTACCCGATCATTCCTGATCTCATCGAAATCGGGCTCGATATCCTCAACCCCGTCCAGCCCAAATCCATGGATCCGGCGAAGCTCAAGAAAGCATACGGAGATAAGCTCACCTTCTGGGGGACGGTGGATATTCAGGAGGTTCTGCCCTTCGGCACGCCCGAGGATGTGGCGAATGAAGTCAAGCTGCGCGTGCAAACGGTGGGGAAAGGCGGCGGGCTGATTCTCTCCCCCGCCCACAATATCCAGTGCGAGGTGCCGCTGGCAAACATCCTGTCTTTCTACGAGGCGGCGAAGAGGTTCGGCCGTTATCCCCTGACGGCCAACTGATCACCCGCCGAGGTGCCATCACGCCGCCCCGCCGCTCACGCGGATTTCTCACCACGCAGGGAAAGGGCGGGCCTCAAGAGGCTGCGGAACAAGCAGTGCTGCCCCCTAAATCCTTTCGGCCACAAAGCGCTTGGCGTGTTCCTTCAGTATGCATCGATCCATTACGACCTTGAGGCCGGCGGCGCGGGCGCGCTCGGCAGCCTGCTGGTGAACCACGCCTTCCTGCATCCACACCACCTTCGCGCCCTTGCGAATCGCGGCTTCCACAACTTCCGGCACGAACTCCGGACGGCGGAAGATCACCACCACATCGAAAGGCTCGGCCACCGCATCGAGTGAGGCATAAACCCTCTCACCCAACACCGATTCCTCATGGGGGTTCACGGGAATAATCCGATACCCATAGCGCTGCATGTAAGCTGCCACGCCGTGGCTCGGGCGCATGGGCTTGGAGGACAAACCCACCACCGCCAGCGTTTTGCCGTGCTCGAGAATCTCTCTGATCAGGTCAGACATACGTTTCTTGGGAGACAGGAGTCAGAAGACAGTAGACGGGATACGGAATACGGAATACGGAAGACGGTAGACAGGGGTGAGAGATCGACACCACAATCCTGTATCCCGTATGCCGTCTACCGTCTACTGTCTTCTGACTCCTGTCTCCTGTCTCCTAACTCCTCGCCTACCTCTTCACCGGCGAAGCGAGCACGCGTTGCAGCGCTTCCAGAAACTGCTCGTTGTCCTGATGTATTCCCACCGTCACGCGAAGACAGGTGGGGAAACCGTAAAGCTTCATGGGCCGCACGATGATGCCTTCATGTAGCAAACGGATGAAGTCTTCTTCACAATCCCGGCCGGTATCCACCAGCAGGAAGTTCCCGGCGGAAGGCGTGTAGCGCACTCCCGCGAGCGTCAACTCGCCGGTCAGAAATTTCATTTCCCGGCGATTGTTCTCCACGGACTTGGCGACGTGCTCGCTATCGTTGAGCGCCGCCATACCCGCCACCTGCGCCAGGCTCGAGGCATTGAACGGCGAGCGAATGCGTTGCAGGCATTCGATGAGTTCCCGGTGCCCCAGGCCGTACCCCAGGCGTATTCCCGCCAGGCCATGCACCTTGGAAAAGGTTCGCAGCACGAGAAGATTCTTCCCTTCCCGCACACAGTCAACCGAGCGGGAATAATCCGGCCGTTGCACATATTCAAAATAGGCCTCGTCCAGCACCACCAGGACGCGCGGTAGAATTGCCGCAAGAAAGCGGTCAAGCTCGTCGGCCGTGAAAATGGTGCCGGTCGGGTTGTTAGGATTGCCGAGGTAAATCACCTTGGTGCGCGCCGTGACGGCGTGGGCAATCGCCGCGAGGTCGAAGGTCTGATCGCGCATCGGCGTCTGCACCAGCGCGGCGCCCATGTCTTCGACGGCCAGCCGGTACATATAGAAAGCCGATTCCGATGTGATCGCTTCGTCGGCGCTACCGGAAAGAAACGTCTTTGCCGCCAACTCAATCAGGTCGGTGGAACCCGCACCCAGGATGATCTGATCCGGGGGAAGGCCATGAATCTCTGCTAGTCTCTGCCGCAGGTAATATCCGCTTCCGTCCGGATAGAAGTGAATATTATTGAGATAATTCTGGATAGCTTCCCGCGCCTTGGGGGAAGGTCCCAGGGGATTCTCGTTTGAGGCCAGCTTGATGGCCGTATGCCCCAGTTCGCGCTCGACTTCCTCAATCGGCTTGCCGGGCGGATAGGGTCGAATTCGGCTGGACCAGGGAGGAAGGATTTCGTAAATGGGGGATCGCGGCATGGCTAAAGGGTAAAGGCTAAAGGATAAAGTGTAAAGGGTAAAGGGTGGGGTAAAGGGTGAGGGGTGAAGGGCGTGCGCGACAAAAAAGGGAGGAACAGTCGAGCCGAGGTAGCGCGGGCGTCCCGCCCGCTGTGGCGGGAGCGTCCCGCTCCCGCGGCAAGCAAGGTCCAACTGCTTGGGGGAGTTAGTCGGCGTGGGCAGGATGCCCGCGCTACGTCCGGTCAGCGGCTTTACCCTTTATCCTTTAACCTTTACCCTTTATTCCCCATTTTTTTAACCGCTCAACTTCGGCGCGCGTGAGGTGGCGCACCTTGCCGGGCGCCAAGTCCTTGTCCGTCAGGAACGCTATCCGCACGCGTTTTAACTTTACCACTCCTTTGCCGATGCGCTCAAACATACGCCGGACCTGATGGTATCGGCCTTCCACCAAGGTGATTTCAAACCAAGGTTTGTCCTGCTGTCCGAGAGCGCGGATCTGACAGGGCTCAGTTCGCCGGCCGTCGAGCACGATGCCGCGCTCGAGCTTGGCAATGTCTGCGGCCTCCGGCCGACCCTCTAATTTGACGAGGTAAGATCTCGGAACAGCCGATGTCCGCGACATCAGGAGATTCGCCAGCTCGCCATCGTTGGTCAAAATCATCAAGCCGGAGGAGTGATAGTCCAGCCTCCCTACCGGATAGACGCGCTGCTTGATCCCTCGCACCAGCGAAACCACGGTCGGGCGGCCCTGAGGGTCGTGGACCGTGGAAACGTAACCGGCCGGCTTATTCAAAAGCAAGTAGACATTATCCGTTGCGCGGGTCAACAAACGGCCGTCCACACGAATGTGATCGTGTTCCGGGTCAGCCTTCGACCCCAGCTTGGAGACGGCCTTTCCGTTGACGCTGACGCGGCCTTCCAGAATCATCTGCTCAGCCTTACGGCGTGAGGTGATGCCGGCGTCAGCGATAATTTTCTGAAGGCGCTGTTGCATAGGTAAGGTCCGAAGTCCGGCGTCTGGAGTCCAGAATCCAAAGCCTGTTGTCAGTGCTCCTCGCCTGAAGAGCGGCGATTTGAATTTACTGCCCTCGCCTCCTTGGGGGAGAGGGACCGCATCCGGCGCTTTCTCCAGTCCGTCAGCCGACGGAGCCGGGTGAGGGGGTAGCGCGGACCCCCGTTCTCGGGGTCCGCGGCTCCTACCTTGCAAAATCCGTAAACCTTAAACAGGGACGCCTGCCCTCAGGTTCGGGAGGCGGGTCTAAGGAAGAACCGCAGACCTCAAAGGCGGAGGTCTGCGCTACACTTCCACAAATCAAGGTTTTTACACAGACCCCCTTAGGGCTTCGGTTCATGGTCTTCGGGGGTCGCCGCCGAATCGCTTGCGGAGGTCGTCTCCGCCGTGGCGGGCGTGGAAATATCCGCGCTCTTCGCGGGCAACTCCGAGCCCGAGGGGTGGCTTGGAGCCGCTGCCGTTGCCGGGGGTTCCAGGGATGGCGTCTCCGGGGGAGTTTCCGGGGCGGGCTCGACCTTCGCAGCGTCGGCCTCTGCGCTGGGAGCGGCTGTGGCGTCACCTGCTGCTTCCGGTGCTTCCCCAGTGGTCCACTCTGAGCCCAAGGCGCGCTTCGCCAATTCCTCGAATTCCTTCAGGCTGGGCAGCTCTCCCACATCCTTTAACCCGAAATGCACCAGGAAATCCCGCGAGGTGCGGTAGAGGATCGGCCGGCCCACCACGCTCTTGCGGCCCGACGTTACTACCAATTTCTTTTCGAGCAGGGTGTGGATCACGCCACCTGAATCCACGCCGCGAATTTCCTCGATTTCCGGCAACGTCACCGGCTGCCGGTAGGCAATCACCGCCAGCGTTTCCAGCGCCGGCTTGGAAAGCCGGACCGGCGGCTTCAGGCTCTTCACATATTTCCGCAGGATTTCGTGGTGCTCGACCTTGGTGGAGAACTTATAGCCATTGGCCACCTGCCGGATTTGTATCCCGTGCGCGTTTTGCTCGTAGTCGGCCACCAGCTCTTCGAGCTTGGCCTTGACCCGCTCGCGCTCTTCGCCCTCCAGAACTTTGACGATGCCGTCGAGAGTGACGGGCTCCGGCGCGACGTAGATAATACCCTCGACGAGGGCCTTGAGGATGTCGTCATTCAGCATAGGCATCTCAACGGGTAAAGGCTAAAGGGTAAAGGGTGAAGGTTAAAGGGTAAGAGCCAAAGTGCCAGCAGGGGATCCTTCATCCTTCATCCTTTATCCTTTACCCTTTACACTTCACCCTTTGCACTTTCGTCGTCCAGTCCTGCGGCCAGTTCCTGCGCGGTGGTGGCCGCCAGAACTTCTTCAAACCTCTTGCTCCGGGCCACCGTGATCGCGGCAAATAAACCCTTTTGCCGAAGCAGTACAGCCCGCAACCGTACCAGCTCCAGCAATGCCAGGAACAAGGCGATCAACGCCCGCCGCCAAAGAAAGTCGCCGATCAAATCCTCGAGCGGAACCGGGCCGGGGCTCGCGCGCAGCACCTGCTTGACGTGCTCAACCATCTGCGCCACGGTAACTTCTTCTCGCCGGATCTCGAGCTGCGCCCGTTTCTTGGCGCGTTCCAGGATTTCACGGAACACCGAAATCAGGTCAAATACTGACACCACCAGCCCGGGCTCGTCCTCGGCCTCGGCAAATTCCCCGATGCCCGGCTGCGACCACATGGCATCTTCCATAAGGCGTTTCGAGTTGAGCATTTCCGCTGCGTTCTTGAACTGCTCGTGCTCAAGCAGCTTGTGCACCAATTCCGCCCGGGGATCTTCCTGCTCTTCCGGCGGCGCCGTCGGGTCGGGAGGCAGAAGCATGCGCGACTTGATGTAAATCAGTGTGGCCGCCATGAAGATGAACTCACCTGCCACATCGATGTTCAATTCCTCCAGCAGATGCAGGTAGTCAAGATATTGCTGGGTAATGCGGGCAATGGGAATGTCATAGATATTGATCTGCTGTTTGCGAATCAAATCGAGCAGCAGGTCAAGCGGGCCCTCGTAGTTTCCGAGCTTTACGGGCGGAGGCGGCGCCGCAAGATGCGAGACGCGCTTCGCCGCCGGAGCAGGAACTTCACCCGGATCGGCGCCCGCTGACAGGTCGTCGGGACGGCCGCCCAGGGACGTGCTTCCGCCCGCGGCCGGGTTAGCCGGCACGGGCGTCTCCGGATTGGGCTCGCGAGGTTCGTCGGTCATGCGAAAAAAGCTCTCAGCTATCAGCGCTCAGCAATCAGCTATCGAAACCCCTCACCCGGCCTCCTTCGTCGGCCACCCCCTCCCCAGGGAGAGGGGTTGGGGGTGAAGGGGCCCTCACCCGGCCTCCTTCGTCGGCCGCCCTCTCCCCAGGGGAGAGGGGCTGGGGGTGAGGGGGCTCTGGCTGACGGCTGAGAGCTGATTGCTTCCTTTCATGGCGCAAGATTTACCGCCTTGCGTACTTCGGTCATCGTCTTCTGGGCGGCCTTGCGGGCTCGCGCCGTTCCATCCTCAAGAATCTCCCACACCTTTTGCGGATTCTGCTCGTAAGGTTTGCGGCGTTCCTGAATGGGCGCGAGAAAGGCGTTCAAGTGCCCCGCTACAAGCTTCTTGCAATCCAAGCAACCGATCTCCGCCGTGCGGCACTCGCGATTCACGCGATCGATTGTTTCCGGAGTGGAGAAGATCTTGTGCAAGTCGAATACCGGGCAGATGTCCGGATTGCCGGGGTCGTTGCGCCGCTTGCGAGCCGGGTCTGTCACCATCGTGGCGAGCTTTTTCGAAACCAAATCCGGTGAGTCGGTCAGGAAAATTGCGTTGCCGTAACTCTTCGACATCTTGCGGCCGTCCGTGCCCGGCAGGCGCGGGGCGGAGGTGAGCAGAGCCTCCGGTTCAGGGAAAATGGGATCAGGATCCACTGCTACAAGCCCCCGGTGAACCATCTCTGCCTTGCCCTGTAGCGACTGTTCCTGGTAAGTCTTCCCGTCGAGCTTCACCGTCCCGGCCCCGTGAACCTTGCCAAACGCTAAGTTGAACCTTCGCGCCACTTCGCGCGTCAGCTCCACGTGCGGAACTTGATCTTCCCCCACGGGAACGTAACGCGGTTTGTACATCAGGATGTCGGCCGCCTGCAACAGTGGATAGCCGAGGAAGCCATAGGTGTTGATGTCGTGGTCCCGAATGTTTTCGAGCTGCTCTTTGTATGTGGGCACGCGTTCCAGCCAACTGAGCGGCGTTACCATGGAAAAGAGCAGGTGCAGTTCCGCGTGCTCGGGCAGGCGCGACTGGACAAAGAAGGTTGCCTTGGCGGGGTCGAGCCCGCAGGCCAGCCAGTCCGCAACCATCTCCCAGGTGTCCTGGCGCAAATCGAGCGTATTGTCGTAGCCCGTCGTCAGCATGTGCCAGTCGGCGACGAAGTGAAAGCTGTCGTATTCATCTTGCAGCTTCACCCAATTCTGGAGAGCGCCCACCAGATTGCCCAAATGGAGTTTGCCCGTGGGCCGCATGCCACTGAGAATGCGCGGGCGTTGAGGAGTTTCGAGATTGAACATTCGCCTTGGATGATCCTTCGCGGGTTCTTCGGGGCCCCGAAGAGCCCGGACAATTCGTACGCCGCCGAAATTTCGCTAATCTCGCATCGTAACATAGCTGCCTCGGAAACGCGAAGCCGGCGAAGCGGTGCAGGTAGGCAACAATGTTTCGGGCCTGTGGCACGCGCACGGAAATTCGCGTTTACCCATCCAAGACACTCATGAGATACTGGCAGGCTTTCGCAAGAAATTTCCTGCTTACAGCGGTTGCGTTAGGGAGCAGGCTCTCGCGTGGGCGGCAGATCGTTTGCAATCGCGAATAGCGAAGTCTTGCGGGAGCAGGCCCAGACGGCGTCCGAAAAAAGACCCTATTGACATCAGGAGATGATAAGGATGCGGCGTTAGGCTGCCTTGATCTGACCCCGCCACACACGCATGGGACAATCTGTCGAAGCAATCCCGCCGAACGGGAGCCCCCAACGCTTGAGCCGGGTCTTGGGTCTTTGGGACGTGGTCTTCTTCGGCTTGGTCTTGGTTTCTCCTATGGCCGCCGTGCCGCTGTTCGGTGTGGCGCAAGAGCTCTCCCACGGTTTTGCGACCACGTGCATTCTGCTCTCCATGGGGGCGATGGCGATCACGGCGGTGAGCTATGGCCGAATGGCCGCGGTCTATCCTTCTTCGGGGTCGGCTTACACCTACATCAGCCGAGGGCTGAACCCCCACCTGGGTTTTCTGGTCGGCTGGGCGATGCTTCTCGACTACCTGGACCAGCCCATCCTCAACAGCATCTACGGCGCTCTTACCATTCAGCGGTTGCTTCCCGGCGTACCGTACATTGTCTTGGCGGCCCTTTTCGTGGCGGTCATGACTTACCTCAATTTGCGCAGCATTCGCGCCACGGCGCGCGCGAATGAAATCCTGCTGGCCATCATGACCGCGGTGATCGGGGTGTTCATCATCCTGGCCATTCGATATCTTCTCAAGACCGAAGGGATTGGCGGCTTCTTCTCGACGCAGCCGTTCTACGATCCGCGCACGTTTCAATGGCAGGCGATCGCAACGGGAACGTCCCTCGCCGCCTTGACGTATATCGGGTTCGACGGAGTCACACTCCTGGCGGAGGAAGTCAAGGACCCCAAGCGGAACATTCTCTTGGCCGGCGTGATGGTCTGCCTTTTCACGGGCGTCTTCAGCGGCTTACAGGTTTACTTGGCCCAACGCGTCTGGCCCGATTACCGCACCTATCCGCACGTGGAAACCGCCTTCATGGATGTCGCCCGAGTCGTTGGCCATACGGGGCTGTTTAGCGCCTTGGCCGTGAATCTGGTGGTCATGAGTCTGGCCTGCGGACTCACGGGGCAACTGGGCGCGGCGCGGCTACTGTTCGGCATGGGACGCGATAATGTTTTGCCGCGCAAACTTTTCGGCTACTTGGGGAGCACCAAAGTCCCTTCGGCCAACGTTTTGATCATTGGCGTACTGGCC
>Ga0315282_10005157_pt1 | contig 22378 bp, 15 predicted proteins | sample YL17G07_20_MG_FD_203693 | JGI IMG/M metagenome (GOLD analysis project Ga0315282, IMG submission 203693) | Sediment microbial communities from Yellowstone Lake, YNP, Wyoming, USA - YL17G07_20 | ecosystem: Environmental > Aquatic > Freshwater > Lake > Sediment | place: USA: Wyoming | collected... | reverse complement strand
CGGCCGGACCCTCGGCAGACACACGAAGGGGACGGCGGATTCCGCCGTCCCCCTTCTTGTGCCCCCAGGCCAGGTCGCACCTCGATTGGTGCCATCAATCCTTGCCAAAGCGATCCGAAAGGATCAGGACCGGCCCGCCCAGCTCGGTGTTATCGCCCGCTGCGTTGCCGCAGGGCCTCCAAGAATTCGGCTGCGCGATGCTCGTTCGGATCCAGGCGCAGGGCTTCTTGCCCTTGCGCGCGGGCGTCATCCACGCGGCCAAGCTGCGCGTAGGCCACGGCGAGGTTGAGGTGAGCGCTGGCGCTGGACGGAGCGAGGCGACAAGCGGTTTCAATCGGCGCCACGGCTTCGTCCGCCCGCCGCAGGAGCACCAGCGCCACGCCGAGCTTCTCGTAGGCCTCGGCATGGGCCGGGGCGCGCGTCACGGCCATCCTCAGCCAGCGTTCCGCCTGTGCCGGAGCTCCGAGTTCGAGCGCCAGGGTGCCCAGATCGAATGCTGCCTCCTCGTCGGCTGCGGCCTCGTCGGGAAGCGTCGAGATGAGCTTGACCGCGTCCGCGGTTCGACCAGCGCGCGCGAGCGCGCGCGCCAGCAGACGCCCCGAGACTTCGGGACGGAACCGCGCGTCGAAGGCCGTGGCGAGGTGATCCGCCGCCTCGTCCGCCCGTTCGGCTCCCAGGAGCGCCTCACCGAGCGCCAGATGAATCGCCGCTTGGCCGCGATCGATCTCGAGCGCCTCGCGGAATCGCTCGATCGCCTCTTCGAGACGGCCCGCCGCCGCGAGAGCCTTACCCACCTGGAAGCGGAGCACACCCGGATGCGAATGTCCGGCCGAGACGCTGGCAACGTACTGCCGCGCTGCTTCGTACGCTCCCTGCTCGACGAGCCACACGGCCTTCCTCGTCTGCTCGCCGCCGCGCCCCTCATCGAGCCCGTAGTTCCAGTTGGCCAGCGTCGCCGTTACCGCCAGCGCGATCGCGGGCGTGACGAGCAGGGCAGGCCGCCGCGCGCGCAGCCGGTCGAACACCCAGACGACCGTAGCCGCGGCCGTCGCGCAGAGCGGGAGGAGCAGGGGCATCCGGTACCGGGACGAGACGAAGAACGCCGCCACCGACAACGCGTAGACGGGGCCAAACGATCCCCACACCCAGAACCCGCTTCGTCCAGCGCGCATGGACGGCAGAAAGAGGCCGACGAGACCGAGCGGCACGAGCAGCCACGGCCCGACGACGAGCGCGCAAAGAAGCGTCGGCTCGTCGCGGCTGTAGTAGGCGTAGCTGTAGTTGAGAGGCACGTTCGTCCTGTTCAGGACGATGGCGATCTTCCAGGCGAACAGGCGCAGCGCCTCTGCCGGGTGCGCCGCGATCCACGCCCACGCGCGTCGGTAGAAGTACCCGGAGACCTCGCCGGTCGTCAGGCGCCGGCCCTCTGCCGCTTCCGCCACGCGCGTCGCGTCGCGCGCCTGGCCGGCGATCGATGGTGTGATCCCCGGAACAGGGTGGTACGTGCCGTCGGCCTCGGGGTTGTTGCCGATGTAGAAGTTCAGCCCGCCGTGCGAGGAGACCGGGATGAGCTCACCCGACACCGCATAGTTGCGAATCGCGTTGGGTGCCAGCACGAGCAGCAGGCAGGCGAGGAAGAGGCCTGCGCGGCCCAGAGGCACCCATGCGGCGGATGGTGCCCGAGGAGCCTGGCGTCGCCACGACGCAAACCCGACGAGCGCGGCAGCGAGCAGGCCGTACGCGAGCGCGTTCGGCCGGTTGAGCGCCAGCAGGCCGCTGGACGCTCCTGCCGCCGCGACCGGCCAGAGCCGATCGTCCACCTGCGTGCGGGAGATGAAGTAGAGGGAGCACGCCACGAGAAACGGGTCGAGCGCCGCCTGGAGGATCAGCACCTCGTAGAACGTGAAGAGTCCCGTGAGGATGGCCAGCGCCGCGGCGATCCAGGCCGCCCGCGCGCCGAACCAGTGGCGGGCGGTGAGATACAGGAGGCCGACGCCAGTCGTTCCAAGCAGGATCTGGACGAACCTGGCTGCGACGAGCGAGCTGCCGCTCACACTGAAGACGGTCGCGAGAAAGAACACGTAAAGCGGCGAGACGAAGAACGGCTCAGGGATGGCCAGCGGCCCGCCGCCGGCGACCCTTCGGGCCAGCTCGACGTAGTACGTCGTGTCCAGCTCACCGTGAGGCTGGAGCAGGGGATGGCCACCAAGCTGGGCGAGGACCGTCAGCTTGACGGCAAACGCGGCGGCGAGCAGCACCGCCACGGGATGGCGAGCCAGCCACGCAAACCGGCCGGTCGAATGGGCGGCCGATTCCGGTGCCGGTCGGCGGTGTTCGGTCCGCCGTTCCCCTTGCCCGCTGTCGCGCCTGGCAGACCGACCTCTGGTGCCCATCGCCTCGTGCCCGGCGTCCCGGATACCGACCTCCCTAGGGCCCCGCCAGACTGTACTGTTTCGAGACTCCTCCGGCAAGCCAAGCCTGATGCTCGACTCGAGGTGTAGACTGTCCCCCTGCGCCGCCGTGCTCCGGGGCATGGCGGCACACCTCCTGCCGCACCCTTCCGTTGTGCCAATCCGTTCGCGTTGTCCGAAGCCGCTCGCCCGCGGGCGTTCGGACGGGAGGACGAGTATGACGCCATCGTACAGGACGGCGCTGCGACTCGTGGCGGTGCTCGGTCTGGCCTCGGGCTGCAGCATCGCCGTGACGGCGAGCGCCCAGGAGGCGGTCGTTGTGCGCGGCGCCAGGATCTACACCGTCACCCATGGCGTGATCGAATCGGGGACGCTCGTCTGCGAGGCCGGCAAGATCACCGGCGTCGGGCCGACGGCGCAGGTGCGCATCCCGCCCGGAGCCCAGGTGATCGACGCCTCGGGTAAGACGGTGATGCCGGGGATCGTCGAGAGCCACACGCACGTCGGGATGAAGCGCCTGTGGGTGCCGGCGGACCTCGACAACAACGAGCTGTCGGGCCCCATCAACGCCCAGCTCCGCGGCCTCGACTCGATCGACACCCGTGACCGGGCGTTCAAGATTGCGCTCGAGGCCGGCGTGACGACGATGAACGTCAGCCCCGGCAGCCAGACGCCGAATGGCGGCGAGGCGGTGATGCTGAAGCTGCGCGGGGGGACCGTCGACGACATGTACCTCGCCACCGGCGGCATGAAGTTCGCCCTGCGGACGACGTTCCGCGAGCGCCGGATCTACCCGACGACCCACATGGGCGTCGCGTCGATCCTCCGCGAGAAGCTCGTCGCGGCCCAGGACTACAAGAAGGCGTGGGACGAGTACACCGCAAGCGGCAAGCAAGGGCCCCCGCCGGCGCGCGATCTGCAGCTCGAAGCGCTCGTCAAGGTCCTCACGCGCGAGTGGATGGTCGGCGCGCACGCGCAGCCGGCGCTCGAGATGCTCAACATCATTCGCATCGCGAAGGAGTTCAACCTCGACCTCTTCATCATCCATGGCACCTCCCTCGTCGATGTCGTGGACGAGGTGGTGGCGGCGAAGATTCCAATCAGCTTCGGACCGGGCTTGCCGGGGATCGGCCGGGAGTCGCGCGTCCTGCTCGGACCGGTGCGCCTGGTGCAGCGCGGCGGCAAGGTGGCCTTTCACCAGGACCACCCGGACGGGCCGCAGCTCTACCTGCGACACTTCGCGGCCCTGTTCGTCGCGCAGGGCATGCCCGAGGCGGAGGCGCTCAAGGCACTGACGATCAATCCCGCGGAGCTGTTCCGGCTCGACAAACGGATCGGCAGCCTGGAGGTCGGGAAGGACGCCGATTTCCTGATCATGAGCGGCGGGCCGCTCGAGATTGACACCCACGTCGAGCGGGTGTTCGTCGAGGGAAAGGAAGTCTACAACCGGGCGACGGGCAGGTCGGTGTTCTGACGCGCGGGAGACGTCATCCGCGCTCACACCGCGTGAAGGAAATCTGGAGGCAGCCATGCCGAGACTCGAGCTCCGCTTCGTCGTGCTGCTGGCGCTCGTCGCCGGGCTGGTGCCGCTCGGGGCGCAGGAGAAGGTGATCGCGCTCAAGGGCGGCCAGATCCACACGATTTCTGACGGGATCATCGACAATGGGGTGGTGCTGATTCGGGGCGGCAAGATCCTCGACGTCGGTCGTGACCTCGCCGTTCCTGCTGGGGCGACGGTCGTCCAGGCCGAGGGCAGGATCATCACGCCTGGACTGATCGATGCGCGTACTTCGTTCGGCGTCGGGCAGAACGACGGGTGGGAAAGCGCGGGACCGTTGATGCCGCAACTGCGGATCATCGAGTCGTTCAGTCTGCCGCCCACCCACGACTGGATCCGCGAAGGCGTGACCGCGGTCTACGTTTCCCCGGGGCCGGAGAACGTCATCGGGGGGATGGGGGCGGTGGTCAAGCTGGCGGGCCGGCGCGAGGAAATCGTCGTGAGCGACGCCGCCGGCATGAGCATGTCGCTCGGCGAGGTGCCGAAAGCCTCGTTCGGGCAGGGTGCGCCACGGACGCGCATGGGCGAGATCGGTCTCATCCGTGAGGCGCTCGTCCGCGCGAAGGAGTATCGGGATGCGGCAGGCTCGTCGGCTTCCTCGCGCACGCGCGCGCTCGGCCTCGAAGCGCTCGGGCGCGTGCTTCGAAGGGAGGTTCCCGCGCGGATCCAGGCCAACACGCCCGACGACATCACCGCTGCGGTGCGGCTGGGGGAGGAGTTCAACCTCCGCGTGGTCGTCGACGTCGGCATGGGGGCGTACCTCGTGGCGGACAGGCTGGCGAAAGCTCAGGTGCCGGTCGTGGTCGGGCCGAACATGATTGGCGCCGGCGGCGGGGGCCGCTTCGAGTTCTCCCCGCAGACGGAGGAGAACGCGGCGCGGCTGCACAAGGCCGGCGTCAAGCTCGCCATCTGCACGGATGACAGCGGAGGCCGCTCGGTCGTCATGGAGGCAGCGATCGCTCGCGCCTACGGGTTGCCCGAGGCCGACGCGCTCAAGGCGATCACGCTCGACGCGGCCGAGATTCTCGGTGTCGCTTCTCGACTGGGCAGTCTCGAGAAAGGCAAGGACGCCGACCTCGTGATCTGGAACCGGCATCCCTTGAGCACCTGGGGCCGCGCCGAGAAGGTCTTCATCGATGGGCGCCTGATCTTCGAACGACAGGAACAGCCCCGCGTGCCTTCGTACTGACCAGATAGCGTCGGGGCCGTGGCAGAGCGGCGCCTGCGGCCCCTCGTCCCGATCCTCGATGTGGAAACCGTTCCTGCCAGCGAGGTGTCCGATGCGACGCTCGTCGTGCCTGCTCGCCTCCGCCGTCGTTGCCATCCTCCTCGCCATGCCGGCCATCGCCCAGCGGACGAAACCATCTGCGCTGGAGCCTCCGGCGCCCGCGCGGCCGGCGATGGACGAGGGAGCGTTCACCATGGCGCTGACCGGCGACGCGATCATCACTCGCCGGATCGCCGTCTACAGGGAGCCGGCCTTCCTGAAGATGATCGATCTCATCCGCGGCGCCGACCTCGCCTTCACCAACCTCGAGATGCTCTTCCACGACTACGAGCCGTACCCGATGAGCGAGAGCGGCGGCACCTACATGCGCGCGGACCCGGCGCTCGTCAACGACCTCGTCTGGGCCGGCTTCGACATGGTCTCACGCGCCAACAATCATGCGGGTGACTACGGCGTGCTGGGCATGCGGCTGACCAGCCAGTACGTCGCCAAAGCGGGCCTCGTCCAGGCGGGTGTCGGCGACAGCCTGGCCGAGGCGCGCGAGGCGAAGTTCCTCGAGACGGCGAAGGCGCGGGTGGCGCTCATCTCGGTCGGCTCGACCTTCCCGGACCACGCGCGGGCCGGACGCTCGCGCGGCGACATGCCGCCCCGGCCGGGGCTCAACCCGCTTCGCTTCTCGACGACGTACGTCGTCACGCGGGACCGGCTCGAGACGCTGCGCGCGACCCTGAAGGACATGGGGATGAACGTCCCGGGGCAGGGAGATGCGCTGAACGTGCTCGGCCACCGGTTCGTCGTCGGCGACAGGCCGGAGGTGCGGACCGAGCCGCGCAAGGAGGATCTGGAGGAGATCGCTGCAGTCGTCCGGAACGCCAGCAAGCTGGCCGACTACACGATCGTCTCGATGCATTGCCACGAGAGCGACCGGCAGCGATCGGTGCCCGCGCAGTTCTACGTGGCGTTTGCGCACGCCATGATCGACGCCGGCGCGGACGTGCTGATCGGTCATGGCCCGCACATCCTGCGCGGGGTGGAACTCTACAAAGGGAAGCCGATCCTGTACAGCGTCGGCAACTTCATCTTCGAGAACGAGACGCTGCTGCGGCTGCCGAGCGAGAACTACGAGACCTACGGCCTTGGGCCGACCGCGCACGTGTCCGACTTCGACGACCAGCGTTCGGACTTCGACCGGAAAGGCTGGCCGGCCGACCGTGAGATCTGGGAATCGGTGATGGCGGTTGCGCGCTGGAAAGGGAAGGCGCTCGCCGAGCTGACGCTCTACCCGTTGACCCTCGGCTTCGGGCAGCCGAAGCCCGAGCGCGGGCGCCCGATGCTGGCCGAGCCTGCGCTGGGGCAGAAGATCATCGACGACGTGATCCGGCTGTCGAAGCCGTTTGGCACGACGGTCGTGTTCGAGACCGGCGTCGGGAAGGTGAGGGTGGTGCCACCCGCGGGCTGAGAGCGAGGCGAGGGCTCTTTGCGTCGCGGGGGCGAGGCTTTATCATAGCGCCGCCTGGTCCGGCCCGAAGGCTGCGGCCGCGGAGGCGAAACCCGAGAACGCGTGCAATGCGCGGGAGATGAAAACATGGTGCCCTGGCGTCGACGTCCTGTCTTCCTGATCGCCGCTCTTCTGCTGCTCGTCGGCCTTGCCGGCCCGACGTGGCACGTCGCGGCGCAACCGTCTCGTTCGATCTATCCCGAGGCGTCGTGGGAGCGTGTCGCCTCGCCCGAGCAGGTCGGGTGGTCGTCGGCGAAGCTGAAGCTCGCCCGCGAGTACGCCGCGACGATCAACACCGCCGCCGTCATGCTGATTGTCGACGGCCGCGTCCTCGATGAGTGGGGCGAGACCACGACGCGCTACAACATCCACTCGATTCGAAAGAGCCTCCTGAGCGCGCTCTACGGCATCCACGTCAGGGAGGGGCACATCGACCTCTCGAAGACGATGGAGCAGCTCGGGATCGACGACAACGAGCCGTCGCTGACCGCGACCGAGAAGCAGGCGACCGTCCACGACCTGCTGAAGGCCCGCTCGGGTGTCTATCACCCCGCGCTGTACGAGACGCCGGGGATGAAGGCCGCGCGGCCACCGCGCGGCAGCCACGCACCCGGCACGTTCTGGTACTACAACAACTGGGACTTCAACGTCCTCGGCACCCTCTTCGAGCGTTTCACGAAGACGAACCTGTTCGCCGAGTTCAAGGCGCGGATTGCCGACCCGATCGGCATGCAGGACTTCAGGATGGAGGACACCCAGTACGTCACCGGCCCCGACTCGGTCTATCCCGCCTACCCGTTCCGCCTGACCGCCAGGGACATGGCCCGCTTCGGCCTGCTCTTCCTCCGCCACGGCGCTTGGCGGGGCAAGCAGGTGATCCCGGCCGACTGGGTCGAGGAAAGCACCCGGTCGTATTCCGACGCCGGCGACTCGGGCGGCTACGGCTACCTGTGGTGGATCGCCGTCGGCGGGCGGCATCTGCCCGGCGTCGAGCTCCCCGATGGGGCCTATTCGGCGCGCGGGTCCGGCGGGCACTACATCCTGGTCGTGCCCGCGTTGGATCTGGTCATGGTCCATCGCGTGGACACGGACATCCGCGACCGGCAGGTGACGGCAGCCGAGTTCGGCCGTCTGGCCAAGCTGGTTCTCGACGCGAAACTCCCGGGGCGCGGCCGGTAGCCGCGGACCGCGGCGCGTCTGGTAGAATTGCGCGCGTCCGATGCCCGCCGATTTCACGCGCACGACGCTCGGAGCGACCGGCGCGCCCGTCTGCCGGCTGGGGTTGGCGGCCACGTACCGTCCCGGCCGGCAGGCGATCCATCGCGCGCTGGACGAGGGGATCAACTACCGGCATGTGCTACCGGTTCGTCCTCTCGAACCCTCACGTCCACGTCTGCCTGACGGCGCCGACGAACCTGCACCAGCTCGAGGAGAACCTCGCCGCGTTACGCCAGGGACCGCTCGGCGAGGATGAGATGCGGTCGATGCGGGCATTCGGCGACGTCGTGCATCGGTCGGGGCTTCCGCTCTTCTGACAGCAGGTCTCACCGCACGACGGCACGACAGAGGCCGTCTCCCACCGAGGGCACGGCGCTCGTTCGTCCGGCGGACCGGGTCGGGCCGCTCGCGTGGCTCGCATCGCCAGCCGAAAGCGGGGCAAAAGCGCGTGTCCCGCCCGAAGGACACCGAGCCGGGCTGAATCTGGTACAATCCGGCGGCTCTATTGACGAGGGGGGACGGCCGTGGCGCGCTTTCATCTGATTCCCCGCGAGGAGAAGTTCTTCGAGGACTTCGTGACCGTCACCGACGAGCTGCGCACCGGCGCGCGCCTGCTCGAGGAAATGCTGGGCTCGGAGCCGCCGATTTGGGACAAGGCCGACGAGATCAAGGAGCTCGAGCACAAGTGCGACTTCATCTTGCACTCGGTATTCCAGCGGCTCCATCGAACCTTCGTGACGCCGATCGATCGCGAGGACATCCACGCGCTGGCCCGCTCCCTCGACGACGTGATGGACAACATCGACGCGTCGGCCGGGGTCGTCCGGCTCTACCGCATCGACAAGGTCCGGTTCGGCGCGCGCGAGCTGGCGCGCATCATCTCGACCTCGACCGAACAGCTCGGCCTCGCGATGGCCGGCCTCGGCGAGCGGAAGGGGATCGCCGAGCGGGTGGTCGAGGTGAACCGGCTCGAGAACGAGGCGGACCGCGTGCACCAGCAGGCCGTGCAGCAGCTCTTCGAGGACGAGCGCGACCCGATCCTCATCATCAAGTGGAAGGAGGTCCTCGACTACCTGGAGGACACGACCGACCGCTGCGAGGACGTGGCCGACCTGCTCGAGGGTGTCGTCCTGAAGCACGCGTGAGACCCGCATGCTGCTGACCGTCGTCGCCCTGATCCTCGTCGCCCTCGCGTTCGACTTCATCAACGGCTTCCACGACGCCGCCAACTCGATCGCCACCGTCGTGTCCACGCGGGTCCTCTCGCCGGCCAAGGCGGTGATCTGGGCCGCCTTCTTCAATTTCGTTGCAGCCTTCCTGTTCGGCACCGCCGTCGCCAGCACCATCGGCAACGGCATGATCCACCTCGAGCTGAATGGCCAGCAGGTGGTCACCTTCACGGTGCTCTTCTCGGGGCTGTTCGGCGCGATCCTGTGGGATTTGATCACGTGGTACCTCCGGCTGCCGACGAGCTCTTCGCACGCGCTGATCGGCGGCTATGCCGGCGCGGCGGTGGCGAAGGCGGGACTGGTGGTGATCATTCCCCAGGGCTGGACCAAGACGCTCGTTTTCATCGTCGTCTCGCCGATGATCGGCATGGCCGGCGGCCTGTTGCTGATGACGGCCATCTACTGGCTCTTCCGGGGAATGGGGCCGGGCCGCGTGGACAAATGGTTCCGGCGCCTGCAGCTCCTTTCGGCCGGCTTCTTCAGCCTCAGCCACGGCGCGAACGACGCGCAGAAGACGATGGGGATCATCGCCGGGATCCTGTTCGCGGCCGGCTACATCCGGCGGTTCTACATCCCCTTTCCCGTCGTGCTGCTCGCTCATGCGGCCATCGCGCTGGGCACGCTTGCCGGCGGGTGGCGAATCATCCGCACCATGGGCCAGAGAATCACCAAGCTCCAGCCGGTCGGTGGCTTCGCGGCTGAGACGGGCGCGGCGATCGCGGTGGCGACCGCGACGCACTTCGGGATCCCGGTCAGCACCACACACGCGATCACCGGGTCGATCGTCGGCGTCGGATCCACCAAGCGCCTGTCGGCCGTCCGCTGGGGCGTAGCCGGCCAGATCGTGTGGGCGTGGATTCTCACCATTCCAGCCGCCGCCGTCATCGGCGCCCTCACCTACATGCTGCTCCGCCTCGCCGGCGGACGATAGACAGGCAGTCGTCAGTCCACAGTCGTCAGTCGCCAGTCGACAGTTGTCGATCCCCGTCCGTCGACAGTTGTCCGTCGTGGGTCGAGAGTCGACGATTGTCAACGGTTCCCGGGTCGGGCAGTCAATGAACCGCCAGATCACCACGTCAACAGGTGCCGCTGGGCGGCCTGACCCCCGGCCTCTGGGCCCTTCTGCTATGATGCCGTTGATTCTTCGATGTCAGAGGCCGTTTCCCGCTCGATGACCGCCGCCGAACATGCCCGCGCCCGCCGACTCCTGATGCGGCGCGATCCGGTGCTCGCCTCCCTCATCAGGCAGCATGGACCGTGCGGGCTCGCCAACGATCAGCGCGAGGATCCGTTCCGCGCCATCGTCGAGGCGATCGTGTGGCAGCAGCTCTCGACCAAGGCGGCGAGCGCCATCTTCGCGCGGTTCCTGGCGCTGTTTCCCGAAAGCCGGTTCCCGACGCCCGCCCAGCTGATGGCTGTCCCGGACGAGCGGTTGCGGGCCGCCGGGTTCAGCCGTCCGAAGATCGGCTACCTGCGCGATTTGTGCACGAAGGTGCTCGACGGCACCGTGCCGCTCGACAGGCTGCCGGCGATGAGCGACGAAGAGGTGATCGAGGCGCTCACTCGCATCAAGGGGATCGGGCGCTGGTCGGCCGAGATGTTCCTGATGTTCCGACTCCACCGGCCGGACGTGCTCCCCGTGGACGACCTCGGCATCGTCCGGGCGATTCAGAAGGCGTACCGGTTGCGCAAGCCGCCGCGGCCGGAGCGCATCAGGACGATCGGCGAGGCGTGGCGGCCGTACCGCTCGGTCGCGTCGTGGTACCTGTGGGCAAGCCTGGAGAACGCACCCCTGGCCCCTGGCCCCTGATCCCTGGCCCCTGAAAGGAGGCTGCCATGTCGCCGACACTCGAGCAACTGGCCGAGGAGTTCGACAGGTGGGCGAGGGAAGGGCGTGGCGACGCAATGGAGACGAGCCACCGGGCGGTGACCGAGATCATCATCGGCAGGATGGATCTCAAGCGGGACAGCCACGTGCTGGACCTGGGGTGCGGTGTCGGGTGGGCGACGCGGCTGCTCGCCGGACACGTCCCCGAGGGATCGGCCGTCGGGCTCGACCTGTCCGAGGAGATGATCCGGCGGGCGCGCGACCGTGGCGACAACCCGCCGAACGTCAACTTCCGGGTGCTCACCGGCCCACGCTTCCCGTTCCACGACGGCGTCTTCTCCGACTGCCTGTCGGTCGAGTCGCTCTACTACCATCCAGACATCACCGCCACCATGCGGGAGGTCCATCGGGTGCTGCAGCCGGGCGGCACGGTGTACGTGATGGTCAACTTCTTCAAGGGGAACCCGTACACGCATCACTGGGCGCAGCTCCTCGCCGTGCCGGCGCACCTGTTGAGCGGTGACGAGTACTGCGCGCACGCGACCGCGGCGGGCTTCCGCTGCCGGCACACGACGATTCCCGATCCGACGCCGGTCCCACCCGACTACACAGGGAAGCACTACGGCACGCCCGAGAACATGCGGGCGAGCCGCGCCATCGGCGCGCTGCTGGTGATTGGGGAAAAGTCCTGAGCGTCGGCCAAGAGGACGCAGAGACCGCCGCTTGCCCCACCGGGCAGAACCGGTCCGAAAGGCCCGCGTCGCCACGAACCCCCAGTCTGTATCAGTTCTGCAACATCCGTTGACTTTCTGATAACGGACCCAACGCCGCCATCCAGGCCACGGCTCGAGGAAAGGATCGATGACCCGACGGGAGCGGCGGGCAGGAAGGGGAGGAGGGCAGGGCCGCAGCCCTGCCCCCCAAGGACGACGGTCGGGAAGACCAGGTGCCCCGGGGCCGGAGCCCGGAGGCGAGGGATCAGCACCTAGCGACTATCGACCATCGACTATCGACTATCGACTATGGACTATCGACTATCGACGAGCCAGCGCAGCTATCCCCAGCGCCTTGAGTTCTGCCTCGGTTGCCGGCACGGCGACCGATCCAAGCGGCTCGCCCTTCGTCGTTGGCGGCGTGCCGACCACGTAGAGCATCTCGCCGGCAAACGGCGCGCGGATCTCCTCGAGCACCTTTCCATAGAAGTCCGTGATGCGCCCGATGAGCGTGCCTTCGGCCACGGTCTGGCCGCGCTCGACTGCCGGGTAGAAGATCCCGGTCGCTCCGCTCCTCAACACTGTGTTGCGGCCGATGAAGATCGGATGCTCGACCGGTTCCGGTCCCTCCGCGCGCATCTTGAGCTGCTTCAGCACGCCGGCGATGCCCCGCTCGATGAGCACAATCGACGCCTCGTCCGACTGGCCCATCCCGCCCGACTCGATCGTCAGCCCTGGCTTTCCGCGCGTAATCGCCGTGTTCGACAGGAACGTCGACGCGGCCGGATCGGTCGGCCGCTCCCGGTCGAGGACGATGTGGTCCATGCCGAAGGCCAGAGCGAGCTGGCCGCTGCCTTCGACGACCGCCCGTGAGCCGGTCAGAATCCAGTAGGAGTACGGCCTGAGCGACTCGTTGCCGTCGCCGCAGTGCAAATCGATGACGTGCGTGGCGCGCTCGATCACCTCGCGCGTGATGACGTACGCGATCCGCTCGGAGAGCGTCCCGTCGGCCTTCCCCGGGAACACCCGGTTGAGGTTCTTGTGATCGACGGGCGAGTAGTAGACCGTCCGGCCCAGGAATGACGGCATGTTGGCGACGTGCACCATGATGATCGTCCCGGAGAGCTCCTTCGGATCGATTGCGGCTCGTTGCCGCTGGAGCGCGAGGATGGGCGGGTACTCTGCCCCGTGCGTGCCGGCGACGAGCGCCAGGACTGGCCCGGCCTTCGTGCCGTTGATGATGCTGAACGGGATCGTCGTGCCTTCATCGCCGCCGAGCGGAGCGACGCTGAGGATGCCCGATGCGAGGGTGCCCGGCTGGGCCGTCACCGGCCCGACCGTGAACGGCGCCTGCGCGCCGCCAGTTCCTGACTCCGACCTGTTCTGCGGGTTCATTTGTCCTCCACGCCCGCGACGCCGATCAGCCCGGGACGGGACATCCGCACCCGGCTCCGTTCTCGCAGGCTACCAAACTCCGGGAAAACTGCGCGGCGGCGCATCTGGAAGGGCCCGCCGGCGAGGCTGCCCCGTGCCGACGCGACACGCACGGCTGCTGTCGGCGGGCCGAAGCTCCGCCGCTCGGAATGCGAAGGAGCCGCGCCGCTACGGGCGTGACCCCGTCGTCTTCAATGCCCGCACCTCCGCCTCAGTCGCCGGCGTGGCGACCGATCCAAGCGGCTCGCCCTTCGTCGTCGGCGGCGTGCCGACCACGTAGAGCACCTCGCCGGCAAACGGCGCGCGGATCTCTTCCAGCACCCTCCCGTGGAAGTCCGTGATGCGTCCGAATAGCGTGCCCTCGGCCACCGTCTGGCCGCGCTCGACCGCCGGATAGAAGATCCCGGTCGCCCCGCTCATCAGCACCTGGTTGCGGCTGAGGTACACGGGATGCTCGACCGGCCCCGGCCCCGTTGCGCGCATCTTCAGGTACTTCAGCACGCCGGCGATGCCCCGCTCGATCACCACAATCGACGCCTCGTCGGTCTGGCCCATCCCGCCCGATTCGATCGTCAGCCCCGGCTTCCCGCGCGCGACCGCCGTATTCGACAGCGAGACCGACTTGGCCGGATCGAGCGGGCGGCCCCGGTCGAGGATGATGTGATCGATGCCGAACGCCAGGGCCAGCTGGTGAACGCCTTCGACGACCGCCGGCGTGCCCCTCATGTTCCAGTACACGTAGGGGCGCAGCGACTCGTTGCCGTCGCCGCAGTGCAGGTCGATGAGGTACTGCGAGCGATCGATCACCTCACGCGTGATCGCGTCCGCGATCCGCTCCGCGAGCGTCCCGTCGGCCTTCCCCGGGAACACGCGGTTCTGGTTCTTGTGATCGACGGGCGAGTAGTAGATCGTCCGGCCGAGGAACGACGGCATGTTCACGACGTGCACCATGATGATCGTCCCGGAGAGCTCCTTCGGATCGATCGCGGCTCGCTGCCGCTGCAGCGCGAGGATGGGTGGATACTCCTCGCCGTGCGTGCCGGCCGTGAGCGCCAGGACCGGACCCGCCTTGGCGCCGTTGATGATGCTGAACGGGATCGTCGTGCCTTCATCGCCGCCGAGCGGGGCGATGGTGAGAGAACCCGAGGCGATCGTGCCCGGCTGGGCCGTCACCGACCCCACCGTGAACGGCGCCTGCGCGCCTGCCGTTCCCGGGACGAGGATGAATGCAGCCAGCGCTATGAGGACAGCCCTCCTTGCGCGCCACGGCGACCCCTCCCGTTCGTCGTCCGACCTGATCTGCAGTCTCATCTGTCCTCCACGCCCGCGATCTCGACGGGCCCGGGACGGGACATCCGCACCCGGCCCCTGTTGCGCAGGCAGGCCAGAGTTTACGGAAAATCGCGCGGCAACGCACCTGGAAGATTGACTCAGAGCTTCCTCATCTCCTTACTCCTGAGCAGGACGTAGCAGGCGACGAGGATCAGCAGGCCGCCGTTGGTCGCCAGCGCGATCGGTGCCGACGTCCGGTTCGCCAAGTAGCCGCTGGCGAGGCTGCCGAGCGGCATGCCGCCGCGAAACGCCACCATGTAGATGCTCATCACGCGGCCGCGCATCTCGTTGGGCGCGATGAGCTGCACGAGCGAGGTGACCGACGAGAAGAGCACCATCAACGCCGCCCCGGCGGCGAACAGCAGCAGCTCGCTCACCCACATCACACGGGAAGCGGCGAATCCGGCAATCAGCGCGCCGAACGCGATCTGCACCACCAGCGCGGTCGTGGCCATCCGCCTGAACCGCCCCAGCCCCGCGACGACGAGCGCGCCGATGACCGCGCCGGTGCCCGAGAACGCCATCATCCGGCTGTACTGACCGACCCCCTGGTTGAACACCTTCTGCGCGACGACCGGCAGCAGCGTCAGCAGCGGCGTGCCCAAAAACGTCGTCGCGAACGCCACGACCGTGAGCACCAGGAGCGCGCCCTCGTCGCGCACGTACCCGAGGCCGCTCCTGAGCTCGTGCAGGATCGGCCGCGTGTTGACGGGAGCCACGTGCTTGATGTGGAGCGACATCAGGGCGGCGATCACCGCCAGGAACGAGAGGCCGTTCAGCGTGAAGCAGGAGACGGTGCCGAAGGCGACCAGCGCGAGCCCCGCCAGCAGCGGGCCGATGACGCGCGCCAGGTTGAACTGGATCGAGTTGAGCGCGATCGCGTTCGGCAGGTCCCGCTTCTCGACGAGCGACGGGATGAGCGACTGGTAGGCCGGGCCGCCGAACGCCTGCGCGCAGCCGGTGATGAACGAGAGCGCCAGCACGTGCCAGATGTGGACCACGTGCCAGTAGACCAGGCCGGCCAGCGTGAAGGCCGTCGTCATCTGGATGTACTGCGACGTCAGCAGCACCGCGCGCCGGTCCCGCCGGTCCGCGACGACGCCGCCGATCAGCGTGAAGAGCATGATCGGCAGTTGCGCGAGGAACGCGTCGAGCCCGAGGAAGAAGGCCGAGCCCGTGAGCGTCAGCACCAGCCAGTTCTCGGCGACGCTCTGCATCCAGGTGCCGATGCTCGACGTGCAGGCGCCGAACCACAGGACGCGGAAGTCCCGATAGATGAAGGCCGTCGCGACGCGGCGCAGCAGGCCGTGCGAGGAGGGAGCGACGGGGGTCGACGAGGAATCAGCGAGGAGCGGCTCGGCCACGCTTGGCAACGCGCAACGGGGAAGTGACGGGTTCCAGGTTCCAGATCCGGGGCTCGGGTTCGAGTGATTTCGACGGCCCGCTGGCCGCCGCACGAGCCCGCTGGCACCGCTCCGAGCCGCTGAGCCGGAAGAAAACCCAATCTTAGCACCCTTGATCCCATCGCTGGCTTGCGGTATAGTCAGGAGCGAAGAAAAAGCGAAACGTGGCCGGCCTGCCGTGACCGCCGCGCGACGGCACCAGGGCGGCCGGGCCTGAGGCCACACCGGGGTCATGCCATGCCCGGAACACATAGAAGAAAAGTGGCTTAGGGGATCAGGAGGGAGAACGATGCCGATAGCGGCCCGTGCAGACCTCGAAGCCCTGCTTCGCGTACGCAAGCTCGATCGGACACTGACCACCGCGCTCCCGCAGCCGGCCATCGGGGATGAGCGGGTGTTGGCAACCGGCCTTGCCGCCCTCGACGGGCGGCTCGGTGGAGGGGTGCCGCGCGGGCAGATGTCGGAGATCGTCGGCGCCCGATCATCCGGGCGGATGGCCGTGTTGCTGTCGCTCCTTGCCGGCGCGACCCGGCGAGGGGAAGTGGCGGCCTTCGTCGACACGCTGGACATACTGGACCCGGAATCGGCGTCCGCCTGCGGCGTCGATCTCGCGCGCCTGCTCTGGGTGCGTGGCGAGGCGGTCAGCACCGGCGTGGCGCTCGACGCGGGCGGAGGCGGGCAGGTGGGGCGAACAGGCCCGCTGGAGATGCGGATCGGCGTGCTCGTCGATCGCGCGATCAAGGCGTTCAATCTCGTGCTGCAGGCGGGCGGGTTCGCCCTGGTCGCGCTCGATCTGGCCGAGGTGCCGGCGGCCGTGATCCGCCGGCTGCCGTTCACCACCTGGATGCGGCTGCAGCGGATCGTCGAGGGCAGCGAGACGGCCTGTGTGCTGCTCGGGCCGGCCCCGATCGCCCGGAGCGCGGGCGGGGTCACCATCGCGCTCGCGCGGGCGCGCGGGGCATGGCCACGGAGGCACGGAGACACGGAGCTTCAGTCACGAGCGATGAGTCACGAGTCACGAGTCTCGGCTGCCAGCCGCGTGCTGCCGGCTGCCTGCTCGAATGGCCACCGAGACACGGAGGCACGGAGCCGAGTCGGCCCTACTGGCTACGAAATTGAGGCGCGCGTGATCCAGCCGCGCGGCACGCGTGACGAGACGCCCTGCCGGATCCGGCTCGTGCCGGCCGAGACGGCTGGCGGTTTCAGCGCAGAGCACGCAGAGGACGCGGAGAAAGCGTTGTTGCCTCCGCGGTCTCTGCGGCCTCTGCGATGAGGACCATGTTCGCCTGTCTGTACGCGCCGTCGTTGCCGGCCGATCTTGTTGGTCTCGCGCGTGAGTTCTCACCGCGCGTGGAGGAGCACGCCCCCGGCCTGGTCACGCTCGACGTTGGCGGGCTCGGCCGGATCTTCGGCGATACGCAGGCGATCGGCGAGGCCATCGAGCGCTCGGCTGCCGGCCGCCGCCTGCCCGTGCACGTGGCCGTTGCGGCCACGCGCACGGCGGCGATGCTGCTCGCCCGGGCGCGTCGCGGCCTCACCATCGTCCCGCCGGGAAAAGAGGCGGCGATGCTCGCCCGCTTGCCGGTCGAGGCGCTGGTCGCCTTGCCACAGAGGCAGGGAGGCACAGGGGTTGGCGAGCGAGCGGTCGGGCGGAGCTTTAGGGTTGGCGAGCCAGCGGTCGGGCGGAGCTTTAGCCCTGCCGCAGTCGAGACCCAAGCCCCGAGAACCCAGAGCCGAAAACTGTCCTCTGCGGCCTCTGCGACCTCTGCGCTGATCGACACGCTGTCGCGCTGGGGCATCCGCACGCTCGGGCAACTGGCCGCGCTTCCGCCGGCGCCGCTGTCCGAGCGGTTGGGGCAGGAAGGCCTCGCGTGGCAGCGGCTGGCGCGCGGCGAAGATCCGGCGCCGCTCGTTCCCGATCTGCCCGAGGAGCGGTTCGAGGAGACGCTGGAGCTCGAGTGGCCGGTCGAAGGCCTCGAGCCGCTCGCGTTCGTGCTCGGCCGGCTGTGCGACGCGCTCTCGGCGCGGCTCGAGCGCGCCGACCGCGGCGTGGCCGTGCTGCACGTCCGGCTGCAGCTCGTCACCCGCGACGTTCACGCGCGCAGCGTGCAGCTCGCGGCGCCCATCCGCGATCCGCGCGTGCTCAGGACGCTCGTCCTGCTCGACCTCGAGTCGCACCCGCCCTCGGCTGGCATCGACCGGGTGACCGTGGCCGTCGACCCGGCGCCCGGCCGCATCGTCCAGTTCTCGCTGCTGGCGCGGGCGCTGCCACAGCCGGAGCAGATGTCCACGCTTGTGGCCCGGCTTGCCGCGCTGATGGGCGATGCGCATGTCGGCGCGCCCCGGCTGGTCGATTCGTATCGTCCGGGCGCGTTCGAGATGGCGACGTTCGTGCCGGACGAGCGGACAGGATTTTCAGCGCAGAGGGCCCGGAGGGCGCCGAGGCCAGGAAAAGGTTCCGGCACGGTCGCGCGCGTTGCCGAATCGCGGGAGCCGTTCGCCTCCGGATCCTCGGTGTCTGGCACGAACGCACCCGACAACGGTCACGTTGCTCCGCACACCGGTCGGCTTCCGCAACTGACGCCGGCGCCTCCAACGGTTTGCTCCGCGACGCGCCCGTCGCCCGACGGCCGAGAAGATATCTCTGCGGCTTCTGCGTCCTCTGCGCTGAATGACAGGCCCGGCAGTGAGACCCGAGAGCCGAGAGCCCAGAGCCGAGAAATGTCCTCTGCGTGCTCTGTGCTGAATGGCCATGGCACGTGTGCGATCCGCCGCTTCCGGATCCCGGTGCCGGCCCGCGTGACGTTCGAGGACGGCCGTCCCGTGCGGGTCGTGACCGATCGCCGCGGTCTCACGGGCGGCCGGGTCGAGGCGTGCGCCGGTCCGTGGCGGACCTCGGGCGAGTGGTGGCGCGTCCCGGACGCGCGCGTGGAAACGCGGCCGGGGAGCGCGCGGCTGCTGGTCGGCTGGAACCGCGACGAATGGGACGTCGCGCTCGGCGACGGGGCGGTCTACCGCGTCTACCGCGACCGCGATCGGGACCGGTGGTTCATCGATGGCATTGTCGATTAAGACGCGTGCAGTCTCGCGTGCAGTTCTTGGTTCTCAGGTTCTTCGTTCTTGGTGCGGTTCTTCGTGCCTGGTTCCTGGTGCGCACCGAGGACCAAGGACGAAGGACCAAGGAGTGACAAGCGTCAGATCACAGAACGCAGGACACAGAACGCAGGACACAGAACGCAGGACACAGAACACAGAACACAGGACACAGAACACAGGACACAGAACACAGGACACAGAACACAGGACACAGGAGGGAAGAAGGGAAGAAGGGACGCACCAGGGACCAAGGACCCGTGAACCGCACCAAGGACGAAGGACCAGGGACGAAGGACCGTCGTGTACGTAGAACTGCGTTGCGCTTCCGCCTTCAGCTTTCTCGAGGCCGCCTCGCTGCCCGAGGCGCTCGTGGACCGCGCGGCGGAGCTCGGCTATCCCGCCCTCGCGCTGGTCGATCGCGACGGCGTCTACGGCGCGCCGCGCTTCCACAAGGCCGCGACCGCGGCCGGCATCCGCCCGATCATCGGCTGCGAGCTGACGATCGGCGCCACCACATTCGATCGTAGCGGCGGGGCTTTAGCTCCGCCGACGCCGGGCCGGTCTGAAGACCGGCCCCTACGAGGAGAAACATGGCGTCTTCCCGTCCTCGTCTCCTCCCAGGAGGGCTACCGCAACCTGTGCCGGCTGGTGACGCGCATGAAGCTCCGCGCGCCGAAGGGCGAGGGCGCGCTGGCCCTCGAGGAGCTCGACGGGTTCACCTCCGGCCTCGTCGCGCTCGCCGGCCGCGAAGCGCTCGCGGCCGATCGTCACGGCGTCGGCGGCCTCGCCGATCGGCTGGTCGGCCTCTTCGGCTGCGAGAACGTCTACATCGAGCTCGAGCGTCACCTGCTCCGCGACGAGGAGACCGACAACCAGGCGCTCCTGGCGCTGGCCTCCGCCTTCCACCTGCCGGCCGTCGCCACCAACGGCGTGCGGTTCGCGCGGCCCGACGAGCGGCCGCTCTACGACGTCCTCACCTGCATCCGCCACAAGACCTCGCTCGAATACGCGGGCCGGCGCCTGGCGCGGAACGCCGAGCGGTACCTGAAGCCGCCAGCCGAGATGGCCGCGCTGTTCAGCGATCTCCCCGGCACCGTCGCGGCCACGCGCGAGCTGGCCGGCCGCCTCGCGTACACGATGGCCGACCTCGGCTACCGCTTTCCGGACTACCCGGTGCCCGGGGGCGAGACGATGATGTCGTTTCTGAGGAAGATCGCCGAGGTGGGGGCGCGCGAGCGGTACCGGCCGTATCACGAGCGGGCGCGGGCGCAGATCGCGCGCGAGCTCGCCCTCATCGAGAAGCTCGATCTCGCCGGCTACTTCCTGATCGTCTGGGACATCGTCAACTACTGCCGCCAGCACGGGATCCTCGTCCAGGGCCGCGGCTCTGCCGCGAACTCCGCGGTCTGCTACAGCCTGGGGATCACCGCGGTCGATCCGGTGGGGATGGATCTGCTCTTCGAGCGGTTCCTGTCCGAGGAGCGCGGCGAATGGCCCGACATCGACCTGGATCTGCCGAGCGGCGACTGCCGCGAGCAGGTGATTCAGCACGTGTACGAGAAGTACGGCCAGCACGGTGCGGCGATGACGGCCAACGTCATCACCTACCGCGGCCGGAGCGCGGCGCGCGAGGTGGGCAAGGCGCTCGGCATCGAGGCGGCCGAGGTCAACCGGCTCGCGCGCGTGATGCACAACTTCGAGTTCGTCGACCCGGCCGAGAAGCTCGCCGACAATCTCCGCACCGTCGGCTTCGATCCGGATCACCCGCGGCTGCGGCTCTTCGGCAACCTGTGGCAGCGGATCCAGGACCTGCCGCGGCATCTCGGGCAGCACTCGGGGGGCATGGTCATCTGCCAGGGCCGGCTCGACTCGGTCGTGCCCCTCGAGAACGCCAGCATGCCCGGGCGCGTCGTCGTGCAGTGGGACAAGGACGACTGCGCGGAGATGGGGATCATCAAGATCGATCTGCTCGGCCTCGGCATGATGGCGGTGCTGCAGGACTCGCTGGCGATGATCAACCGCGGCCGCGATGGGGAGCCGCTGACGCTGGCGAACATGCCGCCGGACGATCCCGAAGTCTACCGGATGCTGCAGGAGGCCGACACGATTGGCGTCTTCCAGGTCGAGTCGCGCGCGCAGATGGCGACGCTGCCCCGCCTCCTCCCCAAGCGCTTCTACGACATCGTCGTCGAGGTGGCAATCATCCGGCCGGGGCCGATCGTGGGGCAGATGGTGCACCCGTACCTGAACCGGCGGGCCGGGCGGGAGCCGGTCGTCTACCCGCACCCGTCGCTCGAGCCGATCCTGGCGCGCACGCTCGGCGTGCCGCTGTTCCAGGAGCAGCTCTTGCGGATCGCGATGGTGGCGGCCGGGTTCACGGGCGGCCAGGCCGAGGAGCTCCGGCGCGCGTTCGGCTTCAAGCGGTCGGAGCGCCGGATGAAGCAGGTGGAGGTACAGTTGCGCGAGGGGATGGCGAAGAAGGGGATCAGCGACGAGGCGGCCGACGAGATCGTCACGGCGATCACCGCCTTCGCGCTCTACGGCTTTCCCGAGTCGCACGCGGCGAGCTTCGCGCTGCTCGTCTACGCGAGCGCGTACCTGAAGGCCCACTTCCCGGCGGCGTTCTACGCGGGGCTGCTCAACAACCAGCCGATGGGGTTCTACCACCCGGCCACGCTGGTCAAGGACGCGCAGCGGCGCGGCGTCCGCTTCGCGCCGATCGACGTGCAGCGATCCGGCTGGCCGTGCGCCGTCGAGGCGGACGGGGCGGTGCGCCTCGGGTTGCGCTACGTGAACGGCCTGCGCGCCGAGGTGGGGCGGGCGATCGAGAGCGTCTCTGCGCCCTCCGTGTCCTCTGCGCTGAACGGTAGCTGTCGTAGGGGCGGGGCTTCAGCCCCGCCCGCTGGCAACCGAGATGATGTCGCTGTGGCCTCTGCGTCCTCTGCGCGAGATGACGCCCCGCGCGCCAACCAGCGCCGAGCCACGAGCGCCCCGGGCAGCCCCGGCGCCGAGCGCCGAGCGCCGAGCGCCGAGGTGTGCCCGAAATGCGGCTGCGACGATCGCTGGATGCTCGAGGTGACCGAGGAGCGCGGCGGCTTCACTTGGTTCTGCAACAACTGCGCGCACGACTGGCGCGAGCAGGCGGCGCCGCCGCGGTTCCGCTCGATCGAGGACCTGATTGCGCGGAGCGGCGTCAACCGGGACGAGCTGGTGCAACTGGCGGAGATCGGGGCGCTCAGCTCGTTCGGGTTCGATCGGCGCGAGGCGTCGTGGCAGGTCGAGCGGGCGATCCGTCCGGCGGGCGAGCTGTTCGAGCAGGAAGAGTTCAGCGCGGAGGACGCAGAGCGCGCGGAGGCAGTATGTCTTCACGACGCCGTCGTTGCCGATCGTCGTAGGGGCGGGGCTTCAGCCCCGCCCGCAGCGGGCCGGC
>Ga0315282_10005156_pt1 | contig 22384 bp, 14 predicted proteins | sample YL17G07_20_MG_FD_203693 | JGI IMG/M metagenome (GOLD analysis project Ga0315282, IMG submission 203693) | Sediment microbial communities from Yellowstone Lake, YNP, Wyoming, USA - YL17G07_20 | ecosystem: Environmental > Aquatic > Freshwater > Lake > Sediment | place: USA: Wyoming | collected... | reverse complement strand
CCGTCCAGTCCTGCAGCACAGTCGAGCCGCCCCCGGTGATATCTGACCAGCGATAGGTCAGGGAGGCGTTGGGCATCGGACTGCTGGCTGCGCCCTGCAGCACCGTGGAACCTTGCGCCGACCAGTGAATGGTCACGTCCGCGCCGGCCTCCGCAGTCGGAGGCGCGAGGACGGCCAGGTGAACGACCTGGTTATTGTAGCTGTCGGACACCCAGCAGGAGCCGTCCGCGGGGTTCACAGACACTGACCAGGGATCCATGAAGCCCCCGCCCCGCCACAACTCGGTGCCGTCTTCCGCCAGATGAACTATCTGGTTTGGCTGGGTTTGATGGTAGCCGTGGGCATCGGCGACCCAGCAGGAACCGTCCAAAGGGTTGGCGGAAACCGACCACGGGTGGTTGAACCCTCCTCCGCGCCACAGCTCCGCCCCGTCCCGGGCCAGGTGGACGATCTCGCCGGCGTCTCTGTTCGTGACCCAACACGAGCTGTCCGCAGGGTTGACGGCGACGCCGTAAGGACGGTTGAACGCTCCTCCCCACCAAAGCTGCGTGCCATCCTGGGCCAGGTGGGTGACCCCGTACTGGTCGGCCACCCAGCAGGAGCCGTCCGTCGGATCCACCGAACAGCACATGGGATAGCAGAAAATCCATCGCCGCAGCAGGACTCTGCCGTCCTGGGCCAGGTGCGTCACGGAGTTGCACCAGCCCGTCACCCAGCAGGAGCCGTCCCTCGGATTCACCGAGACACTCATGGTGTAGTCGAAGCCGCACCCCCGCCAGAGTTCCGTGCCGTCCTGGGCCAGGTGGACCACCTGGCAGTGCAGTGTATCAGCCACCCAGCACGAGCCATCCGTCGGGTTGACGGAAACAGAGTAGGGGTGGTTGAAGCCCCCGCCCCGCCAGAGTTCCGTGCCGTCCTGGGCCAGGTGCACCACCTGGTTGTTGAACATGTCCGCCACCCAGCACGAGCCATCCGTCGGGTTGGCAGAGACACCACAGGGTGTGTTGAACCCCCCTCCCCGCCACACCTCCACCACCTGCTCGGCGCGCACGAACGTCGTGCCGGCCGCCAGCAGCACAAAGGACAACGACAGGACCAACAGCCTTCGCCTCATACCACTATCCTCCTTAGCTGCGAGTACGGCTCTCTGGCCGCGTCTAACCGTACAGACCCAGCAGAGGCGCGCAGCGTTGCGGGTGGGCGTGGGTGGCCCGGCACGGGCAGGATTCCGCCGCTGGGGGTGGAAGTCGGCGGAGAGGACAGGAGCTGGTTCGGTATGCTACAGACAGGCCGGCGACGAGGGGGCGATCAGGCGCTGGTAGAGCAGGCACGGTCGGGCGATCTCCAGGCTCTCGACCGCCTGCTCAGCCGCTACCGGGCTGAGCTGCTGGAGTTCTGCCTGCGAGGGGTTAACCATCGGGCCGATGCCGAGGACCTGGTTCAGGAGATCCTGCTGCGGGCCCATCGGGGCCTGAGAGCGTTCCGGGGCAGGGCGAGCTTCGCCACCTGGCTCTACCGGATCGCCCGCAACGAGCTCTGGCGATACTACCGGAATAAGGAGCTCGACACGCGCCTGGAACTGGGGGGACTGCTGGACGAGACTGCGGCCTTGCCTGAGCCTTCAGCGGCGGACCGCGGCTGGCGAAGCCTGGCCCAGGAGCTGGCCAGACTTGCCAGGGGAGTCTGCACGCCGGAGGAGTATAGAGTGCTGGCCCTGGTCTGGCAGGGCTGGGAACCCTCGGAGATCGCGGCCTTGCTCAGGAGTTCGCCCTCCACCATCAGGAGCAAGGTGCACCGGGCTCGGGCGAAGGCGCTGGCCAAGGTGTATCAGGATGCCGTTGATCTGGTCGGTGGCGCTGCTGCTGTGCGGTCTGCCTTCCAAGAGGCGAAGGCTTGCCGAGACCAGAGATTCAGACTCTCGGCCCCGGAGGCGCGGATCTTTAGCGCGAGAGTCTTCGGAGCCGAAGCACATCCTGAAGCGGAGGAGCTGTTCCGCCGTGCTTGCCTCAAGGTCAGCAGGCATCTGCGCCTGGAGTTGTGAAGGCTCAGTAGAGGTCCGGGCGCAACGCTCCAGCGACACGCGGGGTCTATCTGAGTGGCGGAGAACCGATGAAGCAACCTAAGCAGCACACCAGCAAAGAACCAGCCCGCAGCCGACTTCTCTCCCATCTCGAGGGGAGGCTGGCGCATGCCTGGGGGGCAGCAACAGCCCCAGGCCCCGACTGCCTGGCCCCCAAGCAACTCCTGGTACTGATAGAGGCCGGCCCGGCTCACCCCTTCTTTGGCCTCGGCATGGAGCATGTGACCGACTGCCCGTACTGTTCCCATGGGCTCAGGCAAATGCAGGCCGACCTGGCGGTGATGAAGGAGGCGAAAGCGCTGCTGGCCGCGGAGCAATCGGTCGTCACAGTCGTGGTGGGCGTGGCCAAGAAAGCGGGTAAGCGCGTGCTGCGGGAGCTGGAACGCAGGGGAGAGCAAGTGAGGCGGCGGCTCCCCAGATGGCCCCGGCCTTGGGAGAGACTTCTGCCCGCCGCAGCGGCGAGAGCCGCACCCGGGCTCTTGCCAGCGGAGGAGGTAAGGGGGCGGCAGCTCGAACTTCGCCCGGTGGGGTTTCCCGAGTTCAGCGTGCTGGTTCAAGTGTTTCGCCACGAGCGGGGCTACGACCTGACCCTGATCCTGGTGACCGCGGGGAAGCCGAGCCCGGTGGAGGGGTGCGAGGTGCGCCTGCTCAAGGATGGGGAGCAACTGGACAGGACCAGGACCTTTGAGGAGGGGATGGTGGAGTTCAAGGGCCTGGAGCCGGGGAGCTATGGGTTTGCTTTTGGCAGCTTCCCACAGGCGCGGCTGGAGCTGGTCCTGGAGGAGGCCCAGGATGAGTAGCGGGACGGTCGAATCCCTCTGCCAGCGGCTGGGTGAAGAGGCCGAGCTGGTGGAGGCGGGTCGGGCCACCATGAAGGAGGCCCTGGCCGGGCTACGGGGAGCGGAGTGGGACAGCCTCTCGGTGGAGGAGATCCGGGAGCTCTGCTCCAAGGTGCGCCTGGTTCCCCTGGCCAGCCGCCAGACCTGGGCTGCTTTGCTGGAGCGACTGCTCCAGGGGAAGGGGGCCCTGGCGCGGGCTTATGCCTCCATGGCTGTCGCGTCTACCCTTCTCTGGCCAGCGGGCGAGTCTGAGCAGGCTAGCCAGAGGGAGGAACAGGCCCGCGCAGTCTTCCAACGGCATGGTGACGAGTTCGGCGAAGCGTGGGCGCTCAGCGATCTAGCCGTTGCGCTCGCGAATCTGGGCCGTACGTGCCAGGTGGTCGAGGTAAGCGGACTCGCGGTTGAGGTGGCACGTCGAATCGGTGCGTGGTACTGGGAGGCCGGAGCGCTGGAGGCCCTTGCCTCCGCGTATAGTCAGACCGGACAGCATTCTGAAGCTCTCCGGTGCGCTCGGCGCGCACTGCGCCTTCGCGCGAAGTCCGGCAGCCGCAAAGGGCAGTACAGCTCTCTCAGGTGGCTGGGCATGGTGTACCGGCGGATGGGCAGTCCTCTCAGGGCTTGGCGGGTCGTTCGCGAAGCGCTGGCGGCGGCTCGCGAGCTCGGCGACAGATGGGCAGAGGCTGATACCCTCGAAGAACTCTTCGGGCTCGCGAAGGGCCTCGGGAAGTTCGGGCCGGCCCGAGAGTTCCTCCAGCAGGCTCTGGCGATCGATGCGGAGGTCGGTTACCTCGGCCAGAGGCACGTGGTCAGGCTACTTAACATGACGGACCTGCTGATGCACGCTGGGGAGCGCGAGCCGGCCTTGCGGTATGCCGGAAAGGCCGTGGAGTTGGCGCGCGGCCAGGGGCTGCGGGAGGTGGAGGCACTGGCCCTTAAGCTTCTGGCCGGAGCCTACTCCGGGCTGGCGCGGCACAAGGAGGCGCTCGAATGCTGCGAGGCCGGGCTGGCCCTCGCCCGAGCCTCGGGAGCCGCCGAGCTCGAGGCGAGGATACTGTACAAGGTTGCCTATGTATACCACGCATCCGGGCAGCATGGGAAAGCGATCAAGTTCCTGAGCGAACACTGGCACTCACTTGAAGCCTCCGGTTCCCCCAGTCTCCTCGGGGATGCCTTCCATCTTCTGGGCTCTTGCCAGGAGCGGTCGGGGCGCGCGGAGGAGGCCGCGGAATCCTACCGGCGGTCAGTCGATTTCTATACGCCCGGCGTGCACGGGGGTTGGACCAGGCCACTCGCACGCCTGGGGAAGTGGTTTGTTTTGCAGGGCTGCGCCGGGGAGGGGTTTGCTCGTCTGCGAGAAGCGCTCCGGGCTAGCAAGAAGATAGAGCCGGGCTCGGAGCCGTACTTCCTAGGAATGCTGGGGGAGGCAGAGGAGGAAGCGCACCGGCCTGAACGAGCCTATCAGTGCTACCTGCGTGCGGTGAAGACGGTGGAGCGCCAGCGAGCAGGCCTAACCGTGGGCGAACACCGACTGGGATGCTGGGAAGACTGGGTTGGGTACTACCACCGCGCCGTTGGGTGTGCTGTTGCCCTGGGGCGCAACCGACAGGCCCTCGAGCACGCCGAGCGGGCCCGCGCCAGAACGCTGGTAGAACTGATAGCAGCCGGGGGCCTCCCGCGCCCGACGGGGGCCGACACTGCTCTGGGTCCCGAGGGGGCCGCCGCACACCAGCGCGTCGAGGAGTTACGCGGCGACCTTCAGGCCCTGCACAACCGCGGGGATCATCTGTCCTTGGAGGCGAATTCGCCGGGGATCCGGGCAGCGAGAGTCAGCGTCAACCAGGACATCAAGCAGGCCGAAGGTGCCTATGAGAAGGCCCTGGAGGAGTTGCGCCGGCAGAACCCCGAGCTCTATTCCCTAACCGATGTGGATGTGCTCACCCTCAAGCAGATACGGGAGGAAGTGCTAGACAGAGAAACCGCCCTGCTGGAGTACTTCGTCACCGCCGGCCAGGTCATCGCCTTCGCCCTGAGCAAGCGGCGAGGACTGTTCAGCACCAAGGCGATACCCCTGGACGGCACCTCGTTAGAGCAGCTCGTGGCCCGCTGCCTGCCTTCCTGGCGGTTGGATGGCGCGAGGCGGCAGTGGCTTCTCGGCCAGGTTCACCAGGAGCATCTCAGGGAGGCCTATCGGCTTCTGGTCGCCCCGGTGGAGAGCGACCTGCAAGGCTTCCAGCGGTTGGTAGTTGTTCCTCATGGCCCACTTCACAGGTTGCCCTTCCACGCCCTGACTGCGGAGGATGGCACTTCTCTCGCGGACCAGTACCCCCTGGGGATCGCGTACGCTCCTTCAGCCACCGCCCTCAGCTACTGCCAGAGCCCCACCAAGAGGCATGGACCACCTTCCACTGCCCTCGTCCTGGCCAACCCCCGGTGTCGGCAGGCGGCACTGCCTGGCGCAGAACTGGAGGGCCTCCAGGTGGCCCGGTTGTTTCACCCCAACGGCAGGCTGCTTTCGGGTGCCGAGGCCACCCGGGAGAGTCTGCGGTCTCTTGCCAGCGATATGGATCTCATCCACCTGAGCTGCCACGGCCACTACGCGGAGTACAACCCTCTGTTCTCCGGCCTGATCCTGGCGGGGGGTAACGGCAAAGGCAAGGGCCGGGCCCACCCGCGGGATGATCTGGTCACCGTCCATGATCTGTTCGGCCTGCGGCTGCAAGCTAGCCTGGTCACCCTGAGCGGCTGTGTCACGGGGCGCAGCGCGGCGGGAGCGGGGGATGAACTGATTGGGCTGAGCCGTGGTTTCTTCTGCGCCGGGACGCCCAGCCTGCTCACGAGCCTGTGGGAGGTGAATGACTTCTCCACCGCGCTGCTGATGCGGTCATTCTATACCCGGTGGATGAAGGGCGCGGATAAGGCCGCTGCACTCAAGCACGCGCAAGAGGAGGTCCGGACACTGAGGGCCGGGGATGCTGCCGAGCTGCTGGCTGAGATGGGCAGCGGCCTTGAGGATGGCGGCGGGAGAGGCAAAGGCCGGAAGCTCCGGCAGCTCATTCAGCAAGAGATCGAGCGACTGCGCTCCATGCCCCCAAGCGAGCGGGCCTACTCTGCGCCGTACTATTGGGCCCCTTTCATCCTCATGGGCGACTGGAACTGACCGCTGTCGGCCCCACAGATGCGATACGGACGTCCACTGACTGTCACCAGTATGAGGTCTGACCAATGCGGGAGCGCCGGGCCTGGGGTGAATGTCATCGCTTCCCGCTGCACTTCCCTCCCAGCCTCCGCAAGCCACGCCAGCGCTGTCAATAGCCGCCCCATTTGTACCACCGGCCGCCGCCTGATGCGTACCGCCTCTGGGCATCCCGGATCGTTGCGCGCAGTGATCGCCGATCACTGTTTCTGCGGTGGTTTGGGAGTCAGCTTCACCTCCTTCCTGCGATGGCGTTGCCGGCAGTTCCCGCCGGTGATGATGCTGGCCCTGGACAGTCGCGCATGTCCGCCTGAGGCGCTGACAGCAACGAGGAACCGCTGTCCACCCTGTCGAACCCAATCCTGATCCGATAGGTAGAGGCCAATGTACTCCGCACAGGGCCGCACCAGGAAGCAGGCAAGTCGAGTGGCCTTCGTGATCGCCAGTTGCGCCATGTCGGCTCTCACGGTCTGGGCGGCCCCGGGAGACCACAAGTCGCTGACGGAGGGAAGGAACGTGAGGATAGGCGCCTACTACTTCGACGGCTGGGCCGGCACCGACCGGTTTGTGACGAAGCGGATGCTCGCGGAATTCCCCGAACGAGAACCGATCTGGGGGTGGCGGGACGACTCGCTCGAGGTCATGGAACGCCAGATCGATCTCGCCGCGGATCACGGACTCGCGTTCTTCGCCTTCTGCTGGTACTGGCACGACGATGGCCAGGCGATCAACGCGAAGGCGATCAGGGCTGATCCCAAGCACACGGGATTGGAGCTGTTCCTGAAGGCCCGCAATAGGGATCGCATGGAGTTCTGCCTGCTGGTGGCGAATCACCAGGGATTCGAGATCAAGGGAATCGAGAGCTGGAAGCAGGCCGCCGACTTCTGGATGCCCTACCTCAGACACCCCCAGTATCTCACCGTGAACGGGAAGCCACTGGTGATCATCTTCAACTCCGCAGGCGGCGACCAGGCGGGGTTCGCCTACTTCCAGGAGGCGGCGAGGAAGGCCGGCCTGCCCGGGGTGGCCATCGCGGCCTGCGGCAGTGGCATGCCGCAACTGGGCTACACGCACGCGACGCACTACAACGTCATACCAGGCTCTACGGCGGGACCGCAGGAGCACAAGTACGCCGAGCTGGCTGAGGCCCACGCCAAAGCCTGGGGTGGCAGCAAGGAGCAGCCGTCCCTGCCGGAAGTGACCGCGGGCTGGGACGCGCGGCCCTGGGAGGGTCCGGAAGGCTTGGGCGGGGAGCCGGGCTGGTACTTCTCCGACCGCACGCCGGAGCAGTTTGCAGCGTCGCTGCGCGATGCGATCAAGTGGATGGACAAGCATCCCGACCAGACCATCACCGAGCGCACAATCCTCGTCTATGCCTGGAACGAGTTCGGCGAGGGCGGCTACATCGCGCCGACCAAGGGCGACCCCGAAGGGCAGTACCTGAAGGCGCTTCAGTCCGTCCTGGCCGACGCCGACACCCCGCGCGGCTGAGTCCGCAAGTCAGGCGACAGCAGGAGGACGATCCCGCTGCAAGCAGTATCCCGGCAGCCGAGTCCACCTGAGGCCCTACAGTCTTAATCGCCGCCTCATGTGTACCACCGGCCGCCGCAAGCGCGATTACCCGGGTTTGTCCCCTTGTGCGCCGGAACACCGCCCAGCAACTCCAAGCCGAGGGGGTAGCCGGAGTCGGGGGGTGCCCGGGGCTGGCGGCCTGGATGGTTCGGCGGGGTGAGGAGAGCTCCTGCTACCTCACGCGGGGGCCGACACCTGCGGCCCTGGGTGTGGGTCACGACCTGAGCGCGAGTGGGGCGATAACGCTACTTCTGTGTTCATCCTCGGCAGTGGACATCCAGCGGGCAACCTCGCGCCGGCACCGGACCCAGTACTGGATCGCCCGCGCCGGCCGCAGGGCTGTCGCGGGTTAGCGCCCGCGTCACCTACCGAACCAGTGCCTATCGGGCCGCAGAGCAAAGCGGCACGTCCGGTAGTCGTAACCAGTCGCCCTCCTGTTCCGTGCGGCGAGATCGTCTTCATCGAAGGTCTCGCTGGATGGCGTCATGGACATGAAGTGCTCGATGTCGAAGATACAGACCTTCGGATCTGGCAGGCCGGTCTTGCCGTCAACATGAGTGAAGCTGTAGGCGTATAGGTTATTGCGGAATCGCTCCCGGGTTCGCGGGTTAGTGGAGCCGATGTCGAAGGGTGCAATGCGATGACTGACAACGTCGCCATCTTTGGTGTGTTGGTAGCTCACCAGCAGCACCTGACGTTTCGTTATCGCATTTGTAACAATCCTGACCACGGCAGCTTCTGGCAAGAGTCCCATTGCTTTCTCATCCTTGCATAGTGGTGACGTCCTCACCAGACGAACTCAAGTTCTTCGGTACAGGTTGTCCGTGCCAAATGGTGATCGGACACCGCTGAAAGCCCGTTAGGCTTGTCTGCGAGTCCTGGACATTCTACCATAGGAGACCCTTGGGCAGCGGCTTCGGGTGCCGTTCCCTTTTCGGGAGTGTGCATCCATGTCCCGTGCTTGCGGTTGCACGCGCCGTCGCGCCGCCGATCATGAGGGGCAGACTCGGCCTGGGCCGCGCAGGTGGTGTCCCAAGCCCACTTGACACCCGCAGCCTCACCCAGGTCACAAGTTGGGTCTTGTCAACGTTCGTGATTCGGCTAGCCGTTTGGCATGTCATCTAACCTAAGGAACACGCCCATTTCAGAGCGTGTCGCATCGCCAGGCAGTCCTCTCGGTTGTAGCTCAGAAGCTCGCCTCTTATGGCGCTGCGCTCCCCCGGGTCAGTGGACAGCAGGCACGCGTTGTAGCGACCAACTGACCACAGGGAACCGTATTCGGTCTGGCCGCGCTGGAATCCGGCGCACTGCTCCACGTGCTTCAGGCCGTAGGAATGGACGGGTAGACAGAGGTGGCCGCTGACGGCCTCCGCCTTCATGTCCCAGAGCAGGGCGAGGACCTGGTCGGCCACGCCGTCCGGATCTCCCCATCGCTGAACGTAGGCCTTCATCTGGGTCTGCTCGTAGGCGCTGTAGTGGACGAACGGCAGGTCACCGAGTTCGCCGATCAGATGCCGGGACTTCTCCAGAAACGCGAACCAGGCGTCACGGTCTCCGTCGGGGCCGCTATCTGCGATCTCGCCCCAGTACTCTGGCTCCGAGCCATCACCGCGGTTAACCAGCAAGCCCCACAGGTAGACCATGGTCTCCACGCCGACATCCCAGGGGTTGGACTCGACGTCGAAGTAGGCGATTGGGCCGGGTGGCGGAGCTTCGGGCTGGGCCACAACCTCAAGCTGCCCTGACATGAGGACATGCACTTGACGGATCACCTTCTCGGCGATCTTGTCGCCGATGCGGCGCTCCTTGCCGCCCCACGGTATCTTCACCTCGGCGAGTTGGGCAACCGGCACCGCGGGCAGGTCATCGTACCGGGCAATCCCCATGTCGCGGAGAACGTGTCGCATGGACTGGCTGACGTCCGGGACGACGGCCGGGTCATGTGCGTCCAGGGCCTGCGTCCAGCAATGCTCGAAGAACCCGCAGGTGTCGCACTTGGACCATCCGACGGCCTCGTCGGGCTCGGCCTCTTCAGCCTGGATGGCTGCGAGCCGCTGGACGAGGCCGCTCGGGTCCGCGAACTCCACTTGCTGAATGGTACCGTCGCCGAGCACGACCTCGCCCCTCGCCACGGAGACTCCAGCGGCAACCTGGGCAAGGTGTGCGTACAGGCCAACCTGCAAACCGATCTCGGGGTGTCGGTCGAGGTTCAGGGCGAGCTTTGCGTCGCGGATGACATAGGACCGGCCCTCGCGGATCAGGAAGTCCGGCTTTCCGCCCGTGGTGCCGTCGGGAGCGAGGAGCACGCCTTGGTAGATGACCGGCGCGCCGACTGCCACAAGGGCAGAAGTGGCCTGCGCACCGGCCTGCAGATCACCTGGCGGGTACTCGGGCGACACATACTCGCCCAAGGTCGCGAGGTGGTGTTGCTCGTGCGCCTTGCCCTTCTCAAGCAGGATTCGTTCAAACTCGGTTAGGTCCGCCCTTAGACCGGGTTGGTTGGCGTCGAGCCAGACCCGCCGCCGGCACTCATGCGGCTGGCAATAGGTGTAGAAATCATCGCCGGTGATCACCGTCTACCTCCCTCGCCAGCGCCTTAGTGACCACGCCCAACAGCAAGTCGAACGCGTCTGCCACTTCCTTGTGTCGCATGGTCGCCTCTCCCCTGATGGAAGTCGCGTGGTGGATACCTATTGCCCGCGCCCGTCTCTGCCCAGGCGTTCTGCTCATGCCTCGCGGCCCCGTCGGTCTTCGCGCCGCAGAGACACTGTGTGGCTGCCAAGTGGCAACGAGACACCCCTGATGGCCCTGTAGGCTTGCCTGTGACTCCCGGACATTCTACCATATGAGACCTTTGGGCGGCGCCTCCGGGCGCCGTTCCTTCTTGCGGAGGTACTGCTCCGATCAGGGGCGCGCGGAGAACAGCCGAGTGGTCCCAGAACACCGGTTATGCCCTCAGTCCGAGGCACTCGCATCGGCGGCCGCATGAGGCCTCAGCACCCACGGGCAATCCCAGGGAATGAAAGGGAAGTTGGGGTTAGCGCACAGCTAGCGCCGTGCGGAGTCCCAAAGCCCAAATGTCCTCGTCGTTGAGTCTATCGAGGTTGTCGAAGACCAGCTGAGCGAATTCCGGTCCGTCAATGATCCCGATGGGCTTCAGGGAGTCGGAGGCGGCCAGGTTCTGCGCCGATTCACTGGCTCTGTTTGTCGTCACTATGATTCCGTGTTCGCCAAGCTCCATGGAGTCACGAAGCTGGCGGACGGCATCTTCCCGCAATGATCCCCGGTCATCACGGTAGCATTTCACCTGCACTCGAACAACAATACCCCCCGGCAAAGCCGCCTTCAGATCCGTGTCCGCTCCAGCCGGCGCATTCGTCGTCGCCAGCCTATAGAGTCCGGGGAAGTAGAATGAAAGGACCTTGAGAACGACTTTCTCGAATCTCGGGCTGTTGATTCCTGGCACGTTGCCGGCGGAAAGACGCTCTGCGTATCTGGCCTTGACTTCTTGGTCATGGGTATCCACAGCGACAAAGCGGCTTGGATCATTGATGACGTCCCAGACTGCATCGGCCGGAAGGCTGAACACGGCCTGGCGGCCTTTCAGCGAGTCGTACAGAACAGCGGGAAGCTCGGATCGGAGAATGGGCTGGCCCTCGAATCTGTAGTCCACACCGATCCAGTGTGGATAGCCTTCCTCATCAGTGGCGAGGTGTTGTTTGAACGAGTAGCCGGTGGTCACAACACCGAAGTAGATCTTGCCGCCGTCTGGCACCGCAACAGCATCCCCGACCTTGATCTGGTTCACAAACCGATCAACAGTGCCGGTTGACTGAGCAAGCCTCGCTCCCTCGTATTGGTAGAACTCTCTGAGCTTTCTGTTGATCTGCTCTCGGTCACAGCCGGTCAGGTCGCCGGTAGCCGCCCAGCCTATGGCCGCCATTCGATTCGCCAAGAACTCGCCCACGCGGTATATCATGTGAGGATAAGGCCGCACGGCCCATGCATTTCGCGACATAGCGTCCCTCCGCAGCTTCTCTGTAGTGGGGGCAGGAAGGCGATCGCTTGGAAGCGTAACTTCGTCCTGCTTGAAGGTGTCCTTCTGCGTGTGACCTGCCCGCCTCGACGTTACCACGCGTTACGTCAGGGCCGCAGCGCACAAAGCCCCAATGTCCAGGCGTTCCGTCCGGGCAAGGATGGCCTCCGCCGCCGATAGCCCAGAGAGCTGTGCGGCCGCACAGCATTGCAGTGCCTTCGCCAGCGCGCTACCAGCACCTTTGCCGACAATCGGCTCCAATCGCCCATCCACCGGGCCTATAGCCCTGGTTCTCGCGCTACGCTGCGGCCCATGGCTGCCGCAGCCCGACCACGTGGACCCGGACGCTGGGGGCTGCGTCTAGCTCAGAGGCGAAATCCGGTTGCCCAGTCAGGTTCCTGCGTGTCCGACCTCCTCCTGGAGCTTCTGCCGTATGTCTGCTGGCATCGAGGCCCCCGTGGCCTCTTCAGCCCATAGTATGACCTGGCATGCCGTGGCCAGGTCACGTCGAGAGGAGAGACTTGCCATTCGCTCCTTGAACTGGGACGGCAGGCGTAGCTGAAATGCCTTGGCAGCGGCGACGTTTGCCCAGTACGAGATCACATAAGTAGACAACTCGTCGAAGACGAACTTCGTGATCGTTCTGCGCATGAGCACCTGCGCCATGAGTAGACCATGGGGGTAGACCACGTCCTCGGGCCGAGCACCGACGGCCTCGGGGATCGCGAAACACAGCGTCTGGATCAGCGCCGTGTCGTCTAGGGACATCGTGTTCCAGTAGGCGTTGATGTCGAAGCGCTGCGCGGGCTCCACTACCATTTGGGCTGCATCTATGACGAGGTCCCAGTACTCCGGGTTGGCGAGTTCGCTCTTGCGCTCGTGAAAAGCATCCCGCCATCTTGCGAGCAGAGCAGAGTCACGATCTGAGGTCAGTAAGCTCAGAATCGCGGGCCCAATAGTCAGCCAGAAGAGCTCCTCTTGCGCGGCGCACTTGCGCTCCTGAGGCAGTTCCTTCCATGCCTTGGCCGGATCAGGGAATGAGGCCGGGATCTCCTCTTGCATCGTCACGTACTCGCGGGCCGAGGGGAAGAGCTTGATCGCATCAAGCGCAGCATCGAGCGACTCGCCGAAGAGCCCGAGTGCAGCGGATATGACCGCGATGTCGAAGAGGGCCATGTGGCGATGTGGCAACTGTCCTTCGGCAGCTGCCATATCCATGGCACGTCGAAGCGACCTCAGCGATGTCCTCCGGAGTCCCACGCCTGCGGCCATAACGCCCAGCAGATACCAGAGCAAAGAACGAGACAAAGGGGTGGCCACATCGGCCAGCTCCTCGCGCTGACGGACAAAGATGCCCAGCCAGGGAACTGCATATTCGCCTCCGTCTGACGTTGCAGTCGGCGGGGCTCCGGTCGCGCTCATCGACGACAGCCATCCGAGTACATGCCCGGTCTTGCGGAATACCTCGCGGTACCGCCGGTCCTTCGGATTCCAAGCGTCGGATAGCTCGCGCACGAGCCCGAACATGGCGTCCCAGGATCGCCTCCGTTCGCCTGCATACCAGAGCGCGAGCGCCAGGTCACCCGTGAGCTCCAGGCGGTTCAGCTCGAGAACGAACCCTCCGAGCAGTTGCTCTCTGCGGCGAGCTAGAGCCTCGGGGGTCAACTCTTGCGGGGCCTCTGGCGCAGAGAGCTCGGCGGGCCTGAAGCGGTGTGTACGCGCGTAGCGGATACCTCGTCTTGCCCAGTTCGCCGCCCTACTCCATTGCTGCAGACGGCCACTCGCCTCGCAAGCCAATTGGAATGCGAGGTACCTCTGGTTCGTGAACCCTGTTCCCCCTGCCCGCAGCGCGATCTCCACGCTTTCAACACACTCGGCGTGACGCCCCGTGTCGAACAGAATGCACGCCATGGTGTTGCGTAGAAGAAACTGGCACATGGGATCAGCTGGCGCGAGCTGGTTGAGGACATGAAGACCGTCTTCGGAGCGCCCCAAGTGGTCCGCAAGTGTGATAGCCTCGGCGCATGCCGCCACGGTCGCGAGTCGCTCGTGCCCGCGTCCGGCGGCGAGATCACTCAGATCACCCAGGATTCCAAGCACCGCATCCCAATCTCGCTCGCCTTCCGGCAGACGGTAGACTGAGGTCCAGCAGCAGTCCGCTAAGGCCTGGAGGGACTGAGTGCCGAGGTCAGAGTCAAACGCGGCGTGCAACTCGCTGTCCGACATCTCGCGAAGCACCTCAAGCACATCGCGGACATCGTTCAGGTCCCTGACGTGGCCGACCGGGAAGAGCACGAACTCCTCCCAGTTAGGCAGCGTCCGCGGAAGACCGCTGGCAAGATCGGGGCGTGCGCGCAGAAGCCGAGCTGCCTGCAGCGCCCTTCGCGTCGCGACAGCAGGAGGAGATTCAGGCACAAAGGGGCCGGCGTTTAGGAGAGCGATCAGCACGCCAAGCTGCTCCTCGTGGCAGTCACCCGCGCGACCGATGAGAAGGTCGAGGTCCTGCTGCAGATTCGCGGCGTCGCGCCCATCCAGGTAAGTTGCTCTCGCTTGGAACGCACGAATAACGATGCGCTGACCCACACTGATCTCGTCAGGCCACGCGCTACCCGGAGTGAATACCAGCGTGAGCGGGAACACCGCCGCAGCGTCGGCCTGCGTCTTCACGGACGTCAGGATATGGGTCATGAGCGCCGCGGCGTCGTGCCAGGCATGTGCCATCATGAGATCGACAATGACCTGGACTCCCTCCAGGAACGTGAGCGACGCTGCGGCAAGAGTGGTTCGGGCTAGCGCCAGATGAACACCACGCTGTGAACCAATCGGTAGCGTCGTCGCCCCGGCGTTGCTTAGTAGCGGGGATATCTCCCACTGGTTGTTGTCGAGTCGGTTGACCCACGGACCGACCAGCTCCAGAAGCAGTTCCCCGGGCCGCGACAGGCTGGGGCTAACGCCAGCCACTGCCTCGAGTTCGCGGCGGCCGAACGAACGCCCCAGGAGGGAAAGACGAAGGAGCAGTTCGCGGGCACTATCGTTCGGCACAAGCCTCAGCATCTGGCGAATCGCCGTTTCGCGCGTGTCGGCCGAGGCCTGCCCTGCAAACAGCGCCGTGAGGTCGCCCTCCTGGAACCGCCAGTTCCTCTCAGAACACCAGCGTATGGTTGCCGACAGAAGAGATGGGTGACCACGCGCGACCGAGCAGAGGAAGCTTGCGAACCCGGCATTGCAGGCGTGCGTGGCTGCGCCTGCTGCCAGCAGCATTTCCATAGCGTCGTCTGCGCCCATCTTGGGCACATCTTCATGAGCCACGCTGGAAGGCGCCAGTGGTTCCACGGCCTGCGGGGTAAGCCTGCGTTGACCGGTGGTAACCAGCCGCGCATGCGTACGGAGGCATGCAAGTGCCAGGTCTGATAGCAGATGCCGAAGCTCGGGCGTCTCGATGAGATCAGGGATGTCGTCCACGACAACAAGAGTGCGCGCAGACCGCCGGGCCAGAGTCGCCTCGAAGAGGTGCGGCACCGAGACTTGTCCGCTGCCGTAGGCCGGCCACCAAGAGGGCTCGCGAGTCTCGGCGCAGACCCAGGCGACGGTCTGCTCTCTCAGGTGTGCTAGCAGGCCAGCCTGATCTCTAACCCGGCCGAGCGATATCCACAACACATCGCTGAGCCCCGCGCGCTCGGCCAGGGCACGAGCGAGATGGGTCTTGCCCATGCCGGCACCCCCGGCCAGGTGAAGCCATGCCAGCGCGGTCAACCTTGCCTCAAGCGAGCCGACGAGGGATTCGCGCGCCGCATTCGGGTGCGGAGGCAGGGGTGAACTGTCGAGAAGCGGCGGCGAGGGCTGCCACGCGATGCCAGCCACCGCGGCCCCGGTCTCTGCTGGGATAGCGACACCAGGTGCAAGGGCATCGATCTTGGCCTCCATCCTACTGCTGGTGGCCTTCAGCTCCCTAATGTCAGAAGCGATGCCAGGCAGCAGCGAAAGCCGCTCCTCAATCCTTTGCAGCCCAGCAAGCAGGGCGGCCTCAGTGCTCGAAAGATGGAGATCTTCCAGACACCTCAGGAGCAGCGGCCGGTCAAGGAGCTTCAGACCTCTGCGAGAGAGCGCATCCAGCGCAACGACGACCAGTTTCGCAGCGGCCGCTTGCGCACTCGCGGGCGGTGCCAGGCCGCGTCGCACCACTTCTTCCTCTATCCTCCTCTGCATCTCACGGTGTGGCGGCTGGGACACAGCCCATTCCACTGCGTTGACGAAGCCGGCGAGTTCATCGTCGGACGCGCTGGCGACGAAACGCTGGAAGGAGTTCAGCTTCCTACCGGTCTTGCTCTGTGGCTTGCGGACCCGGACACCTGCAACGAGGCCTCGGAACGCCGTTAGGAACGCCCTGACCTCATCCGGGCTTGCCGCGCCGCTGGCACTGCGCTGCCACGCCTCGATTCCCCGCATTCCCTCCCCGAATGAGGGCCGCCGCTCGCGACCGATTGGAGCATTGGTGGTGTACCGAAGCAGCACTATCCGGTCGCTCCGGCCCTGGCGCGCTGCGTGAAGGCTCGCCAGTGTTTCGATGACCTCAGGAGAGGCCAGGGTGACGGCCCTCTGCCGATGTTTGACCTGCTCCAGCAGCTGCTCGACCTCCTTGACCTTCGTGACTGAATCGAGGTACTCACGAATCCGACTGATGTCCTCTCCGCATTCACAGAGAAGCACAGTGTTGCCGCTGAGCTCGAGCCAACGCAGGACCGTGGTCTTGATCTGGTACGAGAATCCACGGACGGTGGCCCATGCGTCACGCTTCGCGTTGCGAGAGAGGCCGTTCATCTTGGATCATGCCCGGTCGGTAGAATGAGCTCGCGCCCAACTGTCTGTACTCGCTTCCCCCACCTCGCGACATCCCGCGCGAACGCCTCCGTCTTGCTCCCCGGGGCGGCGTGGGGGATGAGGATGCGGGTGGCGAGGGCAGCGGCGAAGCGGTTCCGATATTGCGCATTCTCGGCGGTGATACGGGGGTGCTTAGTGTCGAAGGGAGACAAGATGAGGAGGCGGCCGGCGGCCAGGGGCCTTCGCCACTCCCTCGGCACGCGCATACGCTCGATGCTGCGCGCGGGACAGATGACGATGGGCTGGGCGCCGCGGAGAAGCAGACGCAGGCACTCTTTCTCGATCGGTGAGTGGAAGCCGCTGATAGCTGTCACGCTGGAATCGCGGAGCGCGCAGACGGCGTCGTAGGTCTTCAGAATGATCGCGCCTGGGCATCTGGAGGAGCAGAAGAGCGCGAGCAAGGGCTGGTCAAGTACGTCGACATTGCCGATAGCGTAGATGCGCTCCGGTGCGGTCTCGCCGAGCAGGCGCATTGCCGCCTCCGGGTATCGGGCATCCCCTCGCTCAATGACGGCGACTTCGGTGGTTTGTTGGCGCGTCTTATGCATGACATCACGTGCGATTCGATGTATAATGGTCGTGGAACGAGGTGCACGAATGGCTTCGCTGGCGCGCGCAAACCCACACCTGCGGAAGCAGTCCGTCCTGAAGGCAGCCAAGGAGAACGCCTCGACCTCCTCGGCCTTCGAGGGGGTTCGCGCCGCGGCTCGTGGAGGCGCCTTCCACTACAAGGTCTCGCGCAGCAAGACCGCCTCCTCGAAGAAGCGGGCCAAAGCCTCGTATCGCTGATCGTATCCCTGCCGAACCGCCTCCAGGTACTCCTCTCGTACGCGCCGTGACCCCGCCCCCGAGAACTGGTAGGCGGGAAGTGGGTATCCGGCCTGGCTGACCATGATGTCCGCCAGCCAGCGCGCCATCCGGCCGTTCCCTTCGCGGAAGGGATGGATGTAGAGGAAGTCGGCGTGCACCATCGCGACCGAGAGGGAGACGTCTCCCAACGGTCGGTGCTTGCAGGGGGTGTGCTTCGCGAGCATCTCCTTCCCGAACCGCGCCATGTTCTCCGGCACGATGTACGACGGCGGCCAGACGAAGTCGCCCTTCGCCAGCTCCACGCTACGGTACTCTCCCGCCCATTCGTAGATGCTTCCGAGCCAGTCCCGGTGCATCCGGCGGAGCAGCTTGCAGGTGATCTTGGTGGACGGGGTGATGACCTTGTCGTAATAGTGAGCTTGAGCGTGCACGAGCGCATCGTATTCGGCCCGGTCCGTGTCGGTCTTCCGCTTGATGCCGAGCTTGTTGCGGAGAACGCGCCGATGCGAGCCGGGCTCGCATTCAGCTTCTGTACCGACAGGACCTTGGTAGGGAGACATAACGACTTGCTCTTCCTCCTCAACACCTTCCCTGAGGGGTTAGACCTTCGTGCCTCTGCGGCACCTATTACGCTCCGTCGCGCTCCTCGCCTGCATCCCGCCCCATCCGGTACTTGATGTCGTAGTTGATGATGAAGTCCAGCTCCTCGTCGGTGAAGCCGTAGTGCTTCGTCAGCACGCCGTCGACTTCGTCCATGATGGGCTTGGACAGGCTAGGGCGGAACTCTTGGAACTCGCAGTCCTCCCGCGTCCGGACGAATGAGTTCGCCTGGTAGTCAAGCATGAGTCGATCAAACACAGCTGGCAGTTTGTCCAGATGCTCTGACCCCGTATCACCTATCGGGAACTGCAGCACGTCGACGCCAGTCAAGTTCCGGCCGTTCCCGATGGACAGGAACCACAGGAAGAAAAGAGAGCTGTTCAGGGCTGCTGCTACTACCTTGCCGGGGCGCTCCCCCGCCAAGTACACGTCCCGGAAATGGTGCACGGATCGTTGCCGCGTCGGGCTCCGGAAGTACTGCGCGAAGTCTGTCGAGCGTATCCAGTACCGGGGGCTTCGGTGGTAGTGTATGAGGTAGCCGCTGGAACTCGGCGCGCTGTATGAGGCCACGACGTGATGCGATGCCGATTCGAGCTTGTCGAGGATGCTGGCGGCCTGAGGGCAACCAACCTGGGGGATGCGCTGCAGGCGCTTGTGGTAGCCTGCCGGCGCGTATCGGAGGACCGCGAAGAGAGAGTCTCTCTCTTCAGCATGCCAGTGGTTGTACCAGGTGCTCCAGGCCTGCTGCCCGCGGGTCACTGCGCCTCCGCCCAGGTAGACGCAGAGCCTGTGATCCACCCCATCGAACAGCTTGGACGGCCTGATCGCATACGTGCTGCAGAATGCAGAGGCATACCGACCGGCAAGCACGCCCCTCAGACTGGACATCTCCTCCAGCGCGAGTACCCCAGTCGGGACTATCATCCCGAAGCATCCATCCTGTCTCAGGAGCGAAGCCGACCGCTCCATGCAGAACGCATAGAGATTGGCCGCGGCCTCGGCTTCGTACAGGCCGGGGGGCAATGTGTATTCGCTCCTGACAAGACGGTACTCCACATAGGGCGGGTTCCCGATGATCACGTCGAACCCGCCCCGCGCCATTACCTCGTGGAACTCCAGGAACCAGTGGAAGGGCCTGTGCGAATCGAGCCACTTCCGGTACTCCGCCTTCTTCTTCGGGCTGGTGCCGTACTCGCCGGCGAGGTACTGGTTGAGTTCCTCCTCCAGTGGGCGGAGCGCACCCCATAGGGCGGCCTTGTCTGCCGCGGTTACCTCTCCACCAAGCTGGGTCTGCTGCTGGCGGAAAAGAGCGAACTGCCGGTCTACGTCCTGCATCCGCTCTTCGATACGCTGCATTGCCTCCTCGGTCTCGCCATAGAGGAGCTTGACCTGCCCGTGCTGCGCCGTCGTGATGGCGGCGGCTACGCTTTCCCGCGTGGCGAACCCCACCAGTGTGTTCCCGGCCCGGACGTTGAAGTCGATATCCGGGAGTGGCTCGACCTGGTCTGTCAGTTCGAGCTGGGCCACCAACTTGAGGAAGAGGCGGAGCTTGCAGATCTCGACGGCCTCCTCCATGATATCCACTCCGAAGAGGTTGTTGATGATGATGGTCTTGAGGACGAAGTAGCGCGGATTGGGGTGTTCCTGCTCTCGCTGGAGAATCGTCCCGAACTCCGACGCCCACCGCGGTCGACGCTTCTGCGGGCCGGCCTCCAGATCGGCGAGGAATGCGGCCATGCGTTCCAGACAGGCCTGGTAGAGCGGCTGCAGTAAGTTCAGCGCAGCGAACAGAAATGCCCCAGAGCCGCAGGTCGGATCGAGGATAGCGACTCCTGGCCGGAAGCGCTCGTTCGACCGCTGCGGCAGGCGCCCGGCGACGGCGCGCCAGAACGCAAGCAACTGGTCAGGTGTCTCCGCCCCCTCAATCACATCCTGCGCGAACTGGCAGATGTCGAGGTTGTGGATGATGAGGTCGTTGGCCTCCCGCGCTTCGCCCGCGGCGAGCTTCCTCCTCAGCTCCAGGCAGCGTTGCCGACGCACCACGTACTCGCGCCACGTCTCGGTGGGGAGCGCGAGGTTGTGACCCTTCGCGTCCGGGATCATCGCCTCACCCAGATTGTAGCGACGGTCGAGCATGCGTACTCTCGGATCGTGCATGCCGGTCCGCACGAAGTCCGGAAGGGCCGACTCTGGGATCGCTTTGCCGTTCTCGTCGATGATGCCCCGGCGTATCGCCTCGTGGATGTACCGGTCCGGGTTCTCCTGAAGCAAGCGCCACACCGACGACTCGCCCTCGAAGGCGACCGCGCAGGCTTCCTTGGCGGCGCCGAGGAGATAGGGCAGCACCGTACTCCGGCTGATGTAGCCGGTGATGTCCTCCTGCGTGTAGTACGCGCCTTTCGCCTTCTGCTCACCGGGCTGAATGGCGTTGATGTACTTCTCGAAGATGTAGCCCAGCACGTCCGGGTTGATCTCGTTGTCCGCGCGCAACGGGCGCTCGTCTAGGTGCCAGTGGTAGACGTCGAAGAAGTCGAAAAGGCGGACAAAGGCTGCGTCTGGAACTTGAACCGGCACGCCACGTTGCTCGGCATCCTGTTCAAGCTTGTGCTTCATGAAGATGCCGCCGTTGAGATAAGGCACGCTACCGAGGAGCTGGTTCATCTGTGCGCCCCGGTCGCTCTCGCGCTTGGCGAATCCGTCGAAGAAGAGGGGGCAGAGGAAGTCGCGGTAGAACCGGTCCTTGCCCCGACGCTGACTCTCCTCCAGCTTGTGCCGGAGGTATTCCGCGTCGCCGTCCAGGAAGCCCTTCTTCTGGAGGAAGTAGATGAACATGAGTCGGTTCAGAGTCACCGAGACATACCAGCGCTGATCACCCTCGCCGGGAATACCCTTCACGAACTTGAGGAAGGCAGCGTGTTCGGCCTTGAACCGGTCGTAGAAGCGCTTGGTGACGCGCTCGACATCGAAGCCGTGGCGGACGCGGCCGTGGGAGTCCACGACGGTGACGCCTCTCTCCTCGTCCTCCAGAGTGAAGACCAGGTACTCGAGCTTCTGGAGAAGCGAATCGCCGGGCTGGGTGTGCCGGAAGATGTGCTCGCGGCAGGCGGCGGGCCGGCCGATCTCTCGCTTGACCCACTGCCAGATCTGGGTGGTGTGCGCCGGGTCGGTGTAGACGATCAGGTGTTCGCGGACTGACTTCGACACCTGGGTCTCGACCTTGCGCCTGGCCGGGTAGCTGCGCATCAGGTCCTCGCAGCCAGGACACTCGAAGGCCACCAGCCCCGCCTTCTGCGCGATGGCCGAGAGCTGGTAGGTGTTGCCGTCAACCGTGACTTCCAGCGACTGCGAGTGCCGGTCCCAGCCGAGTTCATCAACGAAGAGATCCCTCAGGCGGAACTCACGCAGGAGTGGGCGGCAGCGCTGGCGGTCGAGAGGCATCGCCTACGTTCCCCCCGGCCCGTCCGCCCCGGCGGATCTACCGGAGGCATGACTGACCAGCCCGAGCGAGCAGATGATCTGCGGCTCATGGGCTTCCTGCTCCTTCTCGGACACGCATAGGCGGCCCTCATCACGGAGGCCGATCACCAGATCAGCCAGCACCTCGTCAGGTATCCCGGAGCGAAGGTGTCGGTTGAGCGTGTCGGTGGCTGACGACCTGAGCGGGTGCTCGTATATGTCCTGGATTGCCCGTAGCAACTCCGGTCGCTCCCAGATAGTGCCCTTCACCCGTTCGGCGTGGTTCTTCAGTCGCTCATAGGTGCGGAACCGCGCACCGGAGGGTCGCCCCAGTTGCCCGCCGACGGACCTCTCTGCGGATACCACGAGCTCGACGCCCTTGCGCACCAGGTCGTGATGGCTCTCGGCCCTCGGCAAGGCAGGAGTGTCCGGCCTGCACTCGGCCGCCTTGAGGATCTCCAGCGGCGACTCGCTCACGCTGTTGCCCTGCTCGTCCATCCACACCAGCGCGTCGTTGTCATCGGCTGTGCGCAGGTAGACCAAGACGCCTGGGGGCGCGGATTGGGTGGCAGCGTGGGAGCGTGCGGAGTAGACCACTGGCGGGAGCCCGGAGACGACCTTCTCCAGCTTCGGATCGGCAGCGATGGCGTTATGCCAGATCTGGTAGGCGCGTGAGCCGAGGTCCACTTCTGTGTCTTCGGGATCGTCCAGCAGTCCGGCCTTCTCATGGTACAGGCTCACGACGGTTCGGTCATCATCATCCTCGAAGAAGGCTTCATCCGTCCCCACCACCTCGGCATTCTCGCGAACGCGGTGACGGAGCCGGCCGCGCAGGCCTATGATGCGCTCGACGCCTTCGGCAGGAAGGAAGGAGTAGCAGAGGATCTTCTCCGCCTTCTGCCCGATCCGGTCCACCCGCC
>Ga0315282_10005155_pt1 | contig 22391 bp, 21 predicted proteins | sample YL17G07_20_MG_FD_203693 | JGI IMG/M metagenome (GOLD analysis project Ga0315282, IMG submission 203693) | Sediment microbial communities from Yellowstone Lake, YNP, Wyoming, USA - YL17G07_20 | ecosystem: Environmental > Aquatic > Freshwater > Lake > Sediment | place: USA: Wyoming | collected... | reverse complement strand
CAATGCAGTGGTTCGGGACTATAACGTTCTGATCGAATCATTTCCTTCCAACCTCATCGCATCGCAATTTAGTTTTAAGCAGGCAGAGTTATTCCAGCTCGAAACGCCCGAGGTGGAGAGAAAACCCGTGAAGGTGAGCTTCTGATGAAATGCGCCCTGAACCATGTTAGGTTCAGGGCTTTGGCCCTGAATCCAGCGTGGTTCAGGGCTGCCATGCACCCTATGTGGTACATGGCGGAACTCAGAAATGGTGAGTTTATCTTAGGGCAGTTAACAATTGTTCGACTTGATAACCGGATTTCTTTGCGGCTTCCTTCAGTCTCTGAATAGTTCCGTAACAGTCTTCCAAATCTCTTGCCCCCTGATGGGCCGGACGTTGGGGGTCAGAACTGATTTCTACTGCTGCCAGCACCATCAACCACCAGAGTAGGTCATCGAACGCTTCCCTGTTAAACCAGAGGATGTCATTATATCGATTAATCTGTAAGAATTGTTGGACATCAGTATCCTTTAGAATGGAATCTAAGACTCTGGATGGCTTTTTTTCCTCAGACCAACTCTGATAAACAGTTAGCAATTTAATCAGGGTTACAGATCTCCGGGCAGGTTCTTCTTCAACACCCAAATCACTCATGACATCGAGAATTGTCTTGCCCAGCCTCCATTCATCGATCCAGCTACGGCTCAATTCTGGAAAATCTTTTTGATTAACCACTTTCCCAAGGGCATGGACAAATAGCCAACTCAATAAAGTCCAGAATTTTTCCTTCGTAACATCTTTCGCGTCGACCCATGGAAACCGGCTGGAAATCGCAGGTAAGCGTAGAACAACCTCCAGTTTTTGTCTAACCTCCTTGGCAAGGGCTCCCTCTTCTTCGCTGCCGCCACTGAATTTCTTAGCCTCCAAAAACAGATTGACCATCTTCTGTTCTATCTCTTCCATGATTGTCTGGTCTGGCTTGACATCGGCATGAAGGACACGTGTCTCTATCAATCGACGAAATAGATTCGCGTTGATCAATTCTTTAAAAGTGTGCTGGACAGGTTGGAGTAATATTTCTTTGAAGACGTCTTCAACACTGGGTGCTCCACGGCCATTTAGATAATTTGCAATCTGAGCATATTGCTGCCACTGGTTGTCACGGACTTCGCGAAAATCGATGAAGACATGATAGTTGTAGGCTCCCAATTCCACATACAAACCTTTTTCACACAATTCCTTGCTGCTCCGGATATATTGAAGGCCGGTCACATGGTCACGGAAAATAGTGAAATAGGCACCCTCAGGGGTCAATCCAAGACCTTCTCCCAGGGTCTTTTGGGTCAGCCTGCGCTTATCCCCTTCTGCAGCCTTCACCGAATAGGCGGCTGACGTCCGCACCCACCCCCGGGCAGAGGTGTATTTATTATGGTAGATGACCAGGGCACGTTCATCGCCTGTGGAATTGGAATAGGCAAAAACGTCTTCGTTCACGTAACCTTCGGGAGCGAAGAAATCGTAAAGCAAGAAATCTCTTACTTCGGCAAAGAGGTGGCGGTGCTTCATTAAGGGAAAGATCTCCCGCTCATGGCGTCTCATGAAATCCCAGTCCGGCCGCTCGTCCCACTTCGCATATCGATATTCCATCCCATATTTTTCAGCAAATCCCTCGATCTGACCGTGACCAAACATGGGAAGCCCGGGCATGGTAACCATCATCGTACACACACCGAAATATTTATCCCCTTTCCCGAACTGGAATAGGGCCGTTTCCTCATCCGGGTTGCTCATAAAATTCACAAACCGCTTGAGGACTTCAGGGTTGAACTCCAAAGTGTTCTTTATGACGCTTCGGTATTTGGAATTCTCCTCATCCTTCAACATATTCATGAAAGCACTGTTATAGACCCGGTGCATTCCAAGGGTGCGGACGAAGTAGCCTTCCAATAACCAGAAGGCCTCAGCCAGGAGCAAAGTCTCAGATGCCTCTTGAGCGACCCGGTCTACCACCTGGCGCCAGAATTCTTCTGGCATGAGACGATTGAGTTCTCCTCTCGTCATGCCATGTTCGGCTCGCGACGGGATGGCTCCACCCGTTCCCGGTTCCGGAACCCAGAGACGCTGGTAGTGCCTCTTGGTCAGAGTCATGGCAGCATCGAAACGGATGATGGGAAATTTCCGTGCGACATGAAGAATCGTTTGAATCACAGCCTCTCGGACTTCGGGGTTCAGGTAATTCAATTGGGCCGTATCATTCCAGGGCATGTGAGTCCCATCGTTGCCATGGTAGATGTACGTCTCTTTCCAGTTTTGGCGATCGACCCGTTTGAACACGACCGCGGCATCACTTCTGTCGAAATAGTGATCCTCAAGATAGATGCCTACCTCTCCGTGCCATGATAAATCTGGTCCGTTGAACCGATAAGCGGGAAAGGGGCTGTAATCGAGAGAGATGAACCAGTCGGGATGTTCAATGACCCATCGGGAATCGATTCCCACATGGTTGGGGACCATGTCGCTGGCCATGCGAATCCCCCGCCTCCAGGCGCGATCTTTCAGGTTCTGAAAAGCCTCTTCCCCCCCCAGATCGCCTGCGATCTGATAATCGAAGAGGGAATAGGCTGAGGCCACGGCCTCTTGATTTCCCAACATCTGTTTGATTCTCTTTGACGCCTGGCTTCGTTCCCAGACGCCGATCAACCAGAGACCGGAGAAACCCCAGCGTGCCAGAATCTCGAGCTCTTCATCTGGGATCTGGTCTAGGCGGTGAATGGCCCGTTGATATTTCTTTGAGAGTTGATCCAGCCACACGTAGATGTTCTTGGCTATCAGGACGACCCTTGGCATCCAGTCCAGGTCACGGCTAAAACGCTCGGGTTCTGCTTCCATCCCTACATATTCATAAACCGGAGCAGGGGCACGGCCCCAAGAAGCCCACCTCCGTAATTCTGCAATCTCCTCTTCCTTGATCAGATCGAGACTGCTGAGCAGACGATAGAAATATTTGCCCAGCATGAACCCCCATTTTTCCTGGATGTATTCAAGCTGACCCGTAAGAGAATGAGGAGCAGCAATGGCAGGACTCCGCAGCATGTCGATTATATTTTGATATTCAGGACCGAAGAAGGGCTGTGCACTGAAGAATGTACGGAGGGCCTCCATCATCTTAAAATAGGAGGTCTCCTTTTCGAGATTGGAGTCATCGAAGAGTTCGATGAAGGAAGAAAAGGCAGGATTCAAATTGGCGAGCCAGAGCATGAGCATCTCTTCCAGGATGATCTGGCGATGGGGAACTCCAGCTGTTTCTCCCTCCAGGTAAGCGTCAAGTTCGATTTCGCGGCGATAGACAGCAACGGTGGGGAATTCATCTGCGAATTGGCGTAAGGCATCATCCACTGCTGGTTTCCCAGATTTTTCATAGAGCCAATCCAAGGCCTGTTTCATAACCTGAAGGTTCTTTTCATCTCGGTACAAGCCGGTAATGTAATGGAGGATTTCGTCAATGAGTCCCATGGCATTGATCTGACCGGGCCTGACCGCCTGCTCAGGGAAATTGACCAGATCCCTTTTTTCATTCATTTTCTGGGCGAAGACCCGGACTGCATGGAAGTTGGGAAGGATGACATTTCCGCTGAGGGTAATAAGAGCGTCGTCAAATTGATAGAGGTCCCGCGCCTTCCGGGAGATATGAAACTCCATCACGATTGTATTCTTGGGGGAGGATCGGCCCATGCGTTCCATCGTTAACAACCAATATAGGTTATTCTCTCGATAGACTCAAGAAAAAAGGTGTAGGATCATCGGAACCCTTGGCCGGAGAGTGCCTCGCAACCCCCGCCTTATAGGCGGGGCCAAGGGGCACAATATAAAAATGACATTACATTGCCGGGAAGCCCCGGCGTGCCTGTCCCGTCCTAACGGGATGCCTGCCTGCCGGTAAGCAGGGCCGGGGAGCTTCAATTGGCAGAATAGCGTTTTTACATTAGTGTCTCCTTCGGGGATGGTGGAAACCCCTCGCCTTGAGGCGAGGCAAAATCAGGCGAAAAGTGAACAAAGTGATCATGAGCCCACTCTCGAAAGGATGACATCTTTCTTGTCATACTCGCGAAAGCGGGTATCCAGGAGTCTTTTCGATCTTTGTCCTGGATTCCTGCTTCCGCAGGAATGACACAGAAGCCAGAACATCAACCTAATGTCGACTTGAAGTCGACCCGCTTTCGGAACCCCTCGCCTTCCAGGCGAGGGTGGTTCAGTTCAAGCCATATTCTGATAGTTTAACGAATCCAAAGCCCCGCTTTGTTAGTTCGGGAATGGCTTCTATAACGCCTTCAGCTGTTTCTCCTTCCGGATGATTCATGTGCATGAGAATGATGGAAGAAGGCTGGGCATTGAGCAAGGCCTCCTTCACCTGGTTCTTCGTATAGGTAGCTCCTGCATCTCCACGAACGCTGAAATTCACCACTTCATAACCCAACGTATTGGCGATCTTGACGCAGATTTCGTCACTGTGTGCTGTTCCAGGTCGGTAGTATTTTGGTCTGCGGCCGGTGAGGTTTTGAAGTTTAATTGCATTTTGTTCTATTTCATCAAAAATTTCCTCCACACCCTTTGTTCCTGCTATCCCATAGGCAGAGCGGCCATTTGCAGAGCACGGTTTATGGTTTAAGCCGTGATTTTCAATCTCAAGAAAGGCTTCTTTTTTCAATTCGCCAAATATCTCTGGATTTGCATCGATCCACTTGCCGCTGATAAATAGGGTAGCAGGAATCTTCTCACTTTTCAGGTATTCGATTAATTTGGCATCGTAGCCCTTGCCTCTCGGTCCTCCACAGGCATCGAAGGTGAGGGCGATGAGCTTCTGGTCTGTGTTCAATTTGGTTTTTACACCCATCAATCTTTCTCCCCATTCTCGTGGGACTTTCCCGTTAAATCTTGAGATGATTCCTTCACGATTTGTCGAATCCTGGCAATATCCCTGGCCCGCAATTCCAATAAAGGCGGCGAAAAAGAAGGCTAAGATAATAAAGTCCCGTTTGATCATCGTCTGTGTCCGATTTTTCAACCCTATTTTACTCCATGAGCCCTGGCTTGACAATCCTATCCCATTCGCTTATTTTAAACAAATCGGGCTGTTAAAGCCCTATTCTTTTATCATAAAAACAAAGATGATCAAGATCGGGACAAGTGGTTTCTCATTTCCGGACTGGAAAGGGACAGTCTATCCGATTGGCCTGCCGGAAAGGGAGATGTTGCCTTTCTACGAAAAAGATCTTGGGTTCAATGCCTTGGAGGTGAATTTTACCTATTACACCCTTCCCTCCCCAAAAAGTTTTGAGGCCATGTCAAAGAAGACATCGAAAGAATTTGAATTTATTGTGAAGGCCTTCAAAGGGATGACCCATGAGATTCGAGACAAAGAGACCGGTGCAATGATCGATAATCAGGAGACCTTTAAGAAGTTCAAATATAGCCTTGCCCCCCTGATCGGGGATGGGAAGTTAACCGGTGTCCTCGCCCAGTTCCCTTATGGGTTCTTTCCCAATCGAGAAAATATTGGCTACCTTGAAAGATTCAAGGCAGAGATGGAGGACGTCCCGCTGATCTATGAATTCCGGAACCAAGCATGGCTGAGAGAAGGGACCTTCAAATTTTTGGAAAAGAATGGAGTTGGATTTTGCATTGTGGATGAGCCGAAAATACCCAAGCTGATGCCCTACCTTCCGAGAGCCACTTCTGAAATCGGCTACTTCCGGTTTCACGGTCGGAATCCCAATTGGTTCAATGTTCCATTGAAGGTTCGGTATGACTACCTTTACAGCGAGGGGGAGTTAAAAGAATTTATCCCGGACATCGAGGATATTTCTAAGAAAACGGCAAAGACCTTAATTTTTTTCAATAACTGCTACTCTGGTTCTGCCGCCAAAAATGCGGCCCAGATGGCGAAGCTGCTTATGAAACAAGGTAGCCAATAGCGTATAGCCTATAGCACATGGCGGATGGCAGATAGTCTATGGCTTATGGCATATAACTGTTTGACTGTTAGCTATACGCCATTAGCCATAAGCCAAAGGGGGGAAAGCGGTGATCGAGATCGATTTTAAGAAAGGGGATGGGCTTATTCCGGTGATTATTCAGGATGCCTCAACCCACGAGGTGCTCATGTTAGGCTATATGAATCAGGAGGCATGGGACAAAACGCTGAAGACAAAAAGAACCTCTTTCTGGTCGAGGTCCCGGAAGAAACTCTGGATTAAAGGAGAAACCTCGGGCCATTTTCAGGAGATCAAAGAAATCTATCTCGATTGTGACGGGGATACACTTCTTCTGAGAGTCGATCAAATTGGAGGGGCAGCCTGCCATACGGGGTTCCGGAGTTGCTTTCATTACCGGTATGAAAAGAACGGATGGACCCTTTCAGGGGAAAAGGTCTTTGACCCGAAGGAGGTATACGGAAAGTGAAGACGCTGAAGATTGGAATTCCAAAAGGGAGTCTGGAGAATGCCACCATTGAGCTGTTTAGAAGGTCAGGCTGGAGAATTTCAGTGAGCTCCCGGAGTTATTTCCCCAGTGTGGATGATGAGGAGATCCGCTGCACCTTGGTTAGGGCTCAGGAGATGTCTCGGTTCGTGGAGATGGGGACGCTGGATGTGGGGCTGACCGGGAAGGATTGGGTTCTGGAAAATGGTTCCGATGTGGTCGTGGTACAGGATCTGATTTACTCCAAAACGAGCGCTTCTCCTGCCCGGTGGGTTCTGGTGGTGGCGGAGGACTCGCCCATCCAAAAGCTCAAAGACCTGGAGGGGAGAAAGGTCTTCACGGAGCTGGTGAACTTCACGCGGCGATACTTCGCGGATCGGAAGATTAAGGTCGACGTGGAGTTTTCCTGGGGAGCCACGGAAGGGAAAGTCATCGAGGGGTTGTGCGACGCCATCGTGGAGGTGACCGAGACGGGAAGCACCTTGCGAGCGAACGGTCTCCGCATTGTGGAAGAGCTGATGAAGACGAATACCCAGCTCATTGCCAATAAAGAGGCTTACCAGGACCCCTGGAAGAGGGAAAAGACTGAACAGATCTCCCTTCTCCTTCAGGGGGCTCTTAAAGCCGAAGGGATGGTGGGCCTCAAAATGAATGTCTCGGCCAATGAGCTGAAGAGCGTGATCGAGATTCTTCCAAGCATTACAGGTCCCACGATTTCAAACCTCTTTCAGAGCGACTGGTTTGCCGTGGAGGTGATGGTCTCCGAAAAGGTCGTCCGGGAACTCATCCCAAAACTCTTGAAGCGGGGAGCCGTGGGGATCATCGAATATCCGCTCAATAAAGTGATCTAGCGATAGAAGGTTGAGGCTTAGGTTAAGGTTAAGAAAGGTTCAGGCAAAGCTTGGCAGGTTGAGGTTCAGGTTAAGGTTTAGGTTAAGAAAGAACTTGTGTCTCCCTCAACCTTAACCTTACCCTTAACCTATGATTTATATTTTTTTCTAAACCTTGACCTGGGACTGCGTGAGCAGCCCTACCACTTCCATGTGATAGGTCTGCGGAAACATGTCGATGAGGGCCAACTCGCTGATGGAATATCCTTTTTCGGAAAAGAGGCGAAGATCCCGAGCGAGGATGGTGGGCTCACAGGAGACATAGACGATCCTTTTGGGTTTCAATCCGGCCACTTGATCCACGGCTCCCTTGCATCCCGTCCTCGGCGGGTCGAGGATGATAAGATCAGGCTTCTCCCTTTTCCATTTCTTTAAGACATCCTCAACCTTTCCGCGGATGAACCCAACATTTTCAATTCCGTTGAATTGAGCGTTGTAACGGGCATCTTTCACGGCTACCGCGTTTTCTTCTATTCCCCAGACCTCCTGAGTCACCGTGGCTAAGGGAAGCGCGAAGTTTCCGACCCCCGAGTAAAGGTCAAGGGCTCTCTCATTTCTCTGTCCCCGCGAAAACTCGAGAACTTCCCGGATCAGTTTTTCATTCTGTTTCAGATTGACCTGGAAAAAACTTCCCGGCGAGGTGCGAAGCGTGAGGTTCAAAGGGATGGTGAAACTGAGATGGGATTTACCTAAAGAGGCGGTCTGCCTTTCTCTCAAAGTGGTGATGCCCTTCAAGATCGGATGGGATTTGAGAAACTGGCGCGCAGAGGTTTCCCATCCCTGAGAGGTTTTTAGAAAACAGAAAATGACAACGCCTTTTCCTTCTTCCGGAGAAACATTGATATCGATTTCTTCTGTGGAAGAGAGGAGGAAGCGCTCTTTTCGAAGCAATGGAATGATCTCGTTTACCAAGGGATGGGCAATAGGACATCGTTCAATATCGATCAGTTGATGGGACCTCTCCTGGTAATACCCTAGTTTTTCTCCTTTCACCTTCAATTGGACTCTGGTCCGATAATCGTATGGATCGGGGGAAGGGGATGCAGTGATGGGGGGGATCTCCTTTAGTCCCCCTAATCTCATCAGGATATCTTTGAGGATCTCTTTCTTCAGCTCTGCTTGTTGGGCATAATTGATATGCTGCCACTGGCAACCTCCGCATCTCCCGAAATAAGGGCAGGGAGGTTCCACTCTCCATGAGGAGGGCGCGAGGATCTCTACCAATTTTCCTGTGGAGTAGTTCTTTTTCTCTTCAACGATTTCCACCCAGACCTCATCCCCGATGGCCGAATAGGGGATGAAGACCACCTTGCCATCTATCCTCGACACCCCGTAACCCTTAAAGGCCATGGACTCGATTCTGGTTCGTGCTCTTTTAGCCATCGCTTAAAAATAGCACGTGGGAAGAAGAGATTCAATCTAACTCTGCGATTCGTAAAGGTATAAAAGATGGTTATGAATTGACATCTCGCCTTCTTTTTGTTAGGTTATTTAGCTCATATAGAGTGGGGTTCTGAAAAAATGACCTGGTTTAAGAAGAAAGAAGAGGAAGAGAAGGAAGGGAAGGAGAAGCGGGCGGAACTGAGGATCTCGGAGGACCTCTGGACCAAATGTAACTCCTGCAACGAGATCATTTACCGCAAGGTCGTGGAGCGGAATCTTCAGGTCTGTCCCAAGTGCAATTACCATTTTCAGATCCCCGCCCGAAGAAGACTCGAATACCTGGCTGATCCAGGTACCTTCTTGGAATATGATACCCATCTTACCTCTGCCGACCCCCTGGAGTTTAAGGATTTGAAGCGGTATCCCCATCGGCTCAAGGAATCTCAGGAAGCCACCGGACTGAAGGATGCCGTTATCTGCGGGGAGGTGAAAATCGAGGACCAGCCAACGATGCTCGGCATTTTCGAATTCAATTTTATGGGAGGAAGTTTAGGATCGGTAGTGGGAGAGAAGATCACCCGTTTGATCGAGCGAGCCATTGAGAAGGGAATGGGAGTGGTGATCTTCTGTGCTTCTGGAGGGGCAAGGATGCAGGAAGGAATTCTCTCCCTCATGCAGATGGCCAAAACGAGTGCAGCCCTTGCAAAACTTCATGAGGCCGGACTTCCCTACGTTTCCGTCTTGACCGATCCCACCACCGGTGGGGTTTCGGCCAGCATTGGAATGCTCGGCGACATCGTCATCGCCGAACCGAAGGCCATGATCGGATTCGCTGGGCCAAGGGTCATTAAAGAAACCATTCGGGCAGAACTTCCGGAGGGGTTTCAGCGGGCCGAATACCTTCTGGAGCACGGCATGGTTGACCTCATCGTGGAGCGGAAGGACCTCCGACACACTCTTGCCTCTGTGTTAAAGATGCTCGCGTCAGATGGTCAACAAAAATAACCCATCCATGAGCAGAAACGAATATCAGCAATCACTCGACTACCTCTATCGTCTTGAAAAATTCGGAATGATTTTCGGCCTGGCCAAGGTGGAAGCGATTCTGGAGGCCCTCGGAAATCCCCACCGGGAGATCCAAGCCATCCACGTTGGAGGGACAAACGGAAAAGGGTCGACCGCTGCGATGATGGCCTCCATCCTCCAGAAAGAGGGTTATCGGACAGGGCTCTACACCTCCCCGCATCTCATTCGATTCACTGAACGAATCAAGATCAACGGGAAAGAGATTGAGCAGGAGGAGGTGGCCGAACTGGCGGGATGGATGAGAAAGAGGGTCGAAGAAGCGGGTGTCATTCCTCCCTTCACGTTCTTTGATTTCACAACAGCCATGGCTCTTCTCTATTTCAAACAGAAGATGGTGGACCTGGCGGTTTTGGAGGTCGGACTGGGAGGAAGGCTTGATTCGACCAATGTGGTTGACCCACTCCTGTCCATCATTACCAATATTGGCAAAGACCATGAGAAACAACTGGGCCGAAGTCTCTTGAAGATTGCTGGTGAAAAGGCAGGCATTATCAAGAAAGGTCGTCCCCTGCTCACGGCAGCCACTCAGCCTCAGGTGCTTCGACTTTTTTCAAAGATCTGCCAGGAGAGAAGGTCGCCTTACTATCGGGTTGGAAAGGAGCTCCGGTACGTTCAGAATGGGGAGAGGAATTTTGACTACGAAGGCCTCCACCGAAAGTTGTGGAATATCTCCCTGAATCTGGGAGGACCTCACCAGATCACCAACGCGACAACAGCCCTTGGAGCCATGGAGGTTTTAGACGATTTAGGATACTCCGTATCGAACGATGCCATGGTTGAAGGGGTGAAGGAGGTGGAATGGCCGGGGAGATTGGAAACGGTCTGCTCCTCTCCCAGGGTGGTGTTGGACGGCGCCCATAATCCGGCTGGAGCGCTTGTCTTAAAAGAGTCCATAGAAAAAGAGTTTCAATTTCGTCGCCTCAACCTCGTCCTAGGTGTGATGAAGGACAAAGACATCCGATCCATGCTTCGTCTCCTCGCCCCTCTGGCCCATCATCTCATTCTCACCCGACCCCATACGGACCGGGCAGCTCCTCCGTCCCTCCTCCTTAAAGCATTGGGAAAGAACGGGGGAAAGGCCGAGATCGTAGATGATCTCGAGGAGGCGATTGGAAAGGGTCTCTCTATCACCAAGGAAGATGACCTCCTCTGCATCACTGGATCCCTCTATACGGTGGGTGAGGCTCGGGCCTATTTTCGTCCCAGGGAGAGATCTTGAGAGATCACTGGCTTATCCTGAGTTTCTTTATCCTCCTCCTTATGCTTTACCCTTCCTTTCCCCATTCCTCCTATGCGAAGGTTCCCCAGGTGAAGGTTACGGTAGAAGCAGAAGGACCCGTGGAGATCGAAGCGGACCAACTGACCTACGATCGGGATCAACAACTCTATGATGCCCATGGAGGGGTGGAGATTACAAGGGGAACCCTCTCTCTAAGGGCCGATCACGCTCAACTGAGCATGGCCACCAAGGAAATGATGGCCTGGGGGAACGTCGTATTAAGAGAGGGGGAGGATGTCATTGAATGCGAACGCTTGGAAATTAATTTGAATACCCAGGAAGGAAAGATCTATCACGCCAGACTATTCTTAAAGGATCAGAATTTCCACATTACAGGTCGGGAAGTGGAGAAGTTGGGGGAGAATCGTTACCGCATCCGGGATGGGTCGTTCACGACTTGCGATGGCGAGCGGCCGCCTTGGAAGTTTACTATGAAAGAGCTGGACGTGGAGTTGGGTGGGTATGGAATCGCGAAAGGGCCCATCTTCTATATTGAGAATATTCCAATGCTCTATCTTCCCATCGGTGTCTTTCCTGTAGTTCTGGAGCGACAGACGGGCTTTCTTTTTCCACGAATGGGATATTCGAATAAGTACGGGCCTGAAATAAAGACCGCTTTTTTCTGGGCGATGAGAAAAGACATGGATTCAACGTTCTATTTGGACTACTTGGGAGAGAGGGGATTTAAAGAGGGTCTGGAATATCGGTATGCCTTCACCCAGGACACACAAGGAAAAGCCAATTTCTATTTCATTGATGATCACGTCTACGATGGGAACCGATATGCCTTTTTCCTGCAGCACCAGCAGAGGCTTCCCTATGATTCCTATCTCAAATGGGACATCAACCATGTAAGCGACAATCAATACATTCGCGATTACGATGAGGACCTCCCGGAAGGAGCCAAGATCGACTCCAGGAGTCTGAGGCTGCTGCGGTCGGTTCTCTTCGGAGGGAAGAACTGGGATCGATACAGTCTTTTGATGAACACAGCAGTTTTCGATGATCTGTCAAAAGAAAGCAACGATGAAACCATTCAGAAGCTTCCCCAGATCGGTTTTTTTGCTCATCCTCAGTCTCTTTGGAAGACCCCTCTCTTCTATGACTTGACATCCAGCTATAACAACTTCTGGCGGGAGAGGGGTGTCAATGCTCACCGGTGGGATTTTTTTCCAAGTATTTCATACCCGGTGAGGGTCTTCGATGTTTTGAAAATGGAACCCCATGTGGGAGGAAGGGAAACGCTTTATCGACCCACTCATGATCGGGCGGACCGATTTGATCCATGGGAATCGAGAGAGACCTTTGAAGCAGGTGCGGAGGCGTCCACTGAATTCTACCGGGTCTTTGACTGGGGGGAGAATTCAAAAATATCCGATTTCTTCAAAGTGAATAAATGGATGCACACGGTCGAACCCAAAATCGGCTATCTTTACAGCCCCCGGGTGAACCAGAACGACCTGCCAGTCTTCGACGAAGTGGACCGGCTCCCGTATTCTAATAAGATCACCTATGGAATTGTTCAGCGCCTTTTGGGAAAACAGGTCAAGCAAGAAAAAGAAACAGCTCCCTATGAATATGCCCGGTTGGATATCTTCCAGAGTTACAGCTTGGGAGATCCTTACGAAAGAGACTCTAAAGGCAAGGGAAGATATTTTTCAAATATTCAAGCAGAACTTTGGTGGAATTTCAGTCCCTTCCTATCTGCCCAATGGGATGCTGGGTTCAGCCCTTATCGTGGGAATTTTGAAGTATTCAATTTTTTGATCACGGGGAAAGACCGGAGAAACGATGCGATTCAGGTTCAATATCGATATACTAAAGACAGCGTTAAAGAGATCAATCTCGCTGCAAGGGTGAGGACGATTGACCCATTGCATCTTTTTGGCTCAATGCGATATAACTTAGTGGATCATTGGAAGGTGGAGAATGTCTATGGATTGGAATACAAGGCCCAGTGTTGGACCCTAGGCCTTGCCGTGGAGGATAGGGGCAGATCTCCCGACGGGACTCAGGAAAAGGAACTCAAGGTCCAGGTCTACCTCCAATTGCTCAATTTGGGTGCGTATGGCCTTAAACCCTATGCGTTGGGTTTTTAAAAATTCCTCTGATGAACACAGAGGGACAGGAGGAGAAGAAAATGAAGGGAGTCATTTTGGCAGGGGGGTTAGGGACCCGACTCTATCCATTGACAAAGGTGACCAATAAACATCTCCTGCCAGTCTATGAGAAGCCGATGATTTACTATCCCATTCAGACCCTCATCAACGCAGGGATTGACGATATCCTCATCGTCACCGGTGGAAATAGTGCCGGTGATTTTCTAAAGTTATTAGGGAATGGAAAGGAATTTGGTCTCAAACACATCAACTACACCTATCAAGAGGGAGAGGGCGGGATTGCCGAGGCCCTGAATTTAGCAGAATTCTTCGCCGCGGGGGACAGGATCTGTGTCGTCTTGGGAGATAATCTTATTGAAAAGAATGTCCAAAAGGCTGCAAAGGCGTTTCGCAAGCAGAAAGGCGGCGCGAAGATCCTGCTCAAGGAGGTTCCTGACCCCCAGCGATTTGGAGTTCCGGAGTTGAAAGGAGATCGGGTGGTCCGGGTGGAGGAGAAGCCGAAGGTTCCAAAATCTCCCTATGCGGTGATCGGAATCTATTTCTATGATGCAGCGGTTTTCGATATCATCAAAACCCTCAAACCTTCCGGCCGGGGGGAGTTAGAGATTACGGATGTGAACAATCAGTATATTGAAAAGGGATTGATGACCTGGGATATTTTAGAGGGATGGTGGACCGACGCAGGAACATTTGACTCCCTTCTCCGGGCAAACCAATTGGTCGCCCAGACAGGAGCCAACAATCCATGAAAGATAATGTCAAATGACAAAATCCAAATGACAAATGAATGTCAAAGTTTGAAGTTACGAAACTTTTGACATTTGAAATTGGGATTTGATTTGACATTTGAACTTAGACATTTGGAATTTAATTGACGGATTTATTTTAGATCGCACGAATGGAGGCAAGGCAATGATACATGGTGTAAGAACGAAATCATTGAAGGTGATTCCCGATGAGCGGGGACGAGTGATGGAGATCCTCAGGGCAGACGATGAACTTTTTCTAAAGTTTGGACAGATCTATATCACGACGACCTATCCTCAGGTCGTGAAGGCCTGGCATTATCACAAAGTCCAGACAGATCACATCGTTGCCGTCCAGGGAATGATCAAGCTGGTGCTTTACGATCCGCGGGAAAACTCTCCAACCAAAAGAGAAGTCAATGAGTTCTTCATCGGAGTCCATAACTCGTTGTTGGTTCAAGTGCCCCATGGAATCTACCACGGGTGGAAATGCATCAGCGAAGAGGAAGCCATCATCATCAACATCCCAACAGAGGTCTATGCCTATCGCACACCGGATGAATACCGCCTTCCTCCCCACGAAACAGATATCCCCTATGATTGGTCGAGGAAAGATGGCTGAAATAGAAGCACCAAAATCCAAGCACCAAATTACAAACAGTAAATTGAAAATCCCCTCACCCTTGCCCTCTCCCCAAAGGGGAGAGGGTGGGGTGAGGGGGTCATTTGAATTTAAAGTTTGGAATTTATTTGGGATTTGGAATTTTGAAATGAGTGGGAGCGAGCAATGAAGATCGTAGTAACAGGTGGTTGTGGGTTCATTGGGAGTAATTTCGTTCGTTATATTTTAAAGGGTTATCCAAGTTATTCCATCCTCAATGTGGACAAATTAACCTATGCCGGGAATTTGGAGAACCTCGCCGATCTTGCTTCTTCCCCTCGGTACCGTTTCATCAAGACGGATATTGCTGAGGCGCCCCAGATGGAAGCGATCATCCGGGAGGGGGTGGATGCCATCGTCAACTTTGCGGCTGAATCCCATGTTGATCGATCGATCGAAGACCCCAGTACCTTTATGAAGACAAATGTCTTTGGCACGTTTGTGCTTTTGGAAGCGGTCCGGAAGGTTTTCCCAAAACAGAAGATCCGGATCGTCCATATCTCGACGGACGAAGTCTATGGGTCCCTTGGGGAGACAGGGGCCTTTACTGAAGAAACCCCTCTCGCACCCAACAGCCCCTACTCGGCCAGCAAGACTGCTGCGGATATGTTAGTCAGGGCCTACTATCACACGTATGGCCTCCCCGCTTCCATCACACGATGTTCCAATAATTATGGGCCCTATCAATTTCCAGAAAAACTCATTCCTCTATTGATCTCAAATGCGATTGAAGATAAGGAACTTCCCATTTATGGAGACGGGATGAATGTCAGGGACTGGATCTATGTAGAGGATCACTGTCGGGCATTGGATAGGGTTCTTCACCGTGGGAAAGACGGGGAAGTTTACAACATAGGAGGTCGGAGTGAAAAGCCGAATTTGGAAGTGGTGAAGACGGTTTTGGACCAGCTCAGTAAACCTCATTCTCTCATCCGGTTTGTAAAGGACCGCCCAGGCCACGACCGAAGATATGCGATGGATTTCTCCAAAATCGAGAGAGAACTGGGATGGAAGCCCACCGTCTCTTTTGAAGAAGGGGTTCACCTGACCGTTGAGTGGTACAGGACTCATCAGGAATGGTGGAGGAAGATCAAGACAGGGGAATACCTTCAGTATTACGAGCGGATGTATAAGAACCGGTAAGTCTATCTGCAAATATGAGGGAAATAGGTTTCAAATCCCCCCAGCCCCCCCTTTTCTAAAGGGGGGTAGGGGGGATTATGTTTTTCAACTTTGGAAAGAACGAATGAGAAAGATCTTGGTCATTGGCGCCAAAGGGATGTTGGGAAGAGACCTGGTCGAAACGCTCCGGTCCTCTTTCCCCAAGGATGAGATCACTGGATGGGATGTGGAAGAGATCGATATCCGGGAAGAAAGAAGCACGGTCACCCAGATCAGAAATCTCGAGCCTGGCGTGATCTTCCATTTGGCGGCGTATACCGATGTGGACGGATGTGAATTGAATGAAAAGAAAGCCTTCGCCACCAATGCGGAGGGGATGAAGCATGTGGCCTTAGGGGCGGCTACATGCGGAGCAAAAGTCGTCACCCTCAGCACGGACTACATCTTCGATGGGAGAAAAGGGAGCCCCTATCTCGAGGAGGATCCTCCCAATCCCCTCAATGTCTATGGTCGCTCCAAATGGAAGGGGGAACAATATGTACAGGAACTGGTGAAGGATGCTCTAATCGTCCGGACCCAGTGGCTCTATGGGAAGTATGGGAAAAATTTTGTTGCCTCCATCCTGCGCCAGGCCAGAGAGAAAGACGTGCTCTCGGTCGTCAATGACCAGGTTGGCTCACCTACCTACACCCTCGATCTATCCCAGGCGATTGCCCTTCTGATTGAGCGGAAGGCCCGGGGGATTTTTAATGTCGCTAACAGTGATTCCTGTACCTGGTATCACTACGCTCGAACGATTTTAAAACTATCGGGGATAGAAGGGGTAAAGGTCGTTCCCATTTCCTCCAAAGAACTAGCCTACTCGGCTGTCCGCCCTGCTTACTCCGTTTTGGATACCGAGAAGTTGAAACGAGAAACGGGGTTGACCTTGAGGCCATGGGTGGAAGCCCTGAAAGATTATCTTTCGTCCTACTCAGAGCGGGCCTGAAGGTCTTTTTATCTTGCAATTTTCATAAACCCATTATACATTTCATCTAGTCCAAGAAACGGAGTAAATGATGAATATTTGTGTCATCGGAACGGGTTATGTGGGGTTAGTAACAGGGGCTTGTTTGGCTGAATTTGGGATGAGCTTGATCTGTGTGGATAATGATCAAGTGAAGATTAATCTTCTCAAGCAGGGGACCATTCCCATTTACGAACCCGGGCTGGAGGGTTTGGTCGTCAAGAATATGAGGGAGGGAAGGCTTTCCTTCTCCACCAGCATCGAAGAGGGAGTCAAATCGAGTCTGGTCGTTTTCATCGCGGTGGGCACTCCTTCCCATGAGGACGGGTCCGCAGACCTTCAGGCCGCGGAGGAGGTGGCTAAACAGATCGGCCGATCGATGAATGGCTACAAGGTGATCGTCATCAAGTCCACAGTTCCTGTGGGAACGGCCCGTCGCCTGAAAAAGCTGATCCAAGACCATCAGACTCAACCCATTGCTTTTGACATTGTCTCCAATCCTGAATTTCAGCGAGAAGGGTCCGCCATTGAAGATTTCATGCGGCCTGATCGAGTGACCATCGGTGCCGAGAGTGAGCAGGCCATCGCCATCATGAAAGATATTTACAGTGCCCTCTATCTCATTGAGACGCCCTTCGTGATTACCGGTCTTGAGACAGCCGAGATGATCAAGTACGCCGCCAACGCCTTCTTGGCAACCAAGGTGAGTTTCATCAACGAGATTGCCAATCTCTGTGAAAGGATGGGGGCTGATGTGCACCATGTGGCCAGGGCCATGGGCTTGGATGGAAGGATTGGGAAGAAATTTCTCCATCCGGGTCCGGGTTATGGTGGTTCCTGTTTCCCGAAAGACACCCGTGCCTTATCGCGGATGGCTCAGGAAAGGGGATATTCTTTCAAAATACTGGACTCTGTCATCCGGGTCAATGAAGAACAGAAGAAGAGAATGGTGGTGAAGATCCAAGAGAAAGTGGGGGACCTTCGAGGAAAGACCATCGGCATTTTAGGTCTCTCCTTCAAGCCCAATACGGATGATATCAGGGAATCGAGCTCGATGGTCATCATCGGAGATCTGTTAGCCATGGGGGCTAAGGTGAAAGCCTTTGACCCAGCGGCCATTGATGAGGCCAAAGCCGTTCTCCCTGAGGTGGAGTATGGGAGGGACCCCTACGATGTGGCCAAAGGATCTGATGCCCTGGTTCTTGCAACGGAGTGGAACCAATTTCGGCGACTCGATCTCCAACGTATCAAAACGCTGCTAAAAACGCCAATTTTCATCGATCTCAGAAATGTCTATGACCCGGATCAGATGAAGCGATTGGGTTTCAATTATTGCGGTGTGGGGAGGTAAGGACTTCCTGTTGACCCGTTCCGGAAAGGACTGGATTTTTGTTTCAGACGCCCATTTCACCGGAAGGGATCGTGAAGAGATGGAGCCCTTTCTCAGATTCCTGGATCTGGAAAGGGAACAAATGAGCCATCTGGTGATCTTGGGCGATCTCTTCGAGTTCTTCTTTGGTTTTAAGAAAGTTCCATCAAAGGAGAACTTTTTTCCCTTTACCGAGTATCTCCCTGTCCTTGAAAGGCTTCAAATCCTCTCCCGCCATGGCATCCATATTAAATATTTTGAGGGGAATCACGATTTTTTTCTCGATTCCATCTTCTCAGAACAATTTCAGATAGAGGTGGAGGTTCATCCCGCTGGAAGTGAGGAATGGTTGGGAGGAAGGAAAACGTTCATTGGCCACGGGGATTTATCCAATCCAAAACAGTGGAAGTATCGAGCTTTTCGAAGGGTGCTGAAGAACCGGTGGACCTATGGTCTCATGCAATGGGCAGGTCCGCGACTCTCCCGCCACGTCGCCCAATGGCTAAGCCAGATGAGCTACCAGAAGTACCACATGGGACAACCTTCTCATCCGCCTCCGGGTTTTAAGGCCTTCGCTCATCGGAAGTTCATGGAGGGATTTGAAATCGTCATCCTCGGTCATTCCCATTTTCCAGAAGACGAAGAAGAATGGTTCGATGGGAGGAGATGCCGCTATTTCAATGTGGGGGACTGGCGGACCCATCGGTCTTTTTTGCGATTCACTCCCCCTGACCGTTTTGAATTGAGCCGATTTATCGAAAAATCCCCCCTCCCCCCCCTTTGCTAAAGGGGGGTTGGAGGGGATTATTAGGAGTTCATGGCAAACCAAGCAGTTTTTCTTGATCGTGATGGAACCCTCAATGAAGAGGTAGGGTATGTCAACCACCTGGATCGATTTGTCCTCCTTCCCAGGGTGGGGGAGGCCATTCGGTTATTGAACGAGCATGGGTTCAAGGCTGTTGTCATCACGAACCAATCCGGAGTGGCGAGAGGTTATTTCTCGGAATCGCTTCTTCATCTGGTGCACCAACGGATGGAAGACCTTTTAAGAAAAGAGGGGGCCCGCCTGGATGGCATCTATTACTGTCCCCATCATCCGGATGCGGGAGCACCCCCCTATCGACAAAAGTGCCGGTGTCGGAAGCCGGACACAGGATTGGTCGAAACAGCAGTGAAGGAGTTGGATGTCGATTGTTCAAAGAGCTATGTTATCGGAGATCGAGGTGCTGAGCTTGAATTTGCCCGTCGGATCGGAGCCAAGGGGATTCTGGTCCTCACGGGATATGGAAAAGGGGAGTGGGAATATTGCAGAGATCAATGGAAGGTGAAGCCGGATCATGTTGCATCGGATCTCTACGAGGCCGTTCAGTGGATCCTTCAACGAGAAGGAATGGGTTTCAAATAAACGATGGGCCACGGTTATGAAGCCCGTTTAAGTGGATAGTCGAATAGTTATGGGTGACGACGCTGGAATCGAAGCAGGAAGCCCGTACAAAATGAAGCTCGAATATCCACTATCGATTGACGAGTGCCGATACGGGCTTCGACAACGAGAAACGTTGGCAAACCCGAACCGTTGGACAAAACGGGCGTGGTTACCCTAGCCTCTAAACCAGGCCTTTTTATCTCGTAACCAGGGAGGATAAAAGATGGCTCTCAGCAAAGAACTCTTGGAGATTTTAGCGTGTCCTAAATGTAAGGGGGAGATTTTCTTAAACAGGGCAGGAGACGGACTGATCTGCAAATCTTGTCGCCTTGTCTACCAGATCAAAGATGATATCCCTGTCATGTTGATCGATGAAGCCCTGCCTTATAAAGGAGAAGAGTAATCAAATGCGCCTGCCTGCCGGCAGGCAGGGAATGCGGAGTGCGGAATTTCGAATTGAGAATTTGCCAATCCGAAATCTAAAATCTGAAATCTGAAATAGAAAATGGTTGGCTATTTCATATACTTACTTCTCAAGGGATTCAGCTTTCTCATCAATCTTTTCCCTGAAAGTTTTGCTCTCTGGGTGGGGAGACAGATGGGAAATGCCGCTTACTATTTAGATTGGGAACATCGCAACGTGGCCCTTCAGAATCTACGCATTGCGTTCGGTCAGGAGAAATCCGAAGAGGAGAGACGGTCCATTGCTAAAAGGAACTTCCAGCACATGGGGATGATGGTCATTGAGTTTTTCCGGATTCTGGGGATGGATACGGAGACCTATAAAAGAAAGGTGAGCGTGGAGGGGCTCGAAGAGGCACTGAAACTTCTTGAGAAGAAGAAAGGGGGTCTTCTGCTCATTGGCCACTTTGGGAATTGGGAATTGATGGGGTTCATGGCGAAGGTAATCGGGAATCCGGTCCTGGCCGTTGCCAAACCCATTAAACGGAATGAGCGATTGTATCGCTTCATTGCAGAGATCAGACATAAAGCAGGTCTCCACCTCATTTCTCCTGAAAATGCAACCCAGAAAGTGGTTCATGCCCTTTCAGAAAACCGGCTGGTTGGAATCATGATTGATCAGAGGGCCAAACGAAGCAGAGCCGTCTGGGTTGAATTCTTCGGGAAAAAGGCACCGACCACTCCTGGCCTGGCAGTGATGGCCATCAGAAGCGGTGCTCCGGTGGTACCGGTCTTCATGATTCGCAATGGATTTCAAAAGCATCGTCTATTGGTCAAAGATCCGATCGAACTGGTCCTTACAGGAGATATGAATAAAGATGTAGAGATCAATATGCAACGCTTTACCCGTGTGCTTGAATCGATGATCCTTCAGTATCCTGATCAATGGATTTGGATCCATCGGAGATGGGAGAGAAAGAGGGAAGACAAATGAAGCTCCCGGCGGGGATTGATTAAATTCTGCTTGCGGAAAGGGGGTGAACGGGATATACTCCCGGCAGGAGGAAAATAATTGAGAGAACTTCTTCCTCAAAGAAAGACGCAGGGTCTTTCGGAAATAAAGTCTAACATTGAAAGACACACCTATCTTAAGGTAGGGGATAAAGTCTATCATAAAAAGTTCAAATCTTGGGGAGGTGGGGTTGTGATCGAGACCTGGTCTTCTGATTTGCCCGGCGGGCTTTGTTACGTTCGAATCCTCTTTCAGGATGGGAAGAAGAGGGTCTTCGATAATAGTTTCGATAGTGCATGCTGTTGCTATCATGCGGGGATCACGCTCCTCAATCGCATTGCATTGTAAAACTCATCCCCAAAGTCGGAGTTTTCGGGGTAAGGTAGAGACCTTTCACGTTGTCTGCCTTCACCCCCGCCAAAAAGGCGGGGAGCTCAGCGGACCTTCCCGCGAAGTTCTTACTTTCATTACTTCGAATCCTTTTGGAGAAACTGGACGTTGGGGTGAATACCTCCCGCTTCGTTTTTAAGAAGACCATCGAGGGGAAGGTGATCGAGTATGCCTCCGTCACAGCCGTGTATGGGCGATAGAATGGATGTCGTTTCTCGAAAATCTCACTGTCTCCGGAGGAAAGAGATCGGATGAAAAAGGTAGGCATCATGGGAACGGGCTCTTATGTCCCTGAACGAGTCATTCCTAATTCATATTTTGAAAAGATCGTGAATACGACCGACGAATGGATCGTTACCCGTACCGGAATTCATACACGCCGAATGATCGAACCAGGACAGGCCCTTTCCGATTTGGCCACGGGGGCCTCAGAGAAGGCTCTGGAGATGGCCGGAATTTCCCCTGAAAAATTGGATATGATCATCGTTGGGACTTCCACGGCAGATATGGTGAGCCCGTCGGCCGCCTGTATTATCCAGCATCGATTGGGGGCCAAGAAAGCCGTGGCGTTCGATGTCAATGCAGCCTGTCCGGGGTTCATCTACGGTCTTGCCGTAGCTCAGAAGTTCATGCAGGACGGCTCCTACCACTATGCCCTTGTTATTGGGGGAGAAATCATTTCCAATCGGATCGATTTCAAGGACAGGGCGACTTGCGTCCTTTTTGGTGACGGAGCAGGGGCGGTCGTCCTGGGTCATTCAAATCGACATGGAGATGGAGAGATTTTCAACATCGATATCGAATCGGATGGCGATCTTTGGAGCCTCATCCACGTGCCTGGAGGCGGATCACGCATCCCTGCTTCCCTAAAGATGCTGGAAGAAGGTCTTCAATACTTAAAGATGCAGGGGAACGAAGTCTTCAAGTATGCGGTTCGGATCATGGTGGACTCAGCGCTCAAGGCGATGAAATCAGCAGGAGTCACCAGTAATGAAATAGACTGGTTCATCCCTCATCAAGCAAATATTCGAATTATGGATAC
>Ga0315282_10005154_pt1 | contig 22391 bp, 18 predicted proteins | sample YL17G07_20_MG_FD_203693 | JGI IMG/M metagenome (GOLD analysis project Ga0315282, IMG submission 203693) | Sediment microbial communities from Yellowstone Lake, YNP, Wyoming, USA - YL17G07_20 | ecosystem: Environmental > Aquatic > Freshwater > Lake > Sediment | place: USA: Wyoming | collected... | reverse complement strand
CCTCCGCCGCGCCCTCGCCATTGCCGAGGCCTCCTCCGGGCCTAACCATCCCAGGGTTGCCACCGCCCTCAACAACCTCGGCATGTTGCTCAAGGCGACCAACCGCCTCGACGAGGCCGAACCGCTCTTCCGCCGCGCTCTCGAAATTGCCGAGGCCTCCTTCGGCCCTAACCATCCCAGCGTTGCCGCCGCCCTCAACAACCTCGCCTCGTTGCTCAAGGCGACCAACCGGTTCGATGAGGCCGAACCTCTCCTCCGTCGCGCTCTCGAAATTGTTGAAAAAAGCTTCGGCCCGGAACATCCCCACACCAAGACCACCAGAAATAACCTCATGCTGCTGGAACGGGAGAGGCGTTCAAAAACCAAATGACGGAAAAGGCGGAGGCGCTTCCAGAGGTGAAGTCCCGAGTGCTGAGTGTTGAGTCCTGAGTGCTGGGTGTTGACTTGCGGGGGGACTGGGTGGCTGACTGATTGCAGCGTATTGTTTTGTCTCCAGAGACTTCTTTTGCGCGATGAAGGTTTTGCGGATGGAGAGCGGATGAGTCATCTCTCCTTTCCAAATCAAAACGCGGGAGGACACAACGATGAAAGGGAAAGTGTGGTTGGCGGTGTTGTTGGTGGCGTTGGTAGCGGCTGGCGGGTGTGCGCGGCGGGCGAAACAAGTCCAACTGGCCGCGCAACTCCAGGAAAAGGCCACGGTCACCCAGGAAAAGGCCACGGTCACCCAGGAAAAGGCCACGGTCGCCCAGGAAAAGGCCGCGGTAGCCGCGGCGCAGGACAAGAGTACAGATGTGCCGGCGTTCGACGACTTCAACGGCAAGTTGGGTCTCAAGTGGGACATTGTGCATCCCGATCCGACGCACTATTCGCTGACCAAGAAACCGGGCCATCTCACCATCACCACCCAGGCCGGCGGGTTCGCGCAGGGCAGCACGGATTACAAGAACCTGTTCCTGATTGACTGCCCAAGCGCGCCCGGCAAAGACCTTCAGGTCACGATCGGCGTGTCGGACTTCAAGCCCCAGGGAGATTATAACCAGGTGGGGCTGGTTTTCTGGAACGACGAGGACAACTACATCAAGTGGGATTACGAATGGTCGGGCAAGCGCGTGTTGAACGCGATCGGCGAAGTGAACGGCCAGTGGCCGCGCCACAAAGTTTTTGATCCGCCCGCCGAATCGGAGAAACTCTGGCTGCGCGCGATCAAGCACGGCAATCGCTACGTGTTCGAGGCCAGCACCGACGGCAAGACCTTCACGCGCGCCGGCGACGACGAATGGGGCGACGGGTCGGTGAAGAAGGTCGGCTTCTACGCCAAGAACGGTCCCGGCAGCCAGGCCCCGGAAATTGACGCCACGTTCGAATCGTTCGAGGTCAAGGCGGTTCCCGCGTCCGGACAGTGAGCGGCCCGGGGCGTGAGAAGCGTTTCACGTTTCAGGTTTCAAGGGCCAAGTTTCAGGTAGGACAGGTTGGCAACCTGTCGGACTGCATTTTGACGTGGGAAAGTTGCGCGCACGAAACAGCGCGCGAGTTCCACTCCGAAACAAGCGTCCTCTGGAGTCCGGAGAGACCGCGCCGGGTGGGTCACACGGTCAGCGGGGAGCTAGCCACAGCGGCAACCGGGTCGTCTTTGACACGAAGATCGTTCAGTCCGGCCATCGGCGGATCGAGCTTCGCGACGGTCATTTCTATCTCGACGGCCAGCGATATTTCCTGCGCGACTATGGCGACGACTTCACGTTTCCGCGCGAGCTGGCACCACCCGCCCCTGAACGCCTCACGCGATCAAACGGGTTTTCCCCGCCTGCCCAAGTCAGCCAAACCTCACCCTTTCCGTGGCTAGGTCGCCGACCAGTCGCGTCTTGCTCTTGACACTCTCGTGGGGCGGGTTCGAAAATCTTCGCCTGTCTTAAGCTTCCTGGTCGAGGGAAGGAGAAGAAATCTTGGCACTGAGCCGCAGACGTCTGCGATCGGCGCTGGCCCACGTTCGACTGCTGGTGCTGGACGTGGACGGCGTGATGACCGACGCCGGCATCTTTCTTGGCGAGCAGGAGGAGCTGAAACGCTATGACAGCCGCGACGGCTCGGGCATCAAGTATCTGCTTCGCCACGGCGTGGCGGTCGCCGTGATCAGCGGGCGGGAATCCGTTTCGGTGACGCGACGCTGCGCCGAACTGGGCATCACCGAGGTCCACCAGCATCAACTGAAGAAGCTCCCCGTGTTCCTCGAGCTGCTCAAACGCCGCGGCCTGTCGGCAGACGAAGTGGCGGTCATGGGCGACGACCTGAGCGATCTGCCGATGATGCGGCGGGCGGGCGTCAGCATCGCGGTGGCCGATGCCTGCGAGGACGTTCGCCGCCGCGCCGACTGGGTGACCCGGGCGGGCGGCGGACACGGCGCCGTGCGCGAGGTCGCCGAGGCCATCCTGGAAGCCAAAGACCTGTGGGCCCAATGCGTGGAGGGATATCTTGCCTAAGAAGAACCTCACCCTCCAGCGCCTTAGGCGATGGATCGTCTATTGGGGGGCGCGGGGGATCCAGGCGATCTCTCTTATCCTGCCGTTCGATCTGGCCGTGGCTCTGGGAGCCTGGCTCGGGAGGTTGGCGTTCGCGCTTCACCGGCGCGCGCGCCGCGAAACGATCGAGCATCTGACCCTGGCGTTTGGCCCGGAGAAGACACCGGAGGAGATTCGCGACATCGCCCGGCGCGTGTTCATCAACACCGGCTGCGCCCTCGCCGAAATCATGCTCTCTCCGCGTTGGAGCGACGAGCGATTGCGCCAGAGAATCCAGGCGGATGAACCGGCGGCGCTGCTGGAGGCGTCGCGTAGCGGCCGCGGCGTGGTCATCCTGGGCGCCCATTTTGACAACTGGGAACTGCTCGGGTCTTATGGGGTCAGGATCCTGGGCCTCAATGCGGGAGTGATTGTGCGGGCCTTGAGCAACCCGCGGATGGATCAGATGGTGAACGAATACCGCCGCAGCGTGGGGTTGAAAGTGTTTGTGCGCGGCGATCCAAAAGGGGCGCGCGGCTTTTACCGTCATCTCATCCGGGGGGGCACCCTGGCGCTGTTGGGCGACCACGATATGTCTGGGGTCGAGGGCATCTTCGTGGATTTTTTCGGGCGGCCCTCCAACACTGCTACCGGGCCGGCCGAGCTGATCCTCCGGTCGAAGGCCGATTGGTTCTTTGCCGTTCTCGTGCGCCAGCCCGACGGCCTCTCGCACCGACTTCATGTCGAAGGGCCGCTTCCGATTCCCGACGGCGACGATTACGCCGCCAGGGTCCGGCTTCTGACCGAGGATTACACGCACCGGGTCGAGGCGATCGTCCGCCAGTTTCCGGACCAGTGGATGTGGATGCACAATCGCTGGAGGAAGAAGCCCAAGAAGCGAGGAAAGGCAGTAAAATGATCTCAGGAGGGACAGCAGTGAGGGCGTTGATGAAGAGACGCGATTCGACAGTGATGGCCTGGTTGGCGATCCTGGCCCTCAGCTTTATGGGGTCCTGGGCCTGCCGGAAAAACGGCCGCGCGCCGGAGGCGAAAACGGCCGACAGTGGGGCGTCCTCACCGGAAAACATTGGCGACGAACCGCCGGCCGAGATGCGCAACTTCGTCATCTACGTCACCGACAAGGGCGTCGTGAATCAGGAAGTACACGGGGATCAATGCTATCTTTACGAGAAACTGAATATCGCGCATTTGCGCGGTCTCCACGTGGATTTCTTCGAAGAAGGCAGCACCGGGAAAGACACACTTGACGCACCCGAGGGTTATCTGTATCTACAAGACTTCATCCTTGACAAAAAGGGTGATGCGCGAATCGGTCCGACGCATCCTTTTTACCAGCGAATCGGAGGGAAAAACGCCAATATTGATCTGCTGACCACGACGACACGACTGGTCGGCGGGATCCCGGCCCAAGTCTCTCGCAATCGCAACGACATAGACTTGGTGGGGCGCCCGCTGCACAAGGTCGTTTATCATCGGGCCGATGGGACCTCGGTCAGTTGCCTGAGGGCCTACCGCGATGCCAAGCGCCGGATCCTTTATGGAGTTGACGACTGCGAGATGCGTCGGGTAGTGAATAATCAGGTTCAAGTCACAAAGGGTGAGGTATTCACGAGCGACGATCAGGTGAAAAAGATCACCATACGCGGGAAACCGAAATGGAGTTTTGGGGAAGGTGGCGAAGCGGGGCCGCAACCCCCGGAAAGCGTCAAGAGAAGTCCGTCGCTGCCTGGAAAGGAACAGAAAAAATGAACACTGTTATTGTCAACCGGGGCGGGATTATGGCCTTTCTGTGTTTGTTCTCGCTGTTTGCGGCCAAGGCCTTCTGCGGAGAGGCTCCGCCGACAGAGCAGGCCAGTCCTATTAACTCCCTATTCGGTCCGGGCAGCTCGTTGCAGGCCGATGGCGAGTTTACGATGGTCCAGGATGATAAAGGTGAAATGGACACCTTCCATGCCGTGGATAATGTCCAGCTGTCCACGAAGGATCTTGACCTGACCTGCGACGAAATGAACTACGACAAAGATTCGGGAAAGATCCTGGCCACCGCCGGAACCAAGGGGCGCGTCCACATCACGATGCGTGGGGCCAGCTCCCCCGGTCCCAACCCGACCGGCCAGGGTTCGACCCGGGCGACCTGCGGGCGCTATGAACTGTTCGTCAACGAGAAACGGCATATCCTGACCCAGGATCCGATCATCTATCAGCGGGACAAGGATAACAAGGAAACCATGATCAAGGGCCAGGTGGTGGAGCTCGCCCAGGACAAGAACGATCGCTGGAAGATGACCGTGAAAAAGCGCGCGTGGATGGGCCCGCCGGATGCGGAGCGGGATAGGTTGCGCGAGAAAAAGGGCTTGGTGTCGAAGCCGACGTTGAACCTGGACTCGCCGGGGCTCAAACCCACTCCCGAGTCGCCCAAAGTCGCTTCCGAGTCGCCCAAAGGTACGCGCCCCACCAGGGCCGCCAGGCTGGATGAGGGCAACCTCGAGAAAGTCCAACAGCCCAAATCGCCGCGGATCATCAGACTCGAGACCGGCGGCTGAGCGGGCGGGGCTCGATTTTGAACGTGGCGGCCTCCGAGTGGCGCAGGCTGTTAGCCTGTGAGGTAAACCCGAACGATCGGCGCAGATCGAAGTGGCGCAGGCTGTTAGCCTGTGAGATAAGCCCGAACGACCGCCGCAATCCCTCGATTCACTGGCGGGGAATTATCGGGATGCGCAACCGTTTGATTCACGGGTACGACGACATTAACCTCGACGTTCTTTATGCAACCGTCACGGAAGACCTGCCACGCTTAATCACCGAACTGGAGAAAATCCTGCCGCCCGAGCATTGGTCATGAAAGAGACGTCGCGGCAGCTCATCTTGGGGCTGGCATGGGGGGGATGATGCATCTTCTCATCACGGGAGTTGCGGGGTTTGTCGGGTCGGCGGTCGCGCGCGCCGAACTGGATCGCAGCAACGACATCGTCGGCATGGATTGCTTCATTGACTACTACCCGCGCGCGATCAAGGAACACAACCTCAAGCCGCTCCGCGCCCACTCGCGCTTTCGCTTCCTGGAGGTCAGCCTGCTCAATGCCGATCTGGGCACGTTGCTCGACGGCGTTGACATCATCTATCACCAGGCGGCACAGGCGGGGGTGCGCGCCAGCTGGGGCCGCGATTTCGAAATCTATGCGCTCAACAACATCCAGGCCACCCAGCGCCTGCTCGAAGCCTGCAAGGGCCGCAATCTCCGGCTCGTCTATGCTTCGTCGTCGTCGGTCTATGGCAACACCGAGCAGCTGCCGATGAGCGAGGACCACCCCACGGCGCCGGTTTCGCCCTATGGCGTGACCAAGCTCGCGGCCGAACACCTGGCGCGGCTCTACTGGATCAATTTCCGGGTGCCCACGGTTTCGCTGCGCTACTTCACGGTCTATGGTCCCGCCCAGCGGCCCGACATGGCGTTCCACAAGCTGATCAAGGCGATGCTCAAGGACGAGGAGTTTGCGTTGTTCGGCGACGGCGACCAGACGCGCGACTTTACTTACATCAGCGATGCGGTGGCGGCCAACCTCGCGGCGGTCGAACGCGGGCAGCCGGGCGGGGTGTATAACATCGGCGGCGGTTCGCGCGTCACGATGAACCAGGTGATCGCGCTGCTGGAGAAGATCATCGGCCGACCGGCCAAGATTCGCCGCGTCGAACCGCAGAAGGGCGACGTGCGCCACACCTATGCCGACATCTCGCGCGCCCGCCATGACTTCGGCTATCAGCCGCGCGTTTCGCTCGAAGACGGCCTCCGCGCCGAAGTCGAGTACATCCACGACGTCATCCTGCCGATGGAAAAAGCCTAGAAACGCCGGCGGCCCGCCGGTGCTCTGGAACGTTGTCCTGGGAATCTTCGCAGTCCCTATGCAGCAATCGGCGTCTGTTCCGAGAACCTCACAGAGTCGCGAGCGCAATCTTCAAGGATGGCTGCACGCCTTTCCGGTCGCGTTCGGGAAGATGCCCGATTTGCCGGCGGATGCTGGAGCGGGGAATCGTGTCAAGAAAGGCACGGAACACGGAAGCAGCCATTCGTGGCTGTCCCCAAAATATGTCCCCAAAATACGAATGGTGCGTTGCGCAGAGAGAGTTTTCAACGGGATTCGATTCATAGCGGACCGTTAGCCCCAACTGCCGTTCAGTCTGTCTCGGCGGAGTCTTCGGGGAGTTCCAGCAGGCGGACGTCTTCGAGGTCAACGGGTCGGCCGGCAGCGCGCTTCGAGGCGATGAGGTCTTCTCTGGACAGGATGAAGAATTCCTGGCCGCGATAGGAGACGGTCTTCCGGCGGCCCCAGGCCGCTGCAAACGTAACGCCGGGTGTGGTGGTCTGTACGTCAATCCGTACACGATCCTCAAAAACCGTGAGGGCGTTGGCAAGCAGCTCTTCGACCGTCGTCAGCGAGGCGGTGGCGAGACCGGCATCCCGCAGGGCATCGAGAAGCCGTTTCGCATTCTCGGGTGTGGCCTCAATCAAGATCTCCAAGTCAAAGGTCACGTGCGGCACGCCATGAAGGATCGAGGCAATCCCCCCGATGACGACGTATCTGACCTCATGTTGCTGAAATGACCTGAATACGTCCAGCAACCGGTTGAGCATGCCGGCGCTCCTGGAGCGAGGGGTTGGCGCTCAGCGCAAGGTCGGTGAAGGAGCAAAGCAAATCCATGCGCTCTTCGAGCGACAAAGAGCGAAACCATCGCGTCTTGGCCTCAATGGTTTCTGCGTTCCAATCGTGTGAGATCCTGCCTGTCATTTTCGTTGAGTTCCGCATAGGACGAATCGTGCCGGCTCTAGCCCGGCGAGAATTCTGCCGGAACCGCCGCCGCGAAGTCCATCTTTTGTTTGCTGTTTGTCCGGTCTCGGGTGCATGTCCCGAATTCGGGAGTATGTGTTTAGCGACCCTTTGGAGTGCGGTGGCCCTCCGCCGCTTTGCCTTTCTGTGGAGTGACCAGTGACCAAAAAAAGCAAAGGGGCGGAGGGCCACCGCACTCCAAAAGTTGGCTCGCACCCTCAGTTTTGCCAGTGCGCAGGGTGCCCTTGTCGTTGTTGCTTATGCGCGCTAAACACATACATTCGGGAGATGCACCCTCGGGTCTCTCGAAGGCGCTGGGAAATGAGAGCGGCGTTGGCGCCGATCATCCGGGCGTCGAACTCCGACACGCTTCTTATGAACGGTGGTGAGTGCTTGTCGGGTGCCTAGCCCTCTGGGGCCTCGGCGATAAAGAACTTGGTGAGATCGCGGATGTCCTCGCCGCTCCAGCTATCGCCGAACTCAACTACTCTCCCACGCGGTCGAGTCAGATCGTTCAGGATCAGCGCGGCCAGTTGCAGGCGTTCCTTGGGTGGCAGTGGCCGAATGGCTGACTCGAAGACTTCTTTTGTGGTCGCCATGGTCATGGTCCTCCTTCGGAATGTGCCGTGCAAAAAAGAGAGTACGCCAGACCGTTCGGCCTTATCAACTCCTACTTGCGGCAAGCAGAGAGGAAATTGCGCAGCCCCAAATGCCGTTCCCGTTGACAGGTTCTTCGTTCCGTAATCCGCCATCCGAAATCCACGATTCACTTTCCGGCGCGTGCGATCTTGTGGTGGTCCTGGAGGGCGGCGACGGAGAAGTGCTGGAGGCGGGCGGCGGCGATGCCCTGGACGGCGGCGCGCGCGGCGGCCACGGTGGTGATCAGCGCCACGCCGCGCTGGACGGCGTTGGTGCGGATCGTCTTGGTGTCGAACTCCGACACGCTGCCGATGGCGGTGTTGATGACCAGCTGGACCTGGCCGTTGATCATCAGGTCAATGACGTTGGGGCGGCCTTCGCTGACCTTGCAGACCCGCTCGGTGGGCACGCCGTTCTGTCCCAGGAACCGATGCGTTCCATTGGTCGCGTACATTTTGAAGCCCAGTTCATGAAAGCGCCGCGCGACGGGCAGGAACTTGGGTTTGTCGGGATCGTTGATGCTGATGAAAATGCCGCCTTCGCGCGGGAGCGCGCCGCCCGCGGCCACCTGGGACTTGTAGAAAGCGGCGCCGAAATCGGGGTCAATGCCCATGACCTCGCCGGTCGAGCGCATCTCGGGCCCCAGCACAATGTCGCAGCCGGGAAATCGCGCAAACGGCAGGACGACTTCTTTCACCGAATAGTAGGGCGGGCAGATCTCTTCGGTGAATCCCAACTGCTCCAGCGTCCGCCCCACCATGATTTTGGCGGCGAGCTTCGCGATCGGCACGCCAATCGCCTTGCTCACAAAGGGCACGGTGCGACTGGCGCGAGGGTTGACTTCGAGAACGTACACATCGTTACCCTTGGCGGCATACTGAATGTTCATCAGGCCGCGGACATCGAGCGCGCGACCGATTCTGTGCGTATAGGCGCGAACCTTCTGGATCACTTCGGGCGAGAGCGTGCGCGGCGGAATGACGCAGGCGCTGTCGCCGGAGTGAATGCCCGCCTCCTCGATATGTTCCATGATCGCCGCGATGACCACACGCTCGCCGTCGGCCAAAGCGTCCACATCAATCTCGGTGGCGTCCTCGAGAAACTTGTCAATCAGGACGGGGTGTTCGGGGCTGACGCGGAGGGCCTCGGTCGCGAACCGCCCCAACTGGTCGCGGTCGCGGACGATGACCATCGCGCGGCCGCCGAGAACGTAGCTCGGGCGAACGAGGACGGGCAGGCCGAGGCGGTCGGCCGCGGCGACGACCTCCTCGATGCTCATGCCGGTGGCGTTGGGCGGCTGGGGGATGTCGAGACTTTCGAGCAGCGCGCCGAATCGCTTGCGGTCTTCGGCCAGATCAATCGAGTCGGGCGAGGTGCCGAGAATCTTCACGCGCCCGCGCAGGCGGGGGTCTTCGGCGATCGCGCGCTCCAGCGGTACGGCGATCGAAAGCGGTGTCTGGCCGCCGAATTGGACGATCACGCCGTCGGGCTGCTCGACGCGCAGGATGTTGAGCACGTCCTCGACCGTCAGCGGCTCGAAATAGAGCTTGTCCGAGGTGTCGTAGTCGGTCGAGACGGTCTCGGGATTACTGTTGACCATGATTGCCTCGAAGCCTTCCTCGCGCAGCGCGAAGACGGCATGGACGCAGCAATAGTCAAACTCGATCCCCTGGCCGATGCGGTTGGGCCCGCCGCCGAGAATGGCCACTTTGGGCCGGTCGGAGCGCTGCGATTCGTTTTCGTATTCGTAGGTCGAGTAGTAGTAGGGCGTGTAGGCCTCGAACTCGCCGGCGCAAGTATCCACGGCCTTGAACACCGCCTCGATGCCCAGCTCCAGGCGCAGCTTGCGGATGTCGGACTCGGTATAGCACTTCTCGCCGCGCGCGCGATTGACGAGAAAGGCCAGCTGCCGGTCGCTGAAGCCGAAGGACTTGGCTTTGCGAAGAAGGGCCGTAAGTTCGGCGTTGGCTGTCGGGTCAGCTTGCTGTGCCATCGTTCTATCGCCACGACTCCTCAGACAGGTTGCCAACCTGTTCTACCCCATACGGTTTTCATTCATCATTCATAATTCGTCATTTAGCATTGCCGGCAATGCGCTTTCAATCTCCCGTTCGCACTCGATGATCTCGACGATATTCTGCAAGAACCATGGGTCAATCGCCGTCAGGGCATAGACCTGCTCGATGGGCATGCCCGTGGCCAGCGCGTGCTTAATGTAAAACACCCGGTCGGGAGTGGGCGTGCGCAGGAAATACTCCAGGCGCGCGGGGTCAAGGGAATCCTTGCCGTCGGCGCCCAGTCCTGCGCGGCCGATTTCCAGTCCGCGCAGTCCCTTCTGAAACGCTTCCTTGAACGTTCGGCCGATGGCCATGGTCTCGCCGACCGATTTCATCTGGGTGCCCAGAACCGGTTCGGCGCCGGGGAATTTTTCGAACGCAAAACGCGGGATCTTCACCACGCAATAGTCAATCGTCGGCTCGAAACAGGCCGGGGTCTTCTTGGTGATGTCGTTGGGGATCTCGTCGAGCCGATAGCCGACGGCCAGTTTGGCGGCCATCTTGGCGATGGGAAACCCGGTCGCTTTTGAGGCCAGCGCCGAGGACCGCGACACGCGCGGGTTCATCTCGATCACCACGCGGCGGCCCGTCTCCGGGTTGACGGCAAACTGGATGTTCGACCCGCCGGTTTCGACGCCGATGGCGCGGATGATCTTGGCCGCGTCGTCGCGCATGGCCTGGTATTCCTTGTCGGTCAGAGTCTGCACCGGAGCGACCGTGATGCTGTCGCCGGTGTGAATGCCCATGGGGTCGAAGTTTTCGATCGAGCAGATGACCACGAAATTGTCGGCGAGGTCGCGCATGACCTCGAGCTCGAACTCTTTCCAGCCGAGGACCGACTCCTCGACCATGATCTCGCTGATCGGGCTGAGACGCAGGCCGCGCTCGGCGACCTCGAGATATTCCTCGATATTATAGGTGGCGCCGCCGCCCGTGCCGCCGAGCGTGTAGGAGGGGCGGATGATCGCCGGCAGGCCGATCCGCTCGACCAGTTCGTGGGCTTGTGCGAGCGCGTGGGCAAAGCCGCTCCGGGGCACATCGAGGCCGATTGCTTCCATCGTCTCCTTGAAATACTTGCGATCCTCGGCGCGGGCAATGGCGTCGGGCTTGGCCCCGATCATTTCGACGCCGAACTTTTCGAGCACCCCCGCCTCGTGAAGCTCCATGGAGAGGTTCAGCGCGGTCTGGCCGCCGAGGGTCGAGATCATGGCGTCGGGCCGCTCCTTCTCGATCACGCGCGTGGCAAACTCCAGTGTGAGCGGCTCGACATAGGTGCGGTCGCCGAAATCGGTGTCGGTCATGATGGTGGCGGGATTGGAATTGATGAGGACGACTTCGTAGCCGTCGGCGCGGAGGGCCTTGCACCCCTGGGTGCCGGAATAGTCGAACTCGCAGGCCTGGCCGATGACAATGGGGCCGGAGCCGATGATCAGGATTTTGTGGATGTCGTTGCGCCGCGGCAAGAGACAGCAATCCCTTCTCTTTTCGACTGGAGGATCGAGCGCGCCTGGAGAGACGGGCCAAGGCGGTTCCGTCCGCGTTCTGCCCGTGAACTAAAGAGCGCTTAAGGATTCGCGGCGGCATTGTAAATGGAAAAAGTTGACAGCGAGGAGGGAGAGCCGGGATCATTGCCTGGCAGGTTTTGGGCATAAGCTTGTTCCAAAACGGCGGCAGCAAGCGGGCCGCAGTCCACATATAAGAGCGTGTCTCAAGAGTGCACCTTTATCCCGTCCATCCGGTCCATGCCGTCCACTTCGTCCACGGGAGAAGATCTTCGCAAAATGGATAGATGCCTGGACGAAAGGGTCTACTTTTTCATCCACTCGATGTGGAACGACCCTTCCTTGTCGAGGCGCTCGAAGGTGTGCGCGCCGAAGTAGTCGCGCAGGCCCTGGATCAGGTTGGCCGGCAGCCGTTCGCTGCGATAGGCGTCGAAATAGGCCAGCGAGGCCGAATAGCCCGCCACGGGGATGTGGGCCCTGAGCGCCGCCTGAACGACGCGCCGCCAGTTGGCCTGCCGCTTCTTGAGTTCGCGTGCGAAGAAGCGGTTGACCATGAGATTCTCGAGTTTCTTCCTCTTGGCAAACGCCTCTTTGATCGGGTCGAGCAGCCGCGAGCGGATGATGCAGCCGCCCTTCCAGATGCGCGCGATGTCGGCCAGGTCGAGTTTGTAACCATACTCCTCCGAGGCCGTGCGCAGGAGCGACATGCCCTGGGCATAGGCGCTGATGGTCGAGCAATAGAGGCCGTCGCGAAGTTGCTGGATGACTTTCGCGCGGTCGGCGCCGATGGGCTTGACTTTGCCGCGCAACGTCTTGGCCGCCTTGACCCGCTCGGCTTTGTAGCCCGACATGATGCGGCCCGTGACGGCCTCGTTGATGATGGGCGTGGGCACGCCGAGGTCGAGCGCATTCTGGCTGGTCCATTTGCCGGTGCCTTTTTGCTTGGCCGAGTCGAGAATGACGTCCACCAGCGACTTGCCGGTCTCGGGATCCATGCGGTTGAGGACCTCGACCGTGATCTCGCAGAGATAGCCGCCCAGCTCGGCCGCGTTCCATTCGGCGAAGACCTTGGCGATTTCGGGAGCGGGCATGCCCAGGCCGCGGCTCATGATGTCGTAGGTCTCGCTGAGCAGCTGCATGATCCCGTACTCAATGCCGTTGTGGACCATCTTGACGTAGTGGCCGGCGCCACGAGGGCCGATGTAAGTGCAGCAGGGGCCGTCGTTGGTTTGCGCGGCGATCTTGGTGAGGATCGGTTCGAGCGCCTCATAGGCTTTGCGCGGGCCGCCGGGCATGATACTGGGCCCTTTGAGAGCGCCTTCCTCGCCGCCGCTGATGCCCGAACCGACAAACTGGTAACCCTCGGCTTCGAGCTGTTGGCAGCGCCGCTCGGTGTCCCGGAAAAACGAGTTGCCGCCATCGAAGAGAATGTCGCCCTTGGAGAGAAAGGGTTTGACCTGGGCGATCATGTCGTCCACGGCCTCGCCCGCCTTGACCATGAGGATAGCCTTGCGAGGCAGTTCGAGCGAGTCGGTGAATTCCTGGAGCGTCTTGCAGCCCTTGATGTTCTTGCCCGCGGCCGGCCCGGCGACAAACTCCTCGGTTCGGGCGGTGGTGCGATTGAAGACCGCCACGCCGAAGCCCCGGCTTTCGATGTTGAGCACGAGGTTTTGGCCCATGACGGCGAGGCCGATCAGACCAATGTGTTGTTTTTCGCTCACGTTTCTGTCTCCCACTTTGTGTTGGTTTGGTGAATTTGCGCCGGTGAACTGCCTGGGACTCCGACCGGCCAAAGCAACAAATAGTTAATTGGCCCCGGACAGCCTGTCAAGCCCAAGACCGCCCTATTTCCGACTTTCCTCAATCGTTCAGTTCTTTTTTCGCCGAGAACGGGATCAGGGATCACGGGTCAGAAGTTGGGAACCAGCCGTTAGTACACCTCAACACAATAGAGGGGTTAAATTGGGGTGCGTGCTAGTGGTTTTTCAAGTCGAGAATGATGGATTGACGGGGCCAGCTGTTCCCCGCGTTTTCCGAACCCCGAAGGGGTGGCAGCAAGTAGCCGGGGGTGATGGCGGCGCCCCGCGTCGCCGAACCCCCGGAAACGTCTCCGCGCGCTCAAGCCCCGAACGGGGCGACCGAGCCGTGGTCGGCCGGTCTTGGCCGTGCCTCTGTCGCCCCGTTCGGGGCTTGCCGATGGGGGAGGTCGGTTTCCGGGGGTTTCGCCTCGCTGCGCGAGCCGATCACCCCCGGCTACTTGCTGCTACCCCTTCGGGGTTTTCCTGACGCGACGAACGCAGGAACGCGACATTTCCATCAAATGCGACTTGAAGCAGTCCTACTCTTCAGACAGGCTGCCAACCGGTCCTACTCCCCAATCCAAAATCGAAAATCGAAAATCGTAAATCACAAGTGCCACGGCTTTCGCATCGGCCGGCCGACCCAGCGCGCCGCTTCCTCGTCGCCGATGATCTGTTCCTTGTCGGGATCCCAATGAATCTTGCGGCCCAGCCGAATGGCGATGTTGCCCAGATGGCAGACCGTCACCGAGCGGTGGCCGATCTCGACGTCGGCGATGGGCGGCTTGCGCGTCCGCACGCACTCGAGAAAGTTCCGGTAGTGGTCATCGCTTTCATAAAGATGCACGTCGTTGGGGCCGAGCGGCTCCTTGGCGATGTCGGGCGGATCGGAGACGAGCTTGTTGCCGCGGTTGCAGGTGATCCAGCCGCCGGTGCCGTGGAAGGTGCAATCGTTGCCTTGGCTGGAGCAGCGCAGCTCAACGCCGTTTTTGTATTTGAACGTGGCCTGAAAGCTGGTCGGAGTTTCCATCAGGCCCGACGTCGGGAAAACGCCGGAGCCTTCGATCTCGATCGGGCCGGTCATTTCGGTGCCCATGCCCCACTGCGCGATATCGTTGTGGTGCGCGCCCCAGTCGGTCATGTTGCCGCCGGAATAGTCCCAGAACCAACGGAAATCCCAGAACGTGCGGTGCTTGTTATAGGGAACCCACGGCGCGGGACCGAGATAGAAATCCCAATCCATGCCTTCGGGCACGGGGCCAAATCCGTCATAGCCGCAGGTCGGATTGCCGCCGATTTGCGTGTCCACGTACTGGAGTTTGCCGATGCGGCCGCTTCGCACGAGCTCGCAGGCGCGGCGGAACGAGAATTCCGAGCGCTGCTGGCTGCCCACCTGGAAGATGCGGTTGTAGCGGCGGGCGGCATTGACGATGGCGCGGCCCTGCTCGATCGTCAGCGAGAGCGGCTTCTGGCAATAGACGTCTTTGCCGGCCTGGCAGGCGGCGATGGCCGTGAGGCCGTGCCAGTGGTCGGGCGTGGCGATCTCGACGATGTCAATGTCGTCGCGGTCGAGCATCTCGCGGAAATCCTTGTAGCTCTTGACGCCCTCGCGGCCTTTCTGCGCCGCGGCCTCGGCATGAGGCCGGTAAACATCGCAGACCGCGACCAGTTCGACCTGGCCCGAGCCGAGCAGCGCACCGATGTCACCGGTGCCCTGGCCGCCGCAGCCGATCCAGCCCAGCGCCAGACGATCGTTGGCTGCCGCCTGGCCGGGCCCACCCAGAGCCGACCGCGGAACAATGACCGGTGCCGACAGCGCCGCCGCGACTCCGGCTGCCGTCCTGGCGGTTCCGGTGAGGAACTTACGACGGCTGATTCTTTTGCTTGCGTGCATCTTGACACCTCCACTATCGCGTTTGAATGAGCGAGGAGGGAACGGAATCCGACGCATGGAAACGTTCGGGGACCGTGGCTGTCAAGATGAAACCGGTTGATTTGCCGCGGACAATCGCTGTCGGGCTATTGGATCTTGTCGTTTTGCGCTTACGGATGCGAAACCCGTTGACCCGCCCGCCGGAATTTGCGAGAAACAGGGCAGCAACGGTGCGGCGCGGTGAGGTTGTTGTGCAGCCAGTGATGAGAGGATATTAAAATGGGCACAAAGAGGAAGTGTATCGCAAGGCACCCGAACTCCGGCCGAGGAATTCTGCAATCCTGTACACGGGTAAACTGCCGAAAGAAATGGCGGTTGTTCCATGACAGGCTGCCAACCTGTCCTACGCGATGAAAGGTTCACGATTTGATCGTTCAATCCGATTGTCGTTACTACAGCGGCTACAAGCCGTGCGGCCGGCGCGATGATTGCGCGGCGTGTCCCGACTATGCGCCGTGGGCCGGGCAAATCCTCGTCGTCAAGCTCGCGGCGGCCGGCGACGTCGTCCGCACTACGACAATCCTCCCCGGTCTCAGGAAACACTTTCCCGATCAGTGCATCACCTGGCTGACCGATCCGGGCGCCATCCCGCTTCTCCAGTACAATCCGATGGTTGACCGCCTCCATCCCTTCACCGTGGACGGCCTCATGGCGGTTCAGGCGGCGCATTACACGCTGCTGTTGAACTTCGAGAAAGAGCCGCGCGCGCTGGGCTTCTGCAAAAGCGTCTCCGCCTATACGCGGAAAGGGTTTGCCGCCAGTCGTTCGGGAACACCCGTCGCCGCCGATGGCGACAGCGAATATGCGCTGCGGCTGGGGCTTTCGGACGAGCTGAAATTCCGCCAGAACACGCTGACCTATCCGCAGATCATTTACGAAATGGCCGGCCTGCCCTATGAAGGCCAGGAGTATGTCCTCGAACTTGGCGAGGAGTCGAAGCGCTTCGCACAGGAGTTCGCTCAACGCCTGAGTGGGACAGGTTGTCAACCTGTCCCACTCATCGGCATCAACACCGGCTGCGGCTCGGTCTTCGCCACCAAACGCTGGACCGTCGCCGGCTTTGCCGAACTGATCGAAGATCTTGCCGCCTTGCCGAACGTCCGGCTCGCTCTGCTCGGCGGGCCGCTCGAAGCGGAATTCAACCGCCAAATCCTCGACCGCGTCGGCGACCGCATCGTTGACACCGGCTGCCATAACACGCTCGAACAATTCCTCGGCATCATCGAATGCTGCGACGTGGTGGTGAGCTCCGACAGCCTGGCCATGCACCTCGCCATCGGCCGCAAGAAACAGGTCGTGACGCTCTTTGGCCCGACCTGCCACCAGGAAGTGGATCTCTTCGGGCGAGGGGAGAAGATTGTCACCGATTTCCCCTGCGCGCCGTGCTATCTGACCCGCTGCGACAAGCAACCGTCCTGCATGGATGCTCTGCGCGGCGCGACCGTCGCGGCTGCCGTCCGCCGCTGTCTGGAACATCTCGAGCGCCATCCCTGAAGAAGGCGGCGCACAATCTGCGGAGGACCCGTGATGGACAGCGAACCGGCGGTGTCCAAGAGTCGTCCGGCGATCAAGCCGGCCGCAATCTGGATCGCCATTCACGGCGTGTTGCTGCTGGTGCTCTATCTGTTCACCCGGATCACCTTTCCACCGCTTGTACAGAAATACAAAGAACTGGGCGTGGACTTTCCGGTGACGGGCCTGCTGGTGGTTCAATTCTTCGCGGCCTCCAAGGCCGGGTTTCTGCTTTTCTTTCTCTTCGACGGAGTCATCTGTTTTTCTTTTCATCGCTATGCCCGAAAGCCCCTCCCCATGCGATATTCATTTTACGTGGCGCTGCTGCTTTGCATGGCGATCGGGATCTGCGGCCTGGTCTGGTATGTCACGGCGCAAGTGCGCGCGCCGGGAGGATATTGAGGATCAAGAAATCTGTGGTTCCCCTCTTTCGCTTTTCTCTTTTCTTCTGGATTTTCCACCGATTTTCTGCCACGCTCTCCTTAGTTTGTCTGGAGGCACGTTATGGCCCTCGCCGATTCCGCTCAGATCGCCCTCCGATCCCCCGAATACGAAAGTCTCTTGCGGCTGCTCGGCCGCGTTCGCTTCAAAACCAAGCTGTTGATTGTGGCCGAAGCGATTGCGCGGACGGGCGTGGTTCTGCTGGTCGCGCTCGCGGCGGCTTTCGCTCTTGACAATCTTCTGCATCTGCCCGCGGTCCTGCGCCTGGCGCTGTGCGTGGCCATCCCGGCCGGCGTGCTCTACTACTTCTTCAATTTCGCGCGCGAGGCCTTTGTCCGCTGGCGCGACGACCGCGTGGCCGTGCGCCTCGAGAAAGCCTATCCCGAGCTGCACAACCAGCTCATCAACGCGATCCAGCTGGGCCGCGAGCCCAACTCCGAGGCCATGGCACGCGTCATTCAGCTGCTCGTGGCCCAGGCGGCCGAACAGGGCCGGCGCCTCCCGCTCGACCGCGCGGTGTCGTGGCGACCGCTGAAACGCTGGGCGATCGCGTGGGCCGTGGCTTTCGCCGCTTTCGCTCTCTATCTGTTCGTTTTCCCAAGCTATTTCCGCAACGCCGCCTCGCGCTTTCTCCGCCCGACCTCGAGCGTTTTGCCCGTCACGCGCATCAATCTCGCCATCGCGCCCGGCGATCTGCTCCTGGCGCGCGGCAGCTCGGTCATCATCAAGGCCACACCGACCGGCCCGCTTCCGCAAAAAGCCACGGTCTCCTTTCGCCAGCCCAGACAAACCACCTCGCTGGACATGGTTTTCGATGGCGCGACCTTTGTTCATTCGATCAACGAGATTCAGGAAACCATGAAATACCAGGTGCGCGCCGAGGACTTCCGCTCGCAGTGGTTCACCTTGCGCGTGGCCGACAAACCCGAGATCACCCGCTTTGTGATCAAGTACCATTATCCCGAATACACGCGGCTGCCCGAACAGGTGGTCCGTTCGACCCAGGGACACCTCCGCGCGGTGGCCGGTACGCGCGTCGAGGTCGAAGCCTGGACCAACCTGCCGGTGGCCGACGCTCGCGTGGTGGACGACCACGAGCAAGCGATCAAGTCGCAGCTCGAATCGCCCGTTCGCCCTCCCGAGGGCGGCCGCGAAATCAGTTGTGTTCGGTTCGACGTGCCCGTGGCGCGCGACGGCGGCTATCGCCTTGTGGTCCGCGACAAGCAGAAGTTCTCCAACGACCCCGCGCCGGTCTACACCGTCAAGGCCGTTCCCGATCTGCGGCCCAATATCCTGATCCAGTCGCCCAAAGAAGCGACCGAGGTTCCGCAGGGGCGCGACGTGCCGGTTCTCTACGTGGCCTCCGACGATTTCGGCCTGGTTTCGCTCCGGGCCAACGTCGCGCGCCAGGACGGCTCGGATCGCCGCACCGTGGAAGACCGCGCGTTCACCACGCCGACCTTGCGTGTCGAGGACGGCTTTCGCCTTTCGCTCAAGGACTACAAAATCGGCGACGATTTGATTCTCACGATGACGGCGCGCGACAGCAATCCCGTGGCCGCCGGCGTGTCCATCTCCGATCCCGTTCGCATCCGCATCGTGGACCCGGCCAAGGTGGCCAAGTCGGAATTGGACAAATTCGACGCATTGGATGGCAAACTCTCCGATGCCGCCAAGGGCGAGGCCAAGACCACCGAGGGCCTCACGACTGTGGCCGATCACCGCGTGACCACGGGGAGCAACCTTGCCGACAAGCTCAAGAAACTCCACGACAAGCTCGACGAGTTCACCGAGGTTCAGCAGCGCGTGATCAAGGCTTCTCAGGACCTGGCCAAAACGCCGCCCGAAAAATTGACCCCCGCTCAACTCGGCGAACTCAAGGACGTCGCCAACAAAGAGGACGAATGGGCCAAGTATTTCAAGGAGGCCTCGACCGATCTCAGCCGCATTCCCCAAACCAAGGCGCTGGATACGGCGCTCATCCCCGAGCTCAACGAAATCTACAGCGAAATCCAGAAGGTCGCCGACGAACTCCAGCCCAAGACCATCGAGATCAACGTCAAGGCCGAGGAGGTCGGGCTCGAACTGGCCAAGTCGCTCAGCAACCGCATGGAAGAGTGGCTGCCCGACATCGGCGATCACGTGAAGTGGAATCTCGAAGAGCCTGCCACACCGCCCGACGTTCCGCTCGCCCAATTGCCCGAAGAACTCGAAGACCTGATGGGCGACCTCATCGAGCAGGAAGAAAATATGACCGCCGAGAATGAGGACGTCAGCTCCTCGTGGGCCGACTCGATGAGCGATGCGGGCTGGGACGCCATGGACGGCCCGATCAGCAACTTCAGCGCCGTGGGCAAGACCGGCAACACGCTGCCCAACAACACCGAGATCAGCGGGCGATCGGGCGAAGGGCGGTCGGGCAAATCGCACGGCGAATTCGTCGAGCAGACGGCTTCCGGCAAGGGCGGCCGCAAAACGCCCACCCGCCTCACGCCCGAGGAATTCGAAAGCAGCGTCGTGCAGGACAAGAGCACCGAGGGGACGGGCGGTTCGACCGGCGGGGGCAAGCGGGCGGGCTTTGGCGGGCGCGGCCTCACGGGTCCCACGCCGCCGATTACCCAGGACCAGGGCGTGCGGCTGGCCGGTCGCCAGGCCGACATTCGCGAGAAGGCCCAGAAGCTCGAAGGCCTTCTGCGGCGCTATCAGCTGCCCACGGCCAGGCTGCAAACGGCCATCGGCCAAATGCGCGACATCGAGCAGGCCGTGCGCGCCAATCGCTATGAGAACGTGCTGCCGGTTCAGAAGGCCGCGGTCCAGAACCTGCGCGAGAACCAAACCTTTGTGGGCGAGAAAGTCCGCCTCAACCAGGAGCAGTCCGACTCGATCCCGTCGCGCGTCCGCCACCAGATCACGCAGGGCCTCCAGGAGAAATTCCCCGAAGGCTACGAGGACCTGCTCAAGCTGTATTATGAGGCGCTTTCAGGAAACACGAAATGAAAAGGATGAATGAAAAACCAAATATAAGGGAAGCGTTTGTGGTTCCTTGTTGGGTTTTCCGCTCATCATTCATCATTCATCCTTCAAAAAGCAACGCCCCTTCGCTCCTCGTGATGTGCATTCCTGCTGAACGGAGCGAAAGGGCGTCGAAACTCGTTGAGATGGAGTCGCGGCTCTCCTTGCCTCTCGGCGGTCGTCCGAAGAGAAGATCATGCACTCCTACTGGTACAACTCGATAGGATCGTATCTTTCATGGGTCTCCACACGGTTACCCACCCGAATCACATCTCCCCAGCTGACGGTTCCGTTTGTCGGGTCGTACATGTAGTTCGGGAAGTTATAGAAGGAATTATCCACGGTGCCGCCTTTCCAGTCGGACCGCCCCCCCGCGAATTGATTGACATAGTCCGGTCCGAAACCATTGATCCGCCAAGCATGGGCGTAAGTCCATCTCAGGTCACCTTGTGTTTGGTAAGTCACCAAATCATAGGTGTCCCAGCGCGGCAAACCATGGTCCGTTTCGTCCCACTGCTTGTTCAAGGCGTAAGGGTCCCACAGAACGGTCGTCAGATAAGCGATCGGGGTGGTCAGCCAGGCGAACCGCCACGAGTCCGGATGAATCCACCCACGCATCACATCGCCGGCCCCCGGGCGCTCTGTCCACGGCGGATACACGCTGTTGTCTACCATGTAGGACTCGAGGGCCACGTCTATGGTACGCAAATCGCTCTTCTCTCTGGCGACTTTGGCGCGCGTTTGCGCCTCCAGAAAGTTCGGGATCGCGATCATGGCCAAGATCGCGATGATCGCCACCACAATCAGCAACTCAATCAGCGTAAAACCCCCTCTTATCTCCCTGCTTGCCATTGCCGTGTCCTCCCAGATCGGATGATAGATGAAAACACATTTTTTTTCCTATTTCCCGCACAAAGATGTCAAGTACTTCTTTCAACCGAATTGCGCCCGAAACGGGCGAAAAAACCCCGTGAAACAGCGGGCTCCAGCAAAGTCTGTGAGTTCAGCGTTCAGCGTTGCTTTTCAGTTCATCGTTCAGCGTTCAAAAAGCAACACCCCTTCGCTCCTCGTGATGTGCATTCCTGCTGAACGGAGCGAAAGGGCGTCGAAACCTATGCCGGGAAACAGATCGCTAGCTCCCCGGCGGCTAATTCATGTAACCATCGCTATAGCGGAGAAGCATCCCGTCGCTGACGGTGCCATTGGTTGGATCATAAGGGATTCCGACATGCTGATAGACCATCGTCGTCATGGGACCCAACCCCCCGATGAGGTAGTCGTCTGAATCTGCGCGGAGTGGATGGCAACCGTATGTCAGCCAGTCGGTCCCCCGGGGATCAACATAGTCGGAGCCGTGATCCCGTGTGCCCGGAAAAGCCGACTCATCGTCAATATAATAATACGAGTACGGCCGGACCTTATCAGCGTTGATCAGGTTGCCATAGAAATTGGACATGATCTTGTCGGTGGCGAAAGGGTCCTCGGGGATTGTGGTAAGGTAGGCGACAGGGGTCGTCAGGGGGACCCAGACACCGACGGTACCGCCGCGATTGTCGTGACCCTGAATCAACCCGAAGTCTTCCGTTAGCCGCCGAATGCCTCCGTCTATGTCATCATCCCAGAAATCCACGAGCAAGAGCTGCTTGTCTAAGATGAACGCCGCGTAAGCCATGTGGAGCGAGCGCATATCGGCCTTGCTGCGGGAAACCTTCGCTCTCACCTGCGCCTCGAGAAAGTTCGGAATGGCAATCGCCGCCAAGATCGCGATGATCGCCACAACAATCAGTAGTTCAATCAGAGTAAAACCGCCGCGCCGCAACCCCTCTCTCATTGGAATTCCTCCTTGATTCCAGCTTTGATGGATACCCTGCCCAGAGTTTGTATGATGTCCTAGGTGGGGCGGTCAAGGATTTCTTTTGTTTTTTCGTCGTCGCGGGCGCATCTTGACAAAGCTATCAGACCCAACGGAGTTGCCCACCAAGTACTGCCGGGCTTTAGCCGGCTTCACTGTTAGACACGTGCTTCAGCGCGTGGACGCGATATGTTCCCTCCCCCCGTACAAGCCGGCTTCAAGCCGGGCTTGCCCAGCGGGCTTCAGCCGGGGAAGACCGGGAAACCCTGTGCTGAAGCGGTTCGAGAAGCCACGCTGAAGCGCGC